>DHCMJ07802__coassemble_1359_pt1 | contig 14421 bp, 15 predicted proteins | sample DHCMJ07802__metabat2_low_PE_015 | metagenome-assembled genome bin DHCMJ07802 | reverse complement strand
CAGAATGCAGGGTCACTTGAAACAGGACATCGCCGAGTTCTTCGCGAAATTCTTCATACGTCCCCGCTTGCTTCGCATTCCCAGCCCCGCCGTAAGCTGGCAGGCGTTCAATGGCTTCAACGGCTTCATAGGCTTCTTCGATGAGATATTCGGTCAGTTGGTGATGGGTCAGGTCTTGGGTCCAAGGACAGTGCTCACGCAGTTGGCCGGTGATCCATATGAGGCGTTGTAGTCCGATTTCGGGCAAACTTATTCCTGGTCCTCGTCGTCTTCAAATTCTACGAACAGCACCGGTGCATCGGGATCGTGTTCATCGTGTACACCGGCAATGACATCCATCCAGGAAAACTCGATAAACTCACGCAGCTGGTCGCGCGCGTATTCGGTTTGGAATGCGCCTTTGACGGCGTTGAGTTGGAATTCAAGGAGATCGATCATGGTGTAGCCATACACCGCTGCCAGTGTGTACAGCTCGTCAGTCAGCGAGACGCCCGAGATCAGCCGGTTGTCGGGATTCACGGTGACCGCAAAACCAGAACGATACAGCAGGTCGAACGGGTGGTTGTCCAGCGGCGCGTCTTCCGGTCCCATTTCCACGGCTGCTGTTTGCAGGTTGGAGGTTGGGCACAGTTCGAGCACAGTGTTGTTATAGAGCGTGCGGTTTGCAATGTCTCCCCACACCAAGATGTCTTGTTCATCGTCTAACTCGACCGTGGAGAGATCCTGAATCATATTGACTCCGTGGCCGATGCGCAGTGCTCGTCCAGCCGTGAGTGCGCTACCAATCGAGTCCACGCCGTCGGCTTCGCCAGCGTGAATCGTGATGGGCACAAAACGGTCATCGAGCCAGGCAAAGACCTCAGCAAAATTGCTGACGGGGAATCCGAGTTCTGGACCGGCAATATCAAAGGCCACGACTGAACCATGCGGACGATGACGGTGGGTGAGTTCAGCGATTTCTTGAGCGTTTTCGGCGGAGTTTTGCCGCATGGCGCACAGGATTTGGTGTACTTGTAATCCCCCGTCGAGTTCTTGCATCGCGCGCTCGAGACCGGCTGTGACAGCCTTGACGGTTTCATCCAGGCTCAAGCCTTGTTTTGTATGCTGTTCTGGAGCCCAGCGGACTTCGCCGTAGACGACGCCGTCTGCAACGAGATCCATGGCAAATTCATAGGCGATGCGCTCTAACGCGTCGGCAGTTTGCATAACGGCCAGAGTGTGGTCGAACATTTCGAGATATTTTGGCAGTGAACCGGCGTTTGCCGCCTCAGAGAACCAGGTGGCGAGATCCTGTTCGTTGTCTGCGGGAAGCTGGTGGCCGACTTCGGCCGCAAGTTCCACAATGGTTGCTGGGCGCAGTCCACCATCGAGGTGATCGTGCAGCGATACTTTGGGCAGTGTTGCCAAATCAAGGGCAAACGGGTCCAAGTGGAGTTCGTCTTCTGGGGCGGTGGCTTCGGCGTCTGTGGCTTCCTGATTCATCACGAGTCCGAGTCTAGGCCAGTTTGGTCTTCATCGGCATCTTGTGCATTGGTTTTGTCTATTCGGGACCAGATGAACTTCTTGATTCCGCGATCTATCAACCATCCAAGGCCAGCCGCCAGTACCAGTGCCAACGCAATCTGGAGCAATGTATTATCCAGCCACCCAGATGTGAGCTGACCGATGGCAATGGAATAGGCCGCCCAGATAGCCGCAGAAACAAAGTCCAGACTCATGAATTTCGCAACATGCATTCGGGTGGCACCGGCGATAAAGTTCACGGCTACCCGCCCACCAGGTATATGGCGTGCAGTAATGATCACCAGCGCACCGGAGTGCTTTAAGGTTGTCTTGACACCACCAATAACACGAACCACGGATCGAGTACGCATCCATCGGAACCGTCGTGCGCCGATAGTTCGTCCAAGCCAGTAGGCAATTTGATCGCCGATAAAGGCGCCGAACCAGCCCATGAAAAAGATGGTCGTCAGACTAATCCCGTTCCGTACCCCCGAGATCGACGCTAGTGCAATGAGTACCGATTCGGAGGGGACCACTGGAAAGAAACCGTCAATCAGGCTCAGCAAAAAGACGGCAAGCGGCATCCACCATGCCTCTGCGGCATCAAGGATGAGCTCTTCTATAAAGTCCAGCAAGCGGGTGGTTCCTTATTATGAGTTAGCGAATGACGTCGACAATGAGTTCAGGCGGACGAAAGGTCTCTGCGGTTTGGACAGCATTGTGCAGTATCTCTTCTGCTGCTGCAAAACGTTCTGGCGTTTCCGTTGCCAGACTAAATAGGGGTTCACCTGCAATTACCGCGTCACCGGGTTTTGCGTGCAACCGAATTCCCGCCGTGGCTTGGACCGCTTGACCTTGATACTGCCGTCCAGCTCCCAAATGCCAGGCCGCTTGTCCAACAGCACGTGCGTCTAGCTTCGAGATGATACCGGATACCGGGGCTAATACCATGTGCTCGTGGGAGGGTGCGGGCAATGGTGCATCGGGGTCACCGTATTGGGCGGTCACCATGGCACGCCATGCATCCATGGCCTTGCCATTGGTCAGATGTTCGGCTGGATCGGCGTCAATCCCTGCGCCTTGGAGCATATGGCGAGCTAACGTGAGCGTCAGTTCCACGACATCATCGGGTCCGCCGCCGGCTAGTACCTCAAGTGTTTCGGCAACTTCGATCGCGTTACCGACCGTATATCCCAGCGGTGAGTCCATTCTGGTAAGCACAGCTGTGGTGTTGACGCCGAACTGTTTGCCAAGTCCAACCATGGTTGCGGCTAGTTGCCGCGCGTCGTCTTCATCCTGCATGAACGCCCCTGAACCGGTTTTGACATCGAGCACCAGCGTGTCGGTGCCTTCAGCTAGTTTCTTGCACATGATGGATGCGGCGATCAGCGGAAGACTGTCGACGGTGGCGGTGACGTCGCGTAGCGCATAGATTTTCTTGTCAGCGGGCGCTAATGCACCGGTGGGTGCGCAAATGACTCCACTGCAGGCGACTAGTTGGTTTCGAATATGCGCTTCACTCAGGTCCACTTGAAATCCCGGGATGGCTTCGAGTTTGTCCAGCGTGCCGCCGGTATGGCCCAGGCCGCGGCCTGACAGTTGCGGCACGGCAACCCCGTAGGATGCCACGAGCGGAGTCAACGGTAGAGTTATTTTGTCCCCGACTCCCCCGGTGGAATGTTTATCGGCCGTTGGTTTGCCGAGATCCGAAAAATCCAGCGTCGTACCGGAATTGAGCATAGCAGTGGTCAGGGCCAGCAGTTCGTCGTCGTTGAGTCCGCGGAAGTAGATAGCCATGGCAAGTGCTGCGAATTGCTCATCTGAAACATCGCCAGCGGTGTAGGCGTTCACCATCCAGATGATCTGCTCTGCCGATAGGGCGCTCGCATTGCGTTTCGCGGTGATAATTTCTACGGCGTTGTACATGGCTTAGTCCTACAGGCTTTCCGGTCCGAATGCTACGGGAAGCAAATCTTCCAGCGTGATCGGACCGTGTTGGGTGGCAATCGACAACGTCTTCGGCGCGTGCTCAATGAGCACCTGGCGGCAACGTCCACACGGTGTGATGTATTGTCTTGCGGCGTTGAGACACACCAGGTGGGTTAGCTCAGTTCCAGCGTTGAGACGCCAAGAGGAAATGAGTGAGCATTCAGCACACAGGGTGACCCCGTAGGAGGCGTTTTCGATATTCACGCCGGTGTGAATGACACCGGCGGTGTCCAATGCGGCCGCGGCGACTGGGTAGTTCGAGTAGGGCGCATAGGCTCGCGAAAGGACCTTGCTCGCAGCAGCATGCAGTTGGGTATGCGAGTCCATCACGCTGCTCCGGTGAGCGATCGTAGGGCAGCCTGGGAGAAAATTTGCACACCAACACCGATGGCACGTTCGTCCGGGTTGTAGTCGCCCTGGTGCAGATCATAGGTTGGCCCGCCGGGTGTCCGGGTGCCAAGGCGCAGCATAGAACCTGGAATTTTCTGAGTCATCCAAGCAAAATCTTCGCCGCCCATGGATTGCTCTGCCAGCTCGATGGTTCGTGAACCCAGTTCAAATCGGGTGGCGTCTTCGATCAGATCGGTTTCGGCTTCGTTATTCACCACAGGCGGCACACCGCGCACGTGTTGCAACTCCACTTTCACCCCGTAGGGTGCAGCCACCTGGCTAATAATTTCATCGAGCAGTTGTCCGGCCGTTTCCCACGCTTCAGCGTCTAACGTTCGAAACGTTCCCGACAATTGACCGGTGGAAGGAATAGCATTCGGCGCATGGCCTGCTTGAATATGACCCCACGTCAGTTGAGCTCCGGAGCGCACATCAATGCGGCGCGACAGGATAGCTGGTACCTGGGTGGCAATTTGCGACAGTGCGAAAACGATGTCCTGAGTCTGTTGCGGTCGGGATGTGTGGCCACCCTTACCGGTCAACGTGACACGCAGCGTATCGGTGGCAGAAGTAATAGCCCCGATACGGGTGGCAATTAGACCGACATCGAATCCTGGGTCCGCGTGCAGCGCGATGATACGCGGGACATCATCCAAGATCCCTTGCCGGATGACTTCCAGCGATCCACCCGGGATGGTTTCTTCCGCCGGTTGGAAAATGATGCGCACACGGCCAGTCAGTTCAAGGTCACCCAGCGAGACTGTGCTGTGACCGGTCAAGAGGCGCTGCAACGTGATAGCGGTTCCTAGGGCCACGGCGGTGTGGATATCATGACCGCAGGCGTGTGCAATCCCGTCATGGATCGACGCATACGACAACCCTGTGGACTCTTGAACGGGCAACGCATCAATATCGGCGCGAATCCCCAGCACCACCGGTCCCGACCCGACATCCACCCACACACCTGTTGGATCCAGTCGGTTTGGCTTGAGGCCGTACCGCTGCAGCGTGGCAATAATTCGGTCAGTCGTGCGATGCTCCCGAAAGGACAGTTCGGGGTGCTGGTGCATGTCACGACGAAACTCGATCGCGCTATCCAAGATTTCTCGAACGGCACCGGCAATACGAGGCAGCCCGGGATCATCCCGGACAGGATACTGTTGGCAATGCGCGAGGTTTTGTGGTTTATCGGTCACAGCACATCATCGTCCCCATGGGCTTTGATTGATTCCACGGCTGCTTTGACTGACTGAGCATGCTCGGTAGTTGTGACCAACAGGGCGTCACCGGTATCAACCACCACAATATTTTCAACACCGATCAGTGCAATCACGCGTGAAGTATCCGTCACAACAACACCACTGGCGTCATCAGCGTAGACTCGCGGTGTTTCCCCAATCACAGTCACACCGGACTCGTCAGCAGCAGGGTTCAGCCTGGCAATGGCTGCAAAGTCGCCGACGTCGTCCCAGATAAAGTCACCTGGAATCACCGCCACATCACCGGCTTCGGCCGCAGGTTCTGCTACCGCATAATCAATCGAAGTTTTCGGCAACGTCGGCCATATCTCAGCCATGGCATCATGCATGTCCCCGGCCGCTCGAGCTTTGGCAATCGCGGTTACACCCTCAAAAAGCTCCGGTTCATTTGCTTCAAGGTGCTGCAGTAGTAACCGCACAGGGGCAACGAACATCCCGGCGTTCCAAAGATGTTGGCCAGAATCAACGTAGCGCTGCGCCACATCAGACTGAGGCTTCTCAACAAACTTATCGACTTCGAATGCCGAAGGCGCCCCTTCAACCGCGAGTGATTCACCCTTCTGGATGTACCCAAAGCCTGTGGATGGATAAGTCGGTTTAATCCCGATGGTTACAATCTTCTGAGTTGTTGCGGTGGCAATGGCTTCCGCCACGGCCGTCTGAAACACCTCATCTGGGCCAATCACCTGGTCCGCAGCAAACGATCCCATGATGGCATCGGGGTCTTGCTCGAATAGCACAGCGGCTGCCAACCCGATCGCAGCAGCGGAGTCTTTTGGCTCGGGTTCTAGGATGAAATGCTCTTCGGCAACCCCGGACAGCTGATCACACACGGCATCGCGGTGAGCTTGTCCAGTGACAACCAGAATGTTGCGACCCGCCAACGGATGCAGTCGATCATAAGTGGCTCGAATCAGCGTCTGGCCTGAGCCGGTAAGGTCATGGAGAAACTTTGGTGCCGCAGCACGTGATAATGGCCACAGTCGAGTTCCGACGCCTCCGGCCGGGATAACGGCCCAGAAACGGTCAAGCCCCGGAATATGAGATGATGAAAACTGCTGTTGGTTCACCCAAACTACTGTATTGCAGAACTGTGACAACTAGGTCAGGTTACCCGCAGCACCGGCTAAAATGTCGTAATCAAGAATTGTTGACCGGTTAGTATTAGCCTAGAGCTAAGGACGCATCTCGCACCGGCGCTGAACGTGTGACTGATCATCAGTCTAGGCGCCACTTGCGTACTTTTGGAGGTTTCATAGTGTCTACTGCGACAACCGCGCAGCAGTCTCCTCCTGCCCCGCAAAAGTCGGGCAGAGGGACGCTTTATCGCGGAAAACATGGTATGTGGTCCTGGGTTGGCCACCGCATCACCGGAGTGGTGATTTTCTTATTCTTATTGGTCCACGTGCTTGATACCGCACTGGTCCGCGTTTCACCTGAAGCCTACGATGCCGTAATCGGTACTTATAAAAACTGGTACATGGCGCTGGGTGAATCAGGACTCGTAGCAGCAGTCATCTATCACGCATTTAACGGCATTCGCATCGTACTGGTCGACTTCTGGAAAAAGGGCACCAAGTATCACAAGCAGATGCTGTGGATTGTCATGATTGCCTGGGTAGTCGTATTTGGCGCATTCTTCGTGCGTCACATGATGCTGGTTCTGGGAGGTTAAGCGCATGTCATCTCAACAGCTAAATATCGCTGCCCCACGCAGTGGCGACATCGATCCGAAATATCTTCGTCAATCCGCGAGTTCATCGTCGAACCGCGAAATGTTCAAGTGGCTTTTCATGCGCGTGTCAGGACCGATTCTTTTGGTTCTGATTTTCGTGCACCTTTTCTCTAACCTGATGGTTGGCGACGGTGTGCACGGATTGAATTTCGGTCTGGTCGCAGGTAAATGGGCGTCTCCGCTCTGGCAGATCTGGGATCTCACCATGCTCTGGCTCGCCATGATTCACGGCACCATCGGTGTCGGCACAATCATTGACGACTACACCAGCAGAGACCGCACCCGCGTTGGCTTCAAAGTTGCCCTCTATTTGGCAAGTGTGGCCATTATCGTGCTCGGTACCCTGGTGATCTTCACCTTCGAACCATGCATGACTGATGCCGCCGGCAATTTGATGGACAACTCGCCAAGCTTCTGCTTCAACCAATAAGCACCTGAAGCCGACAAGACAGAAAGAAGACTTCATCTGATGCAAGTACATAAGTACGACGTCGTGATTGTTGGCGCCGGAGGCGCCGGCATGCGTGCAGCCATTGAGTCTGGCCAACGCGCACGGACCGCGGTGCTGACCAAACTGTACCCAACGCGATCACACACCGGCGCAGCACAGGGTGGCATGTGTGCCGCTCTGGCAAACGTTGAAGAAGACAACTGGGAATGGCACACATTCGACACTGTCAAAGGTGGCGACTACATCGTGGACCAGGACGCTGCCGAGGTCATGGCCAAAGAAGCCATCGACGCGGTCCTGGACCTGGAAAAGATGGGACTGCCGTTCAACCGTACGCCCGAAGGTAAGATTGACCAGCGTCGTTTCGGTGGCCACACACGCGATCACGGTAAAGCCCCTGTTCGTCGCGCCTGCTATGCTGCCGACCGCACAGGTCACATGATTCTTCAGACCCTCTACCAAAACTGTGTCAAGCACAACGTCGAGTTCTACAATGAGTTCTACGTGCTCGACATGCTTATGGTCGACGAGGACGCTACCCGTGCAGATGGCACCGCGTATAAACAAAAGCGTGTCGCCGGTGTCGTCGCGTTAGAACTTGCCACCGGTGAGATTCACATCTTCCAGGCCAAATCGGTTGTCTTTGCGACCGGCGGTGCAGGCAAGGTCTTCAAGACCACCTCCAACGCTCACACCCTGACCGGTGACGGTATGGCGATTGCCTACCGTCACGGCATCCCGCTGGAAGACATGGAATTTATCCAGTTCCACCCCACCGGCCTAGCCGGGTTGGGAATTCTGCTTTCCGAAGCGGCCCGCGGTGAAGGCGGTATTCTCCGAAACGCCGACGGGGAACGGTTCATGGAACGCTACGCGCCAACCATTAAGGATTTGGCCCCGCGTGACATTGTCGCCCGTTCAATGGCCAATGAAGTTCGTGAAGGTCGCGGTGCGGGACCCAATAAAGACTATGTCTTGTTGGATCTCACCCACTTGGAACCTGAACACATTGATGCCAAGCTGCCAGATATTACCGAATTCGCACGCACTTACCTGGGCGTCGAACCATACACCGAACCAGTTCCGGTTTTCCCAACCTGTCACTATGTGATGGGCGGTATCCCAACGGATATCGAAGCCAATGTGCTGCAGGATAACGAAACCCGCATTCCGGGCCTCTTTGCGGCAGGCGAGGTCGCCTGCGTATCCGTGCACGGGGCAAACCGTCTGGGTACCAACTCGCTACTCGACATCAACGTCTTTGGGCGTCGCGCCGGTATTTATGCAGCCGAATACGCTCAAGACGCTGACTTCGTTGAACTGCCAGAAAACGGCGAAGCATTCTTAGAGAACCAGATTGAATCGCTCCGCTCTGCTGAGGGAACCGAAAAAGTTGGCGCCCTGCGTGCAGAACTGCAGGAAGTCATGGATGCCGATATGCAGGTCTTCCGTTCCGAGGAAACAATTCGTCGCGCCATCGACAAGATTTACGAGCTGCGCGAACGCTACAAGAACGTTGCAGTCCAAGATAAAGGCAAACGCTACAACCTAGACCTGCTGGAAGGTCTAGAATTGGGTTACCTACTCGACATTGCAGAAGCCATGTCAGTTGCAGCACTGCACCGTCCAGAGTCCCGCGGAGGCCACTTCCGTGAAGACTTCCCAGATCGTGATGACGACAAGTGGATGGTTCACTCGATGCTTTACCGCGACGAGAACGCCGAAACTGAAGGTGTCAAAGGCATTCGTTTTGACACCAAAGACGTTGTCATGACCCGCTACGAACCAATGGAGCGTAAGTACTAATGACCACTACTTTCGAACCAACATCAACTACCGACAATGCAGGCGCAGTCGACTCGTTCACTGTCACCATGCAAGTTCGCCGCTACCAGCCAGAATTCCACGATGAAGGCTACTGGGAAAGCTGGACCATCGAGATGCACGGCACTGACCGTGTCCTTGATGCACTGCATAAAATTAAATGGGAACTAGACGGCTCGTTAACCTTCCGCCGCTCCTGTGCTCACGGCATTTGTGGCTCGGACGCCATGCGCATTAACGGTGTCAACCGTTTAGCATGCAAGGTTCTGCTCAAGGATCTCGACACGTCAAAACCCATTACCGTCGAAGCAATCAAAGGCCTGCCGGTTGAAAAGGACATGATTGTGGACATGGAACCATTTTTCCAGTCCTACCGTGAAATCATGCCCTTCCTCATTGCCGATGATTCGCAGGCACCAACTCGTGAGCGTCTCCAGTCCGCTGAAGCTCGTGAAGCATTCGATGACACCACCAAGTGCATCCTGTGTGCTGCATGTACTTCCTCATGCCCGGTGTTTTGGACTGACGGCCAGTACTTCGGTCCCGCCGCCATCGTCAACGCCCATCGTTTCATCTTCGATGATCGCGATGAAGGTGGAGACATGCGCCTCGAGGTTCTCAACGACAAAGAAGGCGTATGGCGCTGCCGTACCACCTTCAACTGCACCGATGCCTGCCCACGCGGCATCCAGGTCACTAAGGCCATCGCAGAGGTCAAGCAAGCCATTCTTGCTCGCAACATCTAACCTGTTGCAACGCTAGAAACCCCCAAGAGCTGGGAACGGAGAATTCTCCGTTCCCAGCTCTTGTTTTAGCCCACGCGTTCTAGGCGTCGTCTTTGGAGGCTTCGTCTTCATAGAATTTCATCGCCATCCAGCCATGTGTCATAGCGCCTCCAGCCCGTATAGCAGCTGCAACCATAACAGCCTCAGACAATTCTGCTTCGGTAGCACCAGCTTGCTGGGCGGCCCGCGAATGGGCTTCGATACAGTGCGGACACTGCGTGGTGGCTGCAACCCCGATAGCGATCAGTTCGCGGGTCTTTTTTGATAGTTCATGGCCGCCTTCTGCAAAGACCGACTTGTCCCACTCGGCGAACGTAGCAAAGTCTTCTGGAGCTGCCTTACGTATATTGCGTCCGTACTTTGCATCGCGGGAATCATAGTGCTGCATAGTTGTCCTTTCATCGAAAACCACCAACGCGGTGGCCTCTCCAGGCTAATTTTCGCAACGCATTTTGGCGAGAGGACGCGTCCGTGCGACACCGTTGAACCCAGTTGCTATTCCACTGATGGCAACCTACGTGCCAGCACCACGTCGTGAGCTTGCGTGCCACCGACATCAAACGTACGGATACCAATCTGCTGAAAACCGGCCCGCTCATAGAACGCGATGGCGCGGGTATTGGCCTGGTTAGTTCCCAACCACATCCAGTCCCGGTCCGAGGTACTGTAATGCTCCATCAAGTGTGCCATCATATTCTTGGACACTCCTGCCCCATGAAACTCTGGATGCACATAAAATTTGGACATCATCACCGCCCCTTCGGAGGGCAGTTCATGATGGATCTGTGCATCAAGGGGAAGTTCATCATTGATGCATACGCTATATCCGACGAGCATTGCACCATCAGTTGCTACAAGTACATACACTGTGTCGCTTGCAATCCATTCAGCAAAGGTCTCAGCGTTGAGCTCATCACGGACAAAGTTCTCGATGTTTGTACTATCCATCTCCGGGGGGCAGGCCAGCGGAAAAGTCCGTGCTGCCAACGGCACGAGCTCGTGAACATCAGTATCTCTAGCAATGCGAATGGAAACGCTCATAGTTGCCATTCTAATCTGCTACCTTGCCATATTGCTGTATTGACAAAACCCGCGAGAGATTCTCTAGCGTTCCGACGCTGCTTGGTGTTTGAACCATGCGCTAACGTCTTGTCGAAAAACCAGTGACAGCATCCAAAAGGAAGCGACCAATTGGGCCAGACTGAGCGCTAAAGCAGCGACATCGAATGATCCCGTTGTCACGAGCTGTCCCAGGCCGTTGAGTCCCCCGGCCGCTGCGAATATCGCTAAGACAACTGCGAGCCAGCGTGCCCAGTTTTTTGACCGGTAAACTCCCCACACTGCCACGCCATATATCAGCCCCACCAGCAACACCGACGAAATATATGCGTTACGTAGCGACGCAAGGGTCACATCTGATTCACCGTCGATCTGGACGAGCGTATCGGCTGCCGCAGGAAGAAACGTAATCACCAGGTTGATGATCTGGCCTCCAACCATGACCAGCGCAACGATGACAAACGCGATAGTACATCGTTTTACGCTTCGTGGTTTTTGGTCTGCCAGCTCTTGCAACGTCAGCTCACTTTCTTCCTGAAGGTCCTTGTCATGTTTCGGATCCTCAAGACTTCGGCCGTGAGGTCCATAAACCGGCTGTCGCTTGTATCAAAATTAGCAACGCCAGGCCTCCCAGGGGCACAACATACGCTCCGGTGGATTCTAGGCCATAGCCATATAATAATGGGCCAGCAGAACCGATAGCGACACCAACGGTCGATGTCACGGCCGACACCGCGGAAGCATGTTCTGGAGACTTGGCGTACTGGACAATCTGATCATAAGACACTCCCAGACACATACCTTGTGCTAGGCCCAAGAGCAGTGCCACCCACAGAACACTTGTAGAACCCATTATTAGATACATCGCTATACCTATTACGGCTGGTAGCGGTGCTATCGGGGCTACTACCGGTCCCCACCCTCTGCGCAACGCCACGGGTACTACAAACGCAAACGGAAGCGATACTATATTGATCAACGACGTATAACCACCCACTGACGCAGCCGAGATTCCGTCCATGAAAAAGATCGTCGGCAGCCACGCCGACACCGTGTAAAAAGTTAATGACGTCACTCCTAGATAGAACGCCAGGACCCAAACACGAGAGTCGGCTAAAGCGCCACGAAGACCGATCTTCTCGCCAGCAACAGGGGATGCTATGAGATCCCTGGACAATACCGCGGATTGTGGCGAAGTCAACGAACGCGTATAACCGCCCCAAAGAATCAGCCCTACGATACCAATGACAGACCACAGCATCAGCGTTTGTCGCCAGTCGAATCCGGTCAACCGCATCACAGGGACTGTAAGACCCAGTGCCATGGCTGGTCCAAGGCTCAGAGCCATCGTGTAAACGCCGGTTAGAGGCCCGCGCCATTGAATTCGTTGCGACGCGATAGCTGCTGGTCCCAGCACTGTACCGACTGCTATCGCTATTCCCAGGATGACAGTTCCGACCAGCAAGGTAACGGTGGTTGGAATCGAGCGGATGAGCGTTGCCCCGATAATGCCAATAAGTGCCCACCCTATGATGCGATTCATACCGAACCGGGAAGTCACTTGCGGGACAAACGGGGCCACCACTAACGTCAGCGCTAAAGGAATAGTTGTCAGCAGCGAAAGAAACGTTTCACCGCTGTCAAGATCCGCCCGTATTTCCGGCAATAACGGACCCAAAGCAGTCGTAGGGATCCGAAGATTCAGTGCAATCAGGAGTACTGCAGTAGCAATAAGGAGCAACGCTTTAACGTCAGATGCTGGCGACCGACCATCAGGCAGTGCCGATGTTCGATCCATGCTTGACGTTCCTAGCTATTGTTGGGCTTGAAGCTCTGCCGAAAACTTGGGCGTACTACGTAGTACTCAACATAGCAGCCGGTCAGATACTCTGACCGGCTGCTACAAACGATGTGTGAGATCTAGTGGATCTGACGAATTGTTAACGTGTGGGAGGAGGCCCTTGCTGTGGTCCCTGACCGCCTGGCCCCTGCCCTGGCTCGGTTGGACCACCATAGGGATTGCCCGGTGATTGAGGGTTCTGACCATAGCCTTGCTGGCCTGGGTATTGACCAGGCGGTGGTGGTGTTTGACCACCGTAACCATAGGTGCCGGGTTGTTCTTGTGAACCCCAGTGTTGTTGGTAACCGGTGTAAGGTGCCGGCGAGTACCATGCGGCTACCTCGGGGCGGAATACAAAAATAAGGAACCACACCGCAGTTCCAACATAGACGAGGTTACTGGCCAGCGACACGGTAGCCATGGCCCCGCTCCAAGAAAACATCGCTAGAGAGCTGAACAGGCCAAATAAGCCGCTCAACCCGCCGAGGATAGCAAAGATGATGCCGAGAATGCGTCCCCAGTTTTTGCCACCTAGCAGTGGAATGAGCACGAGGACATATACCCCGGCGGTGAGAATCAGACCGAATATAGCACCGAAGACTGTTCCACCGGTAAGAAAACTTGATTCGAAACCTACGGCGCGGAACTCCGATGAGAGGACTACACCAGTGATGATGGACGAGATCAGCCCCAGAAGGATCGCACCAGCTGCGGAGACCAAAGTGGACAATTGAACCTGACGTACCGAGTGAGGCAAATCGGAATCAGAGGAAAGTACTCGTCCCAGAGACGATTTCCCATTAGTCGGGGGCGTTCCTCCGGACGGGGAACCATACGGCTGCCCCTGGGGCCCGCTGGGTGAACCGGGGCCGCCACCCATGGGTGGTTGACCATCATAAGGATTATTCGACATATCCTGTACTCCAAAATATTCAAGATGTGTTTTGCTGTGTCGCACTGCAGTGCGCAACACTGTCTCTAGGTAAATCTTAGTTTACTAACTTACCGGCCTAACGTATCAGGCTTAACCCACGTTTTGGTGATCTTGGATATAACATCAGAAGAATCGTGATCTTAATTTTGTAAACGACGATGCAAACCGAACCAACGCGCTGTTTGCTTGTTCATGGCTTGAATAATCCACCAGATCGTCAAAAGCACCGCGACCCAACTCAGCACTGCAGTCACGAGTTCAATGGTCGCCAGCTCGCCATAATTGACGGTGAACAAGAGGCTCAAACCTTCTGACAAAATGAATAGCACCGCAAAAACTATTCCGAGGAACCGTGCCCAGGTTTTTGTTGCACGAAGCCCCAGCCCTACGATCAGAAACAGAATGACCGACAAGGCTCCAAAACCGATGAACGACATAGTTGTCCAGGTGTGCATGGAGTCCAGCAGCTCAGGGGTCATCCCCTGCATTTGTTCCGGGGGGAGAACCTGGTTGTAGTATTCAGTGGTATCCACGGTCTGTAAATGTATGAACCCGAGGATCGTAGTGAGCACATTCAGAGCCAACAATGGCCAGATAAGTGTTTTCGTCAGCTTTGACGAACGCGGTTCTTCGCCAAGAGTTGAGCGGTCTA
>DHCMJ07802__coassemble_1356_pt1 | contig 14433 bp, 14 predicted proteins | sample DHCMJ07802__metabat2_low_PE_015 | metagenome-assembled genome bin DHCMJ07802 | reverse complement strand
CTCGGGATCGATAATCCCCAAGAAATTGGTACCACGACGTTCCGTCCACCATTCACCCCCGTGGGGTTTGCCGCACTGGCTGGGCGTCGTCGAGGAAAACTCTTCGAAGCAGCACGCACCACACCGATGCATGATGCTCATGTAGCTGCCGGCGCCGTCTTCGAGGATGTCGGTCAGTGGAAACGTGCCTGGTACTACCCGAAACCGGGCGAAACCATGGACGAGGCCGTCTATCGCGAATCAGCGGCTGCACGAGACTCGGTTGGCATGTTTGACGGCACGACCCTGGGCAAGATCGAACTGCGCGGTAAAGATACCCCAGAGTTCCTCAACCGCCTCTACACTAACGGCTGGGTCAAGCTCAAAGAGGGCATGGGACGCTATGGCGTGATGCTGTCTGCCGATGGCATGATCTTTGACGACGGCGTGACACTTCGCCTGGCCGAAGACCGCTACTTCATGCATACCACCACCTCGGGTGCAGCAGACGTTATGGAATGGGTCGAAGAATGGTTGCAAACCGAATGGCCAGAACTGGACGTCTATGCCACCTCGGTGACTGAACAGTACGCCACCATTGCCGTTGTTGGACCAAAATCCCGCGACGTCATGGCCAAGCTCGCCACCACCGAGGACTTCTCGGCAGACGGTTTCAAGTTCATGGAATTCCGGGACATCACCCTGGACTCGGGTATTCCAGCACGGGTCAGCCGTATCTCGTTCTCCGGCGAACTGGCTTGGGAAATCGCTACACCTTCGTGGTACGGCTTGGCCGTCTGGGAAGCAGTTGCACAGGCCGGCGAAGAATTCGACATCACCCCGTATGGCACCGAAACCATGCACGTCCTACGTGCTGAAAAAGGGCTCATCGTGGTTGGTCAAGAAACCGATGGCACCGTGACTCCCCAGGACGCCAACCTGGAATGGATCCTTGCCAAACATAAGGACTTTATTGGCAAACGCTCGTTCTCACGTGCGGACAACGTGCGCGAAGACCGCAAGCAACTCGTCTCCGTTCTGCCGGACGATCCAACCTTCCTCCTCGAAGAAGGCGAAGCACTGGTGGATATAGATACCCCGATCGATATTGCCGCCGGACCTGTCGCCCAAGAAGGTTGGGTTACCGCTTCGTATAACTCACCGAACCTGGGGCGCACCTTCGGGCTGGCCCTAATCAAAAATGGGTTCTCCCGTGAAGGTGAATCCCTCAAGGCCCTGGTTGGCGACGAAATTGTCACCATGAAGATTGGGCCCACTGTTCTCTACGATCCACAAGGAGCACGTCGCGATGGCTGATGTACAAGAACTGCGGCGCTCGCCGCTGGTCAATCGAACACAAGAAATGGAACAGGCTTCAGGGTCTGCAGTATCCATTCGAGAAGTACGCTTCACCACACAGGTGGGCTTGCGCGCCGAACCCGGAACAGCGGGCTATGCAGCACTGGAAACGCACCTGGGCGGACTCCCCAAACGCGTTGGTGACGTTGTTGGAGACGTCGACTCTACTGCCGTGTTGTGGTTATCACCCGATGAGTTCCTGGCGGTCAACGAGCCAGACTCTCAACTGGCAGAAGCCCTCACCGGTGTGCTGGGTGATCACTCAGGTCAGGTCTTGGATCTGTCGGCGAACCGCGCGGTTATCGAGATCTCTGGTCCCGCATCCGAGCTGGTACTGCGGAAATCGTGCCCATTGGATCTGCACCCAAGAACCTGGAAAGTCAATCAAGCCTATGTCACCGAAATCGCACAAACACCGATAATTCTGTGGAAAGTTGGCGAATTCACCTGGCGGATCGCGCCTCGGACGTCGTTTGCTGACCACGTGGTCAATTGGTTGCTCGATGCAATGATCGAGTTTTCACACCGGGAGGTGTAACCCATGGCATTAAGTGTGCTGGACATGTTCTCTGTTGGTTTGGGGCCTTCGTCATCCCATACCGTCGGTCCCATGCGGGCGGCAGCCCAGTTCATCAATGGACTGGACGCCGACACCGTTGAGGCCACCACGCGTGCCAAAGTCGAATTGTTTGGTTCACTTGGCGCAACCGGTGTTGGTCACCACTCCGATACCGCAGTGATCCTTGGACTCGCTGGACATGATCCAGCCACGATTGTGCCCGAACAAGTCGACGATATTATTGCCGGTGTCGAAACCACTGGAACCCTCGAGTTAGCCGGTCAGAAGACCATCGACTTTGACCGAACACAAGATGTCATCCTCAACCTGAAAGAATCACTGCCTGGACACCCCAACGGCATGAAATCCACAGTATTTGGCGCCGACGGTCAAGAGCTGGCTTCGGAAATCTCGTACTCCATCGGTGGAGGATTCGTGGTAACCGAACAGGAGCTTGATCAACCATTGACCTCCGACCTGGACGTCAAGCACGACTATCGCAACGCAACTGAACTGCTGGCCATGTGCAAGGCTCAGGGCAAATCTATTGCCGAATTGACTTGGGAGAACGAGGTTGAATGGCGCGAGCCAGAAGAAATTCGTTCCCAGATCTTGCACATCTGGCAGGTCATGCAGGACTGCGTTCAAGCTGGTATTGAACGAACCGAGACCACGCTGCCGGGCGGTTTGAAAGTGACCCGACGGGCCCCCAAGTTGTATAAGCAACTCACCCAAGGTGGCGTCTCGGAGCGCACTGGAGATGCCAACGATGCGCTGCGCGGTATCGAATGGATCAACCTGTATGCACTCGCCGTCAACGAGGAAAATGCTTCGGGTGGTCGAGTGGTGACCGCGCCAACCAATGGGGCAGCCGGGATCATTCCCTCGGTAATGCACTACTACAGCAGATTCCTCGACGACGTCACCGACGACAAAATCGTGGAGTTCATGCTCACCGCCGGCGCCATCGGCATCATTATCAAGACACAAGCTTCCATTTCGGGGGCAGAAGTCGGATGCCAGGGTGAAGTTGGTTCAGCCTGCGCCATGGCGGCTGCAGGTCTCGCTGCGGTGATGGGTGGCACCCCGGTAGAAATCGAGGATGCCGCAGAAGTAGCGCTGGAACATAACCTGGGCATGACCTGTGACCCGATTGGTGGACTCGTCCAGATCCCGTGTATCGAACGCAATGCGATTGCTTCTGTCAAAGCTATCAACGCTGCGCGGCTTGCCCTGCGCGGCGATGGTTCTCATAAAGTCAGTCTGGATGAGGCCATCGAAACGATGCGCGCCACCGGAGCCGACATGATGGACAAGTACAAGGAAACCTCGCGTGGCGGTTTGGCAGTCGCGGTCACCATCCCCGAATGCTAGATGAGCCGCCGCGCTCACCACCCAGTGAGGTAGCTCGACGAATAATCACCGCAGCAGCCGATCCGAACCACTTTGGGTCGGCTGCTGTGTCTCGTTGTGCTGGCGGTTCTCGACTACACTGCAGCCATATGGAACGTCTCAATGATCGGTTAGTTTCCTGGGCTTCATTGCTGGAGGAGCAAACTCGGCAACAAGCGGTGACATCGGCTGAACTAGCGTTCATCTACCCGCATGTAGCGCTGATGGCTGATGCACACCTGGGCTATGGAGCTACCGTTGGGTCTGTCATCCCAACATTGGGTGCGGTCATGCCAGCTGCTGTCGGCGTTGATATCGGGTGCGGCATGATCGCCGTCCAAACACAGTTCAATCTTGCAGACTTGCCCAAAGACCTTCGCACACTGCGCCAAGTGATCGAGCGCGCTATTCCGGTCTCAGCAGGAAAATATAATCGCAACATTGGCGCCAGTGCCAGACATCGTATTGACGAACTTGAAGCACTCGCGTTGCAACATGACGTCGACCCCGATGCCTTTGACAAAAATTGGCGAGTACAACTGGGTTCACTTGGCGGCGGCAACCACTTCATCGAAGTCTGCGTGGATGAACACGAACAGGTTTGGACTTTCCTCCACTCCGGTTCGCGCGGTATCGGTAACAGAATTGCTACCCACTACATTGGCGTGGCCAAGAGTCTGCGGCACCAGGCTAACGATCAGCTGCCACACCCTGATCTGGCGTGGTTGGACGAGGGGACTGAAGAGTTCACCACTTATATTGCCCATCTTCGCTGGGCTCAACACTTCGCCCTGTTAAACCGTGAAGAAATGATGGACCGGGTGAATCATCAGCTAGGCCTCTGGGCTGGAGCACCGGTGCGAGCCCTGCAACGCATCAACTCGCACCACAATTTCACGGAACAAGAAGAACACTTTGGCAAAACCGTTTGGGTAACGCGCAAAGGTGCCATCCGAGCTCGCAAAGGCGATATGGCGTCAATCCCAGGTTCCATGGGCACAGCTTCATACATTGTCGAGGGCAAAGGGAACCCAGAGGCCCTAGACTCTGCACCCCATGGCGCTGGCCGCCAATACTCGCGCCGAGCAGCACGACGCAACTTCAGTCAAGATGACCTGCGCAAGGCCATGGTAGGCATCGAATATCGGGATACCGATAAATTCATCGATGAAATCCCGCAAGCCTATAAATCCATCGATCAAGTCATGGAAGATTCCAAAGACTTAGTCACGATCCGCCACACCCTGCGCCAAATCGTAAACGTCAAGGGCGAATAGCCCGGCGGGTGGATAATAGAAGTTATGTCTTGGATGGATCACAACCCGTATAGCACTGGCTCCCGCACGTATCAGCGGGTGCTCCTTGCCGGTATGATCATCCTCGGCATCGGCTTTATCACCGCCATCGTTGGCGGTGTGACCTCAACCAGGCAACTCTCTATTGTGGCCGCGGTGATCATCGGCACCGGACTGGTAACCCATGTGGTTGCGCAAATTATCCGGATGACAGGACGCCGTAGAGAACTTCGAGAAAATTTAGAAGCCGACAATAAACGTCGCCAACAGCGTGGAAAGGACTAAACATGACTGTTGACCTCACCGGCCGCGAATATCCCGCCGTTGGCCCGTATCACGTTGGAAGCGAAGACATCCGCAACTTTGCTACCGCCGTCAAAAATATGCACCCGCTGCATCACGATGTGGAAGCTGCTCGTGCTGCTGGCCACAAAGACCTGGTGGCCCCACCAACCTATCTGGTGACCATTGCCCAGCGTGCCGAAGCGCTGATGGTCAATGACCCTGAAGCAGAAGTCGATTTCTCCCGAGTAGTGCACGCTGATCAACGCTTCACCCACCACCGTGCAGTGGTCGCCGGCGACGAGCTGTTCGCTCAAGCGACCGTCACCTCAGCTAAAGAACTTGCCGGCAACCGGTTGCTCACCACGGCAACCGAGATTACCAATGCCGATCGCGCTCCCATTGCGACGATCACTTCCACGCTGCTGATTCGCGGATAAGGACGTTATTATGCCTGCTATCGAAAAACTCACCAAGGGCGATGTGATCGCCACCCGCACCATCGGCATCAATCGTGCAGATCTGATCCGATACGCAGGGGCCTCCAAAGACTTCAACCCCATCCACTGGTCGGACGCCACAGCAGAACTTGCTGAGCTGCCCGGCGTGATCGCCCACGGCATGCTCAGCATGGGACTGGCCGTCGACTTGGTAACCGAATGGACCAATGACCCCACAGCCATCATCGACTACCAAACGCGGTTCTCTGCAATGGTTCCGGTGGATGAAACCACAGAAAACTTCGATCCGGCTCGGCCTTTTGAAAACCCATATCCGGGCGCGGTCCTAAACGTCACCGCCAAGATTGGTGCGATCAACGAAGAAACACACGTAGTTCGCGTCGACCTTTCGGTCACCAACCCCTCCGACGACGATGCCCGCGTGCTAACTCGCGCTCAAGTACAGGTGCAGCTCTAACCTCATGCCCGAAAATCTCCTGGCCCATCACACGACCGCCCGCGTCGGAGGTCCCGCATCCACCTGGATTACCGTTTCGACCGAGGACCAACTCACCGCGGCTATTGCCGATGCCGATGCCGCAGGCACTCCGTTGCTGGTCCTGGCCGGTGGGTCCAATATGTTGGTCTCCGATGCAGGATTCCCCGGTACCGTGGTACACCTTGCCACAGAAGGTATCGACGTCATCGAATCGACTGACGAATATGTCTATGTTCGGATCGCCGCAGGCCACGAATGGGATGCAGTGTTGCATGGTCGGTCGTCGAGGGCCTCACAGGAATTGAAGCGCTGTCGGGCATCCCCGGCTCAACTGGTGCGACACCAGTGCAGAATGTCGGGGCCTACGGAGCCGATATCTCCAAAACGCTGGTGAGTATTCGCGCCTGGGATCGAGACGCCAACCGCATCGTGACGCTGACCGGCGCCGATCTGGAATTTGGGTACCGTGACTCGGTGATCAAACGAACCATCGCCTCGTCTACGACAAACTTTCATCAGGCCTCACCACGCTGGATTGTGCTCTCGGTTGACCTACGTCTGACCAGAGCGGGACAATACGCCCCGGTGCAATACACCCAGCTGGCAAGGGCACTCAATGTTGGACTCGGTGATACCGCACACCTTGACCACATTCGCCAGACCGTGCTGGATTTGCGTCGCTCTAAAGGCATGGTGCTCGAGGCGCAGGATCATGACACCTGGTCGACCGGCTCATTTTTTACCAACCCAATCGTGCCGATTGCGGTGGCCGACCGGCTGCCGGACGAGGCTCCACGCTTCGCCCACCATGAAGCTGGCGATGACACGGATTCAGTGAAACTTTCGGCCGCCTGGTTAATCGATCACGCCGGGTTTAACAGGGGCTTCGGTCTCAACGGTGAGACCGAGTCGGTCAACGGTAGGGCCTCATTGTCGACCAAACACACGTTGGCTTTGACGAACCGTGGTACCGCCAGCACCCAAGATCTGGTGCAAATTGCTACTATTGTTCGTGATGGCGTGGCCGCAAAATGGGGGATACACCTTGTCCCGGAGCCCGTACTTATTGGGGTGCAACTGGGCTCCTAGCACGTCGTGTGTAGTGCATCAGAAGCATTCATCACGACCTAATATAGTCCCTCAACTTGCCAAGTGTTCCTTCCGTTGGGAAGATATCTTTTTTAGTCCAATACGCTCTCAACGCACTTTCTCAGGTGCTCTAGCTCAGCGCTGGGAGAGTATCCTAAGCCAGAGTCGGAGTTGATTCCATGCCCTCGAACCAGCTATCGCGAGGACCACGAGTCGCACGGCATACGCCCCAGCGCAAATATCGACCAGATCTGCACGGTATTCGGGGACTGGCGATCCTGGGTGTGGTGGTCTTTCACCTCTTCGGAAACGGTCGTGTTTCCGGCGGTATCGATATCTTTCTGACGGTTTCGGGCTTCTTATTCACCGCCATGTTGTTGCGAGAGACCGCTGAGAACCACGGGCGAATCAATTTCCTGGCGTATTTTGGTCGGCTTTTCCGTCGTATTTTTGCGCCCGCTGCCATCGTGATAATGACGACGACGATTGCCGGCATGCTCATCTTGCCGTATACCCAGCACATGCAGATGCTGCGGGAAGCTGTTGCGTCGTTGCTGTATTACGAGAACCTAGAGTTGATTGATTCGCAGCTCTCGTATGATGCAGCCGGTCCGGAGACCTCGCTGTTCCAGCACTTCTGGTCGCTGTCCGTGCAAGGACAGTTCTACGTAGTGATTCCGTTTGTCATTCTGGCACTAGTCTGGGTGGCCCGAAAACGCAATCAACCGGCCGTGTTTTGGGTAGGCGCGGTGTTGGTAGCCACATTAGTGCTATCAATGGTTTGGGCTATCGTCTATAGTGCTCAGTTGCAAGACGAAGCCTACTTAGCTACGAGTACGCGACTGTGGCAACTGGCATTTGGTGGGTTGTTGGCGATCGTCATCGACCATCTGCGCTTGGTTCAAGGAATTCGTCTGGTGTTGGGCTGGATGGGGTTGTTCATGGTCGTATCGACCGGAGTTCTGTTTGACGGAGGACAACAATTCCCTGGCCCACTAGCCCTGTGGCCGCTGTTGGGATTGGCATTTGTACTGCTGGCCGCTTCTCAGGATGGAGTCGCCGAACGTGGTTCGGTCACGAAATTACTGAACAATAGAATCTTTAGTTGGATCGGCGATTACTCGTATGCATTGTACTTATGGCACTGGCCCTTACTGATTTTCTATCTGACACTTCGAGACCGCGATGCGGTAGGTATCCGTGGCGGTCTAGTCATTCTGGCAGCGGCAATGGTGTTAGCTATGCTGCTGAATCATCTAGTGGAACGGCCAATCCAATCCTGGGGTCGTGGTGCCACGGGGCAACGAGCCAACACGATACCGGTAGCGGTCGGGCTGGTTATCATGCTGGTGTTTAGCAACGTCGTGGCCAATTACATCATCACCAAACAGCAGGAAACTGCACAAGATCAAGAGGTCGGTTATGCGCTCGATACAGACACCTATCCGGGAGCTTTGACGACGCTTGAAGACGGACCGCAAGCGCCACAAGTAGACTCCTATGAGCCCAACGGTGAGGAGCTTGCTGCGGTGGAGCAAGACTATATCACCCAAGATTGTCGCCAGGCTGGACGAAATGCACCAGGGAGTTATGAGGTCACCCTGTGTGAAGATCCGGATGCCCCGGACAACCCGTCGGCGACGGTCGTATTGGCACCGGACTCACATGCCGGACATTGGGAACAGACGTTCCGAACGCTTGGTCGTGAACACAACTGGGAAATTATCCTCGCCATCAAGTCCGGGTGTAATTTCTCTGGGGTACCAGATGAACCCGGCAACGATTACTGCCACAGGTGGAACGATAATTTCATGGGTTACCTGGAATCCGAGGACATTGATCTTGTCGTTGCTCCCGGGACCCAAATGTATAGCCGCCCCGCTGAAGAAGGATTTGCCGACGGCGCGCAACAACGGTGGGAACAGATTGCGAGAACAAATACACCACTGTTATTGATTCGCGGACTGATTCGTCCGGGTGGAACTGCCGGTGCAGCCGACTGTCTGGCAGCCGGAAACCCGCCTGAAGAATGCGGGGGCATGGTTGGCGACGCGCACGGTCCCAACCCGATTGCAGCAGAAGATCTAGCCGATACAACGCATACGATCGACATGAACCCATATATTTGTCCGGGAGTGGAGCAAAGCCCAGATACAGCCTGTTCCGCCGTGGTCGGTAATGTGGCGGTGTGGTACGACAACTCCCACATTACGCCCCAGTATGCCACCACATTAGCGCCCATCATGGAACGTGAGTTACAGGATCTCTATCCTGAACTGTTTGCGTCCTAACGGGATCCGTCGGCACGCTCTGACCATACGAACAGAAAATGTGACAATATTGATGCAAATCATACGTATTTGAGGAGCAACATTGTCAGAGGCAGATGAACCAGCCGTTCGGCAACCCCAAGGTGCACCGGCAGCCATGCTCAATGGGTTGTCGATTTTAGAAGCTTTTTCTATTAAACGCCCGGCACTGGGCGTCACCGAGATATCCGACATCGTCGGGCTGCATAAGTCAACAGTATCTCGCATGCTCAATGGTCTAGCGGAACTGGGGTATGTCCGTCGTGAAGGCACCAGTGGACGCTACCGACTCGGGCTCAGCGTCCTAGAACTCTCGGCACCGTTGCTGGCCGACCTGGACATTCGTGCCGCCGGTCTTGAACACCTGGAACGTCTCACAGACCTCACCGGGGAAACAACCGCGCTTGGCGTCTGGGGCGACGGCGGAACGATAGTGGTGGAACAGGTAGCCAGCCCCCACCAAGTGCGCCACACACAGCCCATTGGTAACCGCTATAACCAATGGGAATCCTCATCGGTACGTGTGATGCTTGCCTATCAGCCACTTCATACCGTGCATCGGTTGATTGAAACCGGCCGTATCTTGGTGCCGGTAGGTGGCATCAGTCGCGAAGAAGTAGAAGTCGAGCTAGATTTTATCCTGCGGCATGGGTACGCAACCAATAAGGGCGGTACCACCCCTGAAGAGTTTGGTGTTTCTGCTGTGGTGTTTGACCTGCGTGGCACAGCGACCGGTTGCGTCATTCTATCTGCACCAACTTCCCGGGTGGAATTCCAGCATTCGGCCGAGAGCCTGCAGCGCGCAGTCATCCAAACCGCCCAGGATATTTCCGCACGTTTGGGAGCTCCACTAGGCTCCGAAAATAATGCGGGGGCATGATCCGAAACGAATCATGCCCCCGCTTATCGCCAAGGTTGAACAAGTATCAACATTAGGCGAGAGTTTTCAATTTTTTAGCCTTAGGTTTTGAGGCTTTAACCTTGCTGTCCGCTGGCAGCACCGGGATAGATGAGGTGATGGGCTCGTCATCGACACCCAGGCCGAGATCTCGACCAGCTGTTTCGGGCATAAGTGTCGTCGCGATGAAGGCACCCGCAGCAATCACGGTTAGGTAGATGGCCGGTGACAGTGGGTTGCCGGTCACATCGATGAGCCAGGTCGCAATATATGGTGCTGTACCACCAAATAGTGCATAGGCCACGTTGTAGGTGACCCCCGAGGCTGTATAGCGCACCCGAGTCGGAAAGATTTCGGTGAGCAGCACAGCGGTTACCACATTGGCAGCCACGGTACCGAACATAATGAGTATCTGACCAAGCAGTGCAGTGGTGAAGGTTGCACCGGCAGCGATCATGTAGCCGGGAATTGCTGTGCCTCCCAGCAGGATGGCCGAGGCGAACATGGTCTTGCGGCGGCCAAAGCGGTCACAGATAATGCCACCCAGTGGAGCCATGCACGCCGCAAGCGTCAGTGCAATAACGTTGGAGGCAAGTACCGGAACTGCTTCGAGCTGCACCACTTCCCGGAGGAAGGTCGTCATGTACGTGGAGAAGATGTAGAAGCTCAGCGCGGTCAAGGAGATGTAACCGGCCAGGATCATCATTGGGCGAGCCTGGGTGCGGAGGGTCGACCGCAGCGGGGCATGTTCGGTGGTGTCATCTTCCTGAAACATTGGCGATTCGCCAAGTTTCCGACGGATCCAGAACGCAATAAGTCCTAGGGGAGCGGCAATGAGAAACGGAATGCGCCATCCCCACTCTTGCATGGCGGCTTCGCCGAGTCCCGTTGTGAGGAGGTAGGACAGCAGGGCAGCTGCAGCAAATGCTGAGAACGTTGCGGTAGGCATTGCTGAACCCCACCGTGCACGCTGGTCGTGTGGGGCATGTTCGATGACGTAAGTGACGGCGCCGGCATACTCTCCGCCGGCTGAAAGGCCTTGCAAACACCGTGCAGCGGTTAGCAAGACTGCGGCCCAGATGCCGATCTGTTCGTAACTGGGCAGCAGACCGATTGCTGCGGTGGAACCGGACATCAACAGAACCGTCAGGATAAGTACTGACTTGCGGCCGATCCGGTCGCCGAGCATACCAAAGATTGCGCCACCTACAGGGCGCAGTGCAAAGGCCACGGCGAAAATTGCGAAAGTTTGGAGCAGAGCCACTGCACCTGTGGACTCTGGGAAGAATGTGGTGGCAATAATGGTTGCCATAAAGCCATAGACGGCGAAATCGAACCATTCGACGACCGTTCCCGCGAATCCGGCAAACGTGACTTGTCGAAGTGTTTGAGGTGAAACTTCAGAAGTATTAGTGGGCTGGGTTGTCGAGCTTTGGTAGTTGGCGGTCATTGGGGCTCCATATCAGGCGGACCAGGAACACAAAAGTCTCCACAGTACATGAGAGGTGGGACTGAAGAAAAGATGGGCTCGCCGAAGCTGATTGCTCATGCTTCAACAAGCCCATCTAATATCCAACGTGTCAGCGTGTCATAGCTCAGCGCTTAGCTCTTGACAGCTTGCTTGACAGGCAGGGTGGTGGTTGGAACGGTGTCTTCGAAGTTTGGTAGTTCGTTGAGGTAGTTGACCACGTTTTCGAGTGGCTCAACATCGCCGAACTTGGAGTCCATGTCGAAGAGGTTGTAAGCAACAACGCCGGGTACACGGTCGCCGACAGCTTCTTTGACAACGATTGGGCGGAAGCCTTCAGCTACGGCATCTTCAACGGTGTGGCGGACACAAGCCGTTGCTGTCACGCCGGTAACGATCAGGGTGTCGATACGGTTAGCAGTCAGGAACTGGTTCAGGTTGGTACCTGGGAATGCAGAAGCACGCTTTTTCTTGATAACCAGTTCACCTTCCTGTGGTGCGATGCGGGAGTCGATGTCTGCTGCGCCGGTGGAGGCATCGAGGGTTTCCAATGGGATTTTCTGACCCCAGAGGCCCATGTCGGAGGCCAGGTTGTCATCGAGAACATCGTACGCAGTGGTAATGAAAATCACTGGGACACCTTTAGCGCGAGCTGCAGCGTTCAGGTCCTGGCAGGCTGGGATGATGGTATCCATGCCTTCACAGGAGAATGGGTGACCTGGGCGAGTCCAAGCGTTTGCCATATCAATGTGAATCACAGCTGGGCGGGTGCCGTAGCCGACGCGACGTTTAAAGCCGCGGTCTTCATAGACTTCAGTGCCTGCTTCGAAGATTTTTTGCAGGACGCTTTCCATTTCCTGTTCGAGCGCATCGTAGTTTTCGTTAGCCATTTCCACTCCTAAGTTCTGTGACGTGCAACACGTTGTTGCTGTAACAACAATATAGTTGCTTTACTAGCAACGTGCAAGTGTTTTGTGAAGAAAAGTAGAGAATGTCACGAGTTTGCGCGTGCTGTCTCGCATTTGTCCAGGTCATCCATGAGTCGGGAGTGGGGAAAGATTTTTTGATTCCCGAAGGCATCAGGACATAAAGAACGCCTTCCGTCACGATGTGGTGACAGAAGGCGCAGGGACGACGGTTTAAGCGGTGATTATTTTGCGTTAGCTTTTTCGGTGAGGGCCGTATGCTTTTTCCTAAAGTAGACCTGCCGACGGACAATGGCCACGGTGTCGCCTGATTCATCGGTGATGGCTACTTCAAACCAGTGCAAGTACTTTTCTCCATCCATCGTTTTTTCGCGAATGAGATCCCATGTTTTTGCGCTAACCTGGAAGTCCGCAGTGATCTTTCCTTTGCCTGGTTTGATGAACTGGGCTTCGACGCCGACATCCCACACGAGATACTCTTTGCCGAGTCCGTAGACGCCCGCAAACATGAAAAATGGGTCGGTCATCGACAGCATGGTACCACCGAAGGCAGTTCCGACCAGGTTTCGAGTGAGGAGATTTGGTTTGTGAGTCACAATGGCTCTTGAGGCGTTGTCTGCAATGTATTGGGTTTTGATGCCCGCGCCGAGGTATGGCGGCCAGATGCGCATGAAGCGCTGTAATAACTTTGGGCCGATGTTCATCGATGCGTATGTAGGGATTTTGAACTTGGGGAGCCTCAAGTCGGTTCTCCTTCGGGAATGCTGGGGTGCGCACCGTCAACATGCGCTGGTCGGTTCTGTAATGTAGCTCATATTGTAGGCCACCTCGTGTTGGCTCTGCAGCCTCCTTTTCTTTGACCTAGGGCGTCATCGCACCGGTACTTGCTACGGCAGGGGCGTGGAAGGGTGCGTGTACCAGAAACCTCTTTGCGGCATAGTATTGTGCGGTGATGTTTTTGCGGCGTAGAACTCGCGAATAGGCTGACGAGCGTCAATCTGCTGGTACATTATGGGGGCCGACTTTGAGTGAGGAGGACGACGGTGACTACTGGTGATATCCCAGACGCAGGCGAGATGCGGAACCCGCGTGCTGAGCGATCGAAAGCCGCTTTGATTACCGCGATGACGCGGGCCCTGGATGAGTACGAGCCCGGACAAGTGTTGAGTCTCGCAGAGATCTCACGAGCCGCCGAAGTGAGTCGCCCGACGCTCTACCAACACTTTGGCGATTTAGCGAACCTTATCCGTGCCGCTGCAGCAGTTCGGCTCGTTGCGCTCTTTGACAGTGTGCCGCAGCCAGCCCATGACGCACAAGGTTCTTGGCGCGATGCCTCTTCCACTGCCCTGCACGCGTTATTGACGGAGCTGGAACATCGCCGAGGCTTCTATCTTGCGGTGCTGGACTCCACCGCTGCCGGCGAAGTGCGAGAGGATGTCATTGAGTTCCTGGCGACCCGCATAGTAGATGTGACGGCCCTTGGTCCTGCGATGCAAGATATGGAACCCAGTCCAGAAGACGTTCACGAGCGAGCAATGTTTTTAGCTGCTGGTGCGCTATGGCGTACCGAACGTTGGTTGCGCGATGATGCATCCGAGCCGGCCGAACAACTAGCCCATCGCTTGAGCCGAATCTTGGCATCAGCGGCTGGGATTAGCGGCAGCTGATGCGCGTTGCGCTCGGATGCCACCTGGCGGTATCAAGTACCGTCCCACATGGGTAGCCGCGTCTATCGTCGGCTAGAAACCAGATATATTACGTCATCTGACTCTGCCAAACCACTGAGGGGGCATTGTGCCGTATGAAAGCGCTAGCCACCAGTCGCGCATTGCAACTGGTGGCTAGCCTAAGATTTAGTTCTTGCTGGGTTTATAGATTGCCGGTGGCGATCATCAGCATTCGACGGACCGGCTCTGCCGCGCCCCACAGGAGTTGGTC
>DHCMJ07802__coassemble_1346_pt1 | contig 14517 bp, 13 predicted proteins | sample DHCMJ07802__metabat2_low_PE_015 | metagenome-assembled genome bin DHCMJ07802 | reverse complement strand
CACCATGAGGAACCCTCGCAAATTCGCAAATGCGTTCTCGAGGGAGCCAAAGCTCACATTGCGGCGCAGAAATCCGATACTCAAGTATTAGACATTGCACCGCGAGCCCAAGCGCTGGCATACGCGGTCGAGATCGCGGGGCGTCATGACACCATATTGGCCGCCGGGCGAGGCCATGAGACGCACCAGGACATTGCCGGGGAGCCATTTGCTATCGATGATCGTGAGGTCCTTCGTCGCCACCTGGTAGATCACGGATTCATCACAACTGGCACAGCATCAGCGGAACTCACGGACTAACGCGGTAAGGTCAAATGCGAAATGATTGAACTCAATGCACACCAGATAGCAGAAGCTACAGGCGGTCGACTTACAACCAGTATCGACGACACCACGGTAGTGACGTCTGCCGATACCGATTCGCGCCAACTTGAACAGAATTCGTTATACATTGCCCGACGTGGTGAAGTCACCGATGGACACAATTTTATCGCTTCAGCCCGCGCGGCCGGAGCCCAGCTCATCCTGGCCGAACACGAAACCACGGGAGAAGACGGTGTTGTTGACCCGGCCGTAATTGTTGAAGACTCAACCGTCGCCATGGGGGATCTCGCGCGCTACATCGTCGAAAAGATCCGACAACACTCAGAAACCACGGTTATCGGAATTACCGGTTCCGTTGGCAAAACATCGACCAAAGATGCACTGGCCAGGCTGCTATCTTCGCAGCAGGGACCAACAATCGCGCCGCGGGGTTCCTACAACGGTGAGACTGGTTTACCTCTGACGATATTCACCGCTGACCTAGACACTCGTTATCTTATAGTCGAGATGGGTGCCGACCGGCTCGGCAATATCAGAGAACTCACCAACATCGTGCGTCCCGATATCTCTGTGGTCCTCACCGTAGGCACTGCCCATGCACAGTCTTTCGGTTCACTTGAGAACATCGCCATCACAAAGGGCGAAATAGTTGAAGCGCTTGAACCAAACGGCATCGCAGTCTTGAACGCCGATGACGTCAAGGTTGCTGCAATGGCATCGCGCGTGCCCAGCGGGGCGAAAACAATCTGGTTTTCTGCTGCTTCCGTGCCGCCCGAACGCACGAGTCTACTTTATGCTGCAGACGCAGCAACGACCGAGAATGAAAACCCACATTTCAACCTCCAGTACCTCGGCGAGGACGCGACAGATCAAGACCGTCGGGGACGGAAGGTCACCGCAAACATGATCGGTGAACACCACACCACTAACCTGCTGGCGGCGGCGACAGCAGCACTGGCTGCGGGGGTAGACCTCGCGACGATCGCGCAAGTGATGCCCGAGATCGCACCTGCATCGGCGCACCGTATGGCACGTACTGACCGTGATGACGGCATCACGGTTATTGATGATGCCTATAACGCGAACCCAGAATCAATGCGCGCCGGGCTCAAAACGCTAACGATGCTCGGACGTAACACCGGACGTCGTACGTGGGCGATTTTAGGGCCCATGCTGGAACTGGGAGACCAACACGCCAAGGAACATATCCTGCTTGGGGAGACTGTCGTGCGATTGAATATTGACCAACTAGTCGTTGTGGGGGCCGATGCTCGAGCACTGTATACAGGTGCCATTAACGAGGGTTCCTGGGGCGACGAAGTCGACCATGTGTTATCAAATGATGAGGCCTTCGACCTGCTCACTGAACGAGCTCAACCAGGCGACATCATTTTCGTCAAGGGTTCCAACGGCACCCGCCTTTGGGAACTCGCCGACCGACTGACCACTGAAAAATTGGTGCGCCGCAAGGAGATGCCGTAAGTGATAGGACTACTGATAGGCGCTGTTCTCGGCGTCATCCTCACGGTTGTGGGAACCCCGCTGTTTATTCGATTACTCCATCGGCGTGGTTACGGCCAAATCATTCGTGATGACGGACCCACCACACATGCTACAAAGCGTGGTACCCCGACCATGGGTGGCGTGGTGATTGTGACCAATTTCGTACTCGTATATTTCGTCACCCACTGGATCATGTCCATGTTGGAGCTAGAGAACTCTGGCATCACGGTTACCGCATTATTACTACTCTTTCTTACCGCGGGTATGGGACTGATCGGCTTTCTCGACGACTACATTAAGATCTCGAATCAGCGTTCCCTCGGTTTGACGGCCACCGGTAAGATTATTGGACAGGGTGCGGTAGGCATCACATTTGCGATTCTGGCGCTCAACTTTCCAAATAGTCAGGGCTTTACGCCCGCTTCCACAGCCATATCGGTATTCCGCGACACTTCCTGGGATTTAGCATTTTTCGGCGCTACCGCCGGGGCCATTTTATTTGTGATCTGGTCCAACTTGATCACTACTGCGACAACCAACGCGGTGAACCTCACCGATGGACTCGACGGTCTCGCCACGGGAGCGGTCGCAATGGTCTCCGTGGGCTATGTCTTGATCACGCTCTTTCAAAGTAACCAAGCCTGCTCCGGTACAACAAGTGCCGGGGGCTGCTATGAAGTACGCGACCCCATGGATCTTGCCTTAATGGCGTCGATTCTGGCCGGCGTTTTGCTGGGATTTTTATGGTGGAACACTGCTCCCGCGAAGATCTTCATGGGAGATACCGGCTCCCTGGCGCTTGGTGGTGCACTTGCTGGATTCGCAATCTTCTCCAAAACCCAAGTGCTACTTGTGATACTTGCGGGACTGATGGTTGTGATTGCAGCATCAGTCATTATTCAAGTCGGCTACTTCAAGATTTCTGGTGGCAAGCGCGTTTTCCTCATGGCCCCGCTGCAGCACCACTTTGAACTCAAAGGTTGGGAAGAAGTCACCGTAGTGGTCCGATTCTGGCTCATCGGGTTAGGGTTCGTCGTGGCCGCGCTAGCAATGTTCTACGCTGAATGGGTGATCCTGCGATGAATAGGACCTTGGACCATCTCACCACCTGGGATTCGGCCTGGTCGGGCCTCTCGGTTGTTGTCACAGGAATAGGCGTTACGGGCTTCTCGGTAGCAGATACACTCGCTGAGCTAGGGGCCTCGGTTCTCGTCGTCGATGGTAAAGATACCGCAGAGAACCGAAAAGCTGCTGAGACTCTGAAAATCGTTGGAGTTCAAGACGTACTGCTGGGTGATGACGCTGTCACCGGTCTGCCGGATGCTAAGAGTATCGGTGGCACTATTGACCTCGTGGTCACTTCACCCGGTTGGCGGCCCGACAACGTAGTACTAGTTGAAGCCCAGCAAGCAGGAATCCCGGTATGGGGCGACGTTGAATTCGCTTGGCGCGTTCGCCGGCGCGAAGGAAAGCGGACAGCTCAGTGGGTCACATTGACCGGTACGAATGGCAAAACCACAGTTGCTACGATGGCACAGTCCATGGCCCGCGCCCAAGGACTAGATGCTGTGGCCGTTGGTAATGTCGGGACACCAATTTTGGATGCAATTCGATACCCCGATGGTTTTGACCTGCTTATCGTAGAACTGTCATCATTCCAGCTGCACTGGATTGAACGCATCGAGCCGGAAGCCTCCACGGTGCTCAATATTGCTGAGGACCACTTGGACTGGCACGGTGGGTTAGAAAATTACATGGCTGCTAAGGCCAAAGTGTATGAGAATACACGCATTGCTGCTATCTACAATGACGCCGAAGCCGCGACCATCCGGATGGTCGAGGATGCTGACGTTATCGATGGCTGTCGGGCCATTGGCATCACTACCGATACTCCGCAGCGTTCCATGCTTGGCACTGTAGATGACCTACTGGTCGATCGAGCATATCTGACCAACCGCGGAACTCAAGCGCTTGAACTCGCAGAGTTTAGTGATGTCGGAAATCCGGCACCGCAACACATGGTCTTTAACGCCCTAGCAGCGGCTGCTCTAGTCCGTGCTGTGGGGGTCGAGCCGGCGGCGATACAAGCCGGATTGCGTAATTACGAACCGGAACCGCACCGGATTCAACCTGTTGCGCATTTTCACGACGTGTTGTGGGTCGACGATTCCAAGGGGACCAACCCGCATGCCACGGATGCGGCTTTGGCTAGTTACCGCCCAATCATCTGGATCGCCGGAGGACTGTCCAAAGGGGCTTCCTACGATGAACTTGTGAAAACGCATAAAAATAATCTCAAAGCGGTGATTCTCATCGGCACGGATCACGCAGGGATCGTTGCTGCGTTGCAGCGACACGCACCGATGGTACCTGTCCACACCGACTACCTGCGAGACACTACAGTGGAAGTTGGAAATGGGGCTGAGGTGATGCGAATAGTGGTCAACTTGGCCCACGAACTGGCCGAGCCACATGACACGGTGTTGCTATCGCCGGCCGCTGCATCAATGGATCAGTTCGAAAACTATAACGTTCGCGGGGATGCGTTCACAGAAGCGATCGCCTCGAGGCTATCCGACATCAATTATCCGGGACATTAAGACGACCAAACAACAGGAGCACGACATGACCATCGGTCCGACACCTCGTGTATCTCGTGCTTGGGATTGGCTCACCGGTGTGCATTCCCAAAAATCGGCCTACTGGCTCATTTTGGGTCCTACTATTGCGCTCACATTTATCGGTGTCGTTATGGTCCTCTCCGCGTCGTCGGTAGAATTCATTGGCGGTTCAGGGTCGTTCTCCTCGCTTAGTTCGCAGGGCCTCTACGCTGTTTTAGGGTTGGTGCTGCTGATTTGGATGGGGAAGTGGCGACGCCAGACCTACCACAAACTCGCGGTGATCATGCTGCTGGTCAGTATCGTACTGCTCGCACTGGTCTTTACTCCCTTGGGCGTGGAAGTCAACGGAAACCGCAACTGGCTCCGATTGGGTGGCTTCTCATTTCAACCTGCGGAGGCCGCCAAACTGTCCTATAGTGTGTGGGCTGCTTATGCGCTGAGTCAAAAGCTCAAACACCAAACTTTTGGCAAAGACCTGTTGGTTCCGGTGGTGTTTCCCTTCGGCGCCGTGATCGTGGCACTTATTATGGGGGGACGTGACCTCGGCACCGTCCTGATCATGTTGATGATTGTGGCCACCATCCTGTACCTGGGAGGTATGCGTACGGTCTACCTGGTTACTACCGCGGTGCTCGGGTTCCTTGGGGTGGCAGTGCTCACCATGATGTCTGATAACCGGATGATGCGTATCCAAGCGTGGATGGGCAACTGTGACCACCCCGCGGATCCGTGCTACCAGTACGAACAAGGCATGTTCGCTTTGGCTTCGGGTGGATGGTTCGGCCTCGGCCTGGGGCAATCTCGACAAAAATGGTCCTATATTCCGGAAGCCGGCAACGACTTTATCTTTACTGTACTCGGCGAAGAGCTGGGCCTGCTCGGCGCACTATTGGTCCTAGGTCTATTTGTGACGCTGGGCATTGGCATGTTCCGCGTGGCCTACAACAGCACGGATAACTTTGTTCGTCTTTCGACCGGAGCGATCATGACGTGGTTATTGGGACAAGCATTCATGAATATTGCGATGGTTACTGGGCTACTTCCCGTGATTGGTGTTCCACTTCCGTTTATATCTGCAGGAGGTTCTGCGCTGCTGATGTCCATACTCGCTGTAGGTGTGGTGCTGTCTTTTGCAAGGCATCAGGCACAAGAGATTCAAGATAGAACATCAACAGCACAACGCCAGTCCGTCACGAAAGAAAGCGTATAACTTATACAATGACTACGACTATGAACGTTGTCTTTACCGGTGGCGGTACGGCCGGCCACGTATCACCGATGCTCGCTATGGCAGATGCCCTGAACTACCGATATCAAGACTCCGATGTTGATGTAGACATCCTCATGATCGGGACCGCAGAAGGGATGGAAGCCACTCTGATCCCCGATGCAGGCTATAATTTTTCAACTGTAGACAAAGTTCCCATGCCTCGTAAGGTATCTGCAGATCTGTTGACGGTGCCATTTCGTCTCCGCAAAGCTATTCGCCAGGCTCGCAAACTTCTGCGTGACCATCAAACCCAAGTCGTGGTGGGCGTAGGTGGATATGCTTCCACCCCTGTGTACTTGGCCGCTCGCGCTGAGAAAATCCCAGTCATCGTACACGAAGGTAACGTGCGACCAGGTCTGGCCAATAAACTCGCCGCTCGATTTGCTAGCGTAGTCGCCTGCGCATTTGAAGGCACCGATTTACCGGGTGTAATTCACGTGGGAATGCCTATGCGCAGACATATAACAGACCTTCCGATGGGCCCCACCATGCAGGCCCAGGCTCGAGTGTCTCTTGGACTGGATCCTGATAGGACAACGCTCGTGGTCACAGGTGGCTCATCGGGTGCATTAAATTTGAACACCGCAGTGAGCGGAGCACTGGATGATCTCCTTGCAACCGGCGCGCAAATACTGCATTTGACAGGGCGCGACAAAGCGGTGACTGATGCCTCAGGTGCCGTTGTCAACGAGGAGGGATACGTGCAAGCAGAATATATTGACGGTTTGGCACGTGTCTACCAATCGGCTGACCTCATTGTCGCTCGTGCTGGTGCAGGCACTGTTCACGAATTAGCGGCCATCGGTCTCCCGTCGGTCTTGGTCCCATTACCCATCGGTAATGGGGAGCAAGAGCTGAACGCCGCTGGTCTCAAAGAGTCCGGTGCAGCAGTGGTGGTGAGTGATGAAGATTTCACTACCCAATGGGTTGCCACCAGGTTACCGAACCTCTTGGTCGACCAACCCCGCTTAGAATACATGGCCCAAACCGCCAAGAATCTTGGCATCACTGATGCTGCCGAAACGATGGCCACAATCATTTCTGAAACGAAAGTCGCACGATGACCCACCTAGACATCCCACGTCTGCAAGACATCCGACACGCCCATTTTCTCGGAATCGGGGGAGTTGGAGTATCCGGTGTGGCGCGTATATTGCTGGCTCGTGGCATCACCGTGACCGGAACTGACGCCAAAGATTTGCCAGTTATGCAGCAACTACGTGAACGCGGGGCTACCATTTACGTTGGCTACGAAGCCGAGAACTTTCATCGAGCACAAATACAAACCAACAGTTCCATCGACATCGTCGTTGCCTCCACCGTAGCTGGTGCCGACAACCCGGAGCGTCAAGCCGCAGAAGCTGCCGGTGTGCCGATCTACCATCGCTCTCAAGGCCTTGCCGCCGCTATGGATGAAAAGCAGGTCCTGACTGTCGCCGGTACACACGGTAAGACAACTACATCATCTATGGCAGCGGTTGCGTTCACCTACGCCGGTGCCCAGCCGTCTTTTGCGGTTGGTGCCGCTATCGCCAATCTTGGCACCAACGCCGAGCATGGTTCCGGCGACTGGTTTATCGCAGAAGCCGATGAGTCTGATGGTTCGCTACTGAACTACACCCCAAATATTTCGATCATCACCAATATCGAAGCCGATCACCTGGACTACTATGGCACCGAAGCAGCCGTTCACCAGGTCTTTGCAGATTTCGCCACACAAATCAGACCAGATGGGGCCCTGGTTGTTTGTGCGGACGACGAAGGAGCGGCTTCCCTGGCCCAACGCCACCGTGACCAGGGGACGCGTTCACCAAAGGCCACCGTGTATACCTATGGTCTTGCTCCGAGTATGCATCCGATGGAAAGTACCAACACCCACGCTCATGCTTTGGACCTCGCCATTACGGATATCCAACCGGACGTCACGGGATCCGGCCAGCAGGTCACGTATCAATTCAGCGATGGCAGATCAGAAACCATTGCCCTGGCGACTCCAGGAACGCATAATGCTCTCAACGCGGCCGGGGTGCTGTTAGCTTCTGTTCTGGCAGGTATTCCCGCAGCCGATGCAGCGGCAGGTTTAGCCTCATTCACTGGTTCAGCCAGACGATTTGAACACCACGGAACAGTTAACGATATTCGCGTCTATGATGACTACGCTCACCACCCCACGGAAGTGCACGCGGCTATAACTGCAGCAAATTCGATGGCTGCCGGCAATAAAGTCCACGTGATTTTTCAACCACATCTCTTTTCCCGAACGCGAGACTTTGCTCCAGAGTTTGCCGCAGCTCTTTCACTGGCTTCAACTGTGCGCGTGCTCGATATCTACCCTGCTCGAGAAACACCCCTGGAAGGTGTAACCGCCGAACTTATCACCGGCCAACTGGCACATGACATCAGCACCCGGTACCCGCAATCAACGCAAGTAGCTAGCCGTCAGGCTGCCGTGAAATCGGTGGTGCAAGCCGCAACGCCAGGAGATATTGTCCTGACGTTGGGCGCCGGTGATGTCAACCAACTTATTGAAGCAATATTTGCCGGTCTCAACGAATCCAATACCTAGTACTTATGTCGAAAAATCCGCCACACGAACCATCAAGTAGTTCGGAAAATGCCGACCAGGTAGCGAAGAAGTTTCCTGGTCTGGCTGCCAAGAATCCGGCAAAGTCCATTTCAGTTGAGCGACCCGTCCACTGGGACAAGAAAACGGTCACAGAAACTGGGATACCCCGGACCGAAGACGAAACCACCAGCCCCTCGAACGCCCCAGAAAAAAGTGCTCAGTCCAGCGAAGGCAACCGCGATGACACAGTCTTGGAACTCCCGCCCAGTCCCGAGCAACGCAAAGCCAAGCGTCGTCGGACCATCTGGGTCAGTATCCTTTCGACCCTGGTGCTGCTCGGAAGCGGTTGGGCAGTACTGTTTTTTTCACCAATTCTGGCTATCGAAAATGTCAAACACGAAGGGCTTGACCTAGTGACAGAATCCCAGGCAACCCAACGCACTGATCAGCTCCAAGGCAAGCCGTTACCCCAAGTGGGCGAAAGCAGTGTCAGCGAACTTTTCGAAGACGTTCCTGCTGTGAAAGATGTGACGTTGCGTGCAGAACCTCCGCATGGACTGGTAGTTAATATCAATGAGCATCAGCCCATTGCCATGGGACCACGCGGTAAAGAGTATGTTGTGTTCTCTAATGACGGGACTGAACTCGCGGAAATCACGGCGAAGAAAGCCCAAGAGTTTGATCTTCCCGTCGTCGCATCTGCTGCCGACGTAGCTGATGAAGACGTCTTCAATACAATCACCGAAGTATTGGGATCCTTGCCTGAAGATTTACGTGATCAAGTGCGGGCAGCTTCAGGATCTTCGATCGATTCAATTGAGCTCGAGTTAACCTCTGGAAAAACGGTCATGTGGGGCAATAATGACCAGGCTGAAAAGAAGGCCAGCGTACTTGACGCATTGCTCGGCCTCGAGGACGATGAAGCAGCGCAAATTTCAGAATACGATGTCTCTGCACCCGACTTTCCGGTCACACGGTAACTCCGTACTCTTTTTATCTGGTGATAGGGCCGACACACGGTCAATGGTCATTGCCCAGCCGATGGTGTGAGCATATTGTGTGCTAGAGAAGTAAACTTGGACGCAGCTTGAACTCCGTCCCATAAACGAACGCAGAATAGGGATCATATCGTGAGCTCACCCCAGAATTACCTGGCCGTCATCAAAGTTGTTGGTGTCGGCGGCGGCGGCGTGAACGCTGTCAACCGAATGATCGATGTCGGATTGCGCGGTGTTGAGTTCATTGCTATAAACACCGACGCCCAGGCACTGCTCATGTCGTCTGCAGAAGTGAAACTCGACGTCGGCCGTGATCTGACGCGCGGCCTCGGTGCGGGTGCCGACCCGGAAGTTGGTCGTCAGGCAGCTGAGGACCATGTTGAAGAGATTGAAGCAGCCCTCAAGGGCGCTGACATGGTATTTGTGACCGCAGGCGAAGGCGGTGGAACCGGAACTGGTGCTGCCCCCGTCGTGGCACGTGTTGCGAGGTCACTAGGTGCTCTAACGATCGGTGTGGTAACACGACCATTTACTTTTGAAGGTCGCCGACGGGCAACGAACGCAGAGACCGGTATCGACACGCTGCGTGACGAAGTCGATACCCTCATCGTTATCCCGAACGACCGACTGCTGTCGATCTCTGATCGATCCATCTCCATTATGGAGGCCTTCGAAGAAGCCGATAAGGTGCTCTTATCCGGTGTGCAAGGTATTACAGACCTCATAACCACAGCCGGCCTTATCAACCTCGACTTTGCAGACGTCAAATCAGTCATGCAAGGCGCCGGCTCCGCATTGATGGGTCTTGGGGCTGCCCAGGGCGAGAACCGCGCGGTAGAGGCGACTGAAGCAGCGATTGCGTCACCGCTTTTGGAAGCCTCAATTGATGGTGCCCACGGCGTGCTCCTATCGATCCAGGGTGGTACCGATATGGGGCTATTCGAAATCAACGAAGCCGCGCGCATGGTGCAAGAGGTAGCCCACCCAGAAGCAAACATTATCTTCGGTGCGGTAATCTCCGACAACCTCGGCGATGAGGTACGCGTAACTGTTATTGCTGCAGGATTCGATGATCCTGTTAATACCTCACAAAATACTGGATCATCACAGGTCGCTGCACCGGTTGCGCCGGTCGCCTCGATTAGCCCTGTCAGTGCCCCAGAGTCCAACGTTCCTGAAGAGTCTGCAGAAGACACCCAGGAGACGTCGGAAGAGCAGCAGGAGCAGAATCGAGTCGAACCGCTGCCGACCGTTGTTGAGTCATCAAATAAAGGTCACGACGACCTGGATGTGCCTGATTTCCTCAAGTAAGTTGCTGATCCACCAGCACCGTACCGACACAGGACACAATGTTGGGTTCACATCAGTGGACGCTGGAAATATGTCGATGACGGTGCTGCAACAGCACCAAACGGCTGAGCATACCAGCCGCAATAGACGTACTCTTGAAGCAGCATTGGACATTGACCCCGGCACGACTCGGTTCGCGTCTCAGACACATTCAACAATCGTGCTCTGCTCGGGGGATAAAGGCTGGGGTCAGGTCGACACACTGGGTGAAGGTGATGCGATCATCTCAGAGGATGGTAGAGCGCCCATTGCTATCCTGGTAGCTGATTGTTTGCCGATTGCCTTCACTACAGACTACGGACCGACCGCGATTGCGCATGCCGGGAGGGTAGGGCTGTTGAACGGCGTGATCCAAAATACCGTTCGACATCTACAGTCTCTTGATGCGCAAAGCTCCGGGTCCATTACCGCCACCATAGGACCAGGTATTTGCGGATCGTGTTATGAGGTCCCCAAACTCATGCGGGATCAAGCGGCACTGGATCATCCGGCGATATCTTCAGAGACGAGCTGGGGGACTGCTGCACTCGACCTGCCCGCAGCGGCTGGGTTCATTCTGCAGCAACTCGGTGTTGAGGTACAACGTATCAGCGAGTGTACATTTACCAATGAGCGGCTCTTTTCTCACCGACGTGCTCCTGGGGGAGGCCGATTGGCTGGAATCGTATGGCCGACACGAAAAGTGTAGGTAATGCTGCACGACACACCAATGATTCAGGCGCATTTCCGTGGTTTTAGTCGAATCGTCCACTAAGGTCGAAGGTGTCCTAGGACCGTCAAGGATTTGAGGTGCGCATGGTCAGCGGATTAAGAAAAGCCATGATCCGTATGGGTCTGGCTGATAGCGATGAAGCTTATGAACACGAGCTTATAGAAGAAGAACGTAAAGCGAGTCAGGTAGCTGCCGATGCTGCTCCGCAGCCAGAAGTTCGGGAGACAGTTGCTGAGACTGCAAAGCCCGAAACACCGCAGGTAGGTCCAGGTGCGGTGCCAGACGAAGACGATGACTACCGGGCGCCGGTTACACCAATTAAGCGTGTAGTCCAGTCCCGAGAGGAAAGCGCTGAAGTGCATAAACTGCGTACCATCCACCCGCGGTCTTATAATGACGCGAAATTAATCGGGGAAGCGATCCGCTCTAACATTCCCGTCATTATTAATGTTACTGATATGTCGGAGGCAGAGGCCAAGCGACTCGTGGACTTTTCTGCGGGTCTAGCCTTCGGTCTGCACGGCGCTATCGAACGCGTAACCAATAAGGTATTCCTCTTGACACCGACCAATGTCGAAAACGTAATTGACGGGCATTCGGCGACAGCTCACGATGAAGACTTCTTCGATCAGGCCTAACCAGAACCGCAAAGCGACACCGAAACAAGGATATTGAGGATTCGTGCAGATAGTTTGGACCACGCTGTACTTGGTTGCGACCATCTACTTTTTTATCCTCGTGGTACGCGTCCTGTATTCACTAGTCAATTCCTTTGCGCGCGACTGGCGACCACGTGGAATCAACCTCATTATCGCCGAACTCGTCATGACGGCAACTGACCCACCACTGCGCTTTTTCCGCCGGTTTATTCCACCGTTGCGCCTGGGGCAGGTATCACTGGATCTATCCTTTATCGTCGTGTTTTTCATCGTCATGATCATCCGCTTTGTGGCGTTGCAGGCCGCGACAAGCTGAACCAACTCAAGGGATTTTTTTGAAATTTTAGGATATTTCGTCATTGTGGCGGCGTGGACTACTCGTTTACCAAGCCGCGGTGATAATGTAATCCTCAGATGAATAAGTAGACTAGAGTTCCGACTTGAACTACTGATGAGAAAACTCAAGTTTTCTGAATATGTACATGACCAAGTAATTGGGGTGACCACATGGCTCTCACGCCGGAAGTTGTAGTCAATAAGAAGTTCCAAGTCACGAAATTTCGTGAAGGCTACGATCAAGACGAAGTAGACGATTTTCTCGATGAAATCGTTGAGGAATTGCGCCGTCTAAATCAAGAAAATGACGACCTACGGCGTCAGGTGACTGAGCTCGAAGCTCAAACCGGTGAGGAAGCACCTGTGCCGGCCCCTGTTCCTGCCGGCGACGGAGAAGACTCCACAACCACCTCGGCAGCAGACCTTCCCGTTGTAGAGCCAGAACCAGAAGCTGAGGCCGAGCCTCCAGCGGCACCAGAGGCGGAGCCAGAGCCTGTGCAGCAGCCAACTGCAACCTCGGCAGCTCCGGTCACGTCAGGTCATGAAGACACCGCAGAGTCGGCAGCCGGAGTATTAGCAATGGCACAGCGCTTACACGATGAGTACGTCTCTGACGGTGAGCGTAAACGCGACGAGATTGTTTCCGAAGCTGAGCGTGAAGCCAACCGTCTGGTGAGTGAGGCACAAGAAACCTCACGTAAGACCCTGGCTGACTTTGAAGAACGCAAGACGGTTCTGGAACGTGAAGTTGAGGAACTGCGCGGATTTGAACGCGACTACCGTTCACGGTTGCGCTCGTTCATTGAAAACCAGCTACAAGATCTGGATTCCCAAGCTCGAGTCACAGACTAATCTTGCACCCCGAGACGACTTCCGGGACGTTTCGCCATGAATGATGGTCGGCTATTTCATATAAATAGCCGACCATCTTTATGTACAACATCAATTACGCAAAGAGGAGCCACCGTGGCCCAGCCCGACCGACAGGCACCGCAGCGAGCCTGGTGGATCGCTTTGATTCCCCTGGTTATCGCCTATGTGGCTGACCTCTGGTCCAAGGAAACCGTGCTTGCCAATATGCAAGAAGGTGACCAGATACCCGTGCTGGAGCCCCTACTGAGCTGGCACTTCATACGAAACCCCGGTGCTGCTTTTTCCATCGGCACAGACTTCACTTGGCTGTTTACCATCATCCAGGGGGTTGGGCTGGTGATCGTGGTCTATCTAATCGCGCGGAAAGCACGCACACTCCCATGGCTCTTGACACTTGGGGGACTTGGTGGTGGCATTGCCGGCAATCTAACAGACCGGCTCTTTCGCGAGCCTGGTTTTGGCACCGGGCATGTCATCGATTTCATAGCTGTCCCAAATTTTGCAATTTTCAATATTGCGGATTCATTCATTGTTGTCTCCATTATCCTGATAGTTCTACTTGTGATGATGGGTAAAACCATGGACGGGCTCCCCGAGGATAGTGACGACGACACTCAACATGCCAACCTCTGAACCAACCACGCACACTTTCCAAGCGACAAAGGCCGTACGTGCTGACGCCGCAGTGGCACAAGCCGTGGATATTTCTCGTACCAAAGCGGCTGAATGGATACAACGGGGATTAGTCCGGGTTGGAGACAAGAAAGCCCTAAAATCCACCAAACTTCGCCCCGGCGATCTTGTTGTTGTAACGCTGCCTGATGATCCTGACCCGTTAGAAGTGAAAGCTGAAGCTGTGCAAGATCTCAATGTGATAGCAGATGAAGAAGACTACATCGTCATTGACAAACCTGTCGGTGTGGCCGCGCACCCCTCGCAAGGATGGCGTGGCCCGACTGTCCTAGGTGGTATCGCGGCCCTTGGTATTGATGTATCCACTTCCGGACCACCAGAACGTAAAGGAATAGTCCAACGGCTAGACGTTGGCACATCGGGGCTTATGGTGGTGGCCAAAACTGAAAATGCCTATAGCCGACTGAAAGCTGCCTTTCGAGATCGCACCCCGCAACGGAATTACCACGCTCTCATTCAAGGCCTTCCGGAGCCCGTCAATGGGACCATCAATGCCCCGATTGATCGCCATCCCGGTTATGAATGGCGTTTTGGTGTCGTAGAGGGTGGTCGTGAAGCCATTACTGAGTACGCCACCATTGAAGCATTCGGTGCAGCAACTCTTCTGGATGT
>DHCMJ07802__coassemble_1329_pt1 | contig 14792 bp, 12 predicted proteins | sample DHCMJ07802__metabat2_low_PE_015 | metagenome-assembled genome bin DHCMJ07802 | reverse complement strand
GTTATGATCAGAACAGACACGAACCGCATCCCCGAAATTGCTACCGAACTCGCCGATAAGGACGGTATCACTCAAGTTTATTCGGTGACCGGAGCTTGGGATCTTATCGCCATGGTGCGGGTACGTGAATTTGATCAGTTAGAAGACGTCATTTCGGATCGGCTCTCCAAGGTCGAAGGCATTAGAGATACCGAAACACATCTGGCTTTCCGCGCCTATTCTCAGCATGACCTCGAAGAGGGTTTTGCCCTGGGATTCTAAGATACTCAAATCACGACTTACGCAAAGTGTTGCCTAACCCTATAGGTTGGGCAACACTTTCGTGTTTAGAAAATCAATGCTGATCGGGACGAGATGCGTTCACCCAGTTATTTAACACCTGCTGAGCCGCTCCCGAATCGATTGATTCTTGTGCCCGCTCAATATTGGCGCTGATACGGTCAAACAGGTGTCCCGATGCGTTCATGTCGTAGGCCGTTAGTCCGGCAGCTGTATTGAGCAGTACGGCATCACGGACAGGACCGGTCGCACCACCCAACATATCCCGAACTATACCGGCGTTGTGTGTTCCATCTCTCCCAGCTAGTGCTTCTACCGGAACTATGCTGATACCAAAATCCTGTGGGTTGAGTTCATGCTGTTCAACTTGACCATCCCGCACTTCAAAAATTGTTGTCGGCCCTGATGTTGTGATCTTGTCGCGGCCATCTGAACCGCGAAATACCAGACCCCGCACACCTCTGTCTGCCAGAACACCAGCTAATAATGGAGCCATAACTTCAGATGCACAACCGAGAGCTTGCGCTTGCGCCCGAACGGGGTTAGAGAGCGGACCAAGATAGTTGAACGCAGTCGGTACACCAAGCTGCTTACGTGCGGGCGCGACATAGCGCATTGAGGGATGATATTCCTGCGCAAAAAGGAAGGTAATGCCTGCTTCGTCAAGAGACTCCTTGGCACGTGACTGCGTGAGAGTTAAGTCAACCCCCAAAGCTTCGATGACGTCGGCGGCTCCCGCCGTGGACGAAGAGCCGCGATTGCCATGCTTGACGATACGCGCGCCAGCGCCGACGGCGACGAGCGATGACATTGTTGAAAGGTTCACGGTTCCAAGTCGGTCCCCACCGGTGCCTACGATGTCAAGAACATTTGATGGCAAATCCACCGAAACTGCCTCATCGAGCATCGCATCCGCCAGCCCCAGCAGTTCCTCGACTGTCTCTCCTTTAGTAGAGAGTGCCATCAAGAACCCTGCGATCTGGGCGTCTGTTGCGATCCCGGACATCATTTCCTGCATAGCCCACGCGGCTTGTTTCTGGGTCAAGTGTTGCTGACTCGAAACTGCAGATAATACGGTGGGCCAATTCATATGTGATGCTTCCTAAAGGAGTAAGGGATTCCTCTTTTACTGAGAACAATCCTATTACCAATAGCCGCCGAAATACTGAACATAACTCTCCAATGCGAATGTAGCTCGAACCGCCACCTCGAAAAGCACTCAGGAGCTTAACAATTCGGTACCTTTTGGAGCCCATGAACGCCAACAAATCCTGACATTTAGAGCAACGAAAACTGCGCACTTGCTGGTAATTATGCGGGTTCATTGGCAATCCTGTCGCTGACCTCACAGGGAAAAGACACGCACCACGCAAGTCTCATTGTGAATATTGACGGTTTTCGGGCCATAATGAAAGGGTGACAACATCAACTCAGACTCTCTCGCATAATCCTACCGGCTTCCCAAGTCGGCCCAACCTGAGTGCCGTGGGCACCATGGTCTGGCTATCTTCGGAAGTAATGTTTTTCGGTGGCCTGTTCGCTATGTACTTCACGTTGCGTTCCACCTCCCCCACTCTCTGGGAGGAGAACACAGCATTACTCGACCCAGTCTTGGCGACAATCAACACCGTCATCTTGGTTATTAGTTCGTTTACTGCCCAATGGGGTACACACGCGGCAATCAATCTCCGGCCACGTCGCACGAGCAACAAACTCAAGGACTGGGGTGTCGTGGAATGGTTTATCGTTTCCTTCATCCTGGGATCGATCTTCCTATCTGTTCAGTCCTACGAATACGCAATGTTGGTTTCTCACGGCGTAACAGTGGCCTCAGGCGCATACGGCTCCGCGTTCTACATCACTACGGGTTTCCACGCGCTGCACGTACTTGGAGGCCTCATAGCGTTCCTGTTCGTCATTGGGCGCGCCTACCTCGCAAAGCGTTTCGGTAACCATGAATCCACTATCGCCATCGTCATCTCTTACTACTGGCACTTCGTTGACGTAGTTTGGGTCGCACTGTGGTTTATCATCTACGTCATTCAGTGACTTGTTCGGTCCGCCGGCTCAATATCCATCGCACCCGAGGTAACCGGAACGGACTTGTCACACCCCATCCGGTTATAAAACACGTAAGGAACACATAAAGTGAAGGCACTCTCACAGAACCGCCGCCACCCCATGGTCGGAGTGGCCCTGCTGTTGCTGGGTCTGTTGCTAACCGGAGGTCTCTACTCGCTTGCCTCCAACATCAACTCCGCATCGGCATATTCCCAAGCTGATTACACCAGCGCCGACAACATCACCGATGGTGAGACGCTCTTTAACGCGAACTGTGCGTCCTGTCACGGCATTGGCGCTACCGGTGGCCCTGCAGGACCCTCCCTTGATGGCGTTGGTGCTGCATCAGTTGATTTCCAGGTTGGTACCGGCCGTATGCCGCTGCAGATGACCGGCCCACAGGGGCAGGAAAAGCAGAACCAATTCAATGAAGAACAAACCATGCAGATGGCTGCATATGTTCATTCACTCGGAACCGGTCCATCAATTCCAGAAGACGAATACCTGGACACTGATCATGCCGACGTAAACCTTGCACGTGGTGGCGACCTGTTTCGCGTGAACTGTGCCATGTGCCACTCAGCATCAGCTGGTGGTGGTGCACTGACCCGCGGTAAATACGCTCCGACGCTGCATGGTGTTGAGGAAGAACACATTTACGAAGCAATGGTTACCGGTCCGCAGAACATGCCAGTCTTCTCGGATTCCAACTTGACGCCAGAAGACAAGCGCGACGTCATTGCTTATCTCAAAGAATTTGAGACCCAGGGCCACCCTGGCGGTGCATCCCTCGGTTCGCTGGGACCAGTAGCTGAAGGTCTCTTTGTATGGACCGGTGGTCTTGCACTACTTATCGGTTTCATGGTTTGGATGACTACCAGGTCTTCCTAAATAATTATCGAATTATCGTCGATTAGAACATCATCAACATCACTCGAGTAAAGGAATCAGATCTATGGGCGAGCAACGCCACGGAGATCCCGGTAAACCGGGCGCCGTAGAGCGCGCTGGTGCCGATTCGGGTAACTTCGCTATCGAAGACCCAGGATTGCCACCGCACCGGCCACGTATCACTGATGAGGATCCACGTGCCGCAAAGCGCGCTGAACGCCAGGTTTCTTTCCTGTTCATCCTGTCCGTCATCGGTACCATCATCTTCTTTGTTGGTTACTTCGGGGTCGGACAGCTGCCGCTGGACGAAACAGACATGGGCCTCATCCGCCTTCAGAACACGCTGCTGGGCCTCGGCACAGCCTTCGCGATGCTCGGTATCGGCGTCGGCATCGTCCAATGGGGTCGTGCCTTGATGCCAGACCACGAATGGGTTGAAGAGCGCGAATCTGTTGCCAACGAAGAGGACCGTTCCGATGCCGTCAACATGATCAACGACATCGTCGATGAGTCGCAGATCAAGCGTCGTCCCCTATTGCGCAACACTCTCATCGGAGCACTCGCCATTGCACCGCTCCCCGCAGTCGCCATGTTCCGCGATCTGGATAACAGCGGTAATCAATCGGATGATCCAGCACAAAACTTCGGTGTCGAACGCATGCGTCACACCATGTGGGATACTGGGACACGTCTAGTGCGTGATGTCACCGGAACTCCAATCAAGGCCGAAGACGTCACCATTGGGTCAGCACTGCACGTCGTTCCAGACGGGCTCTTGGACATGGAACATGACAAGCTAAATCAGAAAGCAAAGGCAGTAGTGCTGCTCATGCGTCTGAATCCAGAAGACATGCAGATCAGCGATGGTCGTGAAGATTGGCATGTTGATGGCATTGTGGCCTACTCCAAGATCTGTACACACGTAGGCTGCCCGATTGCACTGTATGAACAGCACACTCACCACCTACTATGCCCATGCCACCAGTCAACCTACGACCTGACTCAGGAATGCAAGGTTGTCTTCGGTCCGGCTTCACACCCACTTCCGCAGCTACCTATCACTGTCGACAATGACGGCTACCTCGTCGCTCAAAGTGACTTCCAGGAACCCGTCGGTCCTGCATATTGGGAACGTGACCCAAGACCAGCTGAGGAGCGTGGTGCATAATGTCCGTCATTCAGGACTATCAACCTTCCACCCAAACAGGGAAGATCGCTAATTTTGTAGATACCCGCATGGGTGCCTCAAAAATCGTTAAAGAGTTTGGGCGCAAACTGTTCCCGGACCATTGGACCTTCCTCTTTGGTGAAGTCGCGCTCTATTCATTCGTCATCCTTGTTCTCTCCGGAACATTTTTGACGTTCTTCTTCGACCCCTCTATGGCCCACGTGGTTTACGAGGGCGCGTATAAGCCCTTGTATGGCGTCGAAATGTCGGCCGCATACGCATCCACACTAGATATCTCGTTTGAGATCCGCGGTGGACTGTTCATGCGCCAGGTCCACCACTGGTCAGCCCTCATCTTCGTAGCTGCAGCGTCGGTGCACATGCTCCGCGTTTTCTTCACAGGTGCTTTCCGCCGTCCGCGCGAATTGAACTGGGTCGTAGGTTCAGTGCTGCTGATCTTGGCACTGGCAGCTGGCTTCACAGGCTACTCCCTGCCAGATGATGTGCTCTCGGGTAACGGTCTCCGGATTATTGACGGCGTTATGAAAGCTATGCCAGTAGTCGGGACCTATCTGTCGTTCTTCTTCTTCGGAGGCGAATTCCCAGGAGACCAGATCATTCCCCGCTTGTACTCCCTCCATATTATGGTGGTTCCAGCACTCATCATCTTGATGGTTGCCATCCACCTCTTTATGGTCGTTGTCCACAAGCACACTCAATATCCTGGCCCCGGCCGCCAGCAAACGAACGTTGTTGGCTATCCTGTCGGTCCGGTATATGCGGCCAAAGCCGGTGGCTTTTTCTTCATCGTCTTCGGTATCGTCGCCCTGATTTCTGGCTTCTTACAGATCAACGCTGTTTGGAACTACGGACCATACGACCCCTCACCAGTCTCCGCGGGTACCCAACCAGACTGGTACATTGGTTGGGTTGACGGTATCTTGCGGCTGATGCCCGGTATGCTTGGTGACTTCTCCTTCCTCTGGCACATCCCGATGCCATGGGGCTGGAATGCACTGCCTTTGGGAGTGCTCCTACCAATGATCCCAGCCGGTGCACTGATTGTTGGTATGGTCCTATGGCCGTGGATTGAACGTGGTATCTCAGGTGACAACCGTGAGCACCACATATTGGATCGGCCACGAAATGCTCCAGGACGCACAGCAGCCGGTGTGGCAGGAGTCATTTTCTACTGCGTCATGTGGGCTGCAGCCTCATCTGACTTGATGGCTGTGTACTTCATGTTGTCGCTTAACGACGTTGCATATATACTCCGCTTTCTAATCATCGCAGGCCCGATCATTGGCTTTATCGTCACCAAACGTATCTGTTTGGCTCTGCAGCGCAAAGATCGTGAGATCGCCCTGCACGGACGAGAGACTGGCATCATCGAATGGACGCCAGAAGGTGCTATTCTCGAACGCCATGAAATGGTCGACCAGTATCGCATGTACGAGCTGGTAGCCTTCGAATCTCAAGAACCCGTTACAGCGCAGCCCAACAGTAAGGGACGCGTGAGCATGTGGTCGAAGTTTAAGGCCAGCTGGTCTCGTCGTTTCTTCGAAGAGCGTGTCGAGCCTGTCACCGCTCAGGAGCTAACCGAGGCTCATACTGAGCACGATCAAGATCGTCGCAAGCTACAGGGGTCAGTCGACAGCACCGTCCGCGAACTCGACGGCAAACGTGATAACTCCTAGTATCTAGGCGAATCGACGATATATCTGTCCGGTTGAATTCCATTCAACCGGACAGACTCTTTTAAGCACCTTCAGCGTGAGCAAACCGATTGAGTATTCGGGGTTGTCTTCCTCGAATATATCCACGCCCTGTTCCGGTTATTGGTCAATAAAATTGCAGCGGAACTCGCCAACCCCTACAGTTCAAAAATCATTGTTCTAAGAGCGCGAAGCGGCCCTAGCTGCGAAGCCAGCCCAAAAAGCACCTACCCGAGTCATTTGCTAAGCAGACTAATCATGCACAGAATTTCTTTCCTTAGGTCACCAGGCAACTCCAGTTCATAACGGAATGCGAACAGTTGAGTGTTAAAGGACAAACGACTTAACAGGTTTAAGGACACAACTCTTACAGAGTTCAAGAAATAAGTATGTCCTCGGCCTCCGACGTGCTGGAGGGCTTGAATACTTGCAGTACTGGAGTCCAGCGAGGGTGCCAATGAGAGCCACCGGTCGTTCTATCTGCGGCTATTGCCGATCGGGACTGAATCTCGAGTGGGTTATTGCCCCGGCCAGGTCGGAATCCTATTCACAGGCAACGTGCGTCCGGCGCAGTTGGTGTCGAATCTGTTGAACTGGGAGCACTATCATTCGTCAGGTCACTGCGTTGATCTCCAAGAATCGGCGCCAACGTTTCGGAGCGACACCTAGATTGTATATCGTTGCATGTTGGAGGTCGGACCGTGCACAACAGCATCTTGGTCAAATCCGGCAATTTATGTGTGTTCTATAAGAAGTCGACACGTTGAAGCGCATCGTGGTCTCGGGTGCTCCCCCATCTACTGATTAATGTGCTGGCGCGGCCGGCAGGTACTGTTCATACCACCAGCAATGTTCGCTCAAATTGCCAATGGCTGTGCGGCTGAAGAGCTCTTCATAGACGTTTAACGCCCGGTAGATCAGCTGGTGTGGAGTAACACCGTGGAAGATCCCCGACCGGCAACCACTCACAGACCACGACGACTCGGTCTTAAGTTGCGACGACCTGCTCCAGCCCACAAATGACCATGGGATCCGCACTGTAACTCGTTGATATCACGACGCAAGTCATGGTCTCTGCAAAAACCGTTTCAGCCTCAGGCGATGACCATTGTGATAACAGCGATCGCGCCAGCACACCATCAGCCAAGCGAGGCTAGGAATCCTGCGATAACGATGACAATTACAACTAACAAGGCCGGTAGAAGCTGCCGTAAGCCTGGACCGTCACGTTTATTTCCATCGCCTCGACCGATATGTTGAGGAACAGTGTCAAAGCCTTCACCGCTCATCTGAGGTAGACGCTGATAGCTACTCTGATTGTAGTTGGGATACGTTTGGGCAGGCGGTGACGCACCTGGGACAGCCTCCTCATAGGCACCATAATTACTCTGACCGGAATAGTAAGCCCAAGCGCTGCCATGGTCGAGTTCGTAGTTGTGTTGTGATTCCAACGACTCGACTGACCACGGCGACCGGTAAGGAGAGTTGCTTGTTGAAGCGTTATTCGAACCGAGCTGCCTCGATTCTGTCTGATACCCTTCGTACGGCTCTTGAAAGGAATTATCCTGGGAAACCCCGGGCTCGGGCACGGACTGGAGATTATCCAAGTCGTCTTCAAGGTCGAGATTGATTCGTCCACGATTTTGATCCTGCGCGCGTTGCGTTTCAGCACGAGACTTTGCCCATTGCATTGCCGGGCCAATCCGTCGACGCTCTACAGGTTTTTTCCCGTTTTGCATTCATCACTCCTATTCAGACTCACTGAGCTCCCGTCTTTAATCTAACTGAGGACAAGTCAATAGGCAGCTTCTAGGCACCGAGTGTTAAACACTTGAGGGCCTCGGCCAAAAGGCTGAGGCCCTCAAATACAGAGGATAGGCACTACTGTTTAGTGCTTGTGCTCTCCCTTAGAAAATTCGAAGACCCAACCGGTCACGAAGAACATTCCGAGGAAGATACCGATGATGAAGATCCACCAGTCAATTGCCACACCGAGGAAGACCACGGCTACCGCGGCACCCAAGCCAAGTGGCCACCAACTCCACGGAGCAAATCGGGCATAGACGCCTGCGTATTCTTCAATTTCGCCGTCGTCCTGATCATCAACACCTGTTTTGTATTCCTTATCCACGAGGCGAAGGTAATACGCGATCAGGAACTGCATAGCGGCCAGAGCAAAGAGGCCGGGAATACCAACCCATTCGGTTCCACGAGTCCACACCGTATAGGCAAGTGCTACAACGACGAAAAAGATTCCTAGAATCGTAAATAGTTTGACGCTAATTTTCACGCTAGACACCTGCCTTTGTTGTCATCTGTTCGCGGCGCTCGAGCGGAATAAGTTCTGGGTGGTGTAGGTCCAAAGCTGGACGTTCTGAACGAATTCTTGGCAGAGCGTGGAAGTTGTGACGTGGCGGTGGGCAGGAAGTCGCCCACTCGAGTGAGCCGCCGAAGCCCCATGGGTCGTCGACTGTAACCTTCCTACCATAGCGCGATGTGTAGTAGACGTTCCACAGGAACGGAATGATCGCGGCGCCAAGCACCATCGACGATACCGTCGAGAACTGGTTCATCACCGTGAATCCATCTTCTACCATGTAATCCGCGTAGCGACGTGGCATACCCATGACTCCAAGCCAGTGCTGGACCAAGAAGGTACCGTGGAAGCCCAGGAAGAGCATCCAGAATTGGATTTTGCCCCAGGTTTCGTTCAGCATCTTGCCGGTGAATTTCGGCCACCAGAAGTAGAACCCGGCGAACATAGCAAATACAACAGTACCGAACACAACATAGTGGAAGTGTGCGACCACGAAGTAGGTGTCAGAGACTTGGAAGTCCAGCGGAGGTGAAGCCAGGATAATTCCGGTTAGACCACCGAACAGGAAGGTCACCATAAATCCGAGGCTCCAAAGCATTGGGGTCTCGAAAGTAATGGAACCCCGCCACATTGTACCGATCCAGTTGACGAATTTCACACCTGTTGGTACCGCAATGAGCATCGTCATCAGGGAGAAGAACGGCAACAGAACCGAGCCGGTGACGTACATGTGGTGAGCCCACACCGTCATCGATAGTGCGGCGATGGCTGCTGTAGCAAATACAAGAGATTTATAGCCAAAGATTGGCTTACGTGAGAATACCGGAATGATCTCTGAGACGATGCCGAAGAACGGCAGAGCGATAACATACACTTCTGGGTGCCCAAAGAACCAAAATAGGTGTTGCCATAGAATAGCTCCCCCGTTTTCTGGATCAAAGATGTGTCCACCAAATCGACGGTCCAGACCGAGTCCGAACAATGCCGAAGCAAGCGGCGGGAATGCCATCAAGATGAGGATACCGGTGATCAGCGTGTTCCAAGTGAAGATCGGCATGCGCCACATGGTCATACCCGGTGCACGCATCGAAATGATCGTCGTGATCAGGTTAACGCCACCCAGAATCGTTCCGAAGCCCTGGAGTCCAAGGCCGAAGACCCATAAGTCTCCACCGATGCCCGGCGAATACGTTGCGTTAGATAGGGGCGCGTAAGCGAACCAACCAAAGGATGCTGCACCCTGTGGGGTAAGGAAACCTGCAACGGCAATCATAGAGCCGAATAGGAAGAACCAGAACGCGAGAGCATTCAGGCGTGGGAAGGCCACATCAGGCGCCCCAATTTGTAGCGGCATAATCACATTCGCAAAACCAATAAATAATGGTGTCGCGAACATGAGTAGCATCAACGTGCCGTGCATCGTAAACAATTGGTTAAACTGTTCTTTGGTTTGCAGTACCTGCATACCTGGAGAGAACAGCTCAGCACGAATCAGCAGCGCCATAACACCGGCGAGGCCGAAGAATATAAACGACGTGATCAGGTACATGTACCCGAGCGTCTTATGGTCAGTCGAGGTCAACCAGTTAACGATAATGCGGCCTTTTGAGACCGGTACTACCTGTGGTCGAACACGCGACTGAGAGTCGTCTTGTGTGTATTCGTAAGTGGTCATGTACTTTTACTCCTCGATCCGTTCCGGATCGCCCAAAGGTACCTCTTGGTCCTGCCAACCATCTGGGTTTTCATTCGGGTTACGGTTGAGCTCGGAGCCCGTGAGACCCTCTGGAAGTTGACGAATTTCATTGAGGAATTCATCTTCTTCAACGATTTCCACGTTGAAGAGCATTTCAGAGTGGTATTCACCGCAGAGCTCAGCACATTTCCCTTGGAAATGTCCGGTCTCCCCCGGGGTGAGGTACATACGGTTTGTTTGTCCTGGAACCATGTCCAGCTTCTGTAAGAAGGCTGGTACCCAGAACGAGTGGATGACGTCACGTGATTTCAGCTGGAATTCAACTGGTACATCGACGGGAAGGTACAGGGTTGGCAGCGTATCTTCTACGCCCTCGTCACCGGTCAGCTGGCCCTGAATACCGTAAAGGTGACGTTCTTCAGTCTGTCCTTCCGCGGTGGTGTATTCGTAGTCGAAGTCCCATGCCCACTGTTTTCCGTGAACGGTAACAGTCAACGGCGAATCTTCAACAGGTGTACCGATTTCGCGTTCAACACGGTCGGTGAATCCCCACAGTGTCAGTACCAAAATAATTGGGATCACTGTGAACATCGTTTCCATTGGCATGTTGTAGGCAAGCTGACGAGGGTAACCTTTGTCGCCTTTACGACGGCGGTACGCCACAATGACCCACAGCATCATAATCCACGTAATAACACCGATAACGAGTGCAGCAACCCAGGTCCCTACCCAGAGATTGGTGAGTAGCTCGTTGTGGTTGGTGGTCTCATTAGACCCGGGATACCAGCCTCGTTTGGCTTGCTCCGAACACGCGGTTAGAACAAGCAATGCCGTGGCGCCAATGACTCCCCCCTTTAGGAGTCTCTTGCCGCGGCTGCCGGCTTGTTTTAGCAGTCTCACAGACGGCCCTTCCTCTTCTTTTCCAGTGCGAGTGTTTTGCGTGAAGTCTACAGACTGTTCTCATGACGCTCTGAGAATGAGCACAGCAAAACAACTTTGGCTGAACACTAGCTTAGTGCTTTTTTATTCTGAAATGTGGACCATGACAGCAAAACGGCGAGTCAGCGTCCTATGTGACGTCGACTCGCCGAGTGCCCAAAACCCGGTAGGGTTTACGTTTAGTGGAAAGAGTCCCCACAGGCGCAGGAACCTGCCGCTTGAGGGTTATCGATTGTAAATCCAACCTTTGTGATGGAGTCCTCAAAATCGATGGACGCACCGGACAAATACGGCACGGACATTTTGTCGATGATGACTTCAACACCGTCATAGCTCTTCACGGCGTCACCGTCTAAGACACGCTCATCGAAATAGAGCTGGTAAATCAGTCCGGAACAGCCACCTGGCTGCACAGCAATCCGCAAGCGGAGGTCAGGACGGCCTTCTTGCTCAAGCAGATCGCGAACTTTTCCTGCAGCCACATCCGACAGTGCGACTTCGTGGGAAGGTAGTCCTTCAGCTGGAGCTGCTTGCGGCAGCTGGTCGGCGATACTATCTGTCTGTGACATCGTTTTACTCCTCGTTGCATCTAACACCAGCGGTCAACAAAGTGAACACGCCGGAGGCTAATTCTATTTCACCTGCTCATGGCCATTCTGGCAAGTACCAGTATCTCGGCTTCAATCGCATGGCGTAATACCGACAAGTCTAACGACTCATTTGGCGCATGCGCCTTAGTGTCCGGGTCTTCAACACCGGTCAACAGAATGTTTGCATTGGGAAAAGCATCCACGAGATCAGCGACGAATGGTATTGATCCGCCCAAACCGGTTTCGATCGCGCCGGTCCCCCATGCATCGGATAATGCCTGCTTCATCATATCTGTTGCAGCAGTATCCGATTCTACGACGAATGGACGTCCGGATTCGCCCGGATAGACCTGCACCTTGGCACCGTGCACGTCGAGTGCCCTGATATGGCTGGTGACAGCTTGCATGGCCTCATGCGGATCCATCCCGGGGCCCAATCGCATCGAAAAGCGTGCTCGAGCGGTGGGCACGATTGCATTAGCGGACTCTGAGATCGATGTAGCGTCGATTCCAATGATGTTCAGGGCGGCTTTATTCCAGAGACGATCCGCAAGGTTTCCAGTGCCAGCGAATTTGAGTCCCTCGATAGCACCGGTTTGATTTCGAAACTCGTCTTCATCATAACGAACATCTGCCCACCGAGTCTGTTTCAGTCCTTCAACAGCCACGTCACCAGCGGCATCGTGCAGTGATGCGATAATCCTAGAAAGGACAGTGATGGCATCAAGCATTGGGCCACCAAAGAGCCCCGAATGTACGGGGTGATCAGCCACCGTGACCTCAATGACGCCGTCCATCATCCCCCGCAATGATGTGGTCAGGGCGGGAACATCAACCGACCAGTTGGAGGAGTCTGCCACCACGATCGTATCGGCGGCTAAGAGTTCACGGTGATGCTGCAAGAACTGAGCGAAGAAGGGTGAGCCAATTTCTTCTTCGCCTTCGATAAACACGGTGACGCCCAGGCCATGGTCTGGGCCGAGCAGCTCGTTCAGCGCTTTGAGCGCCGCGTAATGGACGATAATTCCGGCTTTATCGTCGGCTGTGCCGCGACCATAAAGCCGTCCTTGATATTCAGTGGCGACCCAGGGATCGGTATGCCATGCGCTCGGATCACCGACTGGTTGGACGTCGTGGTGAGCGTACAACAGCATAGTTGGTTTGTTATCGGTTGCCGCTACACGTGCGAGGACAGCTGGGCCGGAGGTATTGCCGTCGTCGTCAACTTCTGTCAGGCGATGCAATTCGTGCAAACCGACATCTCGGAAGAGCTCGGCAACGGCGTCCGAAGATGCGTGCAACGCGTCGCGGTCATACCCGTCAAAGGCCAGTGACTGATGCTTGACCAGATCGGCGAGGTCAGCTTTAAAGGCCTCAAAATGCTGAGCAACCCAATCTTTAACCATTGTAATGAACTCGGGCGAGTATGGATCGGGCTGGTGATTTGCAGACAGTGAAGCATTCATGCTCATTAGAGTAGTCGGAGTGACAGCTCTATTAGAAGTCCTAGAATAGAGGCAACATTCATCCGACGACGTTCTAACAGAAGAGAAGTAATGACCGAAGAAGACCAGGGTATTGGCCGGCAGCCCGAAGGAAAAGGCCGCCCAACACCGAAACGACGTGACCAGGAAGCTGCGAATCGGCGTCCTCTTATTTCCGATGATCGGAAGGTTGCTAAACAGCAACATAAACAGGCTGTCGCGGAAGAACGCGCCCGGATGCGCCGCGCCCTCGATACCGGAGAAGAGAAGTATCTGCCACCGCGGGATAAGGGACCTCAGCGTCGGTATGTACGCGATTACGTGGACGCCAGATTGGGAGTTGGTGAATGGCTGATTATCGGCGTGCTGGTTTTTCTGGGGCTGAGTTTCGTTCCCGTGCCTGAGATGCAACTCATTTCGACCATTGGCATGTTATCTTTTGTTTTCTTGGTGATTTTCGAAGGCTTCTGGGTTGGTTTCCAGGTCAAAAAGCGGTTGGAAGCCGAATTTGGCACAATGGAACCGGGTTCACGTTGGTATGCCGCAATGCGAGCCACACAAATGCGTCGCATGAGGCTTCCGAAACCACAGGTTAAGCGCGGTCAGTTTCCCGAGTAATGCTGCTCAAGGGCGGCGTTGATACGCCCTGCCCAGAGCGGTCCCTCATAAAGGAACGCGGTGTAAGCCTGCACCAGGGTCGCACCAGCCTCCAACCGTTGTATAACGTCTTTACCGGTGGTCACACCCCCCACGGAGATAATGCTTGCATCATCCGTAAGATGCTTGGCAAGTAGTTCTAAGACAGCCAGGGAACGATTGGCCACTGGTGCCCCGGAGACTCCGCCGGCTCCCATGGCATCGATCTCGTGTTGGCCAACGGTCAGACCTTCTCGGGAGATCGTGGTGTTCGTAGCGATGACGGCGTCTAAACCAAGCTCTGTGACCATATCAGCGACAGCAACGACATCTGCATCAACGAGGTCGGGAGCAATTTTTACGGCTAATGGTACGTGTCGACCCGTTACAGCATCGGCGGTTTTTGAAACCGCAGACAATAACGGCGCAAGCGACTCAATCGCTTGCAACTGTCGAAGGCCCGGAGTGTTGGGACTCGAAACATTGACTACTAGGTAATCTGCGTGACGGGCCAAAAGGCGGGTGGAGGCCAAGTAGTCTTCGATGGCGTCATCGAGTTCAACGTTCTTGGTCTTTCCAATATTGACTCCCAAAATGGGGCGATGTTGGCCAAATCGACGCGTCAGAGTGTTGCGTGTTTTTGCCAATCGAGGCGCAATGGCTGCCGCACCGTGGTTGTTGAATCCCATGCGATTGATCAGTGCACGGTCCTGAGGAATGCGGAATAACCGTGGTTGGGAGTTACCGGGCTGTGGTTGTCCGGTGATGGTGCCGACTTCGATGTGACCAAACCCTAGATCAGCTAGTGCACTTGTGCCGATGCCAGCCTTGTCGAATCCTGCGGCCAGACCAAAGGGCGACGGGAAGCTGATTCCCATAGCTTTAGTTCGCAGCCGTTTAGCGGGTTGGAATGTCGCACGCAGTATTTGCGATGCTCCAGTTTTCTCAGCTGTTCGAATAGCTCCGAACCCAATTTCATGAGCTCGTTCGGCGTCCATACGAGCAAAGATGGTGTC
>DHCMJ07802__coassemble_1297_pt1 | contig 15282 bp, 15 predicted proteins | sample DHCMJ07802__metabat2_low_PE_015 | metagenome-assembled genome bin DHCMJ07802 | reverse complement strand
ACGCTGACCACCCAGCTGAAACGAGCCGAGCAAGAGGAACAACAACAACCCTGGAATGGGTAGGAAAAAAATCACCAGCAACCAAGCCATCGCAACCGCAGGGCGGCGATTGCCGGGCACGATACCTAACAGGGCAATACGAATCGCGAAATCCGCTACGGTGAACAAAACCGTCACCCAAAAAGGAAAATCTGCAAATTCCGCGCTCGACCAGATCATGACGAGTATTCTATGCCACTATGCAAGCAGGTCAGTCCGGATCACGAGCGATGAACGCATTTTGTGCCTGATCAGCCGTCAATTACAGTTGTAAAGGGTCACAATGGCCCATCTCATTGTGTTACTCAAGGGTGATCATGGCAAAGCTTCTGTATCGTCTCGGCTTCAGTGCCGCCAAAAAACCATTCACGGTGTTTTTTACTTGGATCGTGCTGTTGGCCATCGCCGCCGCTTCGTTCCTGAGTTTCGGGGGCACGCTCGTGACCACCGTAGATATCCCCGGGACACCGACGGCTCAAACAACCGATCGGCTCGAACAGGAATTCCCCGACGCCGCCCGTGGCACCGGCAACGTCGTCTTCCAAACTGAAGACGGATCGGCCTTCACCGCAGAACAGCGCGAAGATATCCTAGCCGTCCTAGAAGCCACCGAAGACGTTTCGGGCGTGGAAAATGTCGTCGATCCCTTCGAGTCCGATGCTCAAATGGCGGACCAGAAACAACAACTTCAAGACGGACGTCAAGAACTAGCTGATGCCCAAGAACAGCTGGAGAACGCGCCCGAACAGCTTGATCAAGCCGAAGCCGAACTCGAAGCCTCTGAAGAGGACCTTGATGCCGCTCAAGAGCAGCTCGATGCCGGAATAGCTCAAGCCATCGCAGCTGGCGTCTCCGAGGCAGCAGCCCAAGAACAGTTTGCCGCACAGCAGGACCAACTCGATGCCGCCCGCCAAGAGCTGGAAACCGGCCGACAGCAGCTTCAAACGGAACATGAGAACTATGCAGAAGGCATTGAGGAGGTTGAGGAAGGCCAAACGCTCACCGAGTTGGGCGGCCGTCTGATGGCAACAACCAACGATTACTCGGTGGTATCCGACGACGATTCTGCTGCGATTGCTACGGTGCAGTTCGTTGACCAGTCCATGGATATTGCCACTGGGATTCGCCAAGACGTTGTGGCGGCACTGACCGATCGCACCATCCAAGGTGTCGAAGTACTGCCGTCCCAGGAAATTTCCATGGCCGTTCCCGAAGTCCTCGGTTGGGCTGAAGTCGTTGGCTTGGTGGTAGCCGGCATCGTTTTGGTGGTTATGCTCGGGACCTTGATCACCGCGGGACTCCCCCTGCTCAACGCATTGGTGGGCGTCGGTGTCGGAGCCCTCACCGCACTGGCCTTCTCATCATTGGTCGAAATGAACTCCGTGACCCCCGTTCTGGGTGTCATGTTGGGGCTGGCGGTCGGTATCGACTACGCACTGTTTATCGTCCACCGACACCGCACCCAGCTCAAAGCCGGGATGGATGTACAGCACTCTATTGCCAGGGCCAATGGCACATCCGGTAACGCGGTGGTCTTCGCAGGCTCGACGGTCGTCATTGCGTTGCTAGCCCTGAACCTGACCGGCATACCGTTTTTGGGTTTGATGGGGACCGTGGGCGGATTCGTCGTTGTCATTGCCGTACTGGTCGCAATCACTTTAACCCCGGCCATGCTCTCGCTGCTGGGACAACGTGCGCTTTCCAAACGCGAGCGTCGTTCACTTACCGGTGACCTAGTACAGCACAAACCCAAGAAACAGCTTCATCGCATGTCCAACACCCGCGCCGTAGTGTCGACCATCGGCGCCATCGCTCTTCTGGCGATCATCGCCATCCCGGTCTTCTCCATGCGCTTGGGCATCCCAGACGGATCAGCAGAGGCACCCGATACCACCGAGTACCAGGCGTATGCGGCACAGGCCGAACACTTCGGTGCCGGAACCAACGCACCCATCGTGGGCGTTGCCGATATTCCAACGGACCTTTCGGAAGAAGAACTGTTGGAAACCACGGTTGAACAGGCCGAACAAATCTCGGCACTGGACAACGTTGCCCATGTGGTACCGGTGGGAGAAAACGAGGCCGGGGACATAACCATGTTCCAAATTATCCCCGTGGAAGACGCCAACCACGAGTCTACCGTGAACCTGGTCAACGATCTGCGCGGGCTTGATCCGGCCGGTGAAGTCACCAATCTGGCGCTGGCCGGACACGCAACCGGCATCATCGACATCTCTGCGGCCCTCGCCGAGGTCCTCCCGCTGTACCTTGGCGTCGTCGTTGGTCTGTCGCTGATCATCATGGTCCTGGTGTTCCGTTCGCTGGTGGTCCCGCTGATTGCCTCCGGCGGTTTCGTGCTGTCGGTCGGCGCTGCCATGGGTGCGGTTGTGGCGATCTACCAGTGGGGTTGGTTCGGTGAAGCCTTTATGGTTCACAATCCATCGCCGGTGTTGTCCTTCCTGCCCACCATCATGATCGGTGTACTCTTCGGACTAGCAATGGACTACCAGCTGTTCATCTCCTCGGGGATGCGCGAAGCCTACGCGCACGGAACCGAACCCCGCTTGGCGGTCCAGAAGGGCTTCCACGCTGGTCGCTCAGTGGTCACCGCAGCCGCGATCATCATGATCGCGGTCTTCGGCGGGTTCATCTATGCCGATGATCCATACATTCGTCCCATCGGTTTCGGCTTGGCCATCGGAGTGCTCTTCGACGCGTTTTTGGTACGCATGGTGCTAGTCCCCGCGCTGATGCACTTGCTCGGCCCGGCAGCCTGGTACATGCCGAAATGGTTGGATCGCATCCTGCCGGACGTCGACGTCGAAGGTGCAAAACTGGCCGAAACACCTGCCGACGACGTCGCTGAAAAAACAACTCGTGACGCACCCGTTACAACAACCTCACGCAGCGTCTAAGCTAGAACCGGAATCTGCAGAAAGGCACAACCATGAATGATGTAGTCCAACGCCTATTGCGCACCGGAGTTTCAATCGGAGCCGGCTTTGTTGCTACCCGCGCGGTCGAAACGATCTGGAAAGCCGCGACCGGTGACGACGAAGCTCCAACAACCGACGACGATCAGGCCACGCTCTTGCGCGTGGTCACCTTCGCCACGATCTCGGCCGGGGTTTCGGCACTGCTCGAGGTCGGCTCACAGCGTCTGGTAAATAAAGCCATGGCAAACTCCGGCAATAAACGGGCCAAGCAGCTCGGTAAAGCCGAAGTTTAACCGCAAGCCTGCAAAACGCGATCGGTGCCAGAGGTTCTTCCTCCGGCACCGATTTGCGTTAAGTCCCCTTTGTGCCGCCTTACCAAAAAGCACGCGAGGTTTCGGTGGCACCGGAGACCTCAGTCAAGCCTGCATCAATAACCCGTACCGGACGCTGGGCTGCGGCCCACTGCGCTTCGGATGGCAACCGCACACAAACACGAAAAGTGTCCTGTCGCCAATCAGCCAGGATCCGTGCCGCTGCCTCGTCACCGGCGCAGGCTTTGGTAGTCAGCCGTTCATAGGCAAGCTGGGCCGCGTGCCCAGCTTGGGCAGCTGCTTTACCCGTGGACAAGTCAGCCAATGGGGTGAGCTCAACCGTCACGACAGCGTCCTGGTGCTGTGAGTCATACAGGCGAGGCAATTGCGTCCCACCCACCTGCAACTTCTTGACCTCTGGCGGCAGCGATGCCATAGGACCGGGCACAAGCGCCCGCACCTCAGCGGTGCCCGAAACCGCCTTGACACCGTCAAGCTGTTGCACGTCATCCCAGCGCTTATTCTCAGCCCGCCGAGCCACTTTCCTGATCCAGCCGGCACGCCAGTGCGCAACAGCCTGTGACCAATCACCGTTTTCCCTGGTGCTCCGCTGGTCATCAAGCAACCGGACTACCGCCGTTGCAGCTGCTTGCAACACATCCAGGTGGTTCGCTGGATCCTGTTTACTGCGCAGAATCACCAACTGCATGGCCCACGGGTGCTCGTGATCGGGTCGTTCCGGGCGTGCAACGGATTCGGAGGGGGCAGAGGATTCGCAACTCTTTTCGGCATCATGACGCATAGTTTCCACTCTAGCCATCGTCGTCACCGTTGAACGATCTAGGGTGGGAGTATGGATACTGTCTTGCCCAAGGACTGGCAGCCGTGGCGACGCGAACCACTGCTTGAAGGCCGCCGTCCAACAAAAACCGATCTCGATGCCGCAATCACACAGCAGCTGACCACCCAAGATCTTCTCCCCTACCCGAACGACGAAGACAATGCCGCGATGCTGCGAATGCTGATTGTCGGCACCAATCCGAGCCCATGGGCCGCAGCAGCCAACGGGCCGTTCGGGCGTCCGGGCAACCGATTCTGGCCCTCGCTCTTTGAAGCCGGGGTAACCACCCACTTGATCAATGCATCGGCCGGAATCAGCCGTACCGATGAACGAATGCTCGTCGAACGCGGTGTGGGGTTAACCAACATTATCGCCCGCCCCAGCTCGCGTGCTGATGAGCTGAGTCTCGAGGAGCTTCGTGCAGGACGCGACACCCTCATTGCGCGGATGCAACTTCTCCAACCCCGGGCCGCAGCCTTTACGGGCATTACTGCATTTCGTCGGGCCTTCGCTGACCCCAAAGCCACGCTTGGACAACAACCCACCGATCAGCTGGAGGGTTGGCCCGCGCACACCACATTGTGGGTCGTGCCCGATCCAAGCGGTCTCAATGCCCACGAATCCATCGCCTCGCTGGCCGAGAAATGGCGCCAGGTCTGGTCGGCGAGTTCGCGTTAGACTAGCGACCCAGAGACCTCGACCATGTAAAGGAGCCTCGTTATGCAAGATCCTGACCACACCATTTTGATCACCGGCGCCACCAGTGGCCTGGGACGGGCCGTTGCCGAAGCGATAGCGCCCCGTACAGGGCGGCTTATTCTGCATGGCCGCGACCCCGCACAGCTACAAGATGTCGCAACGCAGCTGCAGCCGCACAACCCCAACATCGAGGTTGTCACAGCTGATCTCAGTGATTTATCGCAGGTCGAAGACATGGCAGAGCAGGTCTTTGAGCTCACCGACCATCTCAATGTATTGGTCAATAACGCTGGTCTGGGCAAGGGGGCAACCGACACCCGGCAAACCTCGTACGAGGGCCACGAACTCCGGTTAGCGGTCAACCACTTGGCACCCTTTGCCCTGACGTTGCGACTTCTGCCGCTACTCGAGACGGGTGCTCCCAGCAGGATTGTCAATGTGGCCTCCGGAGCACAAGAACCCATACATTTCGATGACCCGCACATCACCGAGGGCTATTCTGGCAATCGCGCCTACGCACAGAGTAAATTTGCCATGGTCGCAGCGGGTTTCCAGCTCGCCCGCCGGCTACCCTCCGAGGTCATCACGGTCAACAGTTTGCATCCGGCCACGTTGATGCCCACTCGCATGGTGCGCGAAGGTTACGGCCACACCGTAGATGACCTAGAGACCGGCGTTGACGCCGTGCTACGACTCGTGGAATCCGATGCACTCGAGGGCGTCACCGGCCAATACTTCTCGATCCAACAGCCGACCGAAGCACACGAGCAAGCATATGACCTCGACGTTCAACAGCGGTTGTGGGATCTGACAGAAGAACTCACGGGCATACAGTTCTAATCAAGAACGGGACAGGTCCACAAACTCCACTGTGCCGGCCACGTAAGCGGCTTGACCGATGTGTTGGGCCGCATCGTCAAGGACACTGAGCACCCGGACCCCGAGCGTCACCGGTGGATCCCATTGTTCATCAATGACACGGGCTAAATCCTCTTCGGTGAGCGTTTCCACCCAAGCGGCGAATTTGTCGTACACCGTCTCCAAATACTCCCGCAGCAACGCCTTGCCCTGCGCGGTTTCTTCAACCGTTACCGCCCAGGCCTCATCACGCGACTGGCCAAGCCCCACATCGGCTGTCCCGAGGCGCAGATCGGTGAATCCAAATCGGGCAGCGAAACCATCGGCCGTCCAGGACTCTTCGAACCCTGCAAGCGGCGCGATTTGCGCATCCGTTTCCCGTGCGGTGTGCCAAATCAGCCAGGTAATTGAGTTTGGGTGATGTCCGGGGTGGGTATTGAGCTGACTGGGATCCAGATCAGCCCAGAAATAATTCAGCGCTGCGATGGGCCGGTGAACGAGGTTCTTCAATAAATCTATAGCATCCATGTACCCATTGTGGCGGTTTATCCCACTATTCGGCTAGTACCCGGTGCTTCGCCTACCGGTGGTCAGCTGCTGTATGAGGGTCACCATGTATTGGCTCCATTCAACGTCTTGCTGGCCCAGCCGGACTTTACACGTGATCCTAGAGCCCTCGTGTCCATCCACATGGATTCGGCCGGTGATCCAGCGCCGCTCATATGATGCGCCAGCAACCTGGTGTGCTGCCAATTCGGCCGTGATGACCCAGCCGCGAAACAGTTTGCGCTCGGTATACAGCACCCGACGGTTAGTGACCATCAAAATCGGAAAAGCGTCATTTTTGAGTGTGCCTGACACATACTCATAGACGATCTCTTCTGGCAGCAGCAGCTTGTCAACCGCGAACAGTGGCCCACTGCTACGCTGCGGGTTGCGCATGTAAGCGGCCATAAACGATTCTTGTGCTGGTGTCCAAGCCATCGTTGGTCCCCGATCCTTTCGCCGAGACGCGCCGTATCAGTTCACCGGCGGATGATCATCTTCTGCACTGTCTCGACGGTCTTGTTCTCGGACGACCTTGGCCAGATCATCGACGGCAATGCGTTTGGGATTCAGGTGATGTGAACGATACGTTGCTCGACCGACCATGTGCGCTGACACCGGAGCGGTTATGAGCTGCATGAGCCATGCAACAAGCAAGACGGGGACTACGACCCAGGCTCCAACAGCCAATCCTAGTCCTGCCAGGGCAAGCAACAGTCCCAGGACCTGAGGTTTGGTCGCCGCGTGCATACGCGACAGTACGTCCGGAAAACGTAGTAAGCCCAAACCGGCCACCGCCGATAGCGACGTACCGAACACCAGCAGGAAGGCCGCAACCAGATCCAGCCACGAATCGAAGGTAATGCTCATCGACCACCATCTCCCATCGGGCCTTGCTTGGGTTCAGGTTCTGTCTGGTTCGCCTGGGCACCCTCTACGGTAAAGCGTGCCAAGGTGGTTGACGAGATAAAACCGATGAGCGACGCTACCACGACCAGCATAATGAAGTGCACAGATTCGTGGATAGTCATCCAGACGGTCAGACCGGAGGACAATACGATGAGCAAGACGTCAACGGCGATTGCACGGTCCAACAACGCCGGCCCAAAAACAATACGATAGAGCGCACCCAGCGCACCGAATATCAAAAACACCAGACTGATCCAGCCGGCAAGTTCTAAGACGTCCATGTTTCCCCCTCCGGTCCGACTGGGCTATCGCTCGCTTCCAGCTCACTGTGCCGCAGGACGACGCCGTCGTTGGCTTGGTCTTCTGCCTGCACCAACTTGAAATCCCGTTTCGACCCGAAGCCACGAATCATGCGGGCTTCAATGTTCAGAGAGTCCACCCGAAATGCTTCAGCAGCCTGTTCATCTGGCACATCGATCACATGTAAGAACAGTGTGGATGAGGGGCGATCGACGTCGATAACCAGTGACCCCGGGATGAGCGCGTAGACGTGGCCGATGAGGGTCATCAGCAAGTCGTCTTGCGTACGAAGTTTGACCGCCACGACGGAATTGATCACGTTGGGGCCCGGGGAAATGGATTTGGACGCTACCTGCCATGTGGCGACAGTGATTTTCCACAAGAAGTACAGGATGAATGTGAAACTGTGATACACATTGATCCGATCCGCAAATGGAACCGGGGGCAGCGGGAAGAATAGCATCACCAGCGTGCTAAAAATGATGCCGAGCACAATGGTTGACGGGGTAAAGTCTTGCCACAGTGCTGCCCAGAGAAAGGTGAGCCCCACTATCATCGGCCATTGTGATAACCGTGACCGTCGATCTTCAATCGCGGAAGGCTTGTTCTGTGCAGCGGCTTTGTGAGGTGTTGAATCGTTAGTCAACCCGGCCTCCTTCCGAACCTTGTTGGGTTCCGGCTCCATCAGAACCGGAAATACCCCAGTCCTCTAAAACATCTGCTTCAAGTTGAGCTTGCTGGGCAGCTTCTTCACCGAGTACGGCCTCAATATACGGTGTGCGGTGGATCATATCGTTGGCGGCTTCATCCGCGAAGTCGAAGAGTGGCCCGGCCACAAAGGTCAGCGCTACACCGACCGTCACGAGGCTGATGGTTGGTACGACGAGACCGCGGGAATCAGTGCGCAGCGGTTTGGCTTTTGCCTCTGCTCGTTTGGCTTCCTCCATGCCCCGCATTGCAGGATCCTCGGAATCCTCGATGGGCCGCCAAAACACTCGTGTCCAGATACGCATCATAACAATGAGTGTGAGTAATGAGGTGACAACGGAAGCCGCTACCATCACCCATGCCAGCGGTGAGCCATTCACGACGCCGCCTTCAATGAGCCCAACTTTCCCTAGGAACCCGGAGAATGGCGGGATGCCACCCAGGTTGAGGGCGGGAACAAGGAAGAGGACCGCGACGAGTGGCGAAATTTTGGCCATCGAACCGAGGCGATCAATGTTGGCCGTACCGGTACGATATTCGATCAGTCCGGTCACCAGGAATAATGCTGTTTGAATAGTAATGTGGTGGACCACATAGAACACCGTGGCTGTCAGACCGATCTGGTTGGCCACACTGACACCAAAAATCATGTAGCCAATATGCGATACGAGGGTAAAGGACAGCACACGTTTGATATCGAACTGCACCAGCGCCCCGAGGATGCCAACGATCATCGTTAACCCGGAGATCACCAATAATAACGTGTTGACTCTGTCGCCTGGGAACAGCAACGTTTCGGTACGGATGATCGCATAGACCCCAACTTTGGTCAGGAGTCCCGCAAAGACTGCTGTTACCGGTGCTGGGGCTGTCGGATAGGAGTCCGGTAGCCAGAAGGACAACGGGAACACCGCGGCCTTGATGCCGAAACCGACCAACAGCATGAGGTGAAGCAACTGTTGCAGATCTGGATCAAGCTCACCAAGTTTCATGGCCAGATCTGCCATATTCACGGTACCGGTTGCACCGTAGATCATCGCGATAGCGACCAAGAAAATGACCGACGAGACGACCGAGACCACCACATACGTGACACCGGCACGAACGCGCGGTCCAGTGCCTCCAATGGTGAGCAGCACGTAGGAAGCCGTCAGCAGGATTTCAAACCCGACGTAGAGGTTGAACAGATCGCCTGCCAGAAACGCGTTCGAAACACCGGCGGTCAGAATCAAGAACGTGGGATGGAAAATAGAGACCGGTTGTTGTGGCGCTTCGTCGTCGCCCAAACCCTGTGCGGAGGCAAACAGCAACACCGATAAAACAACGATCGACGATACCACCAGCATGATCGCAGAGAAGCGGTCAACGACAAGCGAGATCGCTATGGGGGCCTCCCAGCCGCCAAGTAAAACGGCTTCGGCTCCCCCATTAATCCAAACATCTACTAACAGCCAGATTTCCAGAGCCATGGTAAGAACCATCGTGGCTAGAGTCACGATAATCTGGCTCATGGGTCGGCGCACGAGTGTGAACGCGATGGCAGCACCCAAGATGGGCAGCAGCACCGACAACGGTGCGAGTGAGACGACTGAGAAATCGCTCATCGGCGATCACCTTCTTTCGGACCGTGTGGCCGAACCGTGGGATCGTCTTGCGTCGTTAGTTCATAATCAATATTTGGGTCCTCGTGGTCTTCAAGAAATTCTGATTCCTCTTCAGTCAGCTCGGCGTCATCTTCGGCGTCGTAGGCCGGCTGTTCGGCGACCTGAATATCTTCAATATCGACTTGGACTTCATCACGACGGGCCAGGACCCAAGACCGGTAAATCAGAGCCAGCAGGAACGCGGTAATCGCAAAACTAATCACGATCGACGTCAACGTGAGCGCCTGTGGTAGTGGGTCAAGGTATTCGTCATCGGCTACACCATCGGTGACAATCGGTGGCAGACCGGCTGGGCCAGCCATAATGATGATCAACAGATTAACACCGTTAGTGAAGAGCATGAGTCCGAACATGATGCGCGTCAGTGTCCGATCCATTAACAGATAGACTGCGGCAGCGAACATCACGCCCATGATGAGCAAGAGCACGGCATCAATCGTCACGGTGGCCTCCTGGCGTCATGGCACTTGCACGGGCTGCTGTCATACGCTGCTCTGCTTCAGTCCGGTCACGGGTTTCGACTTCATAGCGGGCATCGACTTCCGACCCCAAGGAACGTAAGACGTCCAGGATGAGTCCAATGACCACCAGGTACACGCCGATATCAAAGACTACGGCCGAGGCAAAGTGCACATAGCCGAAGAAGGGCAAGAGTACTTCGACGTCATAGGCCTGGAATACTTCACCGCCAAAGAATAGCGGCACCAGACCAGCCAGTGCAGCCACCGCGAGTCCTGAACCAAGGATGAGTCCGGCCGGGGCACGAAACGATTGCTCGAGTTCGTATCGACCGCCTGCTAGATAGCGGATCGCAAATGCGATACCGGCCAGGAGTCCACCAGCGAAGCCTCCACCGGGTAAGTTATGACCGGCGATCAAAAGGTAGAGCGATACCATGATGATTGCGTGGAAAATCAGACGGGTGATAACTTCGAAAATAATCGATCGACGTTCTGGAGCCATCGTGGCGCCGGCGACGATCCATGGTTGACGGCGAACTTTGAAGAAATTCGCAAAGCGTTGCACTTCAGAGTCATTCATTGCAGAGTCAGCAATGTTGTAATGGCCAACCGATCCGGCGGCAACATCGGTGATACTGCGCCGTTTACTCTCACGTTCTGCAATAAAGACTAACGACGCCACACCTGTTGCGACAGCGGCTAGCACGGTGATCTCACCAAATGTATCCCAGGCACGCATATCGACCAGCGTGACGTTGACAATGTTGGTACCACCGCCTTCGTTGTAGGACAGGTCCGGCATTGCCAGGGAGATTGGTTCTGCAACGCGTGACGCCATTGCTGTAGCGGCAACCCACATCATGGTGAAACCAAAACTGATGGCAAGTAGCGCACGCGCCCACTGATTGTCGTGCTTTTCTTGTGCCTTCGGGATCTCCGGAGGCAGCACCCGTAATCCCAGCACCATGGCGACAGTCAGCACAGACTCGACTAACACTTGTGTCAACGCGAGGTCAGGTGATCCCTGGAAGGCAAAGATTGCTGCCAGGCCGTAACCGGTGGTCGAGACGAGCAATACCGCCCAGAAGCGGCGTTTGGCCCGGATCGCTGCGATGGCTGCAACGATCATGACAACCGCGGCAAGAAGATAAATAGGGTGACCGGTCAGCATCCAATCGCCGAAGAAGGCCGCATTGGGCAGCGATATGGTGGAATCGTCCACGTTCAACGGGAAAAGCATGACCGAAAGTGGCGCGGCAACGGTTATGGCCAGGATGATGTACAGGTAGAAGGACAAGTCACCGCGTTGGGTACGACCGGTGATCCATACCGCGAGATCGTCCAGCTTCGCCATCACCAAACGGTACAGTCGTGCAGCGTCAATCCAGGTCGGCACACTTTCTTGTGCCTTGGTGATCCTGGCTCGTGCCGCAAAGAGCAACAAGCCCATGAGAATAATCAGTGCCGAAAGTCCCAGCACGAGACTAAATCCATGCCAGAGTGCTAGAGGTGAGGCTTCTTCCCCACCCACAGGGGTAAATGTCTGACCAAAGGCGTAGGGCAAGGCGCCTACCCAACCGGGTATCAGTCCAGCCACGATACTTGCTGCGGCCAAAAGCGCTGCTGGCATCAGGCCTACACGCCCAAAGCCACGAAGCGCTCGAGTCTGTGGAACCGGAACATCTCCCGCTGTGGTCCGGGACTTTTTCTTCGCAAACGATGCCCACATGAAGCGAGCTGAGTAGGCGACCGTAAGAATCGATCCCAAAACAACAACAACCAGCGGCGCCCAGCTCCAAGCGGCGCCCCAGAAACTGGGTTCTCCGGCAATCATCCCCGAAGTATGTGCATCGCTGCGCCACAGGCCCCAGTCCAGCGCCGCCTGCAGCACTGTCTCCTTACCGACGAATCCAAATAGTGGAGGCACGCCGGCCATGGACAGTGACGAAATCGCCGCGACCCAGAAAAGGGCTGGATGGGATGTGCGTAGATCTGAAAGTTTATTGAGATCGCGAGTTCCGGTGATCTTATCGATTGCACCGACCACCATAAACAGCGGCGCTTTGAACAGTGCGTGGGCTAGCAGCATGGCTAGGCCTGCTATCGCACCGTTGACGGTACCGAGGCCGTTGGCGATCATCAAAAAGCCAAGTTGGGACACCGTGCCATACGCCAAAATAAGCTTAATATCGGTTTGTCGAAGTGCACGCCAGCCCCCGACCAACATTGTCCACATACCGATGCCCAACACCATAATGTGCCATACCGTCTCACCGGCGAACGCGGGAGCAAAACGTGCGACCAAATAGATACCGGCTTTGACCATGGCTGCAGCATGCAAATAGGCCGAGACTGGCGTCGGCGCTGCCATTGCGGCAGGCAACCAGAAGTGGAACGGCACCTGGGCGGATTTTGTTATTGCCCCGAGCAATATCAGGCCAATGGCCCATGTCATATACGCGCCGGCGAAGTCGCCGGAAAGCAGTTCGGCACCCTGGGCAATTACCTCAGAGACACGGTACGTACCGGCCGCATACCCGACCATCACCAGACCAATAAGCATCCCCAGCCCACCGAATGTGGTGATGATGAGTGCTGTCATGGCCGAGCGTCGAGAGAAGATTCGGTGTGCTTGATAACCAATCATCAAGAACGACAGAATCGAGGTGATCTCCCAAAAAATGAAAAGCACCATCAGATCATCAGTAATGACCAGGCCAAACATGGCGCCAGCAAATGCTAAGAACTGCGCCCCAAATGTGCCCAGTCGTGGCTCATCGGCCAGAAAATACCGGGCACAGTAGACCAGAACAGCTGCACCGACGCCTAAAACAATCAGACTCAAAAACGCGCTCAAGGTATCTAGTCGGAACGAAAGTTGTACTCCGAGCTGGGGAATCCATTCCCACGTTTGCACGAGCGCAGAGTCGCGGTTATCTGCAGCTGCACCTGATGCAAGCAATTCCTCAGATGCAAGGATTTTAGGTAATTGCGTGGCTACCCAGATAAAGCCGGCTGTTGGTACTGCGGCGAGGATGAGGAAGCCTTGACGGCCCGATTTGTGAATAATCAGGGGGGCGACGAGTGCAACCAAAAATAGTGCAAGCAGCACAATCAGCAAGGTTGCCTCCGTGAGGTCTAGGGGACGGTCACCTGCTTAACCTTACATAGTGACCGCACGATCCTTCACAAGGAGGCAAGCATGACTTGATGCCGCCAGTACCTCTTAGACGGGGTTTCTTCTGGTTTAGTGAAATCTAGCCTGAAATTCCCTGATGACGAACACCGCAATAATTATTAATTTGTTACTGATCATTGGCCGAGCATTTGCTGATGGTTCCCTGCGCGGATGCAGGAAATATCGCGCACGACCATGGAGCTTCCCGGCATCATTTCGCGGTTACTGAAGATGACTGCGTCACCAGTACTGGGCTATCGTGCCATCTCAGATGCAGGCATTAGACTTCCTGAGAGCCATTAGCGTGCTGCTCGAACAACAATTCCGTTATCAGCGCAACACCCGGGAGAGGTTAGAAATATACTCAGCGGTCGATTGTGGAGCGGTGAAAGTTTAGATGCGATTTAGAAGCCGTTGGGCCCCGCTGGTTCTGATACCGATTGAGATTCGGGCCGGTGCCGTAAGGGTGTTCGGATGGCGAGGTCAGCGCAAAGAAGGCCATTTGCCCAATCTTCGAGCCCGGCCATAATTTGATAGGTAACGTCGACATATTCGACAGTTCCAAGGTCACGTGGCCAGAGAAACCGGGGTCAATAAAGCCTGCGGTCGAATGCGTGAGCAGTCCAAGACGTCCAAGCGACGATTTTCCCTCTAATCGGGCCGCCACATCATCAGCGAGGGTGACCTGCTCGTACGTAGATCCGAGCACAAACTCTCCCGGGTGCAAGATGAATGGTTGATCTGGCTCGACATCAACCATTCTGGTCAGTCCTGATTGATCCTGCGAGGGGTCAATAAATGGATAGTTGTGATTGTCGAATAGGCGAAAGAAACGATCCAAACGCACATCAACGCTTGCTGGCTGCACCATCGCGATGTCTAGCGGATCCAAACCGATCCGCCCAGATTCCAACGATTCTTTAATATCCCGGTCTGATAAAAGCACATCTTAACGCTATCCCACGAAACCGCGTGGAAAACGTTTATGGCACGGAGCTGACGCAACACGAACTAGAAAATAAGAGAGTCTTGTGCTGGTAACTCAAGTTCAACGTCTGGGTTCGGTGCAATTTCTAAATACGACGGTATATCATCGTCGATAAACAACATGACCATGCCTTCGGAAATGAAGGCTTCAAGGATGACCTGTGACCCACCTGCAGACACGGCCTGACCATCGATGAGGAGTTGGACTGAGGGACACTTATTACACTCACACGGCGCTCCAACGGTGATCCGATCCAGCGTGCCGAGCAATTTTTGTCGCCACTGATACCAGATCTCTTGTGCAGCAAACCGGCTTGGATCTGTCGCTTTAGCGCTCGTGATCATGGCGCTGATCAACTGGTGTTCCGATTCCGTAAGTGACCTTGCCATTACTGCCTTTCCTGAAGGCGGAGCGTGCATTTGCAGCTTATATACGGCGCTGAAGCTCCTCCAACATTTCTTGCGCCAGATCGTTCGGGGTATCCTGCCCTGGCTTTTCGCCAATAAATTTCGGACGAAGAACATGGACGTCGACGACTGCAGGTTCGTATTCGCGGCGAATTTGACGGGCTAGGCTATCGACCGCCATCTTCGAGGTCGCATATGCGCCGCCCTTAGCAAAGCGCTTCTCCACGACAGTCGCCGATGTCAGGATAATACGACCGCCACCATTGGCTGCCCAGTGCGGCAGGATGCGTGACAGTACCTTCGTGGTGGGATACACGTTCATTTCAAGCTGTTTCTGAAGCTCTTCGGTGAACCCATCTGCACCGATACCGTTATCCATGCCGAATCCACCATTGAGGAAGAGCGCACCACGCAACTTCACAGCGTGCTGTAGCGCC
>DHCMJ07802__coassemble_1280_pt1 | contig 15571 bp, 12 predicted proteins | sample DHCMJ07802__metabat2_low_PE_015 | metagenome-assembled genome bin DHCMJ07802 | reverse complement strand
GATCTGCGTGAATCCGGGTCGATTGAACAGGACGCTGATATGGTCATTTTGCTGCACCGTGAGGACATGTATGACAAGGAATCTCCGCGTGCCGGTGAAGCAGACCTGATCGTGGCAAAGCACCGTAACGGTCCCACCAAAACCATTGAACTGGCCTTCCAGGGGCACTATTCACGGTTCGCCAATATGGCACCCTCCGATGGTGGTTTCTAGCGACTAGCTTTTGCGGTTGTACATGAACATGGACACCGGCCCGAAGATCATGATGAGCACACCGCAACACAGTGCCACGAGTCCAAGGGAGCTCAAACTATAGGTCCCGGCCATCATTTCGCGAATCGTGGTGACGACGATCGATACCGGATTCACGTCCACGGCACGCTGAAGCCAAGTGGGCATCGTGGATGGATCCACGAAAATATTCGACGCGAATACCAGGGGCATCATCACGAACATCGAAACGCCCATGGCCGCCTGTTCCGTGCGAACCGCTAGCGAAACAGCCGTCCACACCCAGGACAGACTGAAACTGAACACCAACAGCAGCATAAAGGCCGCAATCACACCGGTTATCCCGCCCTCCGGACGAAAGCCCAGGAAGAAACCGACGGTCAAAATGATGGTGCCCGCCAACAGGTAGCGAATCTGATCTCCTAGCAGCGCACCCACCAGCTGTGCCGGCCGCCAGACCGGTAGCGACCGAAAACGGTCAAAAACCCCTTTGGAGAAATCCCTATTCAGCGTGAGCCCGGTGTACATGGTGATCATGATCAGGGTTTGCACAAAGATACCGGGGATCAGAAATTGCACATAGTTATCCACCGAGCCGCCGATGGCACCCCCGAAGATGAACGTGAACATCAGGGTCATCATGACCGGGAAAATGGTGACGTCGATCAACTGCTCAGGCAGGTGCTTGATCTTCAGCAGGGCCCGCCACCCATAGGCTAGGCACGCTGTCAGAGCCGAGGCAGGTGCCGGACGGTCTTGTGGCGGTACGAGCACCTTGCGGATCCGCTCGGGCTCATCGGCCGAGCCTGGCGTGGGAGGAGTCGGGGACTGCGTAGATGATTGGGGATTCATCATGGGGCACCTACCTCGGGCGTTGAATCGGAGTGCGGTGCAGACGCTGTACCGGTGAGGGTCAAAAAGACTTCGTCGAGGCTGGGCTGCCCATAGGAGAAGGACACGACCTCGAGTGATGCTTGGGCCAGTATTTTCAACGTGTGGGTCACGTCGGCGCTGTGTTGGACTTGTACGGTCAGCGCTGCCGGATCGGCTTCTGGGGTCACGGTCGTGCCGTCGCGACGCAGGAGTTCAACCGCCGTGTCGCGCTCGCTGACATCGTGGAGACGGACACGCAGTGCACCAGCACCAACTTCGGCCTTCAACTGTCCCGGCGTGCCTTCGGCCACTACCTTGCCATGATCGATCACCGCGATGCGATCGGCCAGTTGGTCGGCTTCTTCTAGGTACTGGGTTGTCAACAGGATGGTGGTGCCACCGTCGACCAGTGTGCGAATAATATCCCAGACTTGGTTGCGGCTGCGCGGGTCAATACCGGTGGTCGGTTCATCCAGAAACATCAGTTGTGGCGTAACGATCAGCGATCCGGCAATATCCAGCCGACGGCGCATACCACCTGAGTATTTTTTGACCGGTCGATTCGCCGCCTTGGTCAGCCCGAACGCCTCCAGCAGATCCATGCCACGCTTGCGAGCAGCCCGATGTTTGTATCCGAGCAGTCGGCCAAGCAGGATGAGGTTTTCGACACCGGTGAGATCCTCATCAAGCGACGCGAATTGCCCGGTCAGAGCAATCTTCTCGCGAATGGTCTGGGGTTCGGTGTACACATCATGGCCCAGTACTTTTGCCTCGCCGGCATCCGGGCGCAGCAAAGTAGCCAACATGCGCATCACCGTCGTTTTCCCAGCACCATTGGGGCCAAGGACCCCATAGATACCACCCTGGGCGATGGAGAGATCGACGCCATCGACGGCGGCTGTTTCGCCAAAATTCTTGACCAGCCCCTGGACCTGCACGGCGGGAATGTCGGTTGTCATACTTATTCCTTTCAACCGGTCACACGTCCTAGCATAAAACGCTATGCCGTCTGTTGGACCACAACCACGCGCAGAGGTTTCAGACTCCGTCGTGGGGGTCTGGCATGTTCGTTGACGATGCAGTGTGATTTGGCATACTAGGAGCATGGCAGCCTCAAATTTCTCCCCCAGTCGCCGCTCCGCGGTTTCTCGCTTTCAAGTTATGGATATCGTTGGTGACGTTGAAGCGATGAAAGCCCGAGGCATTGATGTGATCTCCTTGGGCGCTGGTGAACCCAGCGGCGGTGCGCCAGCAGCCGTCAATCGTGCCGCAGCCACGCTGCATAATGCTCAGACGCCGATCTTCAACTACACCCCCTCACTGGGCACTGGCAAACTGCGCGAAGCCATCGCCGAGCACTACAGCACCTGGTACGACCTCAATATCAGTTACGAATCGGTAGCCGTGACCACCGGCTCCTCAGGTGCTTTCGTCGCCAGTTTCATCGCTGCCTTCGACGTCGGGGACCGCGTTGGTCTGGCCCGCCCCGGCTACCCCGCCTACCGCAATATTCTTCGTGCCCTCGATGTGGACGTCGTGGATCTACCCGCCGGGCTCGAAACCAACTTCCGTTTTGACGTCGACAAACTTGCCGAAGCCCACGCAAAACAACCGCTGGACGGCCTAATCTTGGCCTCACCGAATAACCCGACCGGCACCATGGTCAGCCGTACAGATATGGAACGCATTGCGACCTGGTGTGCCGAACACGGGGTAAGGCTGGTGTCCGATGAGATTTACCATGGCATTACCTACGGCCACGACAAGGGCGTTTCCGCCTGGGAGTTCGACCGCAATGCGATCGTCATCTCCTCATTCTCCAAATACTGGGGCATGCCCGGTTGGCGCCTGGGCTGGATGCTTATGCCGGATGATCTGGCGCCGGCGGTTTCCGGACTGGCAGGTTCCATCTCACTGTGTCCACCGGCGGCAGGGCAACATGCAGCCATCGAAGCTTTCAGCCAGGAAGCCTACCAAGCCTCCGATGCCGAGGTCACAGAGTTCGCACGCACTCGCCAGCTGGTGCTGGATAATGCACAGCGACTGGGCTGGCGCAATGCCGCACCCGCTGACGGCGCCTTCTATTACTACGCTCAACCCTCCGAGAAGATCCTGGAACGCTATGGCAATACGGTCGACTACGCGGCGGCTGTACTCAAACACGCGCACGTGGCGCTGATTCCAGGCGTGGACTTCGACAGGGTCGATGGCGATCAGTTCATTCGCGTTTCCTTTGCCGCTGGCTATGACGCCGTTGCACGAGCTATCGAGCGCATCGTCGAATTCAATAAGACCATCGTCTAACCACACAGAATGTGAGAGCCCGTGGAACATATCGTGCTGGTCGGGGGTGGGCTAGCAAGCACTTATGCCGCAGCCCAATTGCGCTCAGCTGGATACAACGGCCAAGTGACCATCCTGAGCGAAGAAGCCGAACAGCCCTACGACCATGTGCCGCTCTCCAAGGATTACCTCTACGGCGGTCAGGGCCACCACCGACTGTATCTGCGCGATGCGGACTTCTACCGGCAACATGGTATCGACCTGGAACTGGAAACACCGGTCACCGACCTTGAGCCAGACACCAAGACTCTTCATCTGGGTACCGGTAAAACGCTGCGCTATTCTTCGGTGTTGTTGGCTACCGGTGCCACGCCACGCCGGCTCGACTTACCGGGAGCCGATGAACTCGCCGGCGTCCACTATCTTCGGACACTTCACGATGCCACCGCCCTGCGCCACCAGCTTCACGAGTCCGAACGGGTCGTGGTTATTGGCGCAGGCTTTCTCGGCTGTGAAGTGGCAGCCAGTGCCACAATGCTGGGCAAAGACGTCACATTGATCAGCCGTTCCGCTTTGCCCCTGCAAACTGCCCTGGGTGAAGAGATGGCTACGGTCTACCGTGATCTGCACGCCGAACAGGGGGTAGAGCTGTTGGCCAACACTCGGGCAGTTGCACTGCACGGTCGAGGAAGCGTTGAACAAGTGTCCTTAGACGACGGCTCTAGAGTGCAGGCCGACACCGTGGTGGTCGCGGTCGGAGCCACACCGCGCAGCGCGCTCGCAGAACACGCCGGTCTCCAGGTCAGCGATGGCATCGTGACTGACGCATCACTGGAGACCAGTGCTCCGGCTGTATTTGCTGCCGGTGATGTGGCATCGGTGCGGCATCCAAGGACCGGGCGATACGAACGCCGAGAGCACTTTAACACCGCACGGACCCAAGGTAAGGCTGCCGCACGCAGTATGCTCGGCGAAGCGGTCCGTTACGACAGCATCCCGTTTTTCTTCACCGACCAATACGAGGTGTGGATGGAATACACAGGTAGTGCCCGAGGCGATACGGAACTCGTGGTACACGGGGATGTCTCCGCACAGCGGTTCGTTGCGTTCTGGGTGGATAAGGGTCGACTCCAGGCGGTAATGAATGTGGGTCTGAAAGGTGTACCTCAGATCGTTCGACCGCTCATCCGATCCGGTGAGGTCGTAACTGGGCACACGTTGGGCAATATCGTCGCGCAGGCCCAACTCGCCGACGGTGGATTCACAAAACCCCCGAATACTGGGTGAATATTGTCTGAAAGTTCACTGAATTCGCATGAGATTACGTGACATTTGGTGAGATCAGTAGGTAACGTCGTAGGTGGAAAACTTTCCGCGAACCTGAGAGGTGACATTCAATGGGAATTGAAGACAAAGCAGACGCCAAGAAAGACCAAGTAGCCGGCAAGGCGAAAGAGGCCGCAGGTAAAGCCACTGGCGACTCCAAGTCCGAAGGTGAGGGCAAAGCGCAGGATCTCCAGGGCAAAATCAAAGACACCACCGAACAGGTCAAAGACACTGCCAGTGATCTCAAAGATAAAGCCAAAGGCTTTACTGACGGCTTCGGCAAATAAGTAGTACTCGACAGAAACCCGGGAAGGTGTACAACCTCCCGGGTTTCTCTCTGCCCAGATAGGCTGGGAGATAGATCCAAGGCTCAGCCCGGCTACGCACAATCAAAAGGAGCAGCATGGTAGATATCAACGAACTTGCTCGCATTGGCAATGATCAATTCGCTCGACTAGAAGAAGCCGCAGAATTCTCTGTCACCTCCACCACTGTGACGCAAGGGCAGCAATGGCCAGCGGCCCAATACTCTGGCGTTATGGGTGTACCAAACGGCCAGGACATCTCACCGCAACTGTCATGGTCCGGCGCCCCACAGGACACCAAATCCTATGCCGTCACGATTTTCGATCCTGACGCACCCACCGGTTCGGGTTTCTGGCACTGGTCAGTCGGCAACATCCCGGCAGATGTCACGGAATTGGCTGAGAATGCTGGGGCTGACGACGGATCCGGTCTGCCCACCGGCGCATTCCAACTCAAACACGACGGCGGTGGCCCCGGATTCATCGGTGCCGCACCACCAGCAGGCCACGGAGCACACCGCTACATCATCACCGTCCACGCCCTGGACGTAGAAAAACTCGACATCCCCGCAGACGCATCGAATGCCTTCTTCGGCTTCAACCGCCACGGCCACACACTCGGCCGCGCAACACTGACCGTCTACGGAATCGTCGAGAACTAACAAACGCCCAGTACCGGGGCGTCAGCTAGACTGAAGTGCTGTGACTACACACCACTCAGCCGTTGACGCCCACGGTGCCACCGTGGCCGAAATGTTCGATAATATTGCCGACCGCTACGACCTCATGAACCTGGTTATGACCTGGGGCCAAGAACCCAGATTCATTCGTGATACGGTCAAAGCCGTCAAACTCGGGCCGGCACCAAAAGTGCTCGACGTGGCCACCGGCACCGGCGACCTCGCATTCGAAATAGCCAATCAGCGCTACGGCGCACAGGTTTATGGTCTGGATATCTCCAACGAAATGTTGGAAGTTGCCCGCCATCGTCCCGGCGGCTCGAATATTATTTGGCAAACCGGCGATGCAATGAACCTGCCATACCAGGACAATACCTTCGACGCGGTGACCCACGGTTATCTCCTGCGCAACGTCACCGACATCGCCAAAACTCTTGACGAACAGTACCGGGTGTTGAAACCCGGCGGCATGATGTCGTGCCTCGAGATGTCGCCTGCCCCGCGTGATATCGTCAAACCATTCTCGACGGCCTACATCAAGTACGTTGTACCGCGTCTGGCCAACGCGATCACACAGAATCCTGACGCCTATGAGTACCTTTCCCGTACTTCGCGTGGCTTCCACACCGCGGATCGCATTGAAAACATGATGCAGGAAGCTGGATTCGTAGCCACCGGATACAAGTCACTGATGTTCGGCACCATGGCCATCCATTGGGCCCAAAAACCAGTTGCGTAGAATTTTTCTCTTGGCATGCAGGGAATATTCAGACGATTCATGCCTAATCTTGAGAGGAACTCAAGTTCGTGAACAGGATCGTTCCCTAGACTTTTAATCATCCTCTTCGAGGTGTGAGTGATGAGAGTTCAATGCCCCGGGTTTCAAACCCGGGGCATTGTTCTGTGTATACGGAGATAATGCGCAGAAACGTCTTTGCCACTTGTAGCATCGTTGTGACGAAGGGTACATAAGGAAGGGACCAAGGCGTGGCAAGAATCCGGGTATCACATGGTTGGTTTGGCATGGGTTTCATGGAAGCACTGCAGAAGGCAAAACCACAGGACGTCATCGTCGTAGGCGAAGGCCACTATAAGGTTGAACCTGTTTTTATGAACCAGCTTCGAGTGGTGGGTAAAGGTGACCCAACCAAAATTATTCTTGAGACCCAAATTGAGGCCCTTGGCCATGTCCAGTTGGAGAATCTGACCCTCCAGGCCGCACACTTCCGTAACGCCGTGAAAGTGCTGAATAATCAGGCCCGAGTCGATCTGACTGATGTGTATATACACGGTGATGCAGCTGGGAAATACCCCGTTGTGTACAGCAGCGGCGGGACCGTCGTGATGACAAAATGCCTGGTGAGCGTGGCTGGTGAGAAGAGCCGCGGTGTCGCTATCGAGTCATATGGCTCGCTGCTGGCAACAAATACCACGCTGCCCGAGGTCAGCCTCGCGGCCAGCTATGCAGAGTTAGATCATGTGCGGGCGTGCCTGGTGAACGCCTCGGATGGTTCAAAGGTAATCGCTCCGAGCAATCTGTACTTGAGCCCGCCTGATGGTTTACGGTGTTTGGTGCTCAATAATGAGTCGGTTGCACAGGTCGGCACGCTCTACGGTTCCGAAGCCAGCTTTGAAGCCTACGTTGATGAAAGCTTTCTGCAGTTGGATGATATTCAGTTGGAATCGGACAGTCCGCTACCGGTGTACACGAAAGGCACATCAACCATTCATGCAGCTGACGATGCTGTAGTCCTCATGGATCCTGATACCAAAGCTCCAGTAGCATCGACACTGGATGGACTGAAGCGTGTCGTATGGCAGCAGGAAGACGCTCGACGCTTTCGGGATGCGGTGCTGCCGTTACTGCATGAGGGTGACACGTTGCTGGTCGAGGAAGGCCACTACTTTCTGGATGACGTCGACAATGTGTTGTCGTTAGATATCAATATTGAGGGCCTGGGCGCTGCCGCGAATACCGTGCTGCATGGCACGGTTGTCCGGCGCTCGAGTGCTCAGCAAACCGTGTCGAATATTTCAATTTGTCCTGTGAACGGGCGCAATAGTGTAGTGGTGGCTGACGACGGATCCTTGACGCTAACCAATGTGTTGGTACTTCCGGAAGCCGATGGAGAACTTCCCGCTATCCACGCGGAAGCCGGCACGTTGATTATGATTGATTCCGCGGTTGAGTCCGAAACTGAGCGTGAGCTTGGCACGACTCAGATCGTTGATGGTGCCCACCTAGCTGCAACACGATCCCTGATTGGTTGGGTCAGCATTTTGAGGGGAGCTTCGGCTCATTTGCAAGAGTCCTCGGCAGTGTCACTGGCAGCTGGACAGGCTGCTACCGTAACAGGAACCGGTGAGCTCCGGTTGTATAGCAACAGTCTTGACCTGGACACCCTTCGAATTACAACGGGTTCCAGCGTTTACCTTGAGCAGGTTCACACAGAAGATGAGTACATTGCTTTCAGTGTGGATGATGGCAGCTTAAATATTCAACACGCAAGCGGTCCTGAGCATGGTGTGGTCCGGGTAGAGCAGACGCCGTCAGCACAGGTCGCCGTGGTAGGTGAGACGGTTGCGTTTCACGAACAGAACACCCGGTCACAACCTGCTGCGCCAACTGCTGATACGCGTACTGAGGGGACTGTCAATGGCGACCACGAAGAATCTCTGGTCAGCACCGAGCAAACTCCGGAGCCCGAGGAGCCCGAGGCCGATCAAGACCCGCTAGCTGAATTGCATGCTTTGGTCGGGCTGACCAAAGTCAAACAACAGGCAGCAGACTTTACTCAACTCGTCGAGTTCAACCAGCGTCGGCTGGAGCGTGGTTTGAAGACTACCGAGCAAACCATGCATAGTTTGTTCCTTGGAAATCCTGGAACAGGTAAAACAACAGTTGCTCGGCTCTTGGGCCAGGTACTGTATAACGCTGGAGCAATCCAAAACGATACGTTTCTCGAAGTACAACGGCGAGATTTGGTCGGCGAAGCACTGGGAACATCGGCCAACATGACACAGAGCGTTTTGGAACGCGCTCGAGGTGGCGTGCTCTTTATTGATGAGGCGTATTCCCTCTATCAACAGGGCAATAACGAGTTTGCTCAAGAAGCTGTCGATACGATTATCACCTTCATGGAAGACAACCGTGAGTCAACCGTTATCATTTTCGCCGGATATCCGAAGCAGATGCAAGATTTCCTAAACATGAACCCGGGACTGAAATCCCGCATACCCAACAGATTCGATTTCGAAGACTATTCTGAACAGGAGATCGTACAGATTGGCTATCAGAGTCTGCTCAATGCTGATTACAGGGTGTCGCAAGAGCTGTACTCCCAAATCGTCGCAGCGAAGTATCGCCAAAGTAGCGAGAACAGTAACGGACGGTGGGTCCGAAACTTTAATGAACAACTCGTGAAGCAGATGGTGCGTCGCGTGATGGAGACCGATGCAGATGACACCGAGACGATCACCGATGACGATCTCTATGCCTTGAGCGGCGGAAGCTCGGAACAAAAAGCCGAAAACGTTGAAATGCTCTTGGAGGAGTTGGACCAACTGGTGGGGTTGAAAACGGTGAAGGCATGGGTACATGATCTGATCGACGAAGTCCGAGCCAATGCGAAGCTGGCCTCGGTGCAACCCACGATGGATCGTCCCACGTATCATATGGTGTTCACCGGCAATCCCGGAACAGGAAAAACAACGGTAGCAGCCATCATCTCGAAACTGTTCTACAACCTCGGAATCCTCGAGACACCAACCGTGAAGGAAGTTGACCGTTCCTTACTTGTTGGCAGTTTCATTGGGCACACTGAAGCCAATACGACCAAAGCGATCGACGAAGCGATGGGCGGAGTGCTGTTCGTGGATGAGGCGTACCAGCTCTATGTTGAGCAGTCGCCCAATGATTTTGGCAAAATGGCAATCGAAACCTTCATGACCCGTTTGGAGAATGACCGAGAAAAGTTCGTTGCGATCTTTGCCGGATACACCGACCAAATACAGGATTTCCTGGCAGCAAATCCTGGCCTGCGTTCGCGCATCCCGCTGACTATAGAATTCCCCGACTACACTGCGCAGGAAGTCGCTCAAATCGTGTGCGCCCGATTGGGACGGTCCTGGACGTTCGACGAACGTGTCGTTTCTAGGATCGCTGCAACGGAATACGCAAAGCTTTCCAGCCAAGAGCAGTCCAATGGCCGCTGGGCTCGTAATTACGCCCAGCATATTGAAAAACAACACAAAAAGTGGCTTATCGATCATGATGTGGAAGGCGAGGCAGCCCTACACATCGAAACACCGCTCCTTGAGTCTTTAGCAACAACGTAAGCGACGATGGGAAATACGCTATGGATCTTCCTATCGAAACACCGGCAGGCGGACTGCACTGGACGCCTCGACCCAAAGGGCGCCGCATCCTCATTACCGGTGCAGCTGGGACTGTCTCGAGCCTGATTACTGAACAGCTTTGCCAGTCGTATGACCTCGTAGGGATCGACGTGGCAGATATTGAGAACCAAGATTTCGCCGAAACACATCAGGCCGATTTGAACGCGGAACACCTACTGGACCAGCTCATCAAAGACGTCGATTACGTACTGCATCTGGCGACTGGGGCACCCGACGGCAAACAGGGGATTTATGCCACTGAAATGGACGCGACCAATCGAATTCTTGCCTCGGCAATTTCACATGGCACTCGCAGAGTTGTTCTCGCCTCGAGCAACCATGCGGCTGGCTGGCCCGAGCGAGAATTCATGGCCGGGACGACAGACGGCCACGTGCAGCCCTCGGATCTGCCTCGGCCCGATGGGCTCTATGGCGCGGCAAAAGCCTATATGGAAGCACTTGGACGGTTCGCAAGCGATGCATCTGGACTCCCTGTCAGCTTGCTGCGCATAGGAACAATGCGAAACAACATGACCCTGCAACAGCTGATAGATTCTGACGAAATGCCGCACTTAGGCTTTGGCGCATTCAGGGCACAACGTCTTCAACGCACTTGGCTTACCGGTGACGACCTCGTGAAAATCCTGCTCGAAGAGTTCGCAGCGAAAGAGCCCTACCGGTTGCGATACGCGACATCAACACCAGACCAAGAGCAGTGGGATCACACCGTGTATAAACGCTAAAATTTACGTTTATACGGTCGGTTCTCTGGTGGTATCGGTGTAACCACTTGGGGCGTACTCGACGGTGTGGGTTTCTCCGTCGGGAGTGATGACGGTCAAAAGATCGACGTCATTGGAATAGGACGCAATTTTTAGCATCATATTTCCCGCCATGAACGTTGCAGCAGGCTCATACGGGCCACCCTGCCACGGGCCCTTTTCGATACGGACGACGAGTTCGCCTGCCACAGGGGCTTCGAAATCGGTGATGTAACCGTGCGGATCATCTGGAACACATTGACGATAGTCTGCAACCGAATCCACACCCCCGCAGAGCCCCTGGTAGGTGAAATTCATGGAGCGTAGCCAGTCATCGAACCGCTCATCCGCCCACGCTTCAAGTTCTGCTGCACCGGTTGGGGCATCGGAGTTCTCAGCTGTTGGCAGTCTTCCCTGAGTAGCCTGATATTCGCCGTCTGGCGTTGTGGTGGTTACTTGCAGTATGCCGTTAGTATGCCTGCCGATATAGCCGTGCAGAATCTCCGCGAGGTAAGGTACGGTGAACACCCTGTCTGGATCATATCCACCACCACCCCAGGAATCCGGCAGTAACGTGACAATGAGCTCGCCTCGTTGCGGTGCTTCGATCGAGTCTAAATAGGCGATGGGGTCATCAGGACTACATTGACGGAACTCCTCGAGTGTTGCAAAGGGTGCATCGCATTCTCCAGAGAAGTTTCCGTGACCCACGTTGTCGTTGTACACAGTGTTAAGGGTGGTCAGCAAATGTTCCAGGCTATCGGCGGCACCCGGGCCCTGAGTTTTTACATCGGTATCCGGTGAATTCGGGGGTTCTTGCGAACCGCTGTGATCTGGCTGCTCTGCATCATGTGTGATGGCCGAAGCCTCGGTGGTTGCCGAGCCTGCTGTGTCATTGGGTTCAGGACTTGTGCCACAGCTTGCGAAAACTAACGCTGCCACGGCGGCGAGAACCCTCGATACGCGTTTCATCGCTCGATCCTCTGAATGGTGTGGTGTGATGTTGCCACGTTAGCAGATCAAGCATTTCCGTGAATTACCAGAATTCCAGATCGGAGTTAGCGCGGATCAGGCTGGTAGTCGGCGAGGTCGTCGTTCTTGAAGCGTTCTTGGACTTCTTCCAGCTCATCCCAATCTATGTAGACCACTGATTGGCCGCCGCCCTCGGTGCCGAGTCCGGAGGTTGGCAGCGTGAAGCTGGTGATGTCGTTGGCGCGAACCGACGACATCGAGGTGCCTAGGCCGACCATTGTGCCAGCACCGAAGTCGCCATCGAGTGCAACATAGGGTGTGGTGGCTTCAATAAGGTCATTGAGTTTGCCGGGGCTGGTGAGGGTATCGCGAGACAAAACTTCACCGGCCATGCCCTTCATGAACAGCTGCTGGTTCGCTACCCGGGTGTAGTCCCCATCCGAGAAGTTCCTGCTGCGCACAAACGTGAGAGCTTCATCGCCGCTGAGGGTTATGGGCCCTTGTGCGAACTGGTGGTCACCGTAAGAGAATGCTTGTGGATTATTCACTTCGACGCCGCCCAGAGCGTTGGTCATGTTCTGGAAACCATTGAAATCTGCGACCGCGACGTGGTCGATGCGCTGGTCGATAATGTCTTCGACCGTCTCAATCATCAGCGGTACGCCACCGTGCGACATCGCCGCATTGATCTTAGAGTGACCGTAGCCGGGGATTTCTACCCAGGAGTCGCGCATGATCGACATGATCTGGACGCCGCTGCGGTCTGATGGAATGTGAGCGACCATGATGGTATCGGCGCGATTGCCCAGATCATCAAGGATAGGTGTTGTCGTATCGGCTCTGGAGTCAGAACCAAGCAGCAGAATGTTCATCGAGGGGTCGCCTTCGCCTTCGGCGGCCACACTTGCCTCGGGGCGAGTCGATTCTTCCGGGAACGCATTGTCGATCGTCTCGAAATCGCCGAGCTTGGAAAGGGCAGCCCAGATGATGCCACCGGCAATGAGAACAAACACCAAAAAGATGCCCAGAGTCCAGAACAATACTTTTTTCTTAGACTTAGGCTGGCTCTTGGTGCCTGTTGGTTCCAGAAGATTCTCAGTCATATAAGATACTATATAACGTTGCTTATAACATAGTTGCCCGGAACAAGATATTTACGGGCAGTATCGTGGAAGGCCATTGCTCAAAAAGCTCAACAAGGGCCCTCCACGACTGCGAAAGTATTATGCCTTCGGGTAGTGCTGTCGCCGGAACTCGGCTGCGACCTGCAGCACCCGCTCCATCGCTTCAGGCTCACCGATGCTGATCCGCACACCGTCGTTAAGGTTTCGCACGGCGAGGGATTGTGCCACGCAGGCGTCCTCGAACGCCGTCGATAAATCACCCAGTGGGAGCCAGACGAAGTTCGCTTGAGCATCGGGCACGTTCCAACCTTGACCACGCAGGTCGGTGACGAATTGGTCGCGCACCTCTGCAACGGTTTGAGCGCGCTGTAGGACCTCGGCGATCCGCTCTAGCGAAGCGATCGCTGCCTTCTGGCTCGGTGCGGTGACGCTGAATGGAATGCCTGCCTTACGGAGCTGGCGAATGATGTGCGGTTGGGCTACGGCGTAACCAATCCGCAGGCCGGCGAGGCCGTGTGCTTTGGACAGGGTGCGGACCAGTACGAGGTTGTCGTAGTCGTTCAGGGCTGATAGCCCGTTGACCGCTGCGCGCTCGGTGATGAACTCCCAGTAGGCTTCGTCCAACACGACGAGTACGGCAGAGGGCACTTTGGCCATGAACTCGTCGAACTCAGTTTTGCTGATCGTTGGGCCCGTGGGGTTATTTGGTGAACACAACAGTACCAACCGGGTGCGGTCGGTGATGGCGTCGGCCATAGCCGGGAGGTCATGCTTGAACTCGTCGGTGAGTTTGACCGGTTTTTGCGTTGCCCCGTTCAGCGCTGCAGCTTGAGCATAGAGCTCGAAACTGGGGGATGGGTACACCACTTCTGTTCCGGCCTCGAGCGTGACGTGGGAGATGGCGGTCAGCATTTCTGAACCACCTGCTCCGACGGTGATGTGATCGTTGGGGACTTGTAAGTAGTCGGACAGTGCTGAGATGAGCGCGGTCGCGGATGGGTCCGGGTAGTTTGCTGGATTGATTGGCTCCGCTAGGGTTTCCAGGATGCCTGGTAGGGGTGGTAGATAGTGCTCGTTGGAGGACAGTTTATACGGGGTGAGCCCGGAGGTTGCTGCCGGTTGTTTCCCAGCTTTATAGGTGGGAACGCTCGCCAGTGCTGAGCGGAACGGGGACTTCGTTGTTGCTTGTGTCATTGGGTGCTTACTTTCCTTGACCGGTCAGTTCTTTTTCAGGCGCTTCTTGGGCTACTTCATCGGACGGACTGGTGCGTTTGATGGTGAAACCGGTGTACGCATAGATGAGGTTGATGAGCGGTACCAGGATGGCGAAGAAGATAAACGGAATAAATTCTGTTGCCGCCATGCCGAAGACGCCGGAGGCAAAAACAGCCGGGACGGACCAGGGGACAAGGTTGATCCCGACCGTACCCGTGGCTTCGGCTGTGCGGGTGAGATTCAGTGGCGACAGGCCCATCTTCTGATAGGGAGTCAGGAATGCGCGCGCTGGTAGCAGGACGGAGACATACTGCTCACCGCTGGCAAATGCCACAACGAACCCTGCGCCGAGCGAGCCTGCGACCATGGATCCTGGGCGCTTGATGCGTTTGACGAGTGTGCCGATGAGGGTTTTGAAGGTGCCGGTGGCTTCCAAGACGCCGCCGAGTGCGGTGGCGACGATGACCAGTGCGATGGTACTGAGGATTGCTTCGATACCGCCTCGGGAGAGCAGACTGTCGAGGAAATCGACTCCGGTAGCTGAGGAATACCCGGAGGTCATGGATTGCAGGATGTCTGTGACCGTGCTGCCCTGCACCAAGAGTGCGCTGGCGGCGCCCAGTAGGGACACCAGGAGCAAGGTGGGTAGCGCTGGCAGCTTAAGGAACATGAGTCCCAGTGCTAGGACCGGCACGATCAGGAGGGCCGGGTGGATTACGAACTGCTCATTAAGGCCCGACGTCAGGGCAGTGAGATCACTGGTATCTGTGCTGGAGTTGGCTGACATTGAGGAGCCGATGAATCCGAAGATGGCGGCACTGATGACCAGTGCTGGCACGGTGTCCCAGAGCATGTGACGAATGTGTGAGAAGAGTTTGACCCCGCCCATGGCTGCTGCGAGGTTGGTGGTATCGGACAGCGGCGAGAGTTTATCCCCAAAGAACGCACCGGAGATGACGGCACCAGCAACAATGGCAGGAGGAAAGCCCATGCCTTCGCCAATGGCCATGAACGCAATACCAACGGTTGCGATGGTGGTCAGGGAACTCCCCAAGACCAGTGAGACTACGGCTGGTACCAGGCAGGCCAATGCTAGGAAGAACTGCGGTGAGATGAGTTGCAGGCCGTAGTAGATGATGGCTGGGATAAGCCCACCTTCGATCCACGTGCCGATGATCGTGCCAATCAAAAAGAGGATGAACACTGCAGGCAGTGCTCGGTTCACGCCCTGTGCGAGTGAGGTTTCGAGTTCATTCCAGGAATACCCGAGACCTTTTCCAACGAGGAGTGCGATGGTAACTGCTGTCATCAGCGGGATGAGCATGCCAATGTCCCAGAAGGAGATCGACACCAGAGCCATGACGACCAGGACAGCGATCGGCAATAGCGCGATCGGGATGGAG
>DHCMJ07802__coassemble_1279_pt1 | contig 15595 bp, 14 predicted proteins | sample DHCMJ07802__metabat2_low_PE_015 | metagenome-assembled genome bin DHCMJ07802 | reverse complement strand
GAGGCGATCCACGCAGAAAAAACCGCTGAGGTTGATTTGGAGGAAACCGGCCGGTGAGCACCTACTATTTGACAACGGCGATTGCCTACCCAAACGGCGAACCACACATCGGGCACGCATATGAATATATTGCCACCGATGTGATGGCGCGTTTCAAACGCCTCGACGGTTTTGACGTTCGATACCTGACCGGAACTGACGAGCACGGTCAGAAGATGCAGCAAACCGCCATTGACCAAGGCATTACGCCCATGGAACTGGCCACCCGCAATGCTGACGTCTTCAAAAAAATGGATGACGACGTCCTGAATATTTCCTACGATCGCTTCATCCGGACCACCGATGCCGATCACCACGCCTCGAGCCAGGAGATCTGGCGTCGGATGGAAGCCAACGGGGATATCTACTTGGATACCTACGCCGGCTGGTATTCGGTTCGTGATGAACGGTTCTTCAATGAAGACGAAACCCACGTCAATGACGAGGGCGTTCGGCTGGCCACCGAAACCGGTACGGAAGTCACCTGGACCGAAGAAGAGTCCTATTTCTTTCGGCTATCCAACTACGCCGAGAAGTTGTTGGCCCACTACAAGGCCAATCCAGAGTTCATTGCACCGCAAACCCGCGCCAATGAAGTCATGCGATTCGTCGAGGGCGGCCTCGAAGACCTGTCCATTTCTCGAACCTCATTCGACTGGGGTATTCCGGTGCCGGAACCCACGGATCCAGCCTTGGCCACCGATAAACACCACGTCATGTATGTGTGGGTTGATGCGTTGACCAACTACATCACCGGGGCAGGATTCCCCGATGCTGACAGTGAGTTACAACGCTACTGGCCGGCTGATCTACACGTCATCGGTAAAGATATCTCACGGTTCCACTGCATCTTCTGGCCGGCCTTTTTGATGTCGGCCGGTATCGAATTACCAAAACGCGTGATGATTCACGGGTTTTTGAATAATGAAGGCGAAAAAATGTCGAAATCGGTGGGCAACGTCGTCCACCCGGCAGACTGGGCTGACCGCTACGGGCTAGACACCGTGCGGTTCTTCTTGCTGCGCGAATTTCCTTTCGGCTCTGATGGGTCCTACTCCCACGACGGGGTAGTGCGCCGAAAAAACGCCGACCTGTCAAATAACCTGGGTAATCTGGCGCAGCGCAGCCTGTCGATGGTATATAAAAACCTTGACGCCCAGGTGCCCGAACCCGGCGAACTGACCCACCAGGACAAAAAGCTCTTGTCTAATGCCGCTGCGCTGTTGGAAACCTGGCAAACCCACTTTGAAGTTCAAGACTTTTATCGTGCACTGGGTGCCGCCTGGAAAGTTTTGGATGACACCAACGCCTACTTTGCAGACCAACAACCGTGGGTACTGCGCAAAACGGATGAAGCGCGCATGAAAACCGTGCTGTGGGTGACCCTAGAGATTGTGCGTCGCGTTGCCGTGCTCGTCCAGCCGGTCATGCCGGAATCAGCTACCAAACTGCTGGATGCCCTGGGGATTGCAGCCTCAGCCGATGCCGGTAGGACCAATGCGTCAGGTCAAGGTCCACGGTCTTATGCTGCCTGGGACACACAACTGGCGCCTGGCACACCCATCGATAAACCCACCGCCGTATTCCCACGCCACGACGAAGAATAAGAAGGTAGAGCATTGAGCGATAACGAATTAGATCTCGCGCTAATCCCAGGCGACGGTATTGGGCCAGAAGTCACGGCTGAAGCCCTCAAAGTCATCAAAGCCGTCCTGGGGGACGACCAAGTACAAACCACTGAATATGGTCTGGGCGCCGAGCACTGGTTGGCCACCGGGGAAACCCTCACCGAAGAAACCCTGGACGCCCTTCGTGGTCACCAGGCAATTCTTTTTGGAGCCGTAGGCGCCGCCCCGAACGATACGCGCATTCCCTCCGGGCTGTTAGAACGCGACATCCTGCTCAAACTGCGTTTTAGCTTCGACCACGCGGTGAACTTCCGCCCATCGGTGTTGTACCCCGGTGCAACCTCACCGCTGGCGGAGCCGGGCAACATCGACTTCGTCGTATTCCGCGAGGGCACCGAAGGGCTATACGTTGGTAACGGTGGTTCAATGCGCACCGGCACCCCGTACGAAATCGCGAACGAAACCTCGGTCAACACGGCCTACGGCGTCGAGCGCGTCGTGCGCAAAGCCTTCGAATACGCCCAAGACCGCGAACGTCAACACGTCACCCTGGTCCACAAACACAATGTGCTGGTCCACGCCGGGCACCTCTGGAACCGCATCGTCAACGAGGTAGCCGAGGAATTCCCCGACGTCACACACGACTACCTGCACATCGATGCGGCAACGATCTTCATGGTCACCGATCCGTCCCGCTTCGACGTCATCCTGACCGACAACATGTTCGGCGACATCATCACCGACCTGGCTGCAGCGGTTACCGGCGGTATCGGTTTGGCCGCTTCGGGCAATCTGAACATCTCGGGTACGGCACCTTCGATGTATGAACCAGTCCACGGTTCAGCCCCGGATATCGCCGGCACTCAGCAGGCCGATCCAACCGCAGCCATCCTGTCGGCAGCAATCCTGCTGGAACAAGAAGGCTACGCAGATGCGGCACAGCGGGTACATAAAGCAGTATGGGAAGATCTCGCCGCTGACGACACCACCACGCAGCGCACCACCGCTCAGGTGGGCGACGCGATAGCAGCACAGGTCTAAGCCGCTCAAGTACCAACGGCACAGGCAGCACGTTTTGGCCCACAGCAGGGCTCAGGAAGGTCAATCATGGAATTTAGGTTAGAACCCAATCAGGCTCCAGCAACGGATGCCCGACGCGACGAAATTCTCGCCGCTCCGGGATTCGGTCAGTACTTCAGCGACCACATGGTCACCGTAAACTGGACCGCAGATCTGGACGCCCAGAAGGCAGCCTTCGAGGCCGGCGACTACCTAAATATGGCTGGTGACTGGTCCAATGCACGAGTCGAACCCTATGGGCCGCTGTCCATGGACCCCGCCAGTGCCGTGCTGCACTACGCCCAAGAGATCTTTGAGGGTCTGAAAGCCTACCGCCACGATGACGGCTCCATCTGGACCTTCCGCCCCTATGCCAATGCAGCGCGCATGAACCGCTCGGCCCACCGGATGGCGATGCCGCAACTGCCAGAGGATGTCTTCGTCAAAGCACTAGAACAACTGCTGGCCCAAGATCGTGGCTGGGTACCCAACGGAACGGGCCAATCCCTCTACCTGCGACCATTCATGATCGCCACCGAGGTCTTCCTCGGGGTGCGCCCGGCACGCGAATTCAGCTTCCACGTGATTGCTTCCCCGGCAGGTAACTACTTTGGGGCAGAACTGAAACCGGTCAGCATCTGGGTCTCGCGCGACTTCGCTCGAGCAGGTGAAGGCGGCACCGGTTCCGCAAAATTTGGTGGCAACTACGCTGCCTCATTGGCAGGTCAACTCCAAGGCGCCTCGCGCGGACACGACCAGGTCATCTTCCTAGACCGCAGTCCCGACGACTCGCTGGAAGAGCTCGGCGGTATGAACGTCTTCTTTGTCACCAAAGACAAAAAACTCATCACCCCGAAACTCACCGGAACCATCCTGGAAGGTATTACCCGAAATTCCCTGATGCAGCTAGGTGAAGAATTCGGCCTGCAAGTCCAAGAACGCCACATCACCTTCAACGAATGGAAAGACGGTGTGGCCACCGGAGAAATCTCCGAGGTCTTCGCATGTGGTACCGCTGCCGTGCTGACCCCGATCGGCCAAGTAGGCGACGGCGACGAAGTCTATGAGACCCCATCGCAGGACTTCCCGGTTTCCACCGCCCTGCGCAACCGGTTGGTCGGGATCCAAACCGGCGCCGAAAAAGATACCTACGGCTGGATGCACCGTCTAGCCTAAAACCGTTCAACCGAAAGGGGAACACCGTGCGCATTGCACGTTTTGTCCACCGCGATGAGTTCCATTACGGCGTCGTCCAAGACGAAACCATCACGGTTTTGGCCAATGACCCGCTCTACGCCGGAATTGTGCCAACCACCGAAACGTTGAAACTCGACGACGTGCGCCTGGTGACCCCGGTCCTACCACGCTCAAAAGTCATCGGTGTGGGCCGCAACTGGGCGGCCCATGCTGAAGAACTCGGCAACGAGATTCCCACCACGCCGCTGCTCTTCTTCAAACCCAACACCGCAGTCGTTGGGCCCGATGAGCCGGTCATGCTGCCAGACTGGACCGAAGAAGTGTCCTACGAGGCGGAACTCGCCGTCGTCATCGGCCGTATCGCCAAAGACGTTCCCATCGACCGCGTTGATGAAGTGATCTTTGGTTATACCGTGGGCAATGACCTGACCGCCCGGGACACCCAGCGCGCTGAGGATCAGTGGGCCCGGGCAAAAGGCTTCGACGGCTCATGTCCGCTTGGTCCGTGGATTGAAACCGAACTGGATCCAGACGAGCTGCAGATCCGCTCGTGGGTCGACGGTCAGCTGCGCCAAGACGGCAACACCGAAGACATGATTTTCGACGTCGCCACACTGGTGTCCTACATCTCCGAGGCATTCACCTTGCTGCCCGGCGACGTTATCCTCACCGGCACGCCGGCAGGTGTTGGCGAAATCGACGACGGCCAGGTCGTGGAATGTGAGATTGAAGGCATTGGCACGCTGTCTACTACAGTGCGCCGCCCAACCGTTGGCTAACCGCTAGAAACACGGTCACGCGCACACAGCACCGCGCCGTGGACGGCTAGACTTGGACACCATGAGCCAGCTTCGCAATCCTGACGATATTCCTGCAGTCCCCACCGACGCCGAGGTCCGGGTGCGTTTTGCACCCTCTCCCACCGGCACCCCGCACGTTGGACTGATCCGCACCGCCCTGTTCAATTGGGGTTGGGCCCGCCACACCGGCGGAAAAATGATCTTTCGCGTCGAAGACACGGATGCCAAACGCGACTCCGAAGAGTCCTACCAACAACTCCTCGACGCCATGGAGTGGATGGGTATCGACTGGGACGAAGGCGTCGAAGTCAGCGGCCCGCATGAGCCCTACCGCCAATCACAGCGTGGGCAGGTCTACCAAGAGGCCATCCAAAAACTCAAAGACGGCGGATTCATCTACCCGTCCTACACAACCGCCGAAGAAACTGAAGCCCGGCACAAGGCCGCTGGACGCGACCAAAAACTTGGCTACGACGGTTATGACCGGTACCTAACCGAAGAACAAATCGCCGAATTCGAGGCCGAAGGTCGCAAACCTGTCTGGCGGCTGCGCATGCCAGACCATGACCTGTCGTTTACCGACACCGTGCGCGGCGTCATCACATTCGGCACAGGTTCGGTAGCGGACTTTGTTGTGGTACGCGCCGATGGCTCACCGCTGTACACGCTGGTCAACCCCCTAGATGATGCACTGATGGGCATTACCCACGTGCTGCGGGGAGAAGACCTGTTGTCGTCCACGCCACGCCAGATTGCACTGTACCGTGCGCTCTACGCCGTTGGGATCGCAGATTTCCAGCCGACTTTTGGCCACTTGCCCTACGTGATGGGCGATGGCAATAAGAAACTGTCTAAACGCGACCCACAATCGAGTCTCTTCAATCACCGTGATAACGGCTTCATTCGCGAAGGCTTGCTGAACTATCTGGCGCTGCTGGGCTGGTCGCTCTCGGCCGATGAAGATATCTTCACCCCCGAAGAGTTCGTGGAAAACTTCGATATTCATAACGTTCTAGCCAACCCTGCACGCTTCGATGAGAAGAAGGCCATCGCAATCAATGGCACCCACATTCGCCGCTTGGAGCCAGCAGATTTCCGGAACCGGTTGATCCCGTATCTCCAAGACCGTGACCTGGTGGGCCAGACTCTTACGGACCGCCAAAACGATATTCTCACCCAGGCCGCCCCGCTGGTTCAGCAACGTGTGCATCTGCTGGGTGAAGCCGCCGATATGTTGGCATTCTTGTTCACCGAAACCATCGAGGTAGAGCAGGCCGCGATGAAGGGCATGCCGCAAAATCTCGTCGAGGTACTTACCGCCGCCGAAAATGTCCTCACCGATCTGGAAACCTGGGACCTAGAATCCATCGAGTCTGCGCTGCGCACCGCACTGATCGATGAGCTGGAACTTAAACCACGTCACGCCTTCGGACCGGTACGCACCGCCGTTTCCGGGCGGAAAGTATCGCCACCGCTGTTTGAATCCCTGGTGATTATGGGACCTGAGAAATCGCTGGAACGTATTGCCCAATTTAAGGCTGACCAATCCTAGTTCAGGCGGTACTTTTCGATATCGATGACACCCTGGTGAACCTTGCCGGTGCTCAGCAGGTTGCCTTCCGCAAACAGCTGGCCACCCAGTTTGGTGACCGGGTGTCATCGCATCCTGCCTTCGACGTTGCAGTAGAAGCCTTCGTGCACGATCCGAAAGACTTTTACAACGCGTACATCAACGGCAAAATGTCGTTTGCCCAGCAGCGGCTCTCCAGAGTCATCGATGCCATGAGCATCCTGCAACTTGCGGGCGCCCCGGACGAAGATCTCTGGATCGCAGGATACGAAGAAGTCGTTTCCCAGCACTGGGTACCTTTCGACGACGTTGCGCCACTGCTCGCAGCACTGGACGAGCGCGGGATTGCCTACGGTGCCGCGACGAATAACGTGACGCACTATCAGCGGCTCAAGCTCGAACAGACCGGCCTGGCATTTGACGTTGTGATCGGCACCGACATTACCGGCAAGCCGAAACCTGATCCTTCGATGTTCCGTGAAGGGGTGCGCCAGCTGGGATCCACCGTTGAGAACACCCTGATGATTGGTGACGACGTGATGAACGACGGGCTGGGTGCACGCGATGCTGGGCTGATTTCTTTGCTGGTTGATCGCAAAAATACGGTAGTTAATCCGGAACGCGTGTATAAAGTCGGGTCGCTGAGTGACGTTCTGCACATTCCTTCCCTCCGCTTTGACAACAAGATAAATTAGGGTAAAGTTGTCTCTCGTTGCGTTCAGCGCAGCAAGCCCATGGGGTATGGTGTAATCGGCAACACAGCGGTTTCTGGTACCGTCGTTCTAGGTTCGAGTCCTGGTACCCCAGCGATTTTCCTTCAACGGAATTTCAACCCGCTTCCAGTAATGGTAGCGCGGCCCCATCGTATAGAGGCCTAGTACGCCGCCCTCTCACGGCGGTAGCGCGGGTTCGAATCCCGCTGGGGTCACATAGTAATCGACATGCATTGGAAACAGTGTATGTCGATTTTTCCTTAATAGCGACTGTGTTGAGGCTTGAGCAAGCTGGCAGAGACTACGTTGACCTGCCGGAAGGTCTCAGATGGTGGTCGTGGAGATCGGCAACGTTGGTGACGCCCATGAGCCCGAGGCTGATGTCCAGTTCGGCGTTAAAATAGTCCAAGACGCTGGCCACTCCCGAAGCGCCTTCAAGGGCTAAGCCGTAGAGGTAAGGGCGACCGATGCCAACTGCTGAAGCGCCCAGTGCCAAGGCTTTGACCGCATCTGAAGCGGTGCGCACACCACTGTCAAAGATCAGCGGCATCTCTGCGCCTACAGCCTTCCGCACCTGGACCAACGAGTCCAAAGAGGACGCTGCACCGTCTAGCTGTCGACCACCATGGTTGGACACCCACAGTGCATCAAAGCCCAGTTGTTGGGCATGCTGGGCGTCATCGGGGTGTTGAATGCCCTTGAGCACGATCGGTAGATCGGTGACCCCTCGCAGCCGAGCCAGGTCTTTCCATTCCAGGTCGGTGCGAGAAAAGACTTCAAGGAAGGTCTCCACCGCCGCCCGAGGGTAGGGGGAGCGGAGGTTTTTCCACAGCGGTCCTGGGTATCGCTTGCTCATGCTGATGAGTGCACGCAGGGCAGCCGGGGTTGGCCTAGGTGAATCTTTCGTCTCGGCTTCCGGGGCCGCCTGCACCCGAGCCTCGACCAGCTTGGCGAACTCCGGGTCCGAGGTGTATTGGCCGATCCCCATCCCGTGGGCAAAGGGTAGGAAGCCGTTGTCCAGATCTCGGGTGCGCCAACCCAGCATGAAGGTGTCCAGGGTGACCACGATTGCTGAGGCGCCAGCGGCTTCGGCGCGACGCACCATACTGAAGGCGACCTCATCGCTAGTGCCCCAATAGAGCTGGTAGTACCATGGAGCACCGTGAAGTTCATAGGCGATTTTCTCCATCGGTACCGACGCTTGGGTAGAGACCGTCATCGGGGTTCGGGTGTGGCGAGCAGCCTCAGCGGTGGCACGATCAGCCCGTGGGTGGACCATCTCGGCCACTCCGATCGGCGCAAGCAGAAAAGGTGATGGCAGTGGCTCTCCGAACAGTTCCACAGAGGTGCTTCGCACGGGGACCGGGGTTGCGACGCGAGGTACCAGTTGCCACTGGTCAAACGCGGCGCGGTTGGCCGCGGCAGTGGCCTCGCTGCCGGCCGATCCATCAATGTAGCCGCGAGCCTGGGTGGACATTTTTCGAACAGCCGCGTTCTGCAGATCCTTAATGTTCACCGGCACCCGCGGACGACGTCCATAGAGTCCAGCACGATAAATGAAGTTCTGCATTTGACGGCCCGCAGGCAGCTGTTCAGTCATGTGGATCACCTCTCTGCATCTGGGCCAAACGTATCACGAGTGGCCTGCTTCCTCTGGAGAGGTACGGGAGGGTTCTGACGACAAGACCTAGCGAGTCTTATGTATCTTGAGACAAATGGCAGGGTGTCAGTTGACGAGTAGTAATCGCCGAGATGGGTCACGCCCATTGAGTATCCTGTGGAGTATGCCTTTAGCTTTGGAGAATGCAGAGAACACCACGGTTGATCAGCTGGGTGAGGACGGAATCCTTGGTCTGCTCAACGCCAGCTTTGCTGCGTTCTCAACCGGTGAGGGAGTGCTGGGCCCAGGTGACGATGCGGCCATTATTCCAGCCCCGCGCGGTAACTTCGTGATCTCCACTGATGCAATGAATGAAGGTCACCATTTCCTGCGTCAGTGGCCGTCCGGGATAGTCGATAATGGTTATTCGACCGGTTGGAAACTGGTTGCTCAGAATATCTCGGATATGAACGCCATGGGGGCGCTGGCTTCTGCGATCAACATTTCGCTTGCCGTGCCCAAAGATACGACAGCCGCCTGGGTATCACGGTTTGGGCAGGGGATAGCCAACGCGTGTAGGTGTCTCGATGCTGGGCAAACCATTATTTCCGGTGGCGATCTAACCCGCGCAGATACAATCTCGGCCGTCATCACTGCCACTGGGAATCTCGTGGGTGAGCCGACGCTTCGCGCAGCCAATCATGACGTCGAAGGCTTCAATCTTATCCACACCGGCAACGTCGGTACCTCAGCTGCAGGGCTTGCGGTAGCGCTATACGGCAATGTCCATGACCTCTCGCGTGACGAGCTGCGGATGTTGCGGTTGTTTCTTCGCCCACGCCCGCACTTAGCCGCCGGGCCGGCAGTCGCCGGCCAGGTCTCGGCGATGATGGACATTTCGGACAGCGTATTGACCGATGCCGACCGTCTAGCATCAGCCAATAATCTCTATGCTGCTATCGATCAAGAATGGGTCGATATGCAGGCAGCGCAGTTGCGCCCGGTTGCTGATAGGTATGCCCTCGATCCGCGGGATTGGGTATTGACCGGGGGAGAGGATTACGGGTTGCTAGCAGTGCAGCGCCCTAACTGGCAGGCGCCTCCGGGATGGCAAGTCATCGGCAAACTGACCAAGGAATACCAAGACCGTCCGACAGTGACCGGATGGGATCATTTCTAACTGACAAGGGTGGCCGACGCATTCCCAGCTATGTAAAAAATCCTGTAGACACATACACGGGTATTCTCAAACGTTAAATTCCCCCAAGGAACCACCGACTGGAATGGGCGGACACGAACATAGACGTGTAGCCGTCAGATCGGTGCAGGATGATCTTTGACATGGACAAAGAGATCACCCGAGATGCAAGGGTCAATTTGCAAAGCCGTACACCCGATAACGCTTCTTCTAGATGCCTAAATCCAGCACTTCAACTGCCGGGCTGAGGGGGCTGTTTAATGTCAACGCGGGTATACTCTTTGCGCATCACGTTTAGCCATAGTGAGGCCTCCTCCCGGCGCTGTAACACGCGTGGTACATATGAGACTGAAGGGAGTTTTTATGAGCAACGCGACAAAGAATATCGGGATTCGTATTCCGGTTGAACTCAACAATCGACTAGACCGGCTTGCCGCCTCCACCGGACGCAGCAAGTCCTACTACCTGATACGCACTTTGGAAGAACACCTCTCCGAAACGGAATACATCTACGGGCTAGAGCGTGATGCTGAAGCAGTCCGCCGTGGCGAACTGCAAACCCGACCGCTAGATGAACTCTGGGATGAGTTGGGCATCGAGCCATCTGATGACCATGGGGAAGTTCGCTGAGTGGGGCAAACGTCTTGGCATATCGAGCACACGTACAAAGCTGCAAAAAGGTCTGCGCAAACTCGATAAGCCCATGCTGCGACGCATCCGCAAATACATGGACGAAGTAGCAGCACTAGAAAACCCTCGAGACCGAGGCAAACCCATGACAGCTAATAAACATGACAGCTAATAAAGCCGGACTCTGGTGCTACCGGATTGGCGATTACCGAATGATCTGCGACATCCAGGACCACCAACTGGTCATTGTCGCCGCGCGTGGGCTAGTTTTTACAGCACGCCGTGGACATGATCACCATTCGGGACCATCCCTGTGCGCGTGGGCTAGTTGGGGTTGTGCAGTCGTCTGTTGAACGCTGGCCGGGACCATCCCTGTGCGCGTGGGCTAGTTACTTGCTGACTTGGTGTTATGTGTCTGGCTTGTAGCTTCTAGCTTCAGTTTGGGTGGGATGGCCGGCTAATTGCTTAGCCGGGGTGACCTGGCTCGCAATGGCCTGGCCGTCTAGCGTGGTCGCTACTGGCTGGGCCGAAGCCCTACCAGCAGCTGGTCTAGCGTTTAGTGACTCTTGTGTTCCGCAAGCGTCATAGTTGTTGGCGTTGGTGGCGACACTCAGAATATTGCAGGCGGCATTGAGGTCACAGTCAATGTTCGTTCCGCACAGCGGGATGCGCAACTCATTGCCTAAAAATCGCAGCAGGTTCAGAAATTCCCGACGTACATCACTGCGCCCGGCCAACACATTGTGCAGTTCATCGATGATCAGCATTCGCGCACCTACCGCACGCAACAACGACAGGGCCAGTTGTTCCAGGTCGATCACCCGAGGCCGGGGACGCATCCGTGCTCCCAGTGCGGCCAGGATCGCGGTATAAAACCGCAAAGGGGAGGGTTCCGAAGGCATCTGCACCGACACCACCGGGATACGCTCCCGGCCCGGTTCGGTGACCGGCTGGTGATCGCGCCAGAACCGTTCGATGATCATCGATTTGCCATTATTTGTTGGTCCGACCAACAACAGGTTTGGCATCCGTTGTTTTTTCGGCCACCCCAACAAGGTCTCCAGCCGGTCCACGACTTGGCCTGTCTTGGGATAAGCGATCCAACGATCCGCCCGAATCTGGTGAACCCGCTCATCTGCCGGTAACCGTGCTAGGGGGTGGGCACTGGAATGAAGATGCGACAGATCCAACGACTCGTGGTCACCGGGATTTACCATTGTTCAATCTCCTCAAACCGAATCGCTGGTTGTCCTGTCGCCTCAGTGGACCGTGCCATGGTAGGTGGCCACTGCCAGGGTCAGCCACTTCTCCAGTTCGTCCAATGTCAGCGCGGCCATCTGCTCCGAGTCGTATTGGCCCCGTTCGGTCGGGTTGGAAAACGTTGTGCCGGGCAGTTCGTGGATTTGTTGCAGCGCTGTGCCGATGATCCGTTCGACGATCCCGCCATAATGTGGTCGGCCCAGCGGTCGGTAGCCCAGTTCAATGCCGTGCTGTTGGCAGCCGCGAGTGAATGCTTCGCTTTTGAACTCGGCTGCATTGTCGACAAACAGCGCCTTGGGTTTGCCACTCATAGGCCACTCGGCTTCCACCCCCAGCTGTTCAACCATGGCCGCTTATCAATGGCTGCATGCGCAAGACACAGCCCCACCGACACCGCTGACGGGGCGTCCAGGGTGACCACCATGCCCAGGATGCACCGGCTGCACCCGTCAATGGCCACCGTCAGATAGGGTCGGCCAATCGGCTGGCGTTCACGCTCGTCGACTACGATCAGATCAATAACCGTATGATCAATTTGCACCTGTTCCAAGATTGATTCGATGACTGGCGGCAGACTGCAATGGCCGCACACTGTCAGCACCTTCGCGCCGTTGCCCGACTTCGACCGGAACCATCCGAGCGATCCGAGCCTCTACCGTATTCCGTGCTGGGACCGGCAGCCCCCGCGCTATACATACCCGCACGATCTCGCGATACAGGCTGGCCATCGTGCGCTTCTGGCGTGTCAAGTATCGTTTGGGCACCAGATCGCGAATCACCAGTTCCACTGACTCCGACAGCCGGTTACCACCCTTGCCACCGTCGGATCGTCGTCTGACAAGGTCGGTGACCAGGCCTGATCCCTGGCGGTAGCGTTCCAACAGCACGTAAACCTGTCGTCGAGAAACCCCCAGCTCAACCGCTGCTCTATCGGCAGCAAGCACTCCAACTGGAGCATGTTCCGCCAGTTTGGCAATCACCTTCGCACTCAAGCGGGCCTGTTCCCACCCCGTCTCAGACATGATCAGATGCCCGGTCGCAACAATGCGGCTTGGTTCGTTCTCCATCCCAGCCTCGCCCGTTTTCAGAATAGGACTATTGAGTAAAAATGACATTAGCGCACAACACGACTGAACAACCAGACTTCAGAAGTCCACAGCGCTCCCTACGAAAAAGTGAGATCGACGAGTTACCAACTGCGGCAATTCACAGAGATACCCCGACTGAGGGTCTAGCGAGTTGACAGCCAAGGTCCATTTCGCTTGTTATCAGGCACTATCACTAGTCTCTTGTGCGATGAGTGCACGTTCTCTGCGGAAAATAATACAGCGAGTCAAAACCTGGGCAGCAATTCCAACCATGAGTGCAATGAGAGTGCGCCATGGGGCAGTTGGCCACTGGACAAGGGTCAGAACAACAATTGTCAAAATTGAAGTGACGAAGAATGCGACAAGCGGAACCGAATCTTTAAGCGGCGTGCGTCGCCAATCTTAGAGCCGAAAAAGTTCGGCAAAAACCCCATAGATCAATTCTCCCAGAAGCGCTGTGCTAAACAGCTACATGACTACTCTAGGGACCAGCCCGATGAACGGCGATTCCGGGTAGATCGGTGACCGTCACGGTGGAAGCGCGCATGACCGTTGTTTCGTGAAGGCGACTACTGAACCTAATGACAGGTTGTGCAGAGGACTCCTGACAATTACATTTCAGAAGCTGGTTGCACAACCCGCGCCACGTCTGGCGTCGAAGTGCAGCCGCCTTCTGAAAGTTACTGCTCCTCTCTTCGCCCGAAGTGTGCGCCTACAAAGGTCCTTCTGCGATTATACGACAGTGATTTGGCCTAGCTCTTGCGTAGACCGAGTCAAGGCTACGTAGAGACGGTTCCAGCCTCGGGGTTCTGCGGCGATGCCAGCTGGATCGATGACAAGCGTTGCATCCCACTCCAGGCCTTTGGATTGCGTGGCGGAGACTATCGGCACATCGTTCAGCGTTGCTTGAAGCCTAGGTGTACGCTGGGCTGCCGCGATAACCCCTACCGTGCCACCACTCCAGCGGTCGGTGAGTTCATGGAACGCTTGTCGAATTGTAGACGCTAACTGATCTTCAGTGGATTCACGGGTCCATGGCTCAATTCCTGACCGTCGAACAGCGTTTGGTGGAGTGTTGATGCTCCCAGCACTACGCAATACAGGACCGGTCAATGCCATGACTTCTGCGGGTGTGCGATAGCCGATGGTTAGCTGTGCTTGAGTCCAACGTTCACCGAAAACAACATTGACCGCCTCTGCCCAGCTAGTGTGCAGGTGTGAGCTATCTGCTTGATCAATGTCCCCCACTGCGGTAATCGACAACCGTGGGGTCCGACGAGCAACCATGTACCATTGCATCTGTGACAATTCCTGCGCTTCGTCTACGATGATGTGCCCATAAATCCAGTCACGGCGGGACGCGGCACGTTCGGCAACGAATGCCTCCGAGGATTTGACCGGCGGATGCACAACAGTGTCGCCAAGCAACTCGGCCATGGCATCCAGCAGCGCCACATCACTGCTGGACCAGCCAGACCTCCGTTGTGAAACCGCTTCGCGCTCGGACGCGCTGAGCTCAGGTGCGAATTGTTGTAACTGCGCGTCGTTACCCAGTAGGTGCCGTAGTTCTTCCTCGGGATCAAGGACGGGCCATACGGCACGAATCGTGGCCTCGATTTGTTGGTCTTGGGCGATCCTATCGTGTAGCGATTCAAGTTCTTCGTCTGAAAGTACCCCGTCATTTTCACTGCCTTCATGACCGCCATCTACCATCTCAAATTCGACGGCAACATGCACGATGTCTTCCAGCCCCTCGTCGATGTCTACGAAAGCACTTTCGATACGATCGGCAATCTCGTGGACCAAGTGATCATGGATAAAGTCGATGAATACTGTCCGAGCAGCGTGGTAACTGCGTCCAGAGATTGCACCGGAGATCAGTCGCTCGACTGTGCTAGCAGCAATTTCATAGCGTTCCCCTTCCCACACGAATTGGATAGGCACGCCGTCGGGAGTGCGCGTGGCAACATATCGGGAGATAATTGCTTGCCAGATGGCGCGTCCTTTGAGTTCTTCCGTTGCAGTGGGGTCATTAGCGGTGACGGTCACCCCGGGGACCAGTTCATCCGGGGTCGCTGCAACTATCGCTGTCTCGCCCAGCGCGGGCAAGACCTGCCCGATATAGTCCAGGAAACGACGGGATGGTCCCAGCGTCAAGACACCCTGTGCTGCCAACTGAGGATTGGCAAAGAGCAGATAGGCCGCACGGTGCAGCGCGACAACGGTTTTTCCAGTGCCGGGCCCACCTTGAACGATAAGTGGCCCGTTCACATCGGCACGGACGATTTCGTCTTGTTCACGCTGTAAAGTAGCCGCGGCAGAAGACATGTGCGCAGTGCGTCGTCCAGCCAGAGCCGCAAATAGGGCCCCCTCACCGACAAGACCGCTACCATTCGCGGTATCCAATGGTTCATCATTCACATCGACGACGTTTTGTCCTTCAACGCGGATGTGACGACGCCGGGCTTGGCCCAGCGGCTCAACGGGTGTTGCCATGTAAAAAGGTCGAGCGGCAGGGGCACGCCAGTCGATCACCAGCGGATCCGCTTCATCAGTTGAACTTGAGATACCGATTCGTCCAATACGGTGAGCGGTACCATCTGCGGCATCCAGGCGCCCAAAAATTAGAGCGTTCTCTGCGGCGTCCAATTCGGTCCGTTGTCGGGCGAGACGCTGCTGCCGGATTTGAGCGACTCCATCACTCGTAGCGACAGAAAGCTCTGAATCAAGGTGTCGGACAATAGCGGCTCGACGGTCCAGGGCCATGTTCAGATATCGCTGCTCCTCAGCCAAAGCATTATCGTAGGCCTCGG
>DHCMJ07802__coassemble_1256_pt1 | contig 16036 bp, 12 predicted proteins | sample DHCMJ07802__metabat2_low_PE_015 | metagenome-assembled genome bin DHCMJ07802 | reverse complement strand
GTGGGCTACTTCCCCTGGTTTGCCTACCCCGAGCGCACCATGTTCTTCTTCTACACGGTGGCCTACACTCCATTTCTTATCCTGGCGATCAGTTATATCGCGGGACTGTGGTTGACACGATCCACCGACACCGGTTGGCAGTTACCGTCCCGGAACGTAGCTGTTATGGGCATCGGACTCTTTGTGCTTGCAGCCCTGGCAGTGAGCGCATACTTTTTGCCGTTGTGGACGGGTGCTCCAATGCCACATGATCAATGGCAAAATCGCATGTGGTTCCAGTCCTGGATATAGTGACGCAACGCATGACGGTGTGATCGTGATGACGCTAGAATAGTACGCGGCCAATGAACGTATCCCGAGAAGAGGTCCCGTGCACGTCGCGACACCAGAAATTGAACGGCTTGATCCAGCATCCAACCTCACAGATCTCGTAGTGAACAGACTCGGAGCCGATCCTGCGCGCACGGTGTACTCGATCCCACGCGGTGATGACCTCGCTGCGTTGTCCTGGGAGGAAGTCACCGCATTTGAATTTCTGGAACGGGTCCGCGATATTGCCAAAGGGCTCATCGCTTCGGGGGTACGACCCGGGGACATGATCGCTGTTATGTCTGCGACCAGTTACCAGTGGGCGCTGGTGGATCAGGCTATTTGGTTTGCCGGGGCAATTTCTGTGCCAATCTACGAAACTTCCTCCCCCTCCCAAGTCGCCCACATTCTGGCTGATTCCAACGCAACAACAGTTTTCGTAGCCGGTAGTTCCCCTGCACGGGCCGTAGCACGAGCCATCGAAACGCATAACCTGGGTGCTATCCATCAGTTAGAACTCACCGAGGCCGGGTTGCGCGGACTTGCCATCAGCGGCTCCGATGTATCCGACGCCGACGTTGAAACCGCACGTAGTCTGGCCACGATGGACACCACCGCAACCGTCGTGTACACGTCCGGTACTACAGGCACCCCCAAAGGGGCAATGATTTCACACGGTAACCTTGCTGAAGGTGCCGTCAATATTGTTCCGTTTGCCGGCGACATCGTACTCAGCGATCCGAATCCACGCCTGCTGATGTTCCTCCCGCTGGCTCATATTCTGGCCCGGGCGGTGCAATATTTTTGTTTAGTCGCAGGTATTGAGGTAGCCCACACCTCGGATACCACCAATGTCACCAAAATCATGCAGGCCTACCACCCAACCTGGCTACTCGTGGTACCGCGCGTACTAGAAAAGGCATATAACGCCGTGCTGGCTCAGGCTGATGAGGCCACCGGTGTGCGCAAGAATCTGCTCAGCGATGCAATCGATGTCGCTGAACAATGGTCTCGTGCACGCCAAGCCGATCAGATTCCTGTGGGGCTACGTATCAAGCACGCTTTTTATAATCGCGTGGTCTACGCAAAAATTCGCGAAGTGTTCGGTGGCCAGGCCCGGGCAGCCATTTCCGGGGCCAGCCCGCTCAATGAGAAACTCGCGCATCTGTTTACCGGTATTGGTTTAGAAATTTATGAGGGTTATGGCTTGACCGAGTCAACCGCTCCTGCCGCAGTCAATGTGCCCCATAATGCGCGGCTAGGCTCCGTGGGCAAGCTCGTGCCCGGCATGGAGGCTAAGCTATCGGATACCGGAGAACTGCTCTTACGTGGGGTGGTAGTCTCCCCCGGCTACTTGTCCGAGGAGGATACGGTTGATTCCTTTGACGAAGACGGTTGGTTCGCCACCGGGGATCTGGCAGAAATTGACGACGATGGTTTCCTGTATATCACCGGGCGCACCAAGGACCTCTTAGTCACTGCCGGTGGAAAAAATGTTTCTCCTGGACCGTTGGAAGAGACCATTTCAACGGCACCGATTATCGGGTATGCGATCGTAGTGGGGGAAAATAAGCCATTCGTCGGGGTATTGATCTCCTTGGATACTGACGAACTCAGCGCTTGGGCGGCACGTCGCGGCAAGGTGGGGCTGACTCTGGACGAAGCCCGCACCGATCCGGATGTGCATGCGGAAATCCAAAGCTACATCGACCTGGCGAATCAGAGTGTTTCCAAAGCCGAGTCCGTGCGCAAAATGGTGATCCTACCGACCGAGCTGTCACAGCAAACCGGTCACGTCACACCGTCAGAAAAACTGCGTCGGGCCTCTGTTGTCGAAGATTTCAAAGAGGCTATGGACCAGTTGTACGGTTAGCCGCTGGATGATCGGTTCCAGGCCGTTCCACTACGACTTGTGATTCCATAAATCGCTGTGCCTGTTCGTTGCGGTGGCGACGTCGACCGGTTGGTGCGGTGCAAACCATGATGGTAACCATAATGGCCACGGTAAGCCCTGCAATCCACGCGGCCGCGTCAACCCAAAACTGACCTGGGTATAGACGAATCAGCGTATCGGTGGTCGAGAACGTCCAGGTACCATCTGCAAAGAAAATCTGGTGGAAACCGGCGAAGAAGGCTTCCCAGCCGAAGGCTGCCACGATAGCCAGGATGATCATCGCCACGGTAAACCACACGGCACCGGAAAACACTGAACGGGCAATGGCACCCTTGCGCATGCGGTACAACAGAATCATCAACACGATGCACACCACTGCGGCGACCAGGCCTGCAATATTGGTGATGAACATGACCTGTTTGACATCAGCCATGTGTGAGACCTCGGCCTCGGTAAATACTGGATTGCCATTGGCAAAGGTCAGGTCGGCCAAGTAATTCTGCGGGGCAAAGTTAAAGAGGTAGTCCAGCCCGTAAGAACCATAGGTCATGCGCTGTTCGGTGTCCATACCAAACTGGTCGGCGGCAAACCCGGGACGGTGATACTGAAACCACAAGAATATCGGTGAGGCGATGAGCCGGATGACGCCAATCAGGATGACCAGCGGCGCTAAGATGGCCAGGACGACTTGCATGATGGCCGCGGCCACGGGCGAACCAACGACGGCGCGATCCCGAGCCTTGGCGCGGGCAGAAGCTTCATCTTCAAACGAGTCATGTAGCGGTGCGGTGATCAACGTGGCCTGCTGGCGCGGAGCCGCATGCGACCCTGATAACGCTTTAGTCTGCTGTGTGTCGTTGTGGGGTTCTGCCGGTGGCTGCGAGGATGAATCCTTTGGCGTCACAGCGGGTGCATCTTCGGTGGGCTTTGGCTGCCGCGGCAGATCAGATGCGGAGTGGAGCGTGTCTCCGGCAGGGTCGATTCGACGACGCGCACGACGCGGAGCGGTCCTAGGATGTGTAGCCGGGGTTGGCTGGTCACCGGAATCCTGCTCGTCGTGTTCCGCAGATCTTTTCGACATAGACCCCACCTTTCAAAGCACATAACGTGGTGCTAGCCTACGACGCGCACAAACATGTTGGTTTATGGCACACCGTAGAGCTGGAAACTTGGTGCGGTGCCCTAGCCGGTGATCGTTGGACGCCCGCCGTCATATTCATCGAGATCGGCGTCGACGTTGGCCTTGGCCGCACGTGTACCAAGTACCCAGGTATACACCCAGTAGCCTGCCAAGACCAGCGCTCCGATAGTAATTTTGAGCCAGGTTGGTAATGGCGACGGCGTGACGAGTCCTTCGACCAATCCGGAGATGAGCAATACCCCTACAAGTCCTGCACCAACTAAAATCAACTGGCGTCCCCAGTAAGCCAGCGACTGCAAACGTGTCCTACGGCCGGGGGCGACCCAGGCCCAGAACACCCGGAGCCCGGCGGCTCCCGCAATGAAGATTGCCGATAGTTCCATGAGACCGTGAGGCAAGATGAAGGCAAAAAATGTGTCGAGCTCGTCGTATTTGTGCATCAGGGCCGCCGAAATTCCCAACCCTTGCGCGTTGACGAACAACACATACGGCACAAAATACCCGGTTATTCCAAAGGCTACTTCTTGTAGCGCGATCCAGGCATTATTGACCCATACCAACGTGGTAAACGATGCAGCAGGGTTTTCCGAATAGTAATCGACGAAGTCTTCTTCAACATAGGCAAGTTGATATTGTTCGGGCATCATCGCGTCAAACATTTGCGGATTGTTGCCGTACCAGAACCCGTAGGCGACCGCGATGGCCATGAACGCTGCGCCTAAGATGATGGTTAACCAGCGGATTTGGTAGAGCGCATAGGGCAGTTTGACGGCAAAAAACGCTTTGATTCCCGCAATCTGCGAGCCGGTGGCTGATGTCAGCCGTGCTCGAGCTCTTGCCACGGTCAGAGACAGGCTATTGGCATACGCACCATCTGGATCCTGCGCTTGAACCATGGAAAGGTGCGTGGAGACACGGCCATAGAGTTCTACCAGTTCATCAACCTCGCCAGGTTGCAGCTGCCGATGGCCTGCCAGTGTTTCGAGCCGCTGCCAATCGGGGCGATGAGTTTTTGCATACGCTTCCAGATCCACCAGGCCCACCCTACTAGGATGAGGCTACCCATACATATTCTTGACTCGCGCTAACCGTCTACACTGGGGTACAGCGATAACGAGTTGAAAAGGTCTCCCATGCAAGAGCACACGATTACCGGTGAAGCCGTTGTCTTGAATTTGCGCGCCGCAAATTTTATGCCGCGCCTCGGGGCGGCTCTGCTGGATGCTATCGTGTATCTGATTGGCTGGGGTTTTCTCATCTACGGTCTTGCTGAGTTCACGGCCGTATTCGGTATGGATGTCGCAGCCGTGCAAACGGTGATGTTGCTGGCCACCATTCTGCTCACGTTCATCATTCCCCTGCTTGTCGAAGGTTTTTCGCACGGGCGTTCCTTAGGTAAGTTGGCGTTTGGGTTGCGCGTAGTGCGTGATGATGGCGGCACCATCCGATGGCGACACGCTTTTGCACGATGTCTCACCGGTGTTTTTGAATTGTGGATGACGTTTGGGTCTATCGCCGTGTTGGCTTCGCTATTCAATAAGCATTCCAAGCGCCTCGGCGATATGATGGCTGGCTCCTATGTCATCTTCTCGCGGGCCCCGCGGTTACCTGCTCCGATGCCCGATGTACCGCCGGCCATGCAGCAGTGGGCACAGGTCGCCGACCTCGGTCGTATCCCGGCCGGTTTAGTAGCGCAAATAAACTCACTGATCCGAAATTCGCCCACCATGCACCCAACTGCGCTAGCTTCGGTATCGCAGGACGTGTACGCGCGTTTATTGGAATACGTCACCCCCGGTCCCCCGGCTGGAGTTGATCGAATGACCTTTATGGTCGGTGTCTTAGCTGAGCGACGGAACCGAGATACTGAAGTTTTAGCGCGACAGCGTGATCGGCGCGATCGCGATGCACAATATCTGCTGCATAGGTAACCGTGACGAAGTCTGTAGGCACAGCTAGCGGTCCCGGTACTGATGTTTGGTACCGGGACCGCTGTGTCAGGGGTTGGTTGGTGTTTTAGTAGCGGTAGTGGTTTGGTTTATACGGACCAGCGACATCAACACCGAGGTACTCGGCCTGGGTCTTGGTCAGTTCTGTGAGCCCGACGCCTAGGGCATCGAGGTGCAAACGGGCTACCTGTTCATCAAGCAGTTTCGGTAAGACATGTACTCCCACCTCGTAAGTCTTGCCTGTGATCGAGCCGGTACCGCCTTCGGCGTGGAACAGCTCGATCTGTGCAATAACCTGGTTGGTGAATGAGGCAGACATCACAAAAGAAGGGTGACCGGTCGCATTGCCGAGGTTCAGTAGGCGTCCTTCAGACAGCACGATGATTGAACGTTCTGTGTCGGTGCCTTTATCAAAAACCCACTCGTGAACCTGGGGTTTAATTTCAATCTTCTCGACCCCGGGCACCTCGCCCAAACCGGCCATGTCGATCTCGTTATCGAAGTGGCCTACGTTGCCGACGATTGCTTTGTTCTTCATAGCCAACATGTGCTCAGCCATGATGATGTCGCGGCCACCGGTTGTGGTGATGAAGATATCAGCAGAACCAACGACGTCGTCTAGACGAGCAACTTGGTAGCCGTCCATGGCTGCCTGTAGGGCGATGATCGGATCAATCTCGGAAACGATGACACGAGCACCTTGCCCAGCGAGGGCATCAGCTGCGCCCTTTCCTACATCACCGTAACCGGCGATGACAGCGGTTTTCCCGCCGATCAGCACATCGGTGCCTCGCATAATGCCATCGGGTAGCGAGTGACGGATCCCGTATTTGTTATCGAACTTCGATTTGGTGACTGAGTCATTGACGTTAATTGCGGGGAACAGCAGTTCGTCATTTTCAAACATTTGGTTGAGGCGCAGTACCCCGGTGGTGGTTTCTTCCGTGACGCCACGCAGGTTCTTTGCGATACGGGTCCAACGCTGGTTATCTTCTTGCAGGGAAGCACGCAGGGTAGACAGTACAACTTGGAATTCCTCGGGGTCGTCTTCAGTCGTGGCCGGTACCATCCCGACGCCTTCGAATTCGACACCCTTGTGTACCAGCATGGTGGCGTCTCCGCCGTCGTCAAGAATCATGTTGGCACCAAGTGTTGGATCTTCTGCAGCACCTGGCCACAGGAAAATCTGTTCGGCGGCCCACCAGTATTGTTCTAGAGTTTCGTTCTTCCAGGCAAAGACTGGTACACCATTTGGTTTGTCACCGGTGCCATCGCCGACGACGATCGCCGCGGCGGCTTCGTCCTGGGTGGAGAAAATATTACAGGAAGCCCAACGAACCTGGGCGCCCAGTGCAGTAAGAGTTTCGATCAGCACTGCGGTTTGGACTGTCATGTGCAGTGAACCGGCGATACGTGCGCCTTTGAGTGGCTGTGAGTCACCATACTGCTCACGCAGGGCCATAAGGCCTGGCATTTCATGTTCGGCCAGCCGTATTTGATGTCGGCCAGCTTCGTGGGTGCTGATGTCGCGAATCGCGAAGTCAAAGTCAGCGCCGGGGACGGTGGTTTTATTCGAGAAAGCCGGGTCAACGGCAGGCGAAGTAGTCATAGGTTAAGACTACTGGTTGAAAGTGTTTTCACCGATCAGAGTGCAATGCGGAGTCATACTGTATCGATCACGCATTACTCTGGGCGTAGCAGGCGCAGGTTGGCCGGTTTTTCTGGCATCGGTGCCGGACGGGTTGGGGTTACTGAGCGATCCACCGGTTGGATGGTGCCGGAAGTGGCGTCGAAAGGTTCGTCGTCTTCTTCGGGGGCATTGACCGCATTGGCAACGGCAAGTAAATCATCTGCGTCGTCGGTGAGTTCATCTGTTAGGCGCAAGAATTCCCAACCCACCGGTGCGGTGAATTGTTGGGCGTGCTTGGCGCAGAGGTCGTGTGCGTGGGGCTCAGCGCGTTGCGACATGGGACCTAACACTACGGTCGAATCTGCGTAGTTGAAGGTCAGCGTTGCCGCGGCAGTATTGGAGCAAGCAGTCTTGGTACATAGTCGTTGAGTTCCCACAGCACGCCACTCTACAGCACCTGTGGATTTAGGGATTGCTAGGCTTGGGGTGTGGCTAGATTCTTTTCGCGACCGCGGCATGGACGCCGGGATGTGCGCGCAGATCGTTTCGATCAGGCACTTGGTATTGCACATCGTTGGTTTCTTGACCAGGTTGGTGAAGTGGCGACCATCCAGTACGTGACGGCTCCAGCCGATTTGGCCTGGTGGGACCAGGATACCGGTCCCCCGTTGATCACAAGCGGCATGGATGAATCGGGCAGCGTGGCCATAACGCTATACCGAAAATTTATTGCTTTCACCGTGCCGGATAACGCGCTGCTTCCGGAAACGCTCTACGAGCTGTTGATCACTGAGTGGGCAACGCTAACCGGACAACGTGTCAGCGACGTCGACCCGAGCCTCTAGGGCGCTAGTAGCCCAACCGCACGGGCAATCCAGATCCGGTTTCTTTGACTGTGTTGACCGGCATCGCTGAGATCCCCGCGGCAGAATTGACCAGGACACCGGCGTGGACCTCACCAGCATCGGTCTCTAAGATATAGCCCGCAGCATCTTCATCATCCATGGTCACTGCAGTTTGGTCAGAAAGCTCTTGGGAAAATTCTTCGCCGCGTCGTCCTTCGTCATCAATTGGCGTGATGGCAACGGTGGCTTCTTCAGCCGAGGTGAGGACTAATTGCGACTCCGGATCGGCCAGAGCGGGCAGCGCAACAAGAGTTTCTCCGCGGATGGGTGCAGTGCTTGGCAAGTAGGCGGTGTCAACGGCTGCCGTATTCCCGGTGGCATCTTCGTTGTCACCTGCTGGGTTGTAGGCTACTGAGTTTGCTGAGGCCACCACGTTGGCATCTGCGTCGATTTCTACCGCGTATGTTCCAGGGGCGACGTCAGACAGGTCAACGGTGGTGCTGGCTCCGGGGGCGAGTTCGATGGCGGAGGCTTCGCTTGGAATGTCAACGGGGCCGTCTGGGCCGCGCAACGTGATGGTAGCTGATACCGCCGATCCGGTTGAGGCAACGTGCAGGGTTGGCTGCTGCCCTTCGAGGCCGGACTCTTCAGCGATCGATTCGACGTCACTGGGAATCTGCAGACCGGGCACGACGACGTTGGATCCGGTGGTTGCTGGTTGTAGGGTGTCGACACCGGCGGGCACAATACCATCGAGGCGATGTTGTTGGATATCTGCAGCAACCGGCCCGCCAGAGCTTGAGACCCGAACCGCAACGGAGTCTTCGCTCGGTGCCAGTCCAGCAACTAACAGCGATTGCGTTTGTCCAGGCGCCAAGGTGATATCTGAGATACCGGATTCTTCGATCGGGCCATCGGCACCAAATACAGCAAGGTTCACCGTGGAGTTGGTCTCCGAGGGGTTCGTAACGGTGAGGACCGAGGTGGTGCCGGTCGTGGTGGTGGCCCCGGTTAGCCAGTGCTGGTGGGCTGCTGGAGTACAGGCTGCGGTCGTCATGCCAGCGAGGTCGCCATCAGTTGCTGCGTACTGGGTACTGCCGGCGGCTAGACCTGGTGTGCCGCCCACGGGTTCAACACGAAAAGCAACCGGTTGGCCGTCTGCTGCGGGATCAGAGAGGACTTCGAAGTGCGCGCGATTGGTAACGGTACCGTCTGTACCGGCGGTTGCCGGTGGACCTTGCTGGAGGTCGTCTGGCAGGGATTCGGTGATCTGGGTGGGCGATGGCGTATCGTTAGGACTCGTTTCGGCCGCGAAATATGCGGTCCCGGGGAGATTGCCCGCCAGATCAGAGGCTGCGGCCATAGCTAGTGCGGAGACGGCGTCGGAGGAGTCTGCTGAAAATTGCAAGTCGGTGCCGTCATCGGAGCCTTCGGGAAGCATGGGGACGCCAGAGCACACACTCAATGTTTGGGCCGCAGGCAGCTGTGCTGGACGGGCTTCAGTGTCCATGTCAGGAGCGGTTGTCGCCCAGAGGCTACCGGCAACTGTCATGGCGGTGACTGCGGCAAGGGCGCCTATACCCAGCACGGCAGCGGCCCGTTTTGAAGGTCCGGTTTTGTCAAGGCGACGCAGGGCGGCTTCACGGCGGCGGGCGCGTTCGGTAGTTGCTGCATCGAGTTCTTCGGCAGCTTCATTGGGCTCGTGTTCGTTAGTCATGCGCCCTCCGTGCATTCCGGGTCCGCGTGGGAATCCCCAACAATAAGGTAATCAAACCCAAAATGGCAGGAAACCACCACAACCATTTCCCCGCGGGCGGAGCGTACTCCATGGTCAAATTACCGCCGGATTCCGGTAATTCAAAGGCTTGAACCCATTCGGGATCACTCGCTGTTGCGGTGAGTTCTTCTCCGTCGAGGTGGGCACGAAAGCCTGGATTGGCCCGTTCTGCTAGCACGAGTTCTCGCGGTCCGTCAGCCTCTGGGAGCTCAACGTCAATTGACCCGTCTGGATTCGAGGCAGCAATGGCAACGGTACTGCCATCTTCGGTAATACGGGCACGGGCGGTGGCTGTACCCCGCGGCGGTGTGCCCCCTTCTTCGGTGAGGACTTCGACACCGGCCTGGGTGACGTCGTCATCTTCGGCTTCGGTGTCTTCGGGAAGCACTCGCCAGAGCCATCCAGCACTGGAATGCCCCACCGGTGCCATTCCCGGGGCTGCGTCAATACCGGCGGCAAGTGTTGTTTCGGTGCCCGATGGGTCGGTCAGGACCACATAACCAGCACCTAAGGCATCTAATGCTTCACGTGGATCAGCATCAGCATTCGAGGTCAGCTGGGCGGCGACAGTACGCAAGGTATCGTCAGCTCCGTCAGCAGGAGCTGCTTGGGGGTTGAACAGCCCACCCGTTACGGTTCGGGAGATCCAGGTGCCTGTCATATCGTCTAGCATTGTTCCGGCGCCCGAAATCAGGTGGGTCCGGATGCCTTCAGATGTCCTGGTGATCACTAGGGTGCGAGTTTGTAATGCCGAGCCGGCAGAGTCGATCGCCGTAGCCGGTAGTGCTCGTTGTTGCACACCGGCCACGCCCAAATTGCCAGTCGGCTGCGCAAGTGTGGCATCAGGGCCAGAGGTCGCATTATCGTCGTTCGTCGTCTGCGCATTCGTGTCAGCTAAGGCAGCTGCAACGCTACGTTCTTGCTGGGCTGTGCTGCGAGCTTCCGAGAGTACTTCGTTCGACACCATTCGCGGGGTCAGCCACGTGCCGACAGAAATCATGCCGGTGACCACCAGAACCGTGGTTACCGTCCGGGCAGGCCATCCGGCACGTAACCGCACCGTGGAAGCGCTTGTGCGCAGCTGTGATTTCCCGATGGTCAGGTAGTTCACACCGATGATGGCAGCTGTCAGCCAGCCCATCCACATCAGCGATACGGCCGGAGTCGTTGATAGGGCCACGGGAAGGCCGGTTTGGTCTATGGAGAAAATTACGTTGGAGTTTGCGGTAGCGGCTGCCAGGCCGACAAAGCCCATGATGATTCCGGATCGGGCGAGGTTCCCACCGATTCCAGGAGCGATGGCCCCAACTATCGCGACCAGTAATATCGGGGCGGCGACCAGGCCAATAAATATGCCGGTCCACGGCACGGCCGCGCTGAGCAGATCCAGCCAGGGCAATTCTGCGAGTCCGGCATCGAAGGATGTTTCGTGCGGCAAGCCCAATAACAGTTGCCACGTGGGCGCTGGATCGTAGCCGGCTGGAGCACCCGGATCCGCCAGGATGGCGCGAAGGTCCGTGCGATGGGTTACTACAGCCGGGATGAGCGTCGCCGCTGCTAAGAGCGGTGTCCACCACAGGATCTTGGCCCGTGAACGCAAGACGAGCATCACAACCACGAGTCCGGCGGTCAAGGGGATAAACATCGATGGCGCAGCGGCAATGATGACGGCCAGCAGTATCGCAACCCATGCAGCTGCGGTCAACGACGTGGCAGCGGCGTTATGACGCGCTTTGCGGCCGAACACGACTGGACGTTCAGCAGCCTCGTGTTCGGAACGCAGGGATCGGAAGAGTTGAATGTCGTCGGCTTTATAACCAATGGCGCGCAATAATGCCAGCAGAAACCAGGGCAGCAGCAAATGTGTTAGCAGCCCCCCGAGGCGCCCTTCAGAAAGGGAAACCAATAGGACCGGTGCAGCGGCCCACACAACGCCAGCTGCGAAACGCACATAGCGCGAAGAGGTAATGGCGCCCGCCAGCGTCCACGCGCCAAAACCTGACAGCGGGAGGGCCAGGATCCATATCCAAACCAAAGTCATGGAGGCATTACTGGTCAGACCAAATAGGGCAAGCAGCCAACCGAATGGGCCGTCGTAGCCGGGAGCACCAGCTCCTGCAAAAGCCCAACCGCTAGCTGCTTTGGAAAACAATGTCGAAAGTTCGGTCGTCACCGGCAGAAGGTTCCCCCCGGCTAGAGCCGGTACCCCCAGTAAATGCCGTAGGCCAAGCAATGCAATCGCGCCAAACACAACGGCTAGCACGACGGCACCTATGCCAACCCAGTTGCGCTCCGGGGTGGCTAATTCTTCAAAATCATCGTGCCCACCCGTGGCCTGCTGTGGCGTGAGTGAGCTGCCCGTGCCGTCACCAATCACACGATCGGGTTCCGAAACTTCTAGTACCGAACGACGGTGATCACGGACCCGTGCACGTGATGGGCGTAGCTCATCGACGGCATCATAGGGGCGGGTGCGACTTCTACTGGCCTTTTTGCGGGACTGAGCCAGTGCGACCGGGCTGGTCAAAGTACGAAGGATACCGCGAGCTTGGGCAACCCCCGTACCAGGGTCTTTCACAAAAAGTCCGACGAGCAACGCACCAAGCGTTGCCAGCCAGCCCCATATCCAGCCGCCAAGAAAACCGAAAAAGCCGGTGTGCTTCAGGCGTAGCCACCGAGATGTCTCCCATGCGGTGGTGATTTCCGGCTCGAAGGACGCGGTTTGGTGCTGCACTTCGGCTGCTGGCACCACTGCAACGCGATGCCCTGCAAGTCGGGCCCGCCAGCAGATATCCACAGTTTGAGCCCACAAAGGCGTCAAGGGGTCAAAACCCTGTAGGTCTATCCACACCTGAGTTTTCATGAGCATGCCTGGCAAAGACACCGCAAAGGTGTCGGTGCGGTGATCGTATTGTCCCTGGTCGAGTTCACCGGGTTCGATCATCGACAGCACATCGCCGTTGTGGGCCACGGTCAGCCCCACATTGATCAGATGACGATCTGAAAGTTGTTTGGCACCGGCTACAGCCACGGACGGAGAAATCTCTACGGCTTCAAGTTGATTGGCCAGGGTTGTTTCGGTGACCACACCGTCGTCGGCGATGAACCACAGCCATGATTCAGCTTCCGCCTTACAGGCGGATTCTTGGGAGGTGGCTACCACATCAGCCAGCCCTGCTGCCAGGCTCTGGTCTTGGTCACATACAACGTGTTGGTAGTCGACCCCCGCTTCTTCAAATAACCGATCGAGTTTCTCCATTACTGGTGACTCGAGCTTGGAAGCGGTGACTACCACCGCGGTATCTACCCCGGCCTGACCGTGCAGGGCGGAGGTAAATGCCTCGGTGGTAGCTTCGCTGGGATTCGTTACAACGAAAATCCCGGTGATGTGGTATTTAGCCAAGGAGTTAGGAGGATTTCTTGCGTAGGCGACGGCGCTCACGTTCGGACATGCCGCCCCAAATGCCAAAGCGTTCGTCATTGGCCAGTGCATATTCCAGGCACTGCTCTTGCACTAAACAGGCTCCACAGACCTTTTTAGCGTCGCGTGTCGACCCGCCTTTTTCCGGGAAGAATGCTTCCGGGTCAGTCTGGGCACACAGTGCATCTGCCTGCCAAGCAAGCTGACCGTCGTCTGCGGTGTCCCCAAAGCCAGGAAGCGCTTCCCACAGGTCGGTGGTTGACGGCGCTTCTGGCTCAGCTTGCACACCCGGGTGCAGCGCCGTCACAGTCGCTTCTGGGGTCTCATCTGTAGCGATATCGACCATCGCGTCGTGAGCCGCCAGGTAGGCGGTGGCACGATCATCCATCGTAGTGAGGTCTTGTCCAGCACTGGGGTCTGCCGGATCCACAAACCAGTCAATAGGAACTTCTCGTCCGTTACGAGTTACGGATTGGCCCTCGCGGCCGGAACGTTCCGCCCGTTGTGCATTGTCCATAGGTTCCTTTCCTGAGCTCCCATCGGGCACATAGCCCGGCATCACGTAGAATGCTTTCAGCGCGCCTACTCGATGCGGTAAGTAATTGTACTGCTTCCTAATTACACCGTTGTAACTTGCAGTAAGTCAAGCTGAGATCCAGACAAACATGCGGCCTGCCAGGCAATTCACAGCCAATTTTCAGCCCAAGGTCATAGTCGCTTCGAGTTCTCACCTGCGGTGATACTCAGAAGTAGCTAGCCTAAGAAGCAACACTGTTGCCGTCAAAGGACATCATGATCTCGCTGAATCCAACGCCCTCAAATCAACCACTTGAACCTGGCACTAACCTGATCGCCCACTTAACGGCATCGCCAAGGCCGGCCATTATTCACTATGCCCAAGACGGCCGCACCGAGCTTTCAGGCCGCGTCGCTACCAACTGGGCCACCAAAATGACCCACCTCCTCGACTCCTACGGCATTGAGACACCCGACCAAGTGCTGGTTGACCTGCCGATCACCTGGCGATCACTCGCTTTGACCTTAGGCGTTGCATGGACAACTACCGCCTGCACAACCGATCCAAACGAAGCTGCAGCCATTTTGACCGATCAGCCCGAGCATCATCTCAGCGCTGCTGCAGAGCTCTTTGTCACACACCGTGACGACATTGATGCGGCACTCATCAATGTCGACGACGAAGTGCTGTCACACGCAGACCAGGCACTGCTACCAGTCCCAGACATTATTGGCAGCGCACAGACCACCCAGCAATCCTCTGAACATGTGGAAACTCATCCATCCGGTGTGGTGATTCGGGCCGGGGAACAACGACTCGACGCAGCAACCTGGTGGGCCATCATTGATGCATGGCGCAGAACGCAACCGGTCGTTCTCGTTGAAGACTTTGACGATGCCCAACTAACACGCATCATTACCACTGAACGGCTCGGCTAACGGCCGGTTGGGGGATCTTCGTCACCAGTTTTTTCTGACTGCGATGCGATCTGCGGTATTGAACCGGTCAGTATCTGGTAATCCTGCCCGGTTTTTGGGTCGGCCTCCATGGCTTCAGTGAACACCCACAACCGGTAAGCGATAAATCGGAAAATAGTCGCAAACCCAAGACCAATGATGTTGCCAAAAAGCACCATGCCGCCAGCAGAGGTCACCCCCAAGAAGTATTTGGCAATGAATACGAAGGCTGCTTGAATGCCGGCACCTACAGCGTTCATGACTAAGAAAAGCACTAACTCGCGCATCACGTTGGACTGCCGGCGATTCCTAAACGTCCAATAGCGATTAGCTACCCACGAGAATATCGTAGCGACCCCGGTAGCAATCACTTTGGCTTTGACTGCTGAGTCTTCCATGGGACCGGTGATCAACCATAAAAATATGCCAGTATCGATAAAGAAGCCGATACCGCCAACTACCCCAAACTTCGCCACTTCACGCCATAGCAGTTGCACCAGTGCCACGATACGTTCCCGCACTCTGTGCAACATTGGTCCTCCTTGAGCCGCGGTGGGGTCGTAGATACTCTAGCCTGCTCCACTAAAATACTGTTGAATTCAACCGGTCCAGAAAATCTTTGCACGCTGGTGCCCATCAGACACCGGGTCCGTGTCGCATGCCACCCACCCAACACGCCACGAGTGAAAGCACGCTAGTGTGGAGGCGTGACTTTTCCAACAATAGGTGTAGTAGGCGGCGGCCAGTTAGCTCGTATGATGGCTCCGGTCGCGATCAATCTTGGCGTGAAATTGCATGTCCTTGCCGAAGCTGAGGATGTTTCAGCCACCACGGCGGCCACGTTCACCGTCGGTGACTACAAGGACTACGACACGCTGGCAGCCTTTGCCAGCGGCGTCGATGTGGTGACCTTCGATCACGAACACGTCCCCACAGAACATTTGCAGCGCTTGCAAGACGCCGGGGTACAGCTTGCTCCCGGCCCTGGCGCGCTAGTGTATGCCCAAGACAAGTTGCTCATGCGCTCCAAGATGGCTGAGCTGGGTCTACCGCAACCAGCATGGCGTGCTGTCACTTGCGTTGATGAACTGCTCAGCGCAGGCGAAGATATCGGATTCCCGATTGTACTGAAAACACCGCGTGGTGGTTATGACGGTAAGGGTGTCTGGGTACTGGACTCTGCTGACGAAGCCCGTCAGACCCAGGACTGGTTTAACGGTTCGCACCCTGCGCTGTTGGTCGAGGCAAAAGTCGAGTTCCGCAGTGAACTCTCAGCCCAGATCGCACGCTCCACCACCGGTGAGACCGTCACCTACCCCGTTGTTGAGACGATCCAGACGGATGGCGTGGCCGACATCGTGAAAGCTCCGGCACCACAATTGGCGGCTTCGACTGACCACGCTGCACGCACTGCAGCTGAGACGATAGCCAAGAGCGTGGGCGTCACCGGCATGCTGGCCGTTGAACTGTTCCACACACCAGATACCAATGCCGGATTCATGATCAATGAGCTAGCCATGCGCCCACACAATACCGGCCACTGGACTCAAGACGGCGCTGTGACCAGTCAATTTGAGCAACATTTACGCGCAGTCCT
>DHCMJ07802__coassemble_1244_pt1 | contig 16227 bp, 14 predicted proteins | sample DHCMJ07802__metabat2_low_PE_015 | metagenome-assembled genome bin DHCMJ07802 | reverse complement strand
ACGTCACTCAGACGATCGGTCAGTGTGTCGAGCGAGGTACTATCCGGCCGCAGTTTGGCATACGTTAGGTCGCCGTCATTGACCACAATCAGTGGCACATCCTGTAGGCGGATCATCGTCACATCCGATTTAAGGTCGATTTCCGTGAAGTGAGTTCGTATGAGCCGCTGGTCGACGACGTCGTAGAACCCGATGCCTACGCGATGTTGCCGAACGGCTTGGGACTGGGTAATCACCAGGTTGTCGTCCTGGCGCCGCCAGGTCAAGGTATTGACACCGGTGGAGTGTAACCACTGTTCGGACCAGCCGGCCAGGTCACGGCCGGAAGCAGCTTCCAGATGCCGCAGCAGATCAGAGAATTCTGTATTGGACCAGGCGTGTTCGGTGAAATAGGACCGTATCCCGGCCATGAAATGTTCGGTGCCGACCCAGGCAACGAGCTGGCGCAATACTGAGGCACCCTTGGCATAGGTGATGCCGTCAAAGTTTACGGCCACGGCGTCGAGGTCGACCATATCGGCGATCACCGGGTGGGTTGTGGCCAACTGATCTTGGCGGTAGGCCCATGTCTTCTCCGTGGAGTTAAAGGTGGTCCAGGCTTCGGAGTATCCAGCGTGGATCGCGGCTAGATGCGATACAAACTCGGCAAAGGACTCGTTGAGCCACAGATCGTCCCACCAGCGCATCGTGACCAGGTTCCCAAACCACATGTGTGCCAGTTCGTGCAGGACGGTGATGGCCCGGCGTTGCACCATCGCTTGGGGTACTGCTGAGCGGAAGATATAGGACTCGGTAATGGTCACCGCCCCGATATTTTCCATGGCTCCTGCATTGAACTCGGGCACAAATATTTGGTCGTATTTGGTGAACGGATAGGCGACACCAAACTGTTGTTCATAGAATTCGAATCCGGCGCGGGTAATGTCCAACATTTCTTTGGCATCCACGTGGACTGCCATGGACTTTCGGGCCCAGATGCTCAGGGGAACACTGGTTGAATCGGTATCCCATGAGCTTTGTGCGACCTGGGTATATTCGCCGGCAACCAGGGCAAAGAGATACGAGGACATGACCGGAGTCGTGTCGAAAGTCCAGTGGGCGATGTCGCCGTCTACGGTGTAATTGCCGGGCTCATTGGATAGTACGGCCCAGTGCGCTGGGGCCGTGACATGTAGGGCGAAGGTTGCTTTGAGGTCCGGCTGTTCGAACACCGGAAAAATCCTTCGGGCATCGGCTGGCTCGCATTGCGAGTATAAATATTCAGCCTCATCAAATGGGTCAACGTAGCGGTGCAGGCCTTCGCCGGTTGTCGAATAGGGGGAGGATGACGACACCACTACTTCGTTGCTCTCTTGCAAGTTTTCAAGGGTCAGGCGTGTGCCGTCGTAGGAGACATCGGTGCCGTTGAGTTTCGCTGAGAACACTTCGTGTCCGAGCAGATCGATAAAACAGGTGTTGCCGATTGCCTCGCGTGACGCGGAGAATGTGATGAGGGTGTTAACCCGAAATTCGACGTCGTCGGTTACATCGAACTCCAACCGGTAGTGGTGTACTTCAAGTTGTGCAGCTCGAAGTTGAGCTTGCTTACGAGTGATGGTCTGTGAAATGTCCGACACGCTGATGGTCCTTTCGAATCAGTGTCACCATTGTTTCACCAAACCACGAAAGTGTTAAAGCCGGACTATGCTGGAGTCACGATTTTCCAATTTGAGGAGCCCACGTGCGCGTTCACATTGCTACCGACCATGCCGGCCTGGAACTGGCCCAGTATCTGATTCAGAACCTGGCTGCTGCCGGTTACGACATGATCGATCACGGCCCCCAGGAATACGATGCGTTGGATGACTACCCGTCATTTTGCATTAATGCTGCCAAAGCGGTCGCCGCAGAACGCTCGGCTGGCCAAGATTCCCTGGGTATTGTGCTCGGCGGTTCGGGCAATGGGGAGCAAATGGCTGCCAATAAAGTTGAGGGCATTCGCGCGGCCCTGGCCTGGAATGTTTCCACGGCTCAACTTGCACGGGAACACAACAACGCCCAGGTTGTGGCCGTGGGCGGACGTCAACATGAGCCGGCTGAAGCACTTGAGATTATTAAAGCTTTCCTGGCCGCCCAATGGTCCCAGGAGGATCGTCATGCCCGTCGCATCGGTCAGATCGGCGAGTTCGAAACTACCGGCGCAATTGCCGGATTCGACCTTGGTACCGACGGGATTGCCAAACCTTAATGCCTGAAGGTCATTCCATTCACCGGATCGCCCGGCATTTTGACGACGTATTTGTCACCCAGCAACTCCGGTTGTCGTCTCCACAGGGCCGTTTTGCTGACGGCGCCAAACTACTCAACGGGCACCGCGCTGTCGCCTCCGAAGCCTACGGCAAGCATTGGTTTCTGTATTTCGATAACGGGCTGGTACTCAATGTGCATCTGGGTATGTATGGTGCCTGGACCTTCGGTGGGCAGCAGCATTCCTCGATTGGGGCACCGCGCAAGATCGGGGAACAGGAAGACCATACGGATGGCGCCGTAGAGCTGACTGAACCGCGCCCCACCACCCGGGTGCGGATCATCGGAGAGCATTCCTGGGCGGATCTGGTTGGCCCAGCAATTTGTCGTACGTTGACTCTTGGCGAAGCTCAAGATGTGATCGATGCTATCGGGCCGGACCCGTTGCGCAAGGATGCGCAGCCGCAACGCTTTTACGACGTCGCAGCCAAGACCAGGCGCCGTATCGGGGCCGTGTTGATGGACCAGAAGGTGATTGGTGGGATTGGGAACATTTTCCGGGCTGAAGGGCTGTTCCGGTTACAGCTGAACCCGCACACACCGGCCAACACGCTGACGCGAGAAACTCATCACGCCATCTGGCATGACCAGGTACAACTGTTAGAGATCGGGGTGGAAACCGGCCGCATTATCACCACCGACGCCGAACATCGTCCCGGTGTGGAACTCAACGAGGCTTGGCCAGAACACGCCAACTATGTGTATCAACGCCAGGGAAAACCCTGTCTGGTGTGCGGCGCGAACGCGATCATTGTTGAAGCGTTAGAAGCCCGAAAACTGTACTGGTGTACAGCATGTCAACAGTAGTCAACGACACGTCAACGGTTCAGACTCGTGCTCAAATGTGGTTTAGTTAATATCGTGCATGTCATAAATTTACTTGATACCGGTCTGAAAACCTATGGGGCAATGGACACGTTGCAGCGCGAACTGCACGCCCAAATTGCTGGCGGTGAGCATCCCAACTCATTCCTGATCTTTGAAGCAGAATCAAGTTATACAGCCGGTCGACATACACAACCCCACGATATCCTGGATGAATCCCTACCGATTATTGAAACGGATCGCGCCGGCTCAATTACCTGGCACGGTCCCGGTCAGCTGGTGTGCTATCCGCTGGTAAAACTCGCCGCGCCCGTTGACGTCATCAAATATATTCGTGCCGTTGAAGGCGCGGTCATCGACACCTTGCAGCAGCATTTCGGACTCGAAGTGGGTCGCATTGAAGGACGCGCTGGCGTGTGGATTGAAAACCGTAAGATTTCGGCGATCGGACTCAAGATTTCCCAGGATGCCACATTGCATGGCATTTCTTTGAATATCAACACGGACCCGGCATCAGCATTTGCCGGGGTCATCCCGTGCGGCATCACCGACGCGACCGTCACCTCTATGGCCGAGGAAGGCGTCGAAACCTCATTGCAGGCCGTTGCCGAAGTGCTCACAGACGCGCTGGAATATCGTCTGGCACCGCTACTTGCTCCAGAACCAACTCTTGCCACAGAACCAAGTAAAGGAGAGGTCAATGTCTACCATCCCGCAGGCTGAAGGTCGCAAACTGCTTCGGATTGAGGCACGCAACGCCGAGGTGCCTCGTGAGCCTCGACCGGAATGGCTTAAAACTCGAGCCACAGTGGGTCCTGAATACCAGAACTTGCGCAGTCAGGTAGCCAACACCTCCCTCAACACCGTGTGTGCTGAGGCCAACTGTCCAAACATTTATGAGTGCTGGGAGGATCGGGAAGCCTCCTTCCTCATCGGTGGTGCCGTATGTACACGTCGCTGTGGGTTCTGTGATATCGCCACCGGGAAACCAGAAGAATACGACACCGAAGAGCCGTATCGCGTGGCAGAATCGGTTGACGAACTGGGACTGCGCTACGTCACCGTGACCGGTGTCGCCCGCGATGATCTGGAAGACGGCGCCTCCTGGCTCTATGCCGAAACCGCACGGGCCATTCACCAGCGCACACCGCAGACGGGTGTGGAATTGCTGGTCGATGACTTCCGCGGTGGTGAATCCGCGCTCCAGAAGATTTTTGACGCCAAACCCGAGGTCTTCGCGCATAACATCGAAACGGTCCCGCGTTTGATGAAGATCATTCGTCCGGCCTTTCGCTACGAAAAATCGTTGGCGGCCATCACCTCAGCGCGTGACGCCGGACTTGTCACCAAGTCCAACCTGATTCTGGGCATGGGGGAGACCACCGAAGAAATTGAGGACACCATCATCGACCTCATCAATGCCGGTACCCACATCATCACCATCACCCAGTACTTGCGTCCATCACCGCTGCACCACCCGGTGGACCGCTGGGTCAAACCCACCGAGTTCCTGCGGCTGCGTGACTTTGCGTATGAACACGGGGCGGCTGCTGTGATGTCTGGTCCGCTGGTGCGCTCCTCCTATCGTTCGGGCAAACTTTATGTTGAGGCTATGCGCTTCTTGGGCCGCCGGATTCCTGGACAGTTTGACCACCTGGTGGCAAATGCCGATACCCCGGCACGCCAGGAAGCTGAATCTGTGGCCGAACGTTTCGAGGATACCAATGAGGACGTCGCTGCCATCCCGGCCGTCTCACTCAACTAACCTCGCGTTCGACCGGTCGTATACACCGTGAGAAGAGCTTTCATGCTGCTGTACCGTGTTCGCGGGATACTGCTCGCGGCCACGGTCGCAGTACTGCTCGGTTTCTCACTGTTCGGCTCATTGCTTCCGGACGCGTTGAGCCCGTTCATTACACAGGGGGCCTGGTGGGCCATATTCGGGATGGTCCTTGGTATCTTGCTGGCACTTACCGGCCCGCGGTGTCTTCACGCAGCGGAAACGACGGTTGTCTCTTCTCCAGTGGCAGGACGTTGGCTGGCGCTGAATAGTCCGGCCACCAAAACCCCGAGTCACGGTGTTCGGGCATACGGCCAAACATATGCCATCGATCTGGTCTATGAACCGGATGGACACGAACGTCCCAGATTCGGTGTGGGACCAGCAATGCGCCCACCCCAGCAGTATCCTGCGTTTGGCGAACCGGTGTACTCGATGGTCAGTGGCACGGTAGTTCGTGCATCAGCGTGGCATCGCGACCACAGGTCCCGTTCCAAGTTGTTGGCGCTCATCTACATGATGTTCGAAGGCCCCATTCGAGAACTGGGTGGGCCCGGCTTCATTCTCGGCAACCACGTAGTGGTTCGAAGCGATGAGGGGCTCTACGCAGTGACTGCGCATTTGCAGCAAGGTTCAACTCTGGTGAGTTCTGGGGAGGCGGTTGCAGTAGGCCAAGTGATTGGGCGTTGCGGAAACTCCGGTAACAGCAGTGAACCTCATGTGCACTGCCACCTCATGGATAGGGCTTCGCTGTTTCGCGCCATCGGGCTACCCATGATGTTTGACAGCATCGTCCTTGACGATCAACTGAACCCCGTCAACGCTTTGCCAAAAGGTGGTCAACACATGACCGCAAATCGGTGAGACGACTCGCCAAGTGCGGGAAGCCTAGCGGGGGCGGAACTCGGAAACCATCGGGCATTCCATGGGATCAGCGTAGCCCAGGCCAACCCTGTTGAGATATTTGACGACGATCGCATATGACTCAATCAGGCCGGCCTCCGTGTAGGGGATCCTGCGCTCTTCACAGTGCTGGCGAACCATCGGCTGTACTAGCGGCAGATGGGCGCTTGGCATTCGAGGAAACAGGTGATGTTCAATCTGATAATTCAGGCCACCCATTGCCCAGTCGACGACCTTGCCACCGCGAATATTGCGGGAGGTCAACACCTGACGGGATAAGAAGTCGATTTTGGAATCATGGGGAATCAGCGGCATACCCTTGTGGTTGGGAGCAAAGCTGCCACCCATATATACACCGAACACTAGGAGCTGCACGCCCATGAAGGCCGAACCAAGACCCGGGCCTAGCACGATAATCACCAGCAGCGGGAAGCTGATGAAACGGAATACCAACAATGCCAATTCGACGCGGCGGTGCTTCAGCTTTCGGTTCTGTAGAACAGATTTCACGGAATTGTAATGCAATGCCAATGCAAATAAACACAATAGCGGGAAGAACAGCCACCCTTGACGGCGAGTGACCCACCCCATGAAGCCGGTACGCTCAGCTTCTTCGGGAATAAACACCAGCGCTCCGGTGGCGATGTCGCCGTCCTTGCCCACGGTGTTCGGGTTGGCGTGGTGTCGACTGTGTTTGCGGGTCCACCAGCCGTAACTCAACCCCACGACCAGGTTTCCGGCGATGCGTGAGAACCACGCATTTCGTTTTCCGGAAGAAAAGATTTGTTGATGCGCAGCATCGTGGGTCAAGAACCCCACTTGTGTAAAGAGCACACCGAATAATGCTGCGACCGCCAACTGCCAGTAGGAATTACCCAGTGTCAACAACAAGGTAAACGCCCCGGCTAGGGCCAGGCCTAAGAAGATCATCCGAGTAATGTATCGCCCGACGCGCCGCTGCATCAGCCCGGCATCTTTGACTTTGCGAGAGAGCTCAAAAAAGTCACTTACCTGATGGTTCTCGCCGGGTTGTTTTACTGTCCGGCGGCCCGTTGTAGTCGGCGTCGACTCGAGCTGGGAAGTTTCATGTGAAGATGGCATACTCTTCACGGTATGCAAAACAGGGCCGCTCTACATCACCCAGCAGAGCCAATTACACCCCCTACCGGGGTATGGCCTGGCCCTGCAATGGCAGGTTTGCGTGCACCACGAAACCACCATCGGGTGTCGGCCCGGTTTCAGATGTCCCTCCGACTGCCGCGGTCCGTTCATGGATACCCGTCAAGCCAAGACCCGAACCTGCCGACGAAACATTTTGCTCTTTTGGAGGCCCGTTGATGACGGCAATGTGCAACCAGTGCGTATGTTCATCGGTGCTAACCACGGTGAGCTTGACGTCTACTTCAGTGCCCGGCGCGTGGCGTAACGCATTGCTCAGCGCCTCTTGCACCGTTCTATAGGCAGCGAGGGCGGTAGCCGGCGCTGTATTACCAAGCAGCCCGTCGTGTGTTTGCTCGAGGGCGCGGTAGTGGATGACGGTTCCTGATGCCCGAGTCGCATCCACGAGGGCGTCGATGTCTTTTAACTCTGGAGTCGGTGCGGTCGGGGCTTCGTCGTCGTTGCGCAGAATACTGAGCAGCATCCGCATTTCACTCAGAGCTTGTCGCGAGGAGCTGGCGATTTCTTCAAATTCACGCTGAGCAGTCTCCCCAATATCCGGATTTCGATAGCGTGCAGTAGCAGCTTGAACACTGATCACTGACATACTGTGAGCGACGACGTCGTGCAATTCACGGGCAATCCTATTGCGTTCTGCTAGTTCCTTACTTCGTCGATCTTGCAGGGCACTAGTTCGTTGGGCAGCCTGCAGCCGACCAGCATTACGAATCCACATTCGGCCAAGGGTCGCCGATGCCACTGTACCGGCACTCACCGAAGCGAAAACAATACTGTTGCCCAAAGCGCCCGCGGGGATGTCCTGGGCGACCGCAAACATCACGCCAAGTGTTACGAGCACTGAGGCAGACCAGCCAGAAATCGCGTAGTACCAGGGCTTCACGAAGCCCACCACGATGAATACGGCACACTGGGTCAGCAGCACCGTCACCGGCCAAGGCCAGACTGCTATACCTGCCTCAGCAGTGAGTGCAATGAGCGCTCCCGAAGCAATCAATGATAGGCCCATTCCGGCCCAAGCCCAGCGCAGGGAGAATAAGATCGCCGCGCAATGAAGAGTCACCCATATCATGGCATCTAGGGTGCCGACGAGATAGAACACAGTCAGTACAGGCCACCCGACGGCAAGCAGAGTGGTTGCCGCGACTCCGGCCCCGGCACGAGACCAGGCGGTAACGCTAAAGGACCGCTCGGGCGAAATGTCGGTCGCGTCTGGTGCAGTCTCGAATGTTTTGGTCCCCAATAGGGCAGCAGTGAGCGTAGCATCCAGCTTTGCCAGCCCGGCCACGACCGGCGCCAAAGTGCTAAGAAACACGATTCCGATCACAAAGTGTGCGCCTACATCGAGTAGATACTGAAGCACCGCGCCGTCTGGGATCAGCGCTGGCTCGGCAAGCTGCATCACAGTGCGATCACCGGGTAAGTATATAGACCAGAAGAAATAGGTGACCCCGCCTATCCCAATCAATGTCCAGCTAAGCGTTAGGGCAAATGTGACCAGCCGAAGGGGAAAAGCGAGGAGTCCTTCGAAAGCTAGATCCAGCCAGCGTCGAGGATCCGAGATGATGCGCAGCTTGCCGAACACCCCGGATGCATAACGCCGATAGGTTACCGGTTCAACGCTTGCCCCCAGCGCCTCCAAACGCCTTTTGGACAGTGCCGCAAGGGACGATGCGAAAAGTAATGTGAGCGGCAGCAGCAGCGCTCCCAACCAGACCACCAGGGTTGCAACCGAAACCGTCGTCATAATCACCAAGACGGGGAAACTGATGAGCGTGATAGGGAACCCAGCGAGCAGGTACCAAACATGTTTGCCGAATCGACGGACAGCAGAGGACTGGCTCGTGCGGTCTTGAGTCTGCCTGGCGGTTCTGTTCATGTTGGTTACTCTAGGGCCAATGCTTGGCTCAGCACATCACACTGCAGAGTGAACCTCACAGATGAAGCATGTTGTGGTGCGGTAGGTTTAAACCGTGTCTGAATCTCGATCTTCACCTGTTGCCCAACCTTCCTCATCTGATCCAAGATCGGATGTGCGAGTGCTCATTGTCGACGACCAAGCGATGATCCGAGCAGGCTTTGCTGCTCTGCTGAATGCGCAGCAGGGGATCGACGTCGTCGGGACAGCCGATGACGGTGAAGGTATCGTGGACGTCGTGAAACGCACCAAGCCCGACGTAGTGCTCATGGATATCCGAATGCCAAAGGTCAACGGACTTGATGCCACCCGTCATGTGCTGGCTGAATCGGATGAGGCCCCGAGAATTCTGATGCTCACAACATTTGATGCAGACGAGTACGTGTTCTCCGCATTGCGGGCCGGGGCCAGTGGGTTTCTGTTGAAGGACGCCGCTCCTGAAGAACTCGTGTATGCGGTAAGGGTTGTAGCAGCCGGAGACGCGCTCCTGTCTCCGCAAATCACCAGAACATTGATATCTGACTACGCTTCGCGGCCCGCGGCACCGCGCACCGACAGTACTGTTGGAAAGCTGTTGACCGAACGCGAACTCGATGTTGCACGCTTGGTCGCCCGGGGGCACTCAAATACAGAAATTGCGGCGATGCTATTCCTCGCTGAACAGACCGTAAAGACTCATGTCTCACGCATCTTGAGCAAACTGGATTTACGAGACCGCGTCCAGATCGTCGTTACTGCCTATGAAACAGGTTTGGTTCGGCCAGGCGAAGCTCAGTCCTAACGCTTTAGAAACCGTTGCCGTGATCCCCAGAAAACTTGGTGAACAGATCATTGAGATCTGATTCGGTGAGCGTGGCTTCACGCTCAATCCAGGATTTATACACCACCCGGATCATGTTGAGTTCTGGTGACAGTGTGGTGTTCACCCAATCGGACTCTCGGTAGGTCACGACCTCTTCAGGGGTCACGACGTCGACGCTGCCCTTATCTGGGTAATGATGTATGGCCTGAATAACTGCTACTGACTGGCCATCACGGTAGATCAGTGTCTGACCTACGTTTCGATGGTCGAGCGTTTTTGCTTCAAACATTTTGAAAGATTTCCTTTAGTTTCATTTCATTGATGGACCCACTCCGGGTGCATACAAATCGAAACACGATATTTCTATCTACTGCAGTGTCGTCGCTTGGTCACCAGGGCGTAAGACCGTGGAGTTCATACTATGCGATAAAGTCGCGAAAATGAACGCCATAAGAGGCGCTTCTGCACATGGCATTACGCATTTTCAAATGGCACGAACGAAGCAGTAAATATCGCAGAGGGACCCTTCAATTTTGCACGTTGGAAACTTATGAGATATTGTTGTCTTCGTTGCCCAATGGCACGCGGATGTAGCTCAATGGTAGAGCCTCTGCCTTCCAAGCAGATAGTGCGAGTTCGATTCTCGTCATCCGCTCCAAGCTCCGATTCTCAAACATAGAGTCGGAGCTTTTTGCGTCCCTGGAACTGTCTTTGCAACCGCCTGGACCGAAGAAACCTCTCGCTCCGAGATGGTCTCACCGGGGGAGTGGCCCAAAGTGTCACCATGTAGAAGTGAGTCCTTATCCGGCCATGCGGAAGATCACTTTTGGGCTGCAGAACGCTGCAATGACGCCAAAATTTTCAAACCGGTCAGAAAAACCTTACTTCGATTTGGACTTTCGGAATCCTTTGTCATATAGTTATCTCTCGGCGCCATGGTGCGAGCCGCTACAGGGGTAAGACTTCAATGGCGGATAAACCAGCAGGTCATAGACCTGATCGCGGGACGTAGCTCAGCTTGGTAGAGCGCGCGCTTTGGGAGCGTGAGGTCGCAGGTTCAAATCCTGTCGTCCCGACTGCATGGTGCTGTCGGAAGCATAGTATGTGATTCGGCCAGTACCGAAACCATAAATATTCCGATTAGAACCCAGGAGTCCTACGTGGTCCAATCCACCGTTGAAAACCTCGCCCCAACACGGGTCAAGCTCGAGGTTGAGGTTCCTTTTGATGAACTCAAACCGCGTATCGATGCTACTTACAAATCACTGGCAGATCAGATTCAGGTCCCTGGCTTCCGTAAGGGCAAAGTTCCAGCACGCTTGATCGATCAGCGCGTTGGACGCGGATTCGTTATCGAGAACGCCGTTAACGACAACCTTGATTCTTTCTTCCAGGAAGCGCTGCGCGAGAAGGAACTCACCCCACTGACACGACCAGAAGTTGATGTGACTTCCGTTCCAGGCAACGAGGGTGACGAAGAAGCTCCGCTGAAGTTCAACACAGAGTTCGACATCCGTCCGACAATTGAACTGCCAGACTACAAGGGTCTCGAAGTCACCGTAGACCCAATTAGTGTTACCGAAGAGCAAGAAGCAAAAGTTCTTGACGAACTGCGTGAACGCTTCGCCACACTGGTTGATGTTGATCGTCCAGCCGAAAAGGGCGACCACGTAACTATCGGCCTGACCGCGACTATCGATGACGAGGAAGTCGATAGTGCAGAAGGTCTCTCCTATGAAATCGGCTCCGGTTCAATGCTAGATGGTATGGACGAAGCGCTGGAAAGCCTTTCAGCTGGCGAAGACGCCGTCTTTGAAACCACGTTGGCAGGCGGTGAGCACTCCGGAGAAACCGCAACGGTCAAGGTTGTCCTAGAGTCCGTGAAAGAACGTGAACTGCCAGAAGCCGATGACGATTTCGCTCAGTTGGCCTCCGAGTTCGACACCATCGAAGAACTGCAAGAAGACCTGAAGAATCAGGCAGCAGAAGAATCCAAGACGAACCAGGGTGTGGAAGCCCGCGAGAAGGCCTTGGAAGAACTGCTCAAGCTTGTAGAAGTTGACGTTCCAGAAAATATGCTCGCCGAACAGGTAGAGCAGCACTTTACTTCGCAGGGTCACGCCGAGGGTGACGACCACGACACTGAAGAGCACCGCGAAGAAGTGACACAAAACTTCCGTGAAGCCTTCGTCAACGAAGTCGTACTGGATACTATTGCTGACGCCGAAGAAGTTCAGGTTGAACAGTCTGAGCTCATTGAATACATCGTCAGCTCAGCGTCGCAATACGGCATGGAACCAAACCAGTTCGCACAGATGCTGGATCAGGCAGGACAGGTCCCAATGATTATGGGCGAAGTTCGTCGTCGTAAAGCACTGGCTGCCGTTCTAGAAACTGCCAAAGTCGTCGACACTGATGGTAATGACGTAGATCTTTCGTTCTTTTTGACACCTGAAGGTGAAGAAGAGACCTCGTCAGAAGAAAATGTTGACGAAGACAACAGCTAAGTTCTGATCAAAGACCAAGGTCCGCTCCTATAATAGGGGGTGGACCTTGGCTGTTTAAGTACATATAACGGCTTTGAGCGAAAACGGTGAGTCAACCCTGCTCAAGTTCCGTTTTCACAAGTAATGTCTTTCAACAGAAACAAGTTTGCAAAACCACATGCACGCCAGTGAAGGAAGGTAGGACGTCGTGACTGAATCGTCCAACGCGCCACGCATGGCATCGGTAGATCCGGCCAACCGTGAAGACTACATCTACAACCGCTTGCTCAAAGAGCGCATTATCTGGCTCGGGTCAGAAGTTCGTGACGACAATGCGAACGCCATTGCATCCCAAATGCTGCTATTGAGCGCCGAAGACCCTGAGGCAGACATCTTCCTCTACATCAATTCACCCGGCGGATCAGTGACTGCTGGGATGGCGATCTATGACACCATGCAGTTAATTCCAAATGACGTGGTAACTGTCGCAACCGGTCTTGCTGCATCCATGGGACAATTCCTGCTGTCCTCCGGAACGCCGGGGAAGCGATACGCCACCCCGCACGCCCGTATCCTGATGCACCAGCCATCCGGCGGCATTGGCGGTACTGAGTCAGATATTCGCATTCAAGCACAGCTGATCATGCACATGAAGCAGGTCATGTCAGAACTCACCGCAGAACAAACCGGCCAGAGCCTAGAAACCATCCTGGAAGATAACGCCCGCGACAAATGGTTTACCGCTGAAGACGGATTGGAATACGGCTTCTTTGACCACATCGCCTCCGGTACTGCCTCAATGGTTGGTGGCGGCGGAATTGGCAATAAATAATCGCCGGTAGCCCAGTCGCGAATACTTATACAATTTTCCTTCAGGAGACTTTCATGAACCACGAAATGCCACAGGGTACTCCGGCCACTCCGATGCCCTCAAACCGCTACATCCTGCCACAGTTTGAAGAGCGCACACCATACGGCTTCAAGCGTCAGGATCCATATGCACGGCTGTTCGAAGACCGCATTATCTTCCTTGGCACCCAGGTCGATGACGCCTCTGCCGATGATGTCATGGCACAGCTCCTTGTGCTGGAAGCCATGGACTCGGATCGCGATATTACGCTGTACATCAACTCACCGGGTGGCTCATTCACCGCAATGACTGCGATTTACGACACCATGCAATTCATTCGACCAGAAATCCAGACAGTAGCACTAGGACAAGCAGCATCAGCTGCGGCAGTACTGCTGGCCGCCGGCACACCAGGTAAACGCTTGGCACTGCCAAACGCCCGCGTACTGATCCATCAGCCGTCAATGGGCGGTGATCGTGGTACTGCCACCGATCTGCAGATTCACGCAGACGAACTGCTTCGCATCCGTACTTGGATGGAAGAAACCTTGGCGAATCACTCCAACCGCACAGCAGAACAAGTTCGCGAAGACATCGATCGCGACAAGTTCCTATCTGCCGCCGGAGCCAAAGAATATGGCTTAGTCGACGAGGTACTGGAATCCCGCAAAAAAGATGCTGAATAATCTGAACCTCTAACACTGATGGCGTTCCGCGACGCAGCGGGGCGCCATCAGTGCTTTAACCCGAATGCACAGGGTGACATCGGCAAATAAACTTATCCACGCCTAGCGCAACCTCCCCGGCTATAGGCGCCCAACCAATTATGCTGGTCTAGTAAGGCGCATAAGGAGATGAAATGGCTCGAATCGGAGAATCGGCAGATCTGCTGAAGTGTTCTTTCTGTGGGAAAACACAAAAGCAGGTACGAAAGCTCATTGCAGGCCCCGGGGTCTACATTTGTGATGAGTGCATCGAGCTGTGCAACGAAATTATAGAAGAGGAACTGGCAGAAGTCACCGAAGGCGAAGACTTCACACTTCCTACGCCCCAGGAAATTTATGCTCACCTCGATGAATATGTGATTGGTCAGGATCGCTCCAAAGCAGCACTGTCAGTGGCAGTGTACAACCACTACAAGCGCGTCCATGCACAAGACAACATTAAAGCTTCCATGCGTGAGTCCTTTGGCACAGACGTCGATTTTAGCCACCTCGAGGATGTCGAAATTGGCAAATCCAACATCATGCTCGTTGGCCCGACTGGCTCCGGTAAAACATATCTGGCACAGACCCTGGCGCGAAAACTTGATGTCCCCTTCATTGTTGCCGACGCGACGTCGCTGACCGAAGCTGGCTACGTCGGAGAAGACGTTGAGAATATCCTTCTGAAGCTGATTCAAGCCGCTGACAACGACGTGGCAAAGGCCGAGCAAGGCATTATCTATATCGATGAGATTGATAAAATCTCACGAAAATCTGAGAATCCGTCGATTACTCGTGACGTCTCGGGCGAAGGTGTCCAGCAATCATTACTGAAGATCCTTGAAGGCAGCGTGGCCTCTGTGCCGCCACAGGGTGGAAGAAAACATCCGCATCAAGAGTTCTTGCAGCTCGACACCTCCAATATCCTGTTCATCGTGGCAGGAGCATTTGCCGGGCTCGAAGACATTATTGAAGCACGTGCCGGACATAAAGCTATCGGCTTCGGTGCGCCATTGAAGGTTGCTGGCGAGAATGAGAACCCATCATTTGCAGATGTACGCCCCGATGATCTGGTGAAATTTGGCCTGATTCCGGAATTCGTCGGTCGGCTACCAGTAATCACTGCTGTAGACCACTTAGATGAAGCCTCGTTGATTAAGGTGCTCACCGAGCCACGAAACGCGCTGATCAAGCAATACCAGAAAATGTTCGCACTTGATGGTGTCCAACTGCACTTTGAACAAGACGCTCTCAAAGCGATTGTTGCGAAAGCTGAAGACCGGGGGACCGGTGCACGAGGCTTACGGTCTATCATCGAAGATGTACTGCAACCAATCATGTTTGATTTACCGTCGCGCGACGACGTCGCAGAAGTCACTATCACCGGTGGAACCGTTGACGGTACCGGACAACCCGTCATGGTCCCACGTGAAGTAGAACGAAAACGACGCAATAAATCCGCCTAAGGAGACACATTGTCACAGACCGTAAAGTTTTGGTTCGATCCAGCTTGCCCATTTGCCTGGATCACGTCCCGCTGGATCCGTGAAGTAGAAGAAGTCCGCGATATTAAAGTTGACTTTAATGTCATTTCATTGGGTGTTCTCAACGAAAAGAAAGAGGACCCCAATAATCCAGAGACTCAGAAAAAATGGCAAGGTGCCCGTGCGGCGCTAGCAGTTCGTGAGCGTCACGGTGTGCAGAAAGTCTCTGAATTCTATACGGCAGCCGGTACCCGCATACACAATCAAGGCTACGGTATCGATGACTATGAAGCAGCGCTGTCTGAAGCGCTTAAAGAAATCGGTGTCGACGACGCAGCAGAGATTCTCGCGGAATCCACAAAGGAAACTTATGATCAAGGTCTTCGGGATTCTACCCAAGCTGCCTTGTCACTGGTCGGCAATGATGTAGGTACCCCGATTATCGCAATTGGTGAGTCGGCTTTCTTCGGTCCGGTCATGACCCGCATCCCACGCGGTGAACAAGCGGGTAAGATCTGGGATGGTTTCGCCGCGTTGGTTGAGTACCCATACTTCTATGAACTCAAGCGTGCTCGGAACACCGATCTAGATTTTAGCTAATCACTAGAGCGACAAAGTTCTGCCCCCAATGGTTTTGAACCACTGGGGCAGAACTGTATCTATCACAGCTTAGTCTCCGGCTGCTAATGTAACCTCAGTCAGACGAAGATCGACTACTTCGTCGTCTTCCGTGGTCACCGCGTCACCAGGTTCCAAATGGAGCTTGGCCACATTGCCTGCAGCACGCAGATCATCAAGGCCAGCCTGCAACTCGTTAATCCGAGCCTCGGTGGCCGTAATCGTCGCGGAAACGACTTCGGTACGTTGTTTCACCTTGGCATCAGACTTCGCTTTACGGATGCGTGAGATTGCGCGAGTCACGGTCGTTAGCACCTCTACGTCACCTGATGTAGCGGCTTGTGCAATACCGGTGAGCTCGGGCTCAAGTCCCGGCCAAGCTTGCTCATGGACCG
>DHCMJ07802__coassemble_1243_pt1 | contig 16311 bp, 16 predicted proteins | sample DHCMJ07802__metabat2_low_PE_015 | metagenome-assembled genome bin DHCMJ07802 | reverse complement strand
CCAACGAGCTGCGCCAACTCTTCCTGGGTGAGGTCATGAGCCACCAGGAGGCCGTCAGCAGTTGGGCGGCCAAAGCGATCGGCTAGATCCAGTAGAGCCTTGGCGACACGTCCTGGGACATCTGAAAAGACCAAGTCAGCCAGGGACTCATTGGTCCGGGAAAGACGACGGGCCAAAGCTCCGAGAAGCTGCATGGAGACTTCTGGTGAGGAGTAAATCACCTTCCGGAGGTTTTCGTGGCGCAAGCCGGCCAAGCTGGTCGCAGAGACTGCGGTAGCTGATGCAGAGCGAGGCGCGGGGTTGAAGAGCGCCATCTCGCCGAAAACTTCTCCGGGGCCGAGAATGGCCAGCAGGTTTTCGCGACCGTCAGGGGCTGTGCGACCAAGTTTAATCTTTCCGGACAAAATGACGTATAGCTGATCCCCATCGTCACCTTCGTGGAATACTGAGGCGCCGCGGGAAAGCTCAACTTCAGTCAGCTCGGCGGTCAGAGCGCTGAACACTTCCTCGTCGAGGTGGGTGAAGAGCGGTGCGTTGCGCAATACGTCTAAATCCATGGTTTGTAGTTTCCTTACTGGCCTTGTGGGCCGACTTCATTCTTTGGCCGAAACTGCGTAGCGAATTGTGAAATGCTGATGCATACCGAATCGGGCACATAGATTCTAGTGGGTTTCGGTGTGGGCTTCTGGCCGATTCTATCGAATGTAGAAGGCCATGTGGAAATCGTCACAACCGATGACGAATTGTTCCTCCACGATAGTCCAAAATTCAGCCAAAATACTACGCTATCGGCAAGGCCATTCTGAGACAAGATGAAAACCGGATACGCTTAGTGCACGATAACCACCTCAAGAACGGTCGATGGGACGGTGGCTCATTATAGGGTTCTCCTTGATTGACTGGGCACTTGTCCTTGTGCTCGTCGTTGTCGTCGTCATCGGTTTTCGCCGTGGCTTTTGGGTCACTATGGGGACAGTCATCGGTGCTATCGCCGGCGTATTTGGCGGGCTGTTTCTTATGCCGGTTATTGTTGAACTTGTCCCGGCCGGGGTTATCCGGATTATCACGATGGTGGCTGTCACTGCCCTACTGATTTGGCTCGGCATGTGGTTGGGGCGGAAGATCGGTGGGCGACTGCGGCTCCACATCAGTCATCCGGTCATGCGAACCATCGACAAATTTTTGGGAGCCATCGGTAATACCCTCGTCGCCGGGCTGCTGATTTCACTTATCGCTTTCTCAGTAGCTTCAATTGGCGTACCCGGTATTACCAGTGTGTTGAAGAACTCGCGGATCGTTGCGGCTACGACGGCACTCACGCCCGAGGGTGCAAGGGTCTGGATAGCTGATGTTCGAGCGGATGTACTGAATTCTTCAGAGCTGCCCGAGCTGGATTTAGCGGATGAAGAAGAGGCTCCAGAAGTAGAACAGACTCGACCCGTACCGACGACGTCAGTAGAGGAGTCTAGTGAGTCTTCGGTCCGGATTACCGGCAGCGCATACGGATGCGGTCAGAGCCAAACAGGATCTGGTTTTGCTTTGACAGATGACCGGGTGCTGACCAATGCACATGTGGTAGCTGGTGTGGAGGAGCCACAGGTAGAAAGCCATGACGGACAGCTTTTCACCGGTGAAGTTGTGGCCTTTGACCCTGAAGTTGACGTTGCAGTGATAGCACTACCTGAGGCCGACTTGCCCGCGGTGGAATTTGGTGATGTTATCGACCCCGGAGAGCCAGCCTTTGTGCTGGGCTACCCTTCAGGTGGACCCCATCAGATTACCGGTGCGGAAGTTCAGGCGCGAGGCCCCGCGTCCGTTGCCAATATTTACGACGAGAATCCGCAGCTGCGCGATGTGTACCAGGTGTCGGCAGATGTGCGTCAAGGCAATTCCGGCGGAGCGCTCATCGATGACGAAGGCTTCGTAGCAGGTGTTATTTTTGCCCGTGCCTCTGATACCGAGGTTGGCTACGCGCTGACAGCAGAGGAAATATCGGGATACGTGGATGGTGCGTCCCAATTATCTGAGCCGGTTTCGACAGGGGAGTGCTTGCAGTAGCTGACCTGGAGCCTAAAGCTGGGGTTGGATGTGTCGTGGTGATTGTTCTGGAGGGCAACACGGCGTAACCTGAGTGGTGTAAGTCACTCATGACTTCGACTAACATCACCTGTCCAACAAGGGGTAAACATGTCCTCTCAAACTACTTCGGCGCCAGTGAGATCCAACGCGCGCGAGGCGTTTGGTGGTCGCTGGATATTCATCCTGGCCGCCATGGGCTCCGCTATCGGGTTGGGGAATATTTGGCGTTTTCCGTATATCGCCTATGACAATGGCGGCGGAGCTTTCATTATTCCGTATCTGGTGGCGTTGCTATCGGCTGGTATCCCATTGCTCTTCTTCGACTACGCAATCGGCCACCGCTTCAAAGGATCACCGCCGTTGGCCTTCCGCCGACTAGCTAAGTGGACCGAAACCATCGGTTGGTGGAAAGCCATGATCTGTGTGGTCATCGGCCTCTACTACGCGGCTATCCTCGGATGGGCGGCCAGCTACATATTCTTCTCGTCCACAGAAGCCTGGGGCGACGATGCAAACGCATTCTTCTTTGACGAGTATCTCCAGGTATCAGACACTCCAGCCCTGGACTTCACTATCGTGCCGGGGGTCTTCTGGCCGATGCTGGCAATCTGGGTGGCAGTGTTGATTGTTTTGGGCATCGGGGTTCGTCGAGGCATAGGTCTCGCCTCGGCAATCGGTATTCCTGTATTGGTCGTCATGTTTTTGATCCTGGTCGGAATCTCCTTGACCCTCGAAGGGGCACTGACCGGCTTGGATGCACTGTTCACACCAAATTGGGCAGCCCTGCTTGATCCCGGAGTATGGGTTGCGGCCTACGGTCAGATTTTCTTCTCATTGTCGGTTGGTTTCGGCATCATGATTACCTACTCGTCCTATTTGAAGAAACGCACGAACCTGACGGGCTCGGGCATGGTTGTTGGCTTCTCCAACTCTGGATTTGAGATTTTGGCAGGTATTGGCGTCTTCTCAGCCCTTGGGTTCATGGCTCAGGCCTCTGGCGTCGCAGTTGGTGACGTTGTGGAATCAGGTATCGGATTGGCATTCGTGGCATTTCCTGAAATTATTTCCCAGGCACCGCTGGGGCTGGGACCAATTATCGGGGTCCTGTTTTTTGGCTCGTTGCTGTTTGCAGGCTTTACCTCGATGATTTCGATTCTGGAAGTTACGCTGTCCGCGGTCAAAGACAAAACCGGTTGGTCGCGGTTGACCGTCGTCTCGACCTTCGGTGTGGCGCTAGCCCTGCTGTCATTGGTTGGTTTTGGCACGACGTCGGGCCTGCACCTGCTGGATGTCTCTGACTACTTCGTCAATCAGTTCGGCATCGTCGCTGCAGCATTGGTCGCTGTCGTGTCTGTCTCGTGGCTGCTGCGGCGTTTGGGCCGTATGGTGGAGCACCTCAACAAGGTATCCTCCTTCCGGCTGGGTACCGTCTATAAGTTCCTGATTGGGCTCGTCCTGCCGCTCGTGTTGGGCTACACCTTGGTACTGGAATTCATCGGCCAGATGACTGCCGATGAACCATACGGGGCAATGCCAAATTGGTACATTAATACGTTTGGTTGGGGTATGGCGGTCAGCCTGATCGTGATCGGGTTTATTGTGTCGTTGCTGCCGTGGGCAAAGGACTCAGCACTTTACACCGAACAATCCGAAAACGAATACCCGCTGGGTGACGATAGTCTTGCCCCCGGTAAACACGCTGCTAACGACATAGGACAGGAGGCGAAGTCATGAGTGCCATCGCAATCATCATGATGGTCATTGCATGTGTCACCGTTTTTGGCGGCATTATCTCCGCAGTGATCCACTTGCAACGTAACCCGGATGAACTCTCCGGCGAATTCGGTGATGAACAACTCCAGCGTCATCAAATATAACTGATTGGAAAAGTAAACGACTTGGCCGCAACCAAATCTGGTTGCGGCCGAGTCGTTTGCGATGCCCGATACTGCGGCGGAAAACTTTAGCGTTGCATGCCCGATAAGATTTCTTCCATTACTGCGGGATCGGCGAGCGTTGCCAGCGCGGTTGGATCGGCTTCGGTCTGGCCCTCTGCAGCATCCTTGAGTAGACGACGCATAATCTTGCCGGAGCGGGTTTTCGGCAAGTCAGTGGTGACCAGAATTCGTTTTGGCTTGGCAATCGGCCCGATGTTTGATCCCACGTGGTTACGCAACTGCTGTTCAGCTTCTTGCGGGTCGGTGCCGACGGCGTCATCAGTCAAAATGACAAAACCATAAATCGCCTGGCCGGTTGTTGCATCGGCAGCACCAACTACAGCTGCTTCGGCAACCAGTTCATGAGAAACCAGTGCAGATTCAATTTCTGTCGTAGACAGACGGTGACCAGAAACATTCATAACATCGTCGACTCGACCCAGCAACCAGATATCGCCGTCCTCGTCGAAGCGAGCGCCATCACCAGCGAAATACATGTCGTCAAAGCGCGACCAGTACGTCTTTACGAAGCGATCGTCATCGCCCCAAATGGTACGTGCCATGGCTGGCCACGGTTCACGGATCACCAAGAAGCCCTGGCTGGTGTCTTGCATGGTCTGACCATTATCGTCGACCACATCCACAGAAATGCCAGGTACCGCGCGCTGTGCTGACCCCGGCTTGAGTTCATCGGGGGTCAAAGCAGGCAAGGGGGTGAGAATATGTGCTCCGGTTTCCGTCTGCCACCAAGTATCGGCAATCGGCACAGGATGCTCTTGGCGTGGACCAGGGGTAACGGTGCCGTCATCCTCGAGGGTTCCCGCGCCATTGTTGTCGCCGATGACTTCACGGTACCAATCCCAAGCCTCAGGATTGATCGCCTCACCAACCGACCCCAAGAGCCGAATCGAAGACAGATCATGACGGTCGGGGATATCGCGACCCCACTTCATAGCACTACGAATAGCAGTCGGTGCAGTATACAGGATGGTGACGCCGTATTTTTCAACGATTTCCCACCAGCGGCCACGATGCGGCGTGTCCGGGGTGCCTTCGTAGAGTACCTGAGTGGCGCCATTGGACATGGGGCCGTACACAATGTAAGAGTGTCCGGTCACCCAGCCGACGTCGGCGGTGCACCAAAATACGTCGGTTTCTGGCTGCAGATCGAAGGTGTCACGTGCTGTTGCTGTGACTTGCGTCAGATAGCCGCCGGTCGTGTGCAGAATACCTTTCGGCTGACCGGTTGTTCCTGAAGTGTAGAGAATAAACAGCGGGTGTTCGGCTTCGTGCCAAGTGATTTCATGAGTGGTTGGCTGACCGGCAACGACTTCATGGAACCATTGGTCGCGCCCATCAACCCAGTTGATCTCAGCCTTATTGCGGTTCACCACGAGAACGTGTTCGACCGTGTGACCTTCTCGCGCCAAGGCGTCGTCCACAATGGGCTTGAGCATATTGGGTTTGCCACGACGGAATGAGCCATCGGCTGTGATAACCACCTTTGCTTCAGCATCATCGATCCGCGAACGCAGTGCTTCGGCAGAGAACCCGCCGAAGACAACGGAGTGCACCGCACCAATTCTGGCGCACGCCAAGATCGAAACAACGGATTCAACCAGCATCGGCAGGTAGATAGCTACCCGGTCGCCCTTGGTCACGCCTAAGGATTCCAGCGCATTGGCTGCCTGGGACACTCGAGCTTGAAGGTCAGCGTACGTCACGGCGTCTGTGTCACCGGGCTCGCCTTCAAAGTAGAGCGCGACCCGATCTCCGTTGCCGGCTTCAACGTGGCGATCTACGGCGTTGTAGCAAGCGTTGGTGGTGCCATCTGCAAACCATCGAGCAAACGGTGGGTTGGACCAATCGAGTACTTCGGTAAAAGGGGTGTCCCAATAGACTTCGTTGCGGGCACGCTCCGCCCAGTAATCCAGTTGGTTTTTCTCTGCTTGTACGTACAAGTCGCGGGCTCGCTGGGTGGTTTCCTGTTCATGCGTGGTGACCATGAGGCTCCTTAAGTTCGTGATCGTAGTCACATCTAGGGTTATGCTAAGTCGTTTTGAAGGCCCATTCAAACCGTAGGTGCGCTGAACGGCTATCAAATGTGCGATGAGCGGTCTGAAAGCCGCAGGCGGCAACGGTACGACGGTGGACGCCGTCCTCGGCCTAAGATGAACTAGAGAACCTGGTCGAACGCCAGCATCGGCCAAGAAAGGGACGTTCGTGACAGACGAAACGCTATTAGCCAAGAAGCGCAGGGCGCGCAAAATGTATCGGGTGCTAGGTGAGACGTTTCCATATGCACACGCCGAACTAGATTTCTCCAACCCTTTTGAACTGTTGGTGGCAACGGTACTGAGTGCCCAAACTACTGATATTCGGGTGAACTCTGTAACGCCTGCGCTTTTTGCACGATACCCAGATGCTGCTGCGATGGCGCAGGCACAGGAAACTACGCTGCAGGAACTTATTCGTCCCACTGGGTTCTACAAAAACAAGACACGTTCCTTATTAGGCCTATCTCAAGCGCTGGTCGAAGAACATGACGGTGAAGTGCCAGCCACGCTGGAACAGTTAGTGAAACTGCCGGGTGTGGGGCGCAAAACAGCCTTCGTTGTGCTGGGCAATGTTTTTGGCGTGCCTGGAATTACAACCGATACACACGTCATTCGACTAGCCAAACGCTTTGGCTGGACGGAATCGACCAATGCGAATGTGGTCGAACGAGAGATTGCTGAGCTATTTGAACCCAAGGATTACACTGAATTGTCACATCGTATGATTTTCTTGGGGCGACGCGTCTGTCACGCCCGACGTCCGGCCTGTGGGGCGTGTCCGGTAGCAAAGTGGTGCCCTTCTGCCGGGATCGGTGAAATCAACCCACAAGCAGCCCGAGAGCTCCTCTCTTACGAATTAGCCCCTGGACGCGAACACATCCACGAGGCGCTCTTTGCGGGTGCCTCGCGTGCTGATCTGCGAGCCGCCGGTTATGAGTGGGAGGCCTAATGCAACTCGAAGGTGCGCTGGCAGATCTGCTGGCACTGGTACATACTTACGGTGAAGTTGACCGGAATATTGTGCATCGGGTGAGCGTGTCGCCCGCTGCAGCCCTGCCTGCTCACGATAGGGCCTGGCCATACGATGTGGCCTCGCTGGTCAATCCACGACACGCCTCGGTGCTGCTGTTATTTGGCTCCATGGACGACCGTCCAGCGACGTTTGACCGAACCATCGTCCCGAAAGAACTCGACGTCTTGCTCACCCAACGGTCCATGGCGTTGCGCAATCATCCTGGTCAAGTATCTTTTCCCGGGGGCGGACTCGAGCCCAACGACGTCGATGCGACCGCCTGTGCGATTCGCGAAACACAAGAGGAGACCGGCGTTGATCCGCAAGGCATCATTACCATCGGGACGCTGCCGGTGTTGCCGCTACCGGTCTCCAACTTTCAGGTGACACCGGTGCTGGGCTGGTGGCAACATCCTGACGACAACGAAATGATCACCACCGCAGAAGCAACCAGAGTGTTCCGCGTACCGGTAGGTGACCTGGTGAATCCGAAACTGCGAGTAACAGCAGTGGCCAGTGATCGCTCAGCAAAACACCGCTACGGGACACCCGCTTTTACCGTTGGTGGCACCCTGGTGTGGGGTTTCACCGCAATGATTCTTGACCGAGTGTTGGAATTACTCGGGTGGGCAGAACCCTGGGATCCGCGGTACATCATCGATATTTCCGACTGGGATGCCACTCAACCCGTTCCAACAGCATTCTTTGACCCAGACCATCCGAGTATCGATTTGCACGGCGTTAACCGTACCGGCTAACACTGATCCTCACAGCTAGGCATCCACACAACATTGAGATCGCAGTGCTTATCCACAATGCGGTCCTACACTCAATTTGCAAAGCGCTGGCTGGTTGATGCTTGATGCATGACAACCACGCAACGTAGATTCCGAAGGCACAAAGCAACAGCGTCGTATAGCCTACGGCCGGTCCTAATCGAGACCCATGACGCAACCGGTCCGGCTACCGAATTTGTTTACGCGGTCGTCGCCGCGCTGGGTCTGGACCTTGCCGAACCTTCGGAGGCGGAAGATACAAACACGGTCGTTTACGTTCAAGTCTGCGGCTCTACCCTCTACGCTGACGACAAACAGTGGAACTACCCAGAACAGCAAGCCACGTTCGAATACTGGCTGGTGTCACAATGCTTTCCACGGGTTGCACACAACACGGTGTGGGCCACCGTCCAAACTAGTCACGATCATTACCCTTTGCTCGCGGCTGCCATGGCTTATGCCACAACCGGCATCGCAGCCAGTGGCACCCTCCTACTCGATGCCGATGCTTCTGGGGCACTCACCGACACGATTCTGGATGCCACCGATAACAGCGTCGAAGTGCTGGACTTTGACCTTGCACTGCCATCACCCCACATCTATTTACTCAATGCACCAATCTGGGAGGACGTTACCCTACTGTTACAGCGGCATGGTGCTAACCCGCTAAACTCCGTGCTATTGGACGACACGGTTGCTGCAGCTCGCCACCATTTTCATACCGTGGTCATCAACTGCGGCGCCGATCTCTTCATGGCTCAGCGTCTGGCTGCTGACGGTGCCCAAGTGGTACATGTCGATGACTTTTCCCGGCCGCTTTATGTGCAGTTTGAACCGTATAAAAAAATCGACTACGCCTCCCATCGCATACCAGAATACGGTACGCGCCGAGACTTCCAATTCATCTACACAAACACTCGACGACGCAAAGGCATGCGCCGCTGGATGGCACGGGGTGACGGCTAATGGGACGCGGATGGGTACCTCAACGACCACAAAAAACCGGGGGATTAGCCGGTGCCAAACGCTGGTTAGCCTCCCGTCTGAACGCCCACGATCACCAGACCAAACCTGATCCCGCCGTCGTAGCACAGGCTGTAGCAAAACATGTGCCGGTAAGCTCCACCGCACACGCCCAAGCAACCATCCAACACATGGTCGACGACTTACTGGGGCTCGGTCCGCTCGCGAAATTTACTCGTCACCCAGATGTCACCGACATTATCGTGGACGGGCGCGGTCGCATTTGGACAGATACAGGCGCCGGACTCCACCGTACAGATATGTGCTTGGACGCCGCGGAAACAAAAGCGCTCGCAGTGCGTTTGTTGGGTCAGGGCGGCAAGCGACTTGATGAAGGAATGCCCTACGGCGATGTCCAGATCGGTCATGCCAGAATTCACGCGGTGCTGCCACCGATTGCCACCGAAGGACCACAGTTATCCATTCGCCTACCGTCCAAGACTCAGGCGAGCCTTGAAACGCTGTCTAGGGATTGGCACGGTGCCTCGAAGTGGCTAGATGTCCTTGGCCATTTGATGCAAAGCCGCGCCAATATGCTGATTTCAGGAGCGACCGGGTCGGGAAAAACCACGCTGCTAGCTGTTCTCTTAGCTACGGTCGACCCGGATCAGCGTATCCTTACGATCGAAGATACTCCAGAACTTGATATCGACCATCCTCACGTGGTGGGTCTAGCCACCCGCGACGCCAACACCGAGGGGCAAGGCGGCATCGGTCTACCGGTCCTCATCCGGCAAGCACTTCGTATGCGTCCCGACCGGGTAATTGTTGGAGAGTGTCGCGGTGCCGAAGTAGCTGATTTTCTCACCGCAATGAACACGGGACACCGGGGCGCCATTGGTACGGTTCATGCTAATTCTGCCGGTGACGTTCCGGCCAGACTACATGCCATGGCTGCGCTTGCGGGATTAGGCCCGACCACTGCAGCACTCCAGATTCGCTCGGCCATTGACGTCGTAATCCAACTCAACCGGAGCGACGATGGTCGACGGTACCCCGCCGAAATTGCTTTACTGTCAAAAACCGGCGACGGCGCCGACCTGAACCTCATTCCCGTACTCACAACGGTGGGGCAACAGGTCATAGAAGGCACTGGACTCGGACTGCTGGACTCGTTGGCCACCGGTGACAGGCGGGCAGCATGAATCCGTTTGAAAAAATGATCAATTTCATCACCGCCAAACGTCGTGCAGCCCAACACCACGCCGAGTTCATCCGTGTGATTCGACAGGCCGCAGCACTGCTATCCGCAGGCCGTGCGCTGAGTCAACTGTGGCCGGAGCTAGCCCAAGCGCACAAATCTTGCGCCCGAAAACCGGCACCCGAAGACGCCGATCCGGGGTGCTGCGTACATCATGTACTCAACCGGCAACACGCAGCCAGCCTTTTGAACCAACCATACTTCGGGCAGATAACTGGACCAGGCCAAGCCCGCGACTGGCAGCAACTGGCCGCAACCCTGACTTTGGCCCGGCACACTGGGATGTCGTTGTCTCAGGTGCTATACCGTCTTGCCGATGCACTGGAAGCTGGAGAAGACGCCCAACAAGCTCGCGATGCTGCCTCGGCAGGCCCGAAATCTACGGCCAATCTCTTGGCCTGGTTACCGGTAGCTGGCTTAGGGCTTGCACACATGCTGGGTGCTTCTCTGAGTCAACTACTAACCAGCGGAACCGGTTGGGTGCTGGTCCTTTCGGGAGCTGCTCTAGCAGTTCTGGGACGGATCTGGACGCGTCGCATGATGAGCACCGCGGAGGAACCATGAACACCAATCACACAGCGACCGATCCCGCATTGGTCTTGGACATCCTGGCACAGCTGTTTGCCTCGGGCAGTTCACTAGCAAACGGACTCGCAGCAGTTGGACACCACCTACCTGGATGTCAGCCACTTACTTCGGTCGCCAACCAATTGCTGCTGGGCGTCAGCTGGGACGAAGCTTGGGAACAGGCCCGTGAGGCTCGGCATCTCGACCAGCTAGCTAATGAATTGCAATTCGTTCATACTTCAGCGGTTCCATCGGCTCACATGCTCACCACAGCAGCCACCGCGCTGCGGGCCAACCGAAAACGGTTAGCTGAACAGTTAGCCCAAGAGCTGGCCATTCGGCTCGTGTTACCCACCGGAATCTGTATGCTTCCAAGTTTCATTCTGCTGGGCATCGTGCCGATGGTGTTGGCCCTGCTACCCGGTTAGCAGCCACAGACTCATAACTAAATATCGACCAGTAATCCCATGTAAATATAAGGAGAATACCGTGGAACACAACCGACCCTTTAACCTCGACCTGACCGATGACAGCGGGGCTAGCACCGCAGAATATTCGATCGTTACTTTGGCTGCCGTTGCCTTTGCCGGCGTGCTTGCCGCGGTCATATCTTCGGGAACCGTCCAAGGCCTGTTGGAAGGTCTTATTGAACGTGCCCTGAGTTTCTAATCCTACCAACGAGACGGCCGGGGCACAGGCCCCGGCCACCTCGGGAGTTTTGATGCCATCATCCAAAAAATGCCCGGAAGGCTCAGTTACGGCAGAATTCGCCGTGATTCTACCGGTTGTCGTACTGGTTATCGCCATGCTCGTCAATGTCATAGTGATCGGTATGCACCAGTCCAATCTCCACCAAGCAGCCGCAGTCGCTGCCCGGCAATTGGCACGCGGGGAAGCACCAGGTGAGATAGATACCTCGGTAGCAACCATGACTTCGACCGCCACCAGTGTGACAACGTCGTCGTCTAGTGACTGGGCAACCGTTGAACTGACCAGTCCCGTCCCGGGGCCGCTCGGTCTGATACCCAGTATTGAACTCACTGCTCAAGCGAAAGCACCAAACCAATGGACCGTACAACCATAGCCACCGATGAGGGCGCGTCAACCGCCATGATGCTCACCGTATTTGCTGCTCTGATGCTACTCATAGCAGCAGCACTCACGCTCATTCAAGTGCATGTGGCTGCATCCCGGGCAGCCGTAGCCGCCGACTTGGCAGCGCTATCAGCTGCCGATGCGGCGAGGGGACTTATGGTGGGAGAACCGTGTGCCTTGGCAGAATCCACGATCAGAGCCCACGGAGCCTCCATGACCACATGTCAGCTTGAAGACCAGGGTGTTGTGCATATCGAAGTACGCTTGGGCGTGCCCATTGGGCTTGATGCTACTGCTGCGTCTCGGGCGGGACCGAAACTGCCCTAGTCAATGCCTCTGCGGCGAAGCGCAAAACTAACACGGCTCCGGCCTTATCTAACGGTGAGTTCCGGTTCCCGCACTTAGGTGACTGAACACAGGACGGGCACCCATCAGGACAATCACAGTTCTGGATGGCCTCCAGAGTTGCGGTGATCCACGTTGCAGCATGGCTAAAACCACGTGTAGCGAATCCCACCCCGCCGGGGTAACCATCGTAGACAAAGACCGTTGGTGCCTCGGTGTCGGGATGCAGCACTAACGAGACCCCACCGATGTCCCACCGGTCATTCGATGCGACTAATGGCATCATGCCGATCATGGCATGCTCGGCTGCATGTAGGGCCCCCGGGAGCCGATCTGCAGTCAAACCCGCAGCCACAAAGTGCTCGGAGGGTGCCGTAAACCAAACAGCCTGAGTGAACAACTCGCGTGCGCTGAGGTCTAACGGCTCCTCATCGATCACCTGGCCGCTGGCAATGTCTTTTCGCTGATACGACACCACCTGATTGGTTACTTTAACGGGACCATGCACCCAGGCGAACTGATCCTTGGCAGAATAGAATCGAGCGTCTTCGGTGAGTACTTCGACATCGGTAACATCTCGAGCTTGGGTAAAGTATTCGGGTTCAGCGCGGACTACGACGATCGTGGCATGTTCTTCATCGAGGTCATCAACCACCCAGGTACGGCCCTGGTGCACGTATACCGCGCCGGGGTGTGTTTGAGAGTGAGCTTGTTCGGAACCAATCGAACCCAAGACCGCTCCGGTTTCGCCATCGATGATCTGCATGGGCCCAGAACCGGAATCACGCAGACTGATCATCGCCGCGGCATGCTGTTCATGGGTCCAGTACCAACCGGCTGGACGACGACGTAAATATCCGGCAGTCGTAAGTTCTTCCACAATGTGTCGAATATGGTCCGGCTGCCCAAAGTCACCGAGATCATCAGGTTGCAGTGGAATTTCAGCCGCAGCAGCACATAGATGAGCAGACAGAATGTGGGGGTTTTGCGCGTCGATCACGTTGTCTTCGACTGCGAGGTCAAAGACCGACTGAGGATGGTTGACCAGATAGGTGTCCATTGGGTCATCGCCGGCAACATAGAGGGCGATGGAACGTTGGCCGGAACGCCCAGCACGACCTAGCTGCTGAAAAAATGAGGCGCGGGTGCCGGGCCAACCAGCGACCACCACACCGTCAAGTCCGGCAATATCTATGCCGAGCTCGAGCGCCGGCGTCGTGGCCACCGCCAATAATCTGCCACTATTGAGCCGTTCTTCGACATCGCGCCGTTCCTCAGGTAACAACCCGGCGCGATACGCAGCTGCCCGCCCCGGGAGGGACGAATCGATTTCTGCCAGATTCCGCTTGACGATCTGAGCCATTGCTTCTGCACCACGACGGGAGCGAATAAACGCCACCGACCGGATTGAATTAACAGCTAGATCTGACAGCATATCGGCGCCGGTTGCCACAAGTGACCGCCGCAGGGGAGCACCGTGCTCACCGGTGGTTTCAGAAAACTCAGATTCCCAGAACCCCACGACGACTTCACCGTGGCCCGATGTATCCTCTTCGACGCTGACCGCTGACGCCCCAATCAACTTGGAGAAACTTTCTGCTGGGGCAGAAGAAGTCGCTGAAGCCCCAATGAAGACCACTTCACGATTGCCCAAGCTGGCACAAATTCGGCGCAATCTGGTCAACACTACGGCGACATGGGACCCAAAAACTCCGCGGTAGGTGTGTGCTTCATCGACAATCACATATTTGAGGTTGCGAAGAAACTTTGCCCAACCCCCGTGATTCGGCAGGATACCCACGTGCAACATGTCCGGATTGGTGACCAGAATATTGGCGTGTTCGCGTGCCCAAGCGCGAGAGGATGGATCCGTATCGCCGTCATACGGGGCCGGACGCAACCACGAAACACCGTGTTCGGCTAAGTACTGCCAAGAGGCCAACTGATCGGCACCGAGGGCTTTGGTTGGGGCAAGATACAGTGCAGTGGAAACCTCATCGGCGACGTCGGCAACGACCGGCAGTTGGTAGGCGAGTGATTTGCCTGACGCTGTTCCGGTGGCCAACACCACGTGACGGCCCTGGAAGGCATGGTTTAGCGCAGCTACCTGGTGTTCAAACGGTTGCGTTACACCGGTTGAACCAACCGCAGAGATAAATTGTTGCGGCGTCTGCGCTGGCCAGTCAGCAAACCTGGCGGTGCGTTCCGGTAGCACGCGTGTGTGAACCAATTGGTCTGGCACACGGGAGTATCCAAGAAGCTCCGCCAGGTAGGATGCAGCGTCGTCATGGACGCTTGTCTGCTGAATGTGAATCGGCCGCTAGCGCTTACGGCTGGAAGGTTTGGGTGGCCCACTGGTCTTTGGGATCAACATCTGGGTGACCCAGTACGACAACATCACCAATGGCGGTCCAACCTAGGTACGAATACAGGGCCTGACCTTCGATCCCGGCGATGAGCAAGCCTTCTTCAACATCGTTTTCTAACGCCAGGGAACTGAGGTAACGCATGGTCAGTGAGCCCAGGCCCTGACGGCGGAAATCAGGTGATGTCCAGATTTGGTCAAACACTGCATAAGTACCATCGACGACCGCGACGCGACCGCGAGCAGCAAGCTTATCCGGGCCAGCTTCGGACTCCTCGGTGGTACGGAAAGCAACAAGGTACCAACCGTCGTTTCGGACGACCTCGGCGGTGAATTGTTCGGGCACGATGGGTTCTTCCACATCCTGCTCAGTCATATCGGTGACCATCACCAATTCGTCCACACCGATTGGGCGCAACTTGGTTTTTTCTGCGTAGGTGCGTGCGGTGGCACCGGCTGGTTGAGTCTCTTCTGGCAGATCAGCTGCAACGATTAACTGGCGGGTAGGGTTTTTGAGGATCTCACCTGCAACGACCTGTAATACGTCGTCCGACGCATTGGTGACCACGTATTCCCACAGGTCCTCACCGGCTTCAGCCGATTCCGGGGTCCGCAGCGCAGCGTGAATATTACCCTGCGTCGTGAGGTGATAGTTTCGAATTCGCGCACGACCGGTAAGCCAAGCCGTGGCAAGTTCGTCTGTCAGTGAAGTAGTGATAGCCATAGTCCTAGAATAGCTTCAGTCATGCTCTATGCCCAGCTACGAGTAGACACATTGCGCAAGCGTCACCAACTTGTAACCCTGATGAAAACTCATAGACCGTAACCCCGACCGCACTGAATGCGAAAAGAATTGCAACCGATGAACCTACAAACCAAAATTGCTCTTTACTATCATTTCGCTCCGATCGATGATCCGCAGGCTGTCGCCCTATGGCAAAAAGAACTGTGCAAACGCCTGGGGCTGACCGGCCGCATCATCATTGCCGAACACGGTATCAATGGCACCGTCGGGGGCCAGATTAAAGCAGTCAAGGAATACGTCAAGCTGACCCGAGGATACGACGGGTTCAAAGATCTCGAAGTCAAATGGTCGGAAGGGTCTGAAGCTGACTTCCCACGGCTCAGCGTGAAAGTGAAACCTGAATTGGTCGCGTTCGATCGGCCTGAAGAAATTCAAGTCGCAAAAGGCAACCGGGTGGTCGGGACGGCCACACACTTATCGCCCCAAGAGGTCAACGACCTGGTTGCACAGCGTGAGGCCGAAGGGAACCCGGTGACATTCTTTGACGGTCGCAATGCTTTCGAAGCCCAAATCGGGAAGTTTCACAATGCAGTCGTCCCGGACACCACCACAACACGCGACTTCATCACTGAACTGGAATCCGGGAAGTATGACCATCTGAAAGATCAGCCGATTATTACATATTGTACCGGTGGTATCCGCTGTGAAGTGCTGACCGTACTGATGGCCAATCGAGGATTCAACGAGCTGTATCAAATAGACGGTGGCATTGTGCGCTACGGTGAAACCTTTGGTGATGCAGGACTCTGGGAAGGGTCACTCTACGTCTTCGATGAGCGCATGGCCTTGAACTTTTCCGATACGCCCAAGGTGATTGGAACATGTCAATTATGCAATGCGCCCAGCGCCGAACTGCGTAACTGCTCAGACCCGGGCTGCAAGACGTTGGCGGTTATTTGTGACTCCTGTCAGGGCCACCGCCCCGACCGCATATGTGACACCTGCGTCAGTCATACCGCATCGACGAGGAAATAATGTACCCAGCTCCCGTTGCCAATCAGAAGGCTCTCAGCGCGCTCCAGCAGGATTTTATAGCCGCAGGGTACACC
>DHCMJ07802__coassemble_1233_pt1 | contig 16518 bp, 18 predicted proteins | sample DHCMJ07802__metabat2_low_PE_015 | metagenome-assembled genome bin DHCMJ07802 | reverse complement strand
AAGGCATGGATATAGGCACAGCTAAAGCCACACTTGCTGAGCGCGGCAATATTGCCCACCACTTGCTTGATATCTATGATCTCAACATTGAGGCCAGCGTAGCTGAGTTCCAAAATGTGGCCCGAGAAAGGGTATGTGAAATACGTGCCCGTGGAAAAACGCCAATCATCACGGGTGGATCAGGTTTGTACATCAGGGCCGCGCTAGACGTGCTGGAATTTCCGCCGACGGATAGCGAGCTGAGAGAGCGCCTTACTCGCGAAGTTCGTCAGTGGGGCATCGGCCACCTTAGTGAAGAACTCAAGACGGTAGATCCAGTGGCATCAGCACGAATCAAAGATGAGCGGCGTATCGTTCGTGCTGTGGAAGTGTATCGGTTGACTGGAAAACCATTTAGCTCCTTTATGCCGAGACGCCAATATCATCCACGCGTGCTACCGGTCGTGCAAATCGGTTTAAGTATTGACCGAGCCCAGCTGCATGAACGTATCGAACAGCGTGTAAGAGCCATGGTTGACGCTGGATGGATCGCTGAAGTCAAATGGTTGTTGACGGAAGGACTGGCCGAGGCCCCTACAGCTTCGCGTGCTATAGGCTACCGACAGATGATGGATTTTCTTGCCGGTGACACCACCATAGAAGCGGCCATGGACTCTACAATAGTAGCGACCAGACGGTTTGCCCGTCGCCAGGAAACCTGGTTCAAAGCTGATCCGCGGGTACGATGGATTAATGCAGAAGATTCGGACCACCTCACTGACGCTTTGAGGATCATAGAAACCAGTTAAGGTAACCATATGACTGCCCCTACGCCACCCGATCAAGCTACAAACCGTGACCTTCAAGTCCTCACCGGGACACGTTTTGTGAAGATTGCCGGACCGTGTGGGGATTGGATCGTAATCTACGATCCTACCGACTCCGTGAGTTTGACAGACACCCTTGCAGTGATACTGTGCGACCGCATCGCTGGCGTGGGTGCTACGGGTGTCGTGGTAGTGAAGCCAGCACGGCAGCAGTCCAACGCAACAGCCGCAGAATATCGACTCGTGGCGTGGCAAGCAAACGGGCAGCCTGTCCCAAATATGACGGAGCCAGCACGTACCGCTACTTGTGTTTTGGCAGTGCTCAAGAAGATCGCATCGGATGATACAAGTCATTGCATATTTGATACAGATCTTGGTCCGATCACAACGGTCTACACGCCTTCCTATATTGGCGTCGATATTGGTATTTGGAATTTCCCAGATCCCGATACAGCCGGCGCAGCGGGATCTGATGCCCTCGTGATGGCAGCCGGACTCCTCGATCCTCGGCCAGGGCTCAGCGTCCAAATTCAAAGTAATTACGTAACCGTTGCTGTCGAAACGCTCGAGGAACTGGAGTCTATTGATCTAGAGCACCAGCCATCACTTGAGCCGCCAGCTCCCAGACTCACAAGTATCAATTTTGTTGTTCCTCAAGATCCTCTAATGGCAAGTGGTATGGGACAATTGCGTTTGCGCACTTATACAGAAAGGCAACATGCGCACGATCTTGCAGCTGCCGCAGCCGCATCTGCCGTCGCGTTACAAAACTGGAGTGGTCTAAAGCAGCTGAATGTCTGGAATGTCGCGACGCAATATGGGGATATCGTTGTCCAGCTTCATGAGCAGCATAGATTGTCGACATTTACGAAATTATCAACTGTCTTTTTCGGGAAGCTCTGACACTCTCTCGATGTGGATCAGGCGAAACCCTTTGCTTGTTGCCGCGCGTCGGACGGTGAACTGGCCAGGATGCTTATCCTGAAGCATCCTGTCGATCCAAGGTAATAGTGAATCAGCCCCGAGCTTTTTGGCAACTACTAACCAGGCAGCCCCTCCAGAATTTAGCATGGGCAGCCAACGAATGAGCAGTTCGTGGAGGGCTTTCTTCCCAATGCGAATCGGCGGGTTCGACCAGATTAAGTCAAAACGCGTATCCTCGGTGACCTCATCGGGATGCTTGACAACGATATTTGACAGGCCCAGGTGTTTTGCGTTTCTTGCTGTTAACTCGGCGGCTCGTTCATTGATCTCCACAGCCAGAACGTCTGACATTGGGGCAAGCTTACCTAGAGTGAGAGCAATCGGGCCCCACCCCGATCCGATATCTAGAAAGGTGCCCTTTTGCGGTGGAGATGGCACAGTATCCAGCAATACTTCGGTCCCACGATCCAAACCATCGGGAGAGAAAATGCTGGCCGCCGTGTCAACTGTGAAAGTCTCGCCGGCAAGTTGTACGGCAATGCTGCGGCGACGCTCTTCGCCTGCAGGGGCGGCGGTAAAATAATGCTCGTTCATCATCAGCCAGTCTAATGCCTTCTAACGTCGGTGTTTGAGGCACAGCCCGATAGGGAAGACTAACGGAACTTTCGGGAATACTGCTTGCAGGTTAAACGTTGTTCTGTACAGCAGTATATGTACTGAATATGTGCTGAAGTCCGTTACTGGTAGCGGGCCTAGTATCGACAAATATGAGATACTGCTAGATAAGAATTTAGCCTCTGAACAAGGAGAAAATGGTCACACGACACGAGTCCTCTGAACCTCATATCGATCAAGAAGTCAAAGCACTAGTCGATCGAATTCTGTCTGCTGATGACGCAAAGCCATCGCATAGCAGCTCAGCGTTACATGACGTAGCTGCTAGTGCCCAAGCGCTTGATGACGGCGCCTCAAACCATACCCAGTTTGATGGTGATCAGTTTGAATTAGAGCAGCGCCACGCTCTGCGTCGAGTTGCAGGTCTCTCGACAGAACTCGAAGATGTCACCGAAGTTGAGTATCGAAAACTTCGGCTGGAACATGTAGTCCTAGCAGGCTTATGGACCGAGGGCTCTGTTGCTGAGGCGGAACATTCTTTGCGCGAGCTTGCCGCATTGGCGAGTACCGCAGGATCAACAGTGCTTGACGGTATCATCCAACGTCGTCATGCAGCAGATCCTGCAACTTTTCTAGGACGTGGTAAAGCTCTGCAGCTTGCTGACGTAGTTCGGGAACATGGCGCCGATACGGTGATTGTTGATACTGAGTTGGCGCCCTCGCAGCGCAGAGGCCTTGAGGATGTCGTCGGGGTCAAAGTTATTGACCGAACAGCATTGATTTTGGATATTTTTGCCCAGCATGCCCAGTCGAAGGAAGGCAAAGCTCAAGTCGAGCTGGCCCAACTTGAATACTTATTACCCCGCCTGCGCGGCTGGGGTGAATCTATGTCGCGTCAGGCTGGCGGCCAGGCTGCCGGTGGCGCCGGAATTGGTTCACGTGGTCCGGGTGAGACCAAGATTGAGCTCGACCGTCGTCGTATTCGCGACCGTATGGCTAAGCTGCGGCGCGACATCAAACATATGAAGAATGCGCGTGTCACCAAACGCGCTCGACGTCGCCGAAACCAGGTGCCATCTGTTGCTATCGCGGGATACACGAACGCGGGTAAGTCGTCCATCCTTAACCGGTTGACGAAGGCCGGCGTCCTTGTTGAAAACGCGTTGTTTGCTACGTTGGACCCAACTGTCCGTGCTGCACAAACTGCAGACGGTGTCGCGTACACGCTGACAGATACTGTTGGCTTCGTGCGTCAACTGCCAACTCAGTTGGTCGAAGCGTTTCGATCAACTCTGGAAGAAGTTGAAGAAGCAGATCTCATACTCCACGTAGTTGATGCTTCCCATCCAGAGCCAGAGGCACAAATTGAAGCGGTACACCAAGTATTTGCTGACACACAGATCAATGACATGACCGAAATCATTGTTTTCAATAAGGCGGATGCAGCAGATCCGCTGGTGTTAGTCCGCCTGCGGCGCCGTTATCCGAACGCTGTAATAGTCTCTGCAGCATCCGGTGAAGGTTTTGCCGAACTTGAAACGGCTATCGCAGCAGAGTTGCCGCGACCTACAGTGCATATGGATCTCCTGGTGCCATATACAGAAGGCGACGTCGTACACCGACTACACTCGGATGACACTGAAATTTTGGCGGAAACCTACGAGCCAGAAGGTACGGCGATGACGGTCGTCGTGTACCCCGAAGACAAGGACCAGTACCTAAGCTATGTCCGGTAAACAACCGGTAGACATCAAGTCACCCAGTCAAACACAAACCCAGGTTGGAGCGTGGCTGGCCGACGTTGTTGACGAACTGGGGGGCCAAACGCGTCCTGGCCAACAGCAAATGGCTGAAGAGGTCACTCATGCGTTTGAGACAGGGACTCACTTATTAGTCCAAGCTGGTACCGGTACAGGCAAATCTTTAGCCTATTTAATTCCCGCCGTCGATCGCGCCCTTGCCAGCGATTCTCCGGTAATAATTGCAACCGCAACCTTGGCGCTGCAATCGCAAATCATCAACCGAGACTTACCGCGTTTGTTGGACACGCTTGAACCATCATTGCCGAGGACCGTTGACGTAGCGTTGCTCAAGGGCCGAGCAAATTATGTCTGCAAACATAAACTCCACGGAGCTGCGCCCGAATCTGATGACGACAGCCTGCTTGGTTCCACGGATATAACTGGTCAACCTTTATCTCAGCTGGGCGAAGAAGTTGTGCGATTGCGCGACTGGGCCGAAGAGACGGACACAGGGGACCGCGACGACTTAAAACCCGGCGTGACTGATGAAGCATGGCGCCAGATTTCGGTGACAGCGCGTGAGTGTATCGGGGCATCCAAATGTCCCTTTGCGGAAGAGTGCTTTTCAGAACTTTCTCGTGAGGCTGCGGGGAAAGCCGATATCGTCGTGACAAACCACGCAATGTTAGCGATTGCTGCTTTCGAAGATCTGAACCTTATGCCAGAAACTGATGCGATTGTTATTGACGAGGCACATGAACTCACTGACAGGGTCACCTCGGCGGTAACTTCGCATTTGTCGGGACCGATGATTCGCAATGTTGCCAAACAAGCACGCCAAGAAGCATCAGTCGTGGCTTCTGATCTGACTGATGCTGCGGCCGGATTAGAAGCTGCATTTACCACGGCACCAACTGGTTGGTTCGCCCAAGGACTCAACGAGCATCAGCTCACCTCGCTTGAAACAGTGCAGAATGAGACACGCCAAATGTTGAGTGATCTCAAAGAATCAGACGTTAAGGATGCTGAAGACTCCAATGTTCAGCTAGTGAAAAACCGGCTGAGCGAAATCCTGGATACCTCGGAGCTGCTTATTGCTGCAGGTTCGCAGCCCAAAGGCGATATCGTTGTCTGGGCGACCAGGCCCTCACATTTCGAATCAGGTCACGGGTGGGTGGAGGCTGACCCTCATAGTGCGCCTTTACTTTATGCGGCGCCCCTTTCTATCGCGGTGAAATTTCGCGACAAACTGCTTAACGAATCGACTACCATCCTGACATCAGCGACATTGGCCGTTGGTGGAAAATTTGATGCTATTGTCGGAGATTTAGGATTCACGCTCAATGGCGGAGCGAAGTACAAGACCCTGGACGTCGGCAGTCCATTTGATTATCCAAGACAAGGCATTCTGTACGTAGCTGAGGATCTGCCCAAACCAGGGCCGCAACCCTCAGCTCGGTCCCATCAGCGTCTTGAAGAACTTCTCGAGGCGTCTAAAGGCGGGGCACTCTGTCTCTTTTCTTCACGCAGTGCCGCAAAAACTGCAGCCGAAGAAATGCGCCGCCGTCTCGGCGAAAAGCTGAACATCCTTTTGCAAGGAGAATCAACGCTGTCTGGACTTATCGATGAGTTCACAGAAGATACACGCACGTGTCTTTTCGGCACTCTCACCCTTTGGCAGGGAGTAGACGTTCCCGGTGACGCCTTAAGACTGGTCACTATCGACCGAATCCCTTTCCCACGTCCGGATGATCCACTAGCCTCTGCTCGGTCTCGGTATATCAGCCAACGCGGTGGTAACGGTTTCATGGCGGTGTCAGCTAATCACGCAGCGGTACGTCTAGCGCAGGGCGCCGGGAGACTTATCCGCTCAACATCAGACCGCGGAGTTGTTGCCATATTGGACTCGAGACTCGCTACGGCGGGATACGGCGGTTTCTTAAAAGCTTCCATGCCTGATTTTTGGGCGACTCGTTCTACTGAACAAGCGCTGTCGAGCTTGAAACGATTGTCTGCCGAAATCTAGTTGCACTGCTAGCTATCTAAATCCTTATAGTGTCCCTCCCTGTTGATTCAATGAATGTATCGAACATTCGAAAAGAACAACGGAAGGATGCTAGCGATGGCTACGAACAGAAACACCCGTAATGTCACACAGCACCTCAAACTGACCTCCAAGGGTCGTTTCGTGGCGGTTGTGTTGGCAGCTGTGTCGATAGCAACGTTTGGATCTCAACAACCGATTTCTTCTGCTGTCGCTGCTGACGGTAAGGAAGACGTAACACCCCAACGAATCGTGGTTCAGCCCGGCGATACGTTATGGGGCATTTCTTGTCGACTGTCGAACGGCAGCAATCACGCAGCTGTACTCGACAAAATTCTGACGTATAACCAGCTTGAAACATCCGAGTTAGAAGTTGGTCAAGTATTATTCGTCCCTGTATCTGAGTAGCAGGGATGCGTTTTCAGCGTCACTCAGCACTGCGCTACCGAACTCCCGGCTAAGCTATTGCCGTGACTAATCAGCAAGAACAGGCTAAAACCGCTGCTCTAGAGGCGCTACCACTTCGTGACAATCTGCGCGGGCAATCGCCATATGGTGCCCCGCAGTTGGAAGTAACGCATCTACTGAATACGAATGAAAATACGCACCCGGTGCCTCAGCGGGTTGTTGACGCAATTGGCCAGGCGGTCCATGCCGCAGCATCGTCGCTGAATCGCTATCCGGATCGAGAATTTACAGAACTGCGCCAACGCTTGGCGTCTTACCTCGGGCACGATCTCACCGAAAATAACGTGTGGGCGGCTAATGGCTCCAACGAAGTACTACAACAAGTCTTACAAGCCTTTGGTGGACCGGGTCGAAAAGTGCTCAGTTTTCCACCAACTTACTCGATGTACCCGCTGCTCGCGTCTGCAACAAACACCGAATACATCAGTGGAGTTCGGGCAGACGACTTTACCCTGACACCAGAAGAAGCCGCACGTCAGGTTCAAGCCACAGCACCAGACATCGTTTTTCTGTGTTCGCCCAATAATCCCACAGGGACTGCGTTAAGCCTTGATGTTGTTGAAGCCGTTTATCAAGCGGGCAAACAATTCAATAGCATAGTCATCGTCGATGAAGCCTACGAAGAGTTCTCACTTTCAGATACCAAATCAGCCTTGACCCTATTAGCAGGACGCGAACGTCTAATCATCTCACGTACCATGTCGAAAGCGTTCGCTTTGGCAGGTGCCCGCCTCGGATATTTAGCAACCTCCCCACAAGTCACCGATGCTTTGAGACTGGTGCGTTTGCCATACCACCTGTCCTCCATTACTCAGGCTGCGGCTAACGCAGCCTTAGAACACGTAGATGAGCTCTTGGCGACGGTTGATGAAATCAAGGCTCAACGCGACAGGATTGTGCTTGAGCTAGAAGAAATGGGCTTGCAACCTGCCGTCTCCGACTCTAATTTCGTCTTCTTTGGCTGGTTTGAAAACGCGCACGCCGTATGGCAAGGACTATTAGACCGAGGAGTTTTGATCAGGGATGTGGGTATTCCGCACCATCTGCGTGTAACAGCTGGGACAGCTGAAGAAACCACCGCGTTCCTTGTTGCGCTTCGCGAGGTAATCAGTGCTTAGAATAGCCTGAAGATATACGGTGGCGACTAGAATGGATCGTCGCACCAAATTCCGCCTAATAAGGAGTTTCCTGACCTCTATGGCAGCTGAACTGATTTCTGGTCGAAAAGCGTCGATGAAGCGTACGACGTCCGAGTCGGACGTTTATGTTGAACTCGACCTTGATGGCACCGGTACCGCAGACATATCCACCGGCGTACCGTTTTTCGACCACATGTTGGATGCTCTGACTCGTCACTCGCTTATGGATATAACGGTTCAAGCAACAGGCGATACCCACATCGATGTTCACCATACGGTCGAGGACACAGCGATTACACTGGGTGAGGTCTTCAAGGTTGCGCTGGGGGACAAGCGTGGCATACGTCGCTATGGTGAAGCCACAATACCCATGGACGAAGCGTTAGCCCGAGCCGTGGTCGATCTTTCTGGGCGCCCGTACTTTTTGCATGAGGGCGAATCGGAGGCCCAGGTCTACCATCTGATAGGTGGGCACTTTACCGGGGCCATGACCCGTCACGTTTTTGAATCTTTCAGCCATCACGCTGCAATCAATGTGCACATTGACCTACTACGTGGCCGCGACCCACACCACATCGTTGAGGTACAGTTCAAAGCATTTGCCCGCGCCATTCGTCAGGCTATTGAACAGGACCCGCGAGTCGACGGGATACCTTCGACCAAGGGCGCGCTCTAGTGTCCGGCAAGAAACCTACTATTGCGATAGCCGATTATGGTATTGGTAACCTGGGCTCATTAGCTAATGCATTCGCCTATAACGGTGCTGACGTGTTGGTTACCTCGCGAGGCTCTGACCTCGTTGCAGCTGACGGTATGGTGCTGCCTGGTAACGGAGCATTTGCCGCGTGCAAACAGGCCATGGACAAATTTAGTATTACTCGGTGGATCGGACAGCGTGTCGCCGGTGGTCGTCCAGTGCTCGGAGTATGTGTAGGTCATCAAGTGTTTTTTGACGACTCAACAGAATTTGGCAACCATGAAGGTATGGGTGAGTGGCCAGGTACGGTTGAAAAGCTAAAAGCTGAGACCGTTCCGCACCTAGGTTGGAGCACTATACGACCGGCCCAGAACAGCACCATATTCAAAGGTCTAGAGGCCGAGCGCTTCTACTTTGCGCACTCGTATGCGGTGCTGGAGTGGAATTTTGATCAGGGTATAGAAGTCATGGAACCACCACAAGTATCGTGGTCGAATCATGGCGGAGATTTTATTGCCGCTGTGGAAAATGGGCCATTAACTGGAGTGCAATTTCATCCAGAACTTTCCGGCCCTGCCGGTCTGCAACTATTAAATAATTGGTTAGGAACTGTATAATGCCTTGGTGGTCAACACTACTACTGGCACTGGGCGGTATCTTACTGGGTGGCGCCTGGTCACTACACAGACAAAAAGCGCCAGTCTGGGTTCGCATTGCTGCTATCATTCTTGCCGTCCTTGCAGTGATTGCGGCGTTCTTTACCATTCCATGGGCTGACTAATAACGGAGAAGTATGACCACACCACTAGAACTATTACCCGCCGTCGACGTTCAGGACGGCAAAGCCGTGCGGCTTGTCCAAGGAGCCTACGGCACCGCGACCAACTACGGTGATCCATTTGAAGCAGCAATTGGTTGGCAGCAGGCAGGTGCCGAATGGCTCCATCTGGTAGACCTCGACGCAGCGTTTGGGCACGGCAATAACCGCGAGATTATACGCCGAATCACGAGTGAACTCGGCATCAAAATCGAGCTATCGGGTGGTCTACGCGACGACGCTTCCCTAGACGAAGCACTCGCAATGGGCGCCACCCGGGTCAATCTTGGTACTGCTGCGTTGGAAAACCCAGAGTGGACGGCTCAAGTAATCAAAAAGTACGGCGACAAGATCGCTGTAGGCCTCGATGTTCGGGGCGAAAAGCTGGCAACCAGAGGCTGGGTCCAAGAAGGCGGCAATATTTGGGATGTGCTTGAGCAGCTCGAAACAGCAGGCTGTGCACGGTACGTTGTCACAGATATCACCAAGGACGGTACTCTGACTGGTCCAAATACCGAGCTGCTGGTCCAAATTGCCGAAAAGACGGGGAAACCTGTGGTTGCTTCCGGCGGGATCTCAACCCTTGACGATATTGCCAAACTTGCCGGCATGGTTGATCGTGGTATCGAAGGTGCGATTATCGGAAAAGCTCTCTACGCGAATCAATTTACGCTAGAACAGGCACTACAGGTTGCTTCCGGCACCGCTGTGAAAGATGTTTAGGCAAAGATGCGAGATCGACCGCAACTTCCCGGCCATATTCAAGCAGCCTTAGAACGAAATTTGGCGCGCCAAAATCGAGATGCCTTTGGTCGCCCTGCTGACTCAGCAGGTACGACGTGGGAGGGGCGAGATCTATCTGGATCAGGGATTGCCGGATCAAGCAACCCACTCCATGCCTTTGACACCGATGACGGCCTCGCAGATGACGCATGGGCTAAAGTCAGCCAAGATTTGATCGACGGAAACGCGAATGAAAAAGACGTCATCAAAGTCCTCGAGAAGATTCGCGTCTTTGCAGCAGTTGTTCCAACCGTTGCGGAGACCAGTAGTCACACCCATGTAGATGATCATGGTCATGAGCACACAGTGGAGTCGGATAAAGAGTCGGATGTTGCGTTAGTCTCGCTGACATCAGCCGACGGTCGCGGGGCTTTACCGGTGTTCACATCAATTCCGAGATTAACAGCTTGGCACAAGGACGCGCGGCCTGTTGCCGTATGGATGCCTCGGGCGTGCCTTAGCGCCGTAGATGAAGGTAACGAATTAGTCGTTGTGGACCCGGGCGCTACACTGACCTTCGTTGTTCGTCGTCCTGCCGTTTATGCGCTGGCCCAGCAGCAACAATGGACCCCCTCGTATGAGGATGTCCAGATTGCCCAAGAGCTTGCCAAACTTACTGATCTCATCCCCGGTTTATCGCAGCTGGCTATGGCACCTGGCCGAGGCGTCGCTACCCAAACTGCGGACGGAACCGTCGTTGCCGGTGGGGGAGCAGGTCCTGAACTTGCGTTGGTCGCTACACCGAATGATTACTCAGACGTCGTAGGCAATAAGCTGATGCTGTCGACACTGCAAACGCTTATAGCCGATGAAGAGCTGCTCGCGCAACGTGCTGATACCGTGGAAATTGTCCTCGGTTCGCCTGACTAATTATTCCTCGTGTACTTGATCAAGATTTTGCGATACTTGAGTGAAAATCTGGCGGATCATTGAGAGCTGTTCGTCGCTTACGGCATCGGTGAAAAGACCCTTGACACCTTTTGCATGAACAATGGAGGCACGACGAAACATCCTTCTACCGTCCGCCGTCAGCTCTGTTTGCCAAGCGCGTCCGTCTTCTGGACACTTGACACGTTTCACGAGTCCTCGCTCAGAGAGCACTTTTACCTGATAAGTGAGTCGCGATGGAGAGAACACAATCGCATCTGCAAGTTGCCCCATGCGCATACGTCCCTCGGGAGCCTCTGAGAGTAACAGCAGCATATTGTATTCGCTCAAAGTGAGACCCATTTGCTGTTTGAGACGCTTCTCTAAGCTGTCGAGAAGTCGTGCTGTGGTCTCAAAATAGACCCGAAAGGCCGGACCAAGAGGCTGGCGCAGCTGTTCACTAGTCAGGTCCGTTGAGGAGTTGTTCAAAGGGAATCACTTCCAGTTCTTTCGGCTGTGACGATGCACGGCGTGGACGCGGGGCTAATCGGGTGACGACCTCGGTAAGATCATCTCCGGCGTGGGCTATTCTACGGCTCAAGTACGCCTCATTGGAATTCGGGTCAGTATTGACCGAGCCCCAATCTTCCGTGGCAGCGTATACCCCGGTGGGCATAACGCGCATTCGTAGATACGAGAACAGCGGTCTCATCGCCGTATCGATCACCAATGAGTGGCGGGGACTGCCTCCGGTTGCACCCAACTGGATTGGCACACCGGTCAGCGAATCATTGTCGATAAGGTCCCAGAACGATTTAAACAGACCGGAATAGGTGGCTTTGAACACAGGCGACACTGCAATGATCCCATCGGCTTGTTCTACCTCGCGGATCATTTCTATCAACCGCTCAGAACGACTAGAGGTGACCATCGAATCGGCGATATCGGTAGCCACTTCTCGGAGTTCGAAATGATGCATTTCGGCTCGGTATCCGCGTTGGGACAATGCATCAGCGGCCGCCTCCGCTAGCTGTTTGCCGAGTAATGAGGTCGAGCTCGGGTCGCTGAGACCTGCGGTGACGACTGCAATGTGCCTCGTGTCCGGGGTGAACGGATCTGTTGACTCAAATGACGTTTCCATAGCAATCCTTGTAGAATCTCCGATTAATCATCGTACGTGGTTGTGACAAGATTTTTATTCAGATCCACTCGCTTGAGCCTGCTGTCGTTCTTTGTGCGCCTCAGAACCCACGCCACCACCAGCGATTGGTGCATTGCCGGCCGCATGGCGTGCCTTGAGGAACTCGTGGGTCGGTGCGGAGGGAACATCTTCGGGGCGTCCCTTGGCAAATTCTTTCCGCAGGGTAGGAAGCACCTTCTCACCGAATAAATCGATCTGTTCTAACACAGTCTTGGTTGATAGACCGGCGTGGTCGATCAAGAACATCTGCCGCTGGTAGTCGCCCACCCACTGGCGAAACTCTAACGTCCGTTCAATAACTTGTTCTGGTGAGCCAACCGTCAGCGGAGTCATCTTTGTGAAATCTTCCATTGACGGACCGTGGCCGTAGACTGGGGCATTGTCGAAGTAGGGGCGGAACTCGTCCCAAGCATCCTGGGATTTTTCACGCATGAAAGTTTGTCCGCCCAATGCGACGTACGCTTGGTGAGCTTTACCGTGACCGTAGTACTCGTAGCGTTGACGGTACAGCTGTACCATTTGGACTACGTGCTCTTTGTTCCAAAAAATATTGTTGTGGAAGAAACCATCCCCATAGTAGGCAGCTTGTTCTGCAATTTCTGGTGAACGAATGGACCCATGCCAAACAAACGGTGGAATGTCGTCCAGTGGACGCGGCGTCGAGGTAAATTGCTGTAGTGGAGTACGGAAGCGTCCTTCCCAGTCCACTTCCGTTTCCCTCCAAAGGCGGTACAGCAGGTTATAGTTTTCGACGGCTAAAGGAATGCCCTGACGAATGTCTTTGCCGAACCATGGGTACACCGGGCCGGTATTGCCACGCCCCATGGCTAGATCTACACGCCCATCGGACAAGTGTTGTAGGTAGGCGTAGTCTTCTGCCAAGCGAACAGGATCCATCGTGGTAATGAGTGTGGTTGCTGTTGATAGGATGAGATTCTGTGTTTGTGCTGCGAGATAGGAGAGTAGTACCGGCGGGTTGCCAGGGGCAACAAATGGTGGGTTATGGTGCTGGCCAGTTGCAAAGACCTCAAAGCCAGCCTGTTCGGCGTGCTTGGCGATCTTGACCGTATCCTTAATACGCTGGTTTTCAGATGGGGCTTTCCCCGTGTGTGGATCAGGAGTGACATCACCGATGGTGAAGATACCAAACTGCATACATTTCCCCTCAAAAAATCTTTCAAGTCTGAACTAACCTTGAGTGTAGTTCTTCGAAGAAACTATTTCAAATCTGAAATACTTTTCGTCTTGACGATTACCAATTGAACGACATGCTCTTCGTGAATCGAAAGCAACCTCTGCCACAGATTGTAGTTCTACACGATAAGCTGGAAAACATGCATAACACGTTGTCTCGGCCCGTCGTTGTGGGTGCGGCTATTTTTGATCAAGCGTCCCAGCCAACCAAAATGTTGGCGGCTCGACGCAAAGCACCTAAATCCCTAGCAGGATACTGGGAATTCCCGGGTGGCAAAGTGGAGCCTGGTGAATCTCATACTGTTGGACTCCGTCGCGAGATCCGAGAAGAACTCGGCGTCGAAGTTGACATTCTGGATGTAATCGATGCGCCCGATGAAGCTGGCTGGCCATTGGATAATGGCATGCATCTTCATGTTTTCACGGCCGTTGTGACCGCCGGAGAACCATTGCCGTTGGTGGAACATGACCGCTTGGAATGGACAGAGCTTAATGCCCGACAACTGCACGCCCTGGAATGGATCCCAGCGGACCGTCCAATCGTCGATGCCATTCTTGCCAAACTGGCCGATCCCAAGAGCACGGTATAAAAAACCGCTTGACGACTAGGACCGGGGCAATTCGCCGTGCCGAGTATTGAGTTTCTCGGCTCGATTGACGATACTCTGTGCATGCGCGATCAGTGGGCCGTCCACCATAGTTCCTCGGAACTGGAACACGCCTCGCTGCTGTCTGACTTGTGCTAGAAGTGCACTCGCATACTCAAGTTCTTCATCAGTCGGTCTATAAGCATCTCGGATGACTTGGACCTGTGCTGGATGGATGCAAGCCTTCGCTGTCCAGCCGCTCGCTACAGCGTCCTGTGCTTCAGCAATGAATTGGTCGGTAGGTTTTAGGTCGGTGTGAATGGTATCGATGCTTGCCTTGCCTGCTGCAGCTGCTGCTAACAACACCTGTGCTCTTGCAAAACGTGGCACATCCCGATAGGTACCGTCTGCAAAGCGCGAAGCCGATCCGCCCGTGGATACCATGAGGTCCTCGGAGCCCCACATCAGTGCAACTACTGATTGATGTTTAGCAATCTGTGGAGCCTCGCGAATCCCCGAAGCTGATTCACATAACGCGATCAAGGCAACTCCAGGTAGTACCGAGTTGACATGCGCAATATCGTCGCTACTTTCGACTTTGGGAATCATCACATAACGAATAGCCGTATTTGCCAATAGGGCGGCATCCTCAGCGAAATCCGGTTCATTGACAGGATTCACGCGAATGATGGTCTTCGAGGTGGTTGCCTCATCCATGCTGGACAAATGGTCTGCCAGTGCACTCCGGGCACCTGGTCGGTCCGCCGGGGTGACCGCGTCCTCGAGGTCGATAATTATGGCATCCGCTCGATCATATGCTTTTGCATATCGATCGGGGCGGTCTGCGGGGACAAAGAGTATTGCTGGTCCGATCTTAAAGGTACTCATGTTGTGGCCTCTTGATGCTTCGTTTCAGATTCCCACAGTATGGTGGAGCGAATGCATTCCGCTACAATATCGCCGTGTTGATTGCGCCCGATATGTTGGAATTTGATAATGCCTTGACCTGGGCGGGAAGATGACAGGCGTTTAGCTAAGATCTGAGTCTCGGTATACAGGGTGTCGCCGTGATAGAGCGGCTGAGGGAAGTTGACCTTCTCAAACCCAAGGTTTGCCACGATAGTGCCCTGGGTGAGTTGGGAAACCGAGGCCCCTACGATCGTCGATAAGGTGAACATCGAGTTGACCAGCGGTTGGCCAAACTCTTGTTGGGCTGACCAGTAGGCATCTAAGTGCAGCGACTGGGTGTTCATCGTCAGCGTTGTAAAGTTTACGTTGTCGGATTCGGTTACCGTACGCCCAGGCGCATGTCGATAGGTGGTTCCTGTTTCGATTTCATCGTAGTAAAGACCACGTTGCTGAATGATTCTTTGTTGATCAGGCATAACGCTCCTACAAGCCCAGTGATCGTGCGATCAACATCAGTTGTACTTCGGTTGTGCCTTCGCCGATCTCCAGGATTTTGGCATCACGGTAGTGGCGAGCCACAAGCGTTTCATTCATGAATCCGTAGCCGCCGAAAATCTGGGTGGCATCTCGTGCATTATCCATGGCAGCCTCGGAAGCGACCATCTTGGCAATGGACGCCTCTGTTTTGAACGGCTGACCAGCGACGATCTTCATGGCCGCTGCGTAGTAGGCAGAACGTGCAGCATAGGCCCGAGCCTGCATCCGTGCGATTTTGAACGAGACGCCCTGGTTTTCTCCGATGGGTCGCCCAAAGGTTGTTCGAGTCTTAGCATACTGAACAGATTCATCTACACAACCCTGAGCAGCGCCGGTGGCAAGAGCCGCGATTGCCACGCGTCCCTCATCAAGGATGCCCATGAAATTGGCGAAGCCGCGCCCACGTTCGCCCAGTAAGTTTTCCTCTGGAACCTGAACATCCTGGAGGGTCAGTGGGTGCGTATCAGACGCATTCCAGCCGACCTTGTCATAAGGCGGTTCTGCGGTAAACCCTGGAGTATCTGTTGGCACAATGATGGTTGAGATTTCGTCCTGGGCGGTTAGGGCGGTGACGGTCACCATGGAGGTAATATCGGTGCCAGAGTTTGTGATGAACTCTTTGTTCCCGTTAATAATCCAGGTGCCATTGTCGAGTGTGGCCTTTGTTTGCGTGCCACCAGCGTCTGATCCTGCTGCAGGTTCTGTGAGTCCAAACCCGGCGAGCTGTTGTGCTTCAGCGAGCGCGGGTAACCATTGGAGTTTTTGTGCTTCAGTGCCGAATTTCAGAATGGGCATCATGCCAAGCGATACCCCAGCCTCGAGTGTGATGGCTACTGATTGGTCGACTTTTGCCAGCTCTTCTAGTGCCAAACACAAGGTGAAATAGTCGCCCCCTTGGCCACCGTATTCTTCGGGAATGGGCAGTCCAAATAGACCCATCTCACCCATCTGGGCGATGACTTCGTAGGGAAACGATTTTTCCCTGTCGTGTTTGGCGGAGACGGGCGCCACGACGTCTTGGGTAAACTCTCGTACACCCTCAACCAGCGCGAGTTGTTCTTCATCCAGGAGGTGATCGATTGACATGTATAAACCTTCTTTCGCTGAAACCAGCTCTACTCGCCGTGTTCGGTATCGTCTGCGGTGACTGTTAAAATGTTTTGGTCTAACTTGACTTGCTGCGCATCG
>DHCMJ07802__coassemble_1228_pt1 | contig 16537 bp, 14 predicted proteins | sample DHCMJ07802__metabat2_low_PE_015 | metagenome-assembled genome bin DHCMJ07802 | reverse complement strand
TGTCTGGCGGGGCATGGGCCACAGAAAATACTGCGACCTTCGTGCCACCAAGCACCACGGTGCTCAGCACATTGCGTCGAGACAACTTGACTCCATGGAAGATACGCAGCGCGGGTAGGGCCGAAGAAACCCGGGTTTGCAGCACCTGCGAGAGGCGACTGTGCAGGGTACGCTGTTTGCGTCCGAAAAAGCCACCCGGGATGGAGCCGTGAACGACTTGTTGTGCCAATGGCGAATCCACGGTGACCGGTGGATTGCCCGGTAGTTGGACCGGCCCATCTGCCAAAGGCGGAATGAACCTGAGTGGCTCGGGTTGCTTCGACACATTCGGTCGGGTTTCGTAGGCACGCGCTGTTGGCTGTTGTGTCGTGGTTGAGCGCTGCTCAGCCGCACCGTTGGTGGTGGAATCAAGTTCAGACAATTGTTTCCAGGCCTTGGTGATCTCATCAAAGCGTGCTGCATCACCACCGCGATCAGGGTGGTGGCGTTTCGCTAAGGAAAGATAGGCTCGACGGATCTGCTTTTCGCTGGCCGACGGACTGACCCCGAGCACCTGATAGGGGTCTGAACGGTTACTGAGATTGTCTGACACGGGCCATATTCTACCGGTCCTGTTCTAAACTGGAGGACATGTCCAGAATCTATCTTGATCACGCAGCCACCACACCGGTGCGCGATGCCGCGCTCCAAGCGTTCATCACCCAGGCAAAACGCAAAGGCAACGCATCGGCGCTGCACTCGGCTGGGCGATCGGTAAAATTCCAGGTGGAGGATGCGCGAGATCAGCTGGCGGCAACCTTGGAGGCTGATCCAACCGAAGTACTTTTCACGGCTGGTGGCACCGAGGCAGATAACCTGGCGCTGAAGGGCCTGTACTGGGCAAACCATCCCAACGACGTCATTATTGCCACCGGTGTTGAACACCCTGCGGTACTTGAAACACTTGAGTGGTTAGAAGCCCACGAAAACGCGACGTTGGTCTTTGTGGATGTGACCGAGGAAGGTTTTGTCGACGTTGACGCATTCAACACTGCACTGCAGGAACATGCAGGGCGTATAGCGTTAGTCACGTTGATGTGGGCCAATAACGAGATTGGCACCATCCAGCCCGTCGAATACATCGCCGAATTGTGCCGGGCAGCCGGCGTAGATTTTCATGTTGACGCAGTTCAAGCGTTTGGCAGCCTGCCTATTACCTTTACTCCAGGAATAACCACGATGGCACTTTCCGGGCACAAGATCGGTGCACCCGTAGGAATCGGCGCGCTGCTTGTGCGTCGTGACGCCAAACTAGTGCCGGTCTTACACGGCGGGGGACAGGAACGTGAAATCCGCTCGGGGACCATTGCCGATGCGCTGATCGTGGCCTTTGCTGCCGCAGCAGTTGAAGCAACGCAGCAGCTCACCGAAGAATCGGCCCGGTTGGCTGGCCTACGAGACCAACTGATCCATGCGATTCAGGAACACATTCCCACGGCAAAATTGCAGGGACCGGTTGACCCAAATTATCGGCTTCCAACGAACGTGCACTTTTCCTTTGCGGGGGCCGAAGGTGACTCGTTATTATTTGGGTTGGACATGGCAGGGATCGAATCATCGACGGGTTCGGCGTGTAATGCCGGGGTATCACGTCCCTCGCACGTTATCTTGGCTACCGGTCAAGACGAATCAGCGGCCCGATCCACCCAGCGGTTTAGTCTGGGACATACGACGACGCAAGAAGATATCGACGCGGTGATAGCTGCACTGCCGGGAATTTACCGGGCGGCAGCAGATGCCGGGATGGCTGCAGAGAAGTCATCCATCCGCACAGCAAATTCACACCGCTAACGGGAGAGCATTATGAAAAAGTTAAAGGTTTTGGCAGCAATGTCAGGCGGTGTCGACTCGGCCGTGGCTGCCGCACGTGCAGTAGACGCTGGACACGACGTCGTCGGAGTGCACCTAGCGCTATCGCGCATGCCCGGCACCTTGCGCACGGGTTCGCGCGGCTGTTGCACCATTGAAGATGCTTCCGATGCATGGCGTGCTTGCGAAATGCTTGGTATTCCGTATTACACCTGGGATTTCTCGGAGCGTTTCCAGGAAGAAGTCGTTGATGATTTCATCGAAGAATATGCTGCCGGACGTACGCCAAACCCGTGCATGCGCTGTAATGAACGCATCAAATTTGCGGCCCTGCTCGAACGTGCACTGGCCCTGGGCTTCGATGCCGTCGTGACAGGGCACTACGCCAAGGTTCTTGAGGGTGAAAATGGCGAACTTGAACTTCACCGCGCCGCAGACGATGCGAAAGACCAGTCATATGTGCTGGGCGTGCTCACCGCAGAACAGCTTAAACACTCGATGTTCCCGCTGGGCGACACACCGTCCAAAGAGATGGTTCGTGCCGAGGCTGCTCAGCGTGGCATTTCGGTAGCTCAGAAACCGGACTCTCACGACATCTGCTTTATTCCAGATGGCGATACCCGTGGCTGGCTAGAAGAAAAGATCGACATGGAAGACGGCCCGATCTATGACACCAGCGGTGAACAAGTCGGCACTCACCCTGGCGCTCAAGCCTTCACCATCGGTCAGCGTCGCGGATTGTCCATCGGCAAACCAGCAGAAGATGGTAAACCTCGTTTCGTGCTGGAAATTAGTCCGAAAGATAATGCCGTAGTGGTCGGTTCACGCGAAATGCTTGCTGTTGACCGCATTACCGGGATCCGGCCATCCTGGGCAGGGGCTCCGATTGCCGAAGAGGTCACCGGCGCATGGTTTGCATGCCATGTTCAGGTCAGGGCACACGCAGAACCTGTACCCGGTCGTGCCCGCGTCACCACCGGTGACGTCGACGGGACCGAAGCGGTGGTGTGGCAAATGGAACTTGATCAGACGATCCAGGGTGTAGCACCCGGACAAACGGCTGTCGTGTACCAGGGGACCCGCGTACTTGGCCAGGCCACCATCCACAAATCGATCAACGCAGAACGTCTGGCACACGTCTAAGCTAGGAACCATGAACTACGACTCCACGGCGTCATCGTTGGCGGGCAAAACAGATCCGGCCATCTTTGAAGAACTCTTGTCCATCCGATCCAGTATCGACAATATTGATGCCACGCTGGTGTATCTGTTGGCCGAACGGTTCAAATGCACCCAGAAGGTCGGGCAGCTCAAAGCCGCACACGAATTGCCGCCATCGGATCCGGAACGTGAAAAGTCCCAGATCAAACGATTACATGCACTATCGCGTGACGCGGAACTTGACCCGGTGTTTGCCGAGAAGTTTTTGAACTTCATCATTGAAGAAGTGATTCAGCACCATAAAGCCATTTCGCAGGAGCAGCAGTGACGGCCCCGGTGGGCCTGGTCGATGGTACATTTGCAGGAACTGATCTCCACGCAGTCTACGAACTGCAAAGCCGCGAAATTGGTCCCCCACATATCCCCGCGCTAGCCGAACTGCCGGACGTTGGACCACACGCCACAGGTGTTGGAAAACTTGCAGCGAACCTCAGCGTGCCCCTGGAACTGCGTTCCTATGGGTGGCAGTTGCAGCATGGTGCACGAATCTCAGCCAGCGACCAACTACGAGCTACATCCCATCGCGATAGTGCCATCCAAGCCATGGCGGATATTGCGGCCGATGATGCCATCCCAGGGGTATCGGTTCGCCTCTTGGGTCCTGTGACCCTGATGATGCTGGGGTGGTTGCCCTCTGGCCAACGGATCCTACGCGACCCAGGTGCTCGCGCAGACATTGCGTCAGCCTGGGCCGAAGGAGCAGCGACCCTGAGTGCTCGCATTCGTGCGGTGCTTGGAGCTACTGCGACCATCGTTATTGACGAGCGCCAAGTCCACCGCGCCGTCACCGGTCGGGTGCCTACCGCCTCAGGTGCTGGTTTTGAACGGTCCATCGACGTGACCGAGGTCCAATCCTATTGGCAAGCCATCCAAAGTCAGGATGCGACCATGCTGTTGGAAACCTCAGGTGAACTCGCTGGCACAGCTGCCCAAGTCGGTGGCATTGTGCTGGATTGGCCGCACGGACGAAGCACAGCAACCGAGCTGACTTGGCAACGCATTGATCATCTCGTGCAGGCAGGAACACCGGTTGCTCTGCATCTAAATCGCCGTGACAACCCGAAGCGTTATGCCGAAGAACTCATCGAGCAATATCTGGATTGGACAGCGAGTCCCAACGGATTAGAGCACGTGCATTTCGTGCACCGATTTGATCAAGCCGGTGCAACGGAAACTGGTTCCGGTCTCCAATGGCTGCGCATGCTGGCCGACCATGCAGCCGGATACGCCGCCACGCTGTAATACCTCTGAACCCAAGGCAGGTAGGTGGCCGGCAAGGCTTACGAAGACATTAGAGTCGACCGGCTGCTTTGAGCCGTAAATACATATCGCCCACCGCCATCGGCAAATCGTCTGGCTGGGCCTCAACGACATCTGCACCATAACGGTTCAGGAGTTGCACCATTTTACGGTTTCGCAGTTTTTGTGTCTCAGCGCTCGCTGCGATAAACGCTGCATGAGAAGACTGGCGCTCCGCTGCCATGGCATCGAGCTCTGGGTCTGCTACCGCAGCCACCAAAACTACGTGACGTTTCGCCAGCACGGGCAAGATGGGAACTAATCCCTCTTGAATTGCGGCAGAATCTAGCGGCGTGACCAAGACAATGAGCCCGCGCTGTTTTGTAACCTTTGATATCTCAGGCGGTAAAATTGACCAGTCGGCGGCCAAAAGACGAGGAAAAACATGTGATAAAGCTGTGGAAACACGGTGCAGCAGATGGCCTTTTTCCTCAGAAGAAGACCGCGTGCGGATGGTCTGGTCTAAAGTCAGGACATCAACCCTATCCCCACCAGCATTGGCAAGCGCAGACATAAAGAGTGCAGCCTCGATGCCGGCATCAAAGCGAGTCTCATCGCCCACCCGGACGGCTGAGGCCCGAGACGAGTCAAGAACGACTACTACGCGGCGGTCACGTTCGGGTCGATACGTGCGTACAATGAGCTCGTCTGAACGTGCTGAGGCACGCCAATCGATGGTCCGTACATCGTCACCTCGAACATACTCCCGCAACGAATCGAATTCGTGTCCCGCACCGGGCGCATGAACAGCAGAGCGTCCCTCGATTTCGCGCAGCTGATGAATCCGGGAGGGTAAGTGCCGTCGAGAACGAAACGGTGGAACCACGGTCACACTACCAGTGGAAGTATGTGTGTGCTGGCGGCCACCCAAACGCAACGGCCCATACGTGCGAACAGTCAGTTTCCGCGTCCGGACGGTGCCGCGACGATTCGGAGTAACCGTCGTGGTGAAACGCTGGCCAGCACCAGCCGGAATATCCATGCGGTGCTCCGGTTGCCTATCGTGTGCCGAGGGCTGCCAGCCGTCGCGAACTCGACCAAGCATTCTGCGCTGCGAATGGTTTGTGACCTCTACCCACACTTCGAGTGGTTCTCCCAAACGAACCTGTTTGTTTTCGCTGCGGTGTAGCGTCACCATCCGCGGAGATGGTGTCAGCAGTAGTTCGATGGCGAACACGAGCAGGAGCACACCTAACAGCCCAAACACCGTGAGATAGCTGGGCCACAACACCATGGGAATGAACCCAAGTATTGCGAGGATGATGAACCGAAACGAAATGAACATTACCGAGGTACCGGCACCGTCGCGGTGAGTCCCTGCAGCACCTGGTCGATACTGACACCATCCATTTCCGCTTCAGGGCGTAGCGAGACCCGGTGGCGTAAGCAGGGTAAGACGAGGGATTGGACGTCGTCGGGGGTCACAAATTCTCTGCCTGTCAACCACGCCCAAGCCTTGGCGGTCTTCATCAACGCCGTAGAACCACGTGGGGAAACACCGCTCTGAAATGACGGCGAAGTTCGGGTTGCTTGGACCAGGTCTACGATGTAGGTCAGCACTTCGGGCGAGGTTTTGATTTGCGCAATTTCGGTTCGGGCTGCCTCAATGGTCTGCTGATTTGCTACCGCCGTCAACCCTGCTGCAATGAGGTCGGTTGGTCGGAACCCCGTGGCATGGCGGTTAAGAATTTCAATCTCCTCGCTGCGGGCGGGAAGATCGAGTTTTACCTTCAGCATGAAGCGGTCCAACTGAGCTTCCGGCAGGGGATAGGTGCCTTCGTACTCAATGGGGTTTTGGGTAGCAATGACCATGAACGGTGTGGGGAGGGGATAGGTTGTCCCATCTACCGATACCTGGTGTTCCTCCATCGCCTCTAGCAACGCGGCTTGGGTTTTTGGCGGGGTCCGGTTGATCTCATCTGCCAGCATAAGGTTGGTGAACACCGGGCCTTCACGGAAGCGGAATTGTGAGGTCGATGTGTCGTAGATGAGGGAACCTGTCACATCGCCGGGCATAAGATCCGGTGTGAACTGCACGCGGGTGTTGTTCAAGTCCATCGCTTCCGACAGGCTGCGGACCAACAGGGTTTTCGCAACGCCGGGAACGCCCTCAAGGAGCACGTGACCTTCGGCGAGTAACCCGATGAGCAACGAGGTCACCGCGTGGTCTTGACCGACGACGGCCTTGGCAACCTCAGCCCGGACATCGTTCAGCGCGGGGCGGGGGGTGTGGTTCACTATGACTCCTTTGTTGGTGCTGCGAAGCGGTCACGCACTTGGTGCTCGAGCTGCTGTAAGTGTTGTGCCCAGGAAACAAATTCCTTGTTGGTGAGTTCGTGGGTCGGTGGGACATAGAGCTGCTGTAGCTCTGTTAACGGTCGGCGAAGTTGTGCTGCGGCTTCTGCCAAGACGGCATCCGGTGCCGTTGCTGGACCTAACTGCAACAATCGAGCTAGCCGGGCAAGACTGGCCTGTTGGAGCATTGCCAACGCATGGTGATGGTATTTTCCTTTGGCATACATTCGGCCGCGGCCCACGGTCGTTTCGGCTGCGGAGACTTCGGCCGGCAATGGTTCGGTGATGATCGGACCGGTCCGGCGTCCGATATACAACAGGAAAAGTCCGGTGACAATGATGCCCCATACGATACTCATCCGCACCCAGTCGGGCAGTTGGACCGGCGAGAGATCGCCGTCTTGATCCGGATCCAGACTGAAGTCCGGTTGGAACCAGATCACGGTGTCGGTCTGCCCAAGCGCCCAAGTAGCCAGCGTGGCTGTACCGTTGTCGTGGAGACCAGCGTTGGAGAGCATCTGCCAATCCGCAAAAACAATGGATCCTTCGGAAGTCTCAGCGTACGCATACGTCTGCTGCTCGGTGCCCGTATCGTCAGTATCGAGCGCAAAGCAGCCTTGGGCTGCATCGCGCAGGATGAGTCCGGAACGAATATTGTTGATATCTGAGGCCTCGCGTGCTGCATCGAGCTGGCAACCTTCCTCGACCTCCAACTGGTCAATCGCCGGTGTCGGAACCGTGGAATCCACACCCTCTACCAAGTATTGCGTCACGGCGTGAGGTGCTCCGGCGAAGACTCGTTGGTCGGCTGGTACAAGGTCTGCTAGTTCCTCAAGCCTTTCGTAGGAGCTGTTTTGCATGGCGGAATTCTTGTCATGGAAGAGCACGGTGGCCTCTGGATAGCTACTCAACTCCGAACGCAATTGCGTCATGGATTGGGCCGGGCGGACTGCGATACCTTGATCCTGTAAAACGCTGGTGATTCCGGCGGCACCCAGGTTCGTTTCGTCGTCAAGACCCAGACTGCCTTCGGTACGCTGGGGTTGGAAAGCAAGCCACGTTAACAAAGCAATCCAGGCCAGGACCACCAGGCTCACCGCGGTGATCCACCCGTATTTTCGTTGCGGGACAGTTTTCATCGAGGGATCAACCTGGCTGGATCGTTGTGTGGGTTATATGCCTGAGGCTGCGCGGTTTGCAGCGACTGTGCCAGCTGCATGACGGTGTCCACTGCATCTGGGGTCGGGGTCATGGAACCGTACACCACTTGGTTGAACGTGCTAGCGGCTTGATCGATGGCGTGACGGTGGTTGGGGAGTATGGCGCCCATCGTCCAACCGAACGTTGTTGCAGTGGTTGAGGGTGTGACTTCGACCAGTTGGCGTTGCTGTGCGTCGCGGACAATCGATCGATAGGCGTGAACATATGCCTGGCCTAGGTCGCCGGACGCGAGGTAACGCTGTGCAGAGGCAAGGTATTGTTCTGCGGTAATTGATGAGTCCACCAGGTCAGGTTCTCTGGCAGCCGTGGGACTCACCGAAGGTCGGAAGTAGCGGATCAGCAGGAACAACAGTATGGCGACCGCGACGATCAGGAGTATCACGATGATGATGCCGCCTGGACCGGAAGAGTCAACATTGAGTGACAAAGCCTCGTTGAGCCAACGTAGGAACCGTTCCCACAAGCTCAGCGAACCATCGACCTCGTAGGAATCGACACGCTCGGTCAGTAGTTTGCGCGCTTCGTCATCGTCGGGAGTCCAGGGTGTTGAACTCATTGAAACGACCCCGGAGGTTGCGGTGGGCCCTGTGGTGGCTGCTGACCATATGAGCCCGGATATGCTCCCGTTTGTGATGTTGGACCGGGCTGTTGTGCATGTATCCCAACAGTGTGACGCCCCGGCATGATCAGGCTGCTGTCATCACCGGTGCTTTGACGCTGGTCAGGCGAAGTGTCAAAACGATCCACCCCAAAGGAAGTGGAGTATTGGGCCGCCAGTTGTTGGAACTGCAGGTGCAAACCCTCTTTTCTAAATCGGTAATCGTAATACAGCCCGTTGGTCACGATCGCCAGCATGTTATAGACGACAAAGGTGATCAGTGTGGAAACGGCACCTATGAGCGTGGTCGCAAGGACGAGGCCGAGGTTGAACTCTGTCTCTGTCCCTGCTCCGAGAATTGCGAAATTACTCACCATGACCATCGGCGTCATGATCACTGCTTGGACGATCGACACAATGACCGTGAATAAAACTCCAATGCCAAAGGTACGCCAAAAAAATCCACGAGTGAGTTGCCACGAACGGCGCATAGCGGCGAAAGGACCAATTTCTTCAACGATCATGGCGGGTACCACCAGACTCCAGCGGGTCATGAAATACAACACGGGGATCATCGGGATCACAAGCAGCGCCAGGATCATGAAGAGCAAGCCAATCACTGCACCGCCGTTGGCTGGTTCGAAGTCGTTAAAGAAGAGATAGACGAAGAACCCGACAAACAGCACAGTCATCAGGATAGCGATCACGAAGCCCGCGAAGATCATCAGCGTTAGCCCAATGAGGCGACCCCAGTGCCCGCGCAAGAGTCGAAAGCCCTGGCCCAAGAATGTCTTGATCCCAATGGCGGCACGTCCAACCATGGTGGAATATATGCCCCAGGTAAAAACGTAGCCAAATACCGTAGCGATTTGGGCCAACAGCATCGAGACGATGATCCAGATTGCAGAAACACCCATGGTCTGACTTATCTGTGCAGCGGGGTCCATCCAGCCGAGGCTTCCCAGCGACCTGCTCAACAGGAACTCTCCGGTGGCGGTCAGGATCGCGGCAAGACCACCGAAGATCAGTGCCGCACCAAAATATAGGCCCGGGGACTTTCGTAGCGTTGAAAACAGCGAGTTGAAATAATCACCGAGGCCCAGCGGGCGAAGTGGCAACGTGCCAGGTTGCGCTACGGGTATGTAGCCGGGCTGATAATTGTGTGGTGGTTGTGGGACACCACCCTGGGGATTCCAGCCATATGAACCACTCTGATACGGGTTTGGTTGCCCTGGATTTGGGCTAGATGGGCCGTAGTGCGACATGCCGTCCTCAATAGTTGTTCGAGCTGGGTTGTCATATACCGTGTGGATCCACTCGGTGGTAAACCAGATTCTAGTCATATGAGACTGGAGGATCGGGGCAATTTCGCCGCGATTACCGGAAATGCCTTTATGAAGAGTCATACCTCTGCTTGTCCGGTAGGCTTTACCCTGGTAATGAGTATGCGAGTTGCGCTGGAAGGAATGCGGTTGAAGACCAAAGTATTAGTGGTTGACGACGATGAAGCGTTAGCCGAAATGATCGGTATCGTGCTGAACAACGATGGTTTCGAAACCTATTTTTGTTACGACGGCGGTCAGGCAAATGACATGTACCGCAGTGTGCGCCCTGATCTGGTGCTGCTCGATCTGATGTTGCCGGGCAAAGACGGTATCGATATTTTGCGTGAACTGCGTAGAGAATCTGACACGCCGGTGGTTATGTTAACCGCAAAATCTGAAACCGCCGACGTGGTGCGCGGACTCGAAGCCGGTGCAGACGATTATGTGCCCAAGCCTTTCAAACCCGCAGAATTGGTGGCTCGCGTGCGGGCTCGCTTGCGCGAAACCGATACCAAGGATTCTGAAACCCTTCAGATTTCAGATTTGACCATCGACGTTGCCGGGCACGAAGTGAGTCGCGATGGTGTTTCATTGAGCCTGACTCCATTGGAATTTGATCTCCTGGTAGAACTGGCACGTCGTCCAGGGCAGGTGCTGACACGCGAAGAACTCCTCGAAGAGATCTGGGGTTATCGCCACCAGGGCGATGCGCGTTTAGTTAACGTCCACGTGCAGCGATTGCGTGCCAAGGTCGAAAAAGACCCGGACAACCCCGAGGTGATTCTCACCGTGCGTGGCGTCGGATATAAAGCCGGCTAGCTCATGTCCACCGACGTCGTGATTCCCGCCGATCCAACACCCGAAGAACCCAAATCCTCGTGGGGGAAACGGGTGTTCAGTGTGTTTAAGCGAACTCGTCGCCGATTTGTTCGCGAGTGGGATTCGTCGATGTCACTGCGCACTGCGGTGATAGCTGCAGCAGCCACGATCATTGGCTCGTTGTTTTTAGCGTTCTTCTTGACCCACCAGATCACAAACGGGCTATTTCAATCGCGCTTCAACCAGGTCCAGGCAGAAGCCAATCATGCCCTGCAACAAACCCGTCAGGTCTTTGAAAATGCCGCGACCGCTGATGAAGAATCTACCACCTCGTTGGTTGCTGATACGCTGCGCCAGCTCACTACCGATGAGACAGCGTTCGCACGAGATTTTCTATTAGTACCACTTGAAGAGGATGACAACCTCTATGTCGGGTCGATGAGTTCCGGTGGGGCAACAGAGCAACTTATTACCGACGACCTGGCGCGGCAGGTGTCGTCTGGCAGCGGCATCTACTACCAGTCGATCTCATTACCTGATGCCGGGTCAACGCAGCCCGGCTTGGCTTTCGGTACCCAAGTCGTTTTGCCACCGGGTGGCTATTATGCGCTGTACTTTATCTATGACCTTTCCGATGTACAGGCCACGATCGATTACCTGATGAACGTGCTGCTGGTGGCCGGCGTTGGGCTATTGGTCATCAATATCGGTATCGCACTGTGGGTTACACGTTCGGTAGGTAAACCTATCCAGCAGGCTGCACAAACCGCCGAATGGTTGTCATCAGGCGACCTCTCGGTACGAATGGACGTTAAACGAACAGACGAGATCGGCTCGTTGTCCGAGTCATTCAATAAGATGGCCGACAATATTCAAGATCAAATTACTCAGCTAGCCGACCTGTCACAAATCCAGCAGCGTTTCGTTTCCGATGTATCCCACGAATTGCGAACACCTTTGACCACGGTTCGCATGGCCTCTGAAGTGCTCTATGAATCGCGCAATGAGTTGGATCCGGTGCTACGACGTTCCACGGAACTCATGCACCACCAGGTCGAGCGGTTCCAAGCGCTGTTAGCCGACCTTCTAGAGATCTCACGGTTTGATGCCGGTGCAGCAGAAGTAACGTTGGAGAAAACCGATCTGCTGCACCTGGTTGCCGACGTTGCTTTGACTGCCCAGCCACTGGCTGATGAGACAGATACGCTGCTGTCGATTGTAACCAAGGGGGATTCATTTACCGCCGAGGTCGACTCTCGACGAATCGAGCGCATCTTGCGCAATCTGGTGAATAACGCGATTGAGCACGGGGAATCACAACCCGTTGACGTCATACTCGAAGGCGACGACACTTCAGTATCGATCGTGGTTCGTGACCACGGCATGGGAATGAGTGAAGCCCACCTCGATCCGGCGCGCACCAGAACCACCGGCGGCTCGGGTCTTGGCTTGGCTATCGCTGTGGAAGACACCCGCCTGCACAACGGCAGCATCGACGCCTGGGGTAAACCCTCACAAGGTTCGGCGTTCCGGGTAACACTTCCAAGAATATCCGGAACCGTTGTTTCAGGCTCCATACCACTACCATTGCCTCCGGAATATGACCGAGCCAAACGCATTGCGCCCCGCGATGTAGATGCTGTGGATCCCGATGACGCCGCCTCGCAGTCCGCAGTATTCAACCGGATCACCGAACAGCATCTGTACCAACCCAGGGACGAGCAATCATGAGATTGGTTCGACTGTTCCGACTTATCATTGCTGGTTTAGCGACCTCGGGTTTGGTCGTCGGTTGTGCCAGCCTCCCACAATCCGGTCAGATTGGTGAATCAGATCAGCAAGCAAACGTAGATCAAAATGTGGCTTACACGTTCAACCCTGCAGGGCCGGCACAGGATGCCACCGCGACGTCGGTGATCAATGGTTTCATTTTAGCAGCGACCGGTATCCAAGGAGTTTTTGACAGATGAAGCCGCAGAAACGTGGGATCCTACCGCCAAGACCACTATTTACACCGGGCGACCCATCGTAGATGCCAAGGAGGGGGACCAATACAGCGTTGAGTTATCATCCGTGGGGACCTTGGATGAGGCTGGTGTATTGGAACTGGCCGACGACGGGGCGACACAGAACTTCGAATTTAGTCTCGTACAGGTTGATGGTCAGTGGCGAATTGATGAGCTCCCAGATGGTATTAACCTTGACTCGGCACAATTCCGGGCGCTGTTCAATACCCAGACGCTCTACTTTTACGATCCCACGTACACGTATGCGGTGCCAGATGTTCGGTGGATGCTCAATACCTCAGATCAAACCGCCACCATTGTGCAGGCGCTACTTGAGGGGCCGGCAGACTATCTTGACGGCGCCGTAGTTTCCGCCTTTGATCAGGATGCAGAACTGTTTCGCGATATCGTACCCGTCTCGACGTCAACCGCCCAGGTAGACCTGACGGATGAGACATTCGCCGACACATCAGAACTCACGCGGCATCGGATGCAACAACAACTGGAGCTGGCCCTGCAGCGATATCCCGGGGTCTCAGACGTTTCCATGACCAGAGAACGATCCATGATTGATCTCGATGAAGCACCCGCGGAATTTACGCCGGCCGATAGCACCGTTACCACCGGCAACACTCAGATTGGTGTGCACTCGGAGACACAACAACTAGTAGCCTACGAAGCGAATTCGACCAGCACCATGGACGGTTTTCCAAACGTGGCAAATTTGGAACCAGCTGATCCTACGATGAACCGACAACGAAATACAGCAGCCTTTCTTAATGCTGACCGGGACACCCTCTATGCAGCCAATGATGCAACGCAGTCCTATGAAATCGCTACCGGTACTGATCTCATCGCACCGTCGATGGACGTCCATGACTGGGTTTTTTCGGTAACCGATGGCAACACAATTATTGCGGCGAAAACTTCTCGTACCGGACAAGTCTTAGAGATCACCCATCCCTGGGCCGGCCAGGACGTCGAGATCACTTCATTGAGCATTTCTCCCGAAGGCACTCGAGCAGCAATCGTCGTCAAACCTGAAGATGAGCCAGCCGAACTTTATCTGACCGGGCTGATCCGAGACGAGCAAGGCCAGCCCCAAGCGTTGGGGAACACATTCAAATTACAAGCCGATGAGCCGCCCAATACCGTGGCATGGTATTCGACGGCAGAAGTGCTGGCTGGGCGCGTGTCCAACCGGGATCGTGTTGAACTTGAGCTCTTGGGCTTCAGCGGACCGTCAGTCAATTTCAAACCCATGTTGGGAATGGTGAATTTCTCTACCGGGGCCGGCAATGTCTATGCTGAAACAGAAGACAATGTCTATCTTCGAGTCGGAAATAACTGGCGAGCACAGCCCGACGCCCCCACGCAACTGTCGTATCCGGGCTGATATCCACAGAACTGCCGCCGTGGGGCCCAACACTTGGATGTATTTGGGAATACTGAGCGTATGCAGTCACTTTTGCACACCCTGGATGTTTTGGCCACGTCTCCTGCCGCCAGAAAAATTGCCCGTGCCTGGCGAGGTATGTCGAATCTCTTGATACCAAACCCATGTGTGTTGTGTGCCTGGGATGACTCCGTGAAACACCAACTGTGCACCCGCTGTACCCAGTTGCTCAAACGTCAGCACGCCCAGGTGATGCAGGCGCAAGACTTTGCTGACGCCCTACCACTCAACATGGTCACGGGCCTGGCCCTGCCGGTCTTTGCGTCGTCCTTCTACACCCCGGAAATGTCGAAGTTGCTGCTTCGCTTCAAAGACCACCAGCGTGTCAAAGCCGCAGGCTTTCTGCAGCCGATCGTCTATCGAACACTGCAGCACGCTGCCGACACCCTGGGCTACTCCTCCTACCGGGTCGTCCCCATCCCTGCTTCCGGCGCAAGTATAAGAAAACGAGGTTACAATCCGGTCGTAGCGATGTCGCCCAGAATAATCCCGCCGAGGATGCGCTATGACGTTGCAACTCTGAAAACCCGGTGGCACCTCTTTAGCCGCTCGTCACATGCCGGTACCGGCATGCAGTCTCGACGTGATAATTCCCGTAAGAAATTTCGGGTGGCGCGCCGTCATAGTCCACCGGCAGAGCCAGTAATACTCGTCGATGACGTCCTGACCACGGGAGCCACGCTCGCCGCAGCGACGAGAACGCTGGAAGCTGTGGGTTTCGATGTTGTCGCCGCGGTCGTGGCATCAACCGTGATGCCGCGGAATTAGTTGCCTGAAGCACTCAAAAATCAGTATTCAATGAAATGTTCTAGAACGTAGCACCAGAACTTATCGTTCAGGCATCCACCAGGTACCATGGGGATGACCCAGCGTAGGCGGTGAGGCAAAGCGATTCACGTGTTGTTTCACCGCTGACTTTATTGCACTAAGTACTACGAGGAGGATTTGATGGCTTTAGACATCAATTACCTGGCCCGCGATACAGATCTTACGGACGACTTCCGTACCTATGTTGAAGAGAAATTCGACAAGATCTCGTCATTGACCGAACAAGCACAGCGTCTGGAGGTCAAACTCGTTTCCCGTGAATCACATACCGGGGCCTCTGGTTTGGTTACCGCAGAGCTTACACTGCATTCACCTCGTAACGTGGTCCGTTCCGAAGCGAATGATAATGATAAACAGATAGCGTTCGACCACGCATTCGCTCGACTACAAGAGCGTCTTCGTCGGCTACGTGAACGTGCAAAGAGCGGTCGACGTCGTCCATCAGTGCAAGAATTGACACAGAATTTTGCGCCGGTCCCTTCCGATGTCTCGTTGGTTGAAGAAGTACTTGAGCAACAAGCCGCAGAAGCTCAAGAACAGGCAGAACAAGAACGCTTGGAACAAAACGGCGATATTCCGGTGACGATTCGTCAGAAAATATTCCCAACCCAAAAAATGACTCTCGACGACGCCATTGACAATATGGAGCTGGTGGGCCACGATTTCTACCTCTTTATCGATGAAGAATCAGAGTTACCATCCGTTGCATACCGACGTCGTGGTTGGTCCTACGGCGTGATCGCCATGGGCGAGGAAGAATCTGAGACGGTACGTGATTATCGTCAAGCTGAAGCCTAAAGCTCAGTGCTAAAGTATGATGCCCCATCGGCAACGGTGGGGCATCATGTATGTGAAGACCTTTCAGTTTGGCAAGTGCACAGACTTGCGACGTAGACTGTCAAGAGTGTGCGGTAACACCGCCAAGAGTCGAAGATTTCGGGAGAAAAAGACACGTGGCATCATTTATTGAACGGATTTTGCGAACCGGTGAGAAGCGGACCCTCAAACGGTTGTGGCAATACGCAGACGCCGTGAACATGGTAGAAGATGACTTCGCTGCGCTCTCAGACGCTGAGCTACGTGCCGAGACAGATTCGTTTAAACAACAAATTGCCGACGGTGTAAGTCTCGATGCGTTACTTCCTGAGGCATTTGGCGCTGTTCGTGAGGCCGCTTCTCGTACCGTAGGGTTGCGCCACTTTGATGTGCAGCTGATGGGCGGGGCCGCGCTGCATGAGGGCCGGATCGCCGAAATGAAGACCGGTGAGGGTAAAACATTGGTGGCTACTGCACCGGCATACCTTAACGCACTCTCCGGCGAAGCCGTGCATATTGTGACCGTTAACGACTACCTCGCTGAGTACCAGTCTGAACTCATGGGCCGTATCTTCCGGTTCCTCGGTATGGAAACCGGCGTGATCTCCTCTGGTCTCCCGCCATCACAGCGCAAAGCTCAATACGATGCAGATATTACCTATGGCACCAACAACGAGTTTGGTTTCGACTACCTACGGGACAACATGGTCATGTCGAAAAACGACATGGTCCAACGCGGACATGGTTTTGCGATCGTCGACGAGATTGATTCGATTCTCATTGACGAAGCCCGCACCCCGCTGAT
>DHCMJ07802__coassemble_1227_pt1 | contig 16539 bp, 18 predicted proteins | sample DHCMJ07802__metabat2_low_PE_015 | metagenome-assembled genome bin DHCMJ07802 | reverse complement strand
CGTGATAGAGACGGGCTCCGATAATGCCGAATATCACAGCCCAGAGACCGACGTCGTACATCTGTTCGGATTTCCCACCGCGGGCTGCCCAGCGCTTACCGCCAAGCCAAAAAGCGAGGGTACCGCCGAGGATGATGCACAACGCATAGAGGTGGATCTTGACTGGGCCGATTTCGAAACCATCCAGCGGTGGTGGCGGTATCGATGAGATCAAGGTTGCGAACTGCATTGGGTGGGCCTGTCCTCGTGTCGTGCGCTAGTTCTTGGATGCTCCGGTTACAAGGTTTCGGGTGATTTCACCGACTGCTTGTGGGCCATTATCACGCAGTGCTGATACCAGAGCGGTACCAACGATAGCACCGTCGGCATAGCTGCCAATTTCAGCGACGTGATGTGGTTCTGAGATCCCAAGACCAACGCATACGCGAGGGGCTCCAGCGTCGTGTGCGCGGCGAACAACACGCTCAGCGGCATTCGAGACTTCACCGCGCGCCCCAGTAATTCCCATGACCGAGACCGCGTAGACGAAGCCTCGGCTGGAATCCACGGTGAGCTTCACGCGTTCATCCGGTGAGGAGGGGGCGGTAAGGAAGATTCGATCGAGTTCGTATTTATCTGATGCTTCAAACCATTCGCTGGCTTCTTCAGGCACGAGATCCGGAGTGACAAGTCCTGCGCCACCGGCCTCAGCGAATCGACGGGAAAATTCGTCCACGCCCATGCGGTCGACGAGATTCCAGTACGTCATAATGACCACGGCAGCATCGGTTCGCGACGTGACTTCTTTGACGATGTGGAACACATCGGCGACTCGGAAGCCGTTTTCCAGTGCTTCCGCGGTGGCCTGTTGAATAACTTCGCCGTCCATCACCGGGTCCGAGTATGGGAGGCCGATTTCGATGATATCCGCACCGTTATTACCAAGTTCAACTGCGGCTTCGATGGAGTCTTCAATTGTTGGGTAGCCGGCTGGCAGGTAGCCTATAAATGCGGTGCGACCTTCGGCACGTGCCTGTTCGATTTTCTCAGCGGTCAGTGAGCGAATAGTGTCTGTCATGTTGTTACTCTCCGGCTTCCGCGTGATCCTCTGGGACCATACCGAACCATGTGGCAGCGGTACTAACGTCCTTATCGCCGCGACCTGACAGGTTCACGATGATCACTTTTTGCTCGTCTGGTGGGGTGTTCTCGTCAACGACGCCGTCTGCAGTCCACTTAGCAGCTAACCGGAGGGCGCCGGCTAATGCGTGCGAGGATTCGATAGCAGGCATAATACCTTCGGATCGTGTCAGGAGCTTGAAGGCGTCCATCGCTTCGGAATCGCTGACCGGCTGGTAGATCGCGCGGCCCGTATCGTGCAAAAACGCGTGTTGAGGGCCAACACCTGGATAGTCGAGGCCAGCCGATACCGAATGTGAGTCGATGGTCTGACCGTCTTCGTCCTGCATGAGGTAGGTGCGGGCGCCGTGGAGCACCCCAACGCGTCCAAGTGCAATGGGCGCTGCGTGTTTTCCGGTTTCGACACCGGCACCGCCGGCTTCCATACCGTAAAGCTCAACATTTTTGTCGTCGAGGAAACCGTGAAATATGCCGATGGCATTCGAGCCCCCACCAACGCAGGCAATGACGGCATCTGGTAATTTGCCGGTCTGCTCAAGGGACTGCTCGCGTGCTTCGTCGCCAATGACCTGGTGGAAGTAGCGGACCATTTCGGGAAACGGTGCCGGTCCGGTCACGGTACCTAGGAGGTAGTGGGTGGTATCCACGGAGGCTACCCAGTCTCGCAACGCTTCGTTGATGGCGTCTTTGAGAGTCCGTGCACCAATGGTCACGGCTTTAACCTCGGCACCAAGCATTTCCATCCGGGCCACATTGAGCGCTTGTCGCTTGGTATCGGCTTCACCCATATACACGGTACATTCCATGCCAAAAAGCGCCGCTGCGGTTGCGGTGGCCACACCGTGTTGACCTGCCCCAGTCTCAGCGATGAGACGAGTTTTGCCCATGCGCTTAGCCAACAGTGCCTGGCCGATGACGTTGTTGATCTTATGCGATCCTGTGTGGTTCAGATCTTCGCGCTTCAGGAAAATGCGAACACCTGGGTGATCCTGCGCGAAACGGGGAACTTCGGAAAGCAGTGATGGGCGGTTGATGTAGTTGGCATTGAGGTCATTGAGCTCTGCAGTAAACTCTGGATCGTTGATAGCTTGTCGGAAGGTTTCTTCGACTTCTTGCAGTGCAGCCATCAACGATTCAGGCATCCATTGTCCGCCGTAGCGGCCGAAGTATGGCCCTTGCAGCTGTTGGAAGTTCCCGTCGTGTACGTATGAACCGGGTGCTGGTCTTTCCATTGAGGTGCTCATATGTTTCTTTCCAAATACGACAACCGCCCCGGTACATGTGTCCGGGGCAGCATGTGTGGTTATGGTCTACTGGCTTGACGGAAGTCCGTGATCGCCTGGGATGGTTCGCCGTGGCGGACGAGTGCTTCGCCTACTAGGACTGCATCGGCACCTTGTGCGGCATACATCGCGACATCACTGGCTTCTTTGACACCGGACTCGGCAATTCGTACGACACTGTTTGGCAGCTGGTCAGCCAAAGTGCCGTAATGGTCCGTATCAACTTCCAGTGTTTTCAGGTTACGTACATTGACCCCGACGATGGATGCACCGACTGCAGCGGCTCGCTCGATTTCTTCAACGGTATGCGTTTCGACAAGAGCATTCATCCCGAGTTCGTGAGTCAACGCCAGATAGTCTCGAAGCTGTGCGTCATCGAGTGCGGCCACAATCAACAGCACCAAGTCAGCATCGTGGGCACGCGCTTCATAGATTTGATATTCATCTACTGTGAAATCTTTGCGCAGTAACGGAATATCAACGCGTGCTCGAACCGCATCAAAGTCTGCTAGCGAGCCGTTGAATCTGCGCTGTTCCGTCAGCACGGAAATGGCGGATGCTCCCCCGGCAGCATACTTAGCTGCAAGATCTGCCGGAGAACCAATATTGGCTAATGGACCTGCTGACGGCGAAGCACGTTTGACCTCTGCGATGATGCCGACGCCATCGGGGTTTTGGCGACCGCCGACTAATGCGGCGTGCGCATCACGCGCCGGAGGGGCTTCAGTAGCAAGCTGTTGCATGCGCGACAACGGGGTGATGCCTTTGCGGACATCCATATCTTCGATGACCCCGGCAATAATGTCATCAAGAACCGTACCAGTACTGGGGTTTGGTGTCATTAGTCCTTGTAGTCTCCGTTAGCGCCTTTACCTGCCAGCCGCATGAAGAAGCCAACTGGCAAACCAAGTACGGCAATTCCGATACCGATCCACATGACAACCCAGCCCGATGCAAGTGCGCTAATGCCTGCAATGACAAGCCCGACGAGCACCAGCATAACGAGAGCCCAAGCAGCCGGCGAGTTACCGTGGCTTGGAGATTCATCGTGAGTTGGGTCATTCAGAATGCGACCGTACTCATCGACTTTCAATTCTTCAGTCATATTCGCCATTAGGGTGATGCCTTTCTTCCCGCCAGATCATTTTCCGGCAGCCTCAAGTTGCTAGCGATGATATGTGTCCCATTGTGCCATTTTTTCGTCGTGACACTTGCAGAACACGAACTACTACGAATTTTAGGTTGGATCTTCGCCGCGAGACAATTCGTCCCAGGTATCGATTTCGTCAAGCGGTCCATCGTGGCGCACCGGTGGCGGCTGGTTCATATCGTATTTCTTTGTTTTCCCAAGTGACCAGCGGGAACCATACGCCAACGCAACGATGCCTCCCACCAGGATAATGACAGCCCCCAACACCGTCAGCCAAGGCATCAGTGACACCTCAAGATGCTCGACGACATTGGTCGTGGCTGTGGTTCCGGTGGTCTCCGAAATCTTCTGGGCTGCAGCGTTGAACGGACTCACCAGCACATTGATGGTTGTTGTTCCGATCGCTAAAGCTGCAAGGATGGCAACACAACCGATAATCCATCGTCCAATATTACGTGCGATAGACAGCGCCGCGCCACCAGCAATAGACACCAACGACATCGCGGTAATCACCGGCGAGGCTTCTTGGCCGGAAAGCGTTACGTTGGTTATGTGTGCTGCTTCGAATCCGTTAGCAGTCACCCAGGTTTGAGTTGAACCGATCAGTGCCAGCGCGCCGCCAAGTAACAACACCAGCACAACCATACTGCGGTTGAGACCTTTGGAGGGCTTAGCACTATCGGTAGGGAGTGGAGTGGTCATCTAGTTCTGTTTTCCAGCCTTGATGTCTTGGAGTTCTTGTGCCGCCAGGACTGCACGGATTGCAGCAGTAGCTTTGGTCAGCGTTTCATGTGCTTCGGTGGCGGGGACGGATTCGGCCACAATACCTGCGCCAGCCTGCAGATAGGCTACTTGATCCTTGAGGATGGCGGTGCGGATCGTGATGGCCATGTCCATGTTGCCGGCGAGATCGAAATAGCCGACGGTACCCCCGAATGGACCCCGAGCATGCGGTTCCCATTCGTCGAGAAGTTCAAGCGCCCGATCCTTTGGGGAACCCGATAACGTCCCTGCCGGGAAGTTTGCGCGCAAAACGTCCAGGGCGGTGGTGTTTGCGCCAATGTCGCCCTCCACCGTGGAAACCAGGTGCAGGATATGCGAAAACTGTTGGACGATCATGAAGTCGGAGACCTCTACGGTCCCCGGCGCACAAACAGCTGAGAGTTCCGCTTTGGCCAGTTCAACTAACTGGATGTGTTCATCGCGTTCTTTGGGGTCTCCCAACAACTCTTCGCCAATAGCCCGGACAGTGCGCGAGGAGTCTTTTGGCTTGGAACCGCCGATAGGGTGGGTCAGAACACGCTTATCTTTGACGGACACCAGGGTCTCTGGTGAGGCTCCGACCAAATGGTATGTGCCATGACGATCAGGGTATTCGAAAGTATACAGAAACATGTATGGGCTGGGGTTGATAGCCCGCAGCACACGGTAGGTATCGAAGGCAGTTGCCGTCGTGGGTGTGGTGAATCGACGCGAGATGACGAGCTGCGAAACCTCTCCCTCGCGTATCGACTGTTGGGTTTTCCGCACCGCGTTGAGGAAATCTTTCTCATGCCAGGAGTGCTCAATTTGCGTGGAGAAGTCTTGGTCCAACCAGCCAGCAGGAGCGAAGGAGACGGGATCGGCTACCGGTTCGGCGAGGCGCTGCACCATGCTCTCTAGCCGTGCAACTGCGCGGTCGTAGGCGCCATCGACCCCGGTGGACTCGCCATTAAAGTTGATGGCATTGGCAACCAAGGTCACAGTCCCATCCCAGGAGTCATGGATCGCTAGGTCAGTGACGAGGTTCATGGCCATCGATGGCAGATTGAGATCGTCTTTGGGGCCGTCCCCAAGTTCAACCCACGCGCGAACAGTGTCCCAGCCCAAGAATCCTACGAAACCAGAAACTAAGTATGGCAGTGCATCCGAGATATCAGCCCGTGCATCGGTGGCCAGAAACTTCAGAGACTCTTCGAGTACCTCCAGGGGCGTACCGGCAGAGGGAACGCCGGCTGGTACGTTGCCCTGCCACACTGCCTGACCGTCCTGTTCGGTCAAGGTGGCGGCTGTTCCGGCCCCGATGAAGGAATACCGGGACCACTTACCGTCCTGTCCGGCTGATTCCAGCAGGAACGTACCGGGAGCATCGTTGGCTAAACGCCGGTAGATTCCGACCGGCGTCAAGCCATCGGGTAGCAGTGTGGTGGTTACTGGAATGACTTTGTGGTCAGCGTTGGCGAGTTCGTGGAACGCTTCGCGGGTGGGAAACACTGGGCCAATATCACGCATTATGTTCTTTCATGTGGTCTAAATTCGTGTCAGTATCAGTAACAGTCAGTGCCCGACCGGTAAAGCAGGTGGGGGTACCTGTGTGACAGGCGGGACCTTGCTGGTAAACGCGAACTAACACGGTGTCATTATCGCAGTCTAGAGCGACCGATACCACGTGTTGTGTGTGCCCAGAGGTATCGCCTTTGCGCCAGTATTCTGCGCGGGATCGGGACCAATACCAGGCTCTACCAGTGGTCAACGTCTTGTGCAGGGCTTGATCGTTCATCCAGCCCAACATGAGGACCTCATGACTTTGAGCGTCTTGGACGATCGCGGGAAGTAATCCGTCGGCATTTCGTTTCAGTTGCGCGGCAATCTCAGGGTCAAGATCGGATTCGGGCAGAGAAACTTCAGAATTGTTCATGATGGATCTAGTGTAGGACGGCTTGTCTGCTGTTGCCACTGATCAACACGTGATAATTTCACATATGTGACAAACATTTCTGCGGGGACCCATTCACAAGACGGCGACGACTTTGTCGCTGCGTCTCGTGCTGCTTTCGTGGCAGCGTTGTATGCCGCCGGTCCAAATGAGCCCACGCTTGTTGATCAGTGGCAGACGCAGCACCTCGCGGCTTCGGTTTATCTTCGCGAAAATCCTCATCAGGTCACGGCTCGAGTATCTGGCACTTCCACCGCTGCGATGAATACAGCGATCGAGAAACTGGCAGAGGAATCGTCTTCTCGCAAAGCGTTCTATAGTCTTGTTCGCAAGATTGGTGATGGTGCTGAACCAGCACCGTCCGGTAAGCGCCCCTCATTGTTCAAACGTGTTCGAAATTCAATGAAGCAGCGTCGTCACGATGCAGATAGTTTGCTCTTAGAGTTCTTTGTTCACACCGAAGACATTCGTCGTGCCCAAAGCCGCTGGGCTCCACGCAAACTTTCTGATACTTATGCGGGTGCACTGTTCGAACAGTTACGTGAACAAGCTCGGAAATACTACGGCAACGCAAAAACCGGCTACGTTTTGGTACGTACCAACGGTGAGCGAATCGTGGCAAAACGCGGTACGACCCTAACGTATGTGACCGGTCCGGCCGGAGAGCTTGTTCTTCATGCGCTGGGCCGCCCGGACCACGCGCTGGTGTTAATCGACCGCCCGTAAAAGGGTTTATCTTTACCGACGTACCGTAAATCCAGCCGCTTCGATAGCGTCTTTAACCTGGCTGATCATATCGTCTGGACCATAGTGGAACAGTGATGCTGCCAAAACAGCTTGTGCCCCTGCTTCAATAGCAGGCGGGAAATGTGCTGGTTCACCGGCGCCACCAGAGGCGATGAGTGGCACAGCAACAGCCGAACGAACAGCTTTGATCATGGCTATATCAAAACCGTCACGGGTTCCGTCCGCATCAATGGAGTTGATCAGGATTTCACCAACGCCACGCTCTTCTGCATCCTGAACCCAGGCAATGGCATCCAAACCGGTGCCCTCTTTGCCTCCCTTGACCATGACTTCATAGCCGGAAGGCATAGCGGGATTCGCTTGTGCATCAAGCGACAGGACAAGGACCTGAGCTCCCCATGTGTTGGAAATTTCATTCAAAAGATCAGGGTTAGACACTGCCGCAGAACTGATCGACACTTTATCTGCACCATTGCGAAGCAGCTGATCAACATGTTCAATACTACGGATCCCGCCACCAACTGTGAGGGGGATAAACACTTCTTTTGCCGTACTGTTGACCAGGTCGTATGTTGTATCGCGTTGCTCAGTAGTCGCTGTGACGTCGAGGAAGGTGATCTCATCGGCACCGGCGTTATTGTAACGGTGGGCTAACTCTGCAGGGTCTCCGGCATCTCGAAGATTCTCGAAGTTTACGCCCTTCACGACTCGGCCGTTATTGACATCCAGGCATGGGATGACGCGAATTACAGTGCTCATGATTTTCCTCGCGGTTGTTGGTGTTATAGGCGGATGGCATGAATCGCTGAGGCCAAAATAGCCTTGGCCCCCATTTCATAGAGTTCATCCATGATGCGGTTCATGTCCTTTTTCTTGGCCATGGAGCGCACCGCGACCCAATCGTTGTCGGCCAGCGATGCAATTGTCGGTGATTCCAGTCCCGGAGTCACTTTCAATGCGGCATCCATGTGTTCTTTTGGCACGTCATAATCCACCATGACGTATTCCCGAGCGACCAGTACACCGCGTAGCCGCTGGATGAGTTTGTCCAGGGCCGCGGGGTGTTGTCCTGTTTGGCCGATCAAAATTGCTTCCGAATGCAGAATCGGATCGCCAAGAATTTCCATACCGGCGGCTTTAAGTGTCGAGCCAGTTTCGACGACATCGGCTATGGCATCGGCGACACCGAGCGAGACCGAAGATTCGACTGCACCGTCCAGGTGAACAATACGTTCGGGCTGAATGTCAGAAGACTTCATAAAGTCTGACAGCAGACCGTCGTAGGAAGTAGCAATCCGCTTGCCTGCTAGTTCTTGAACAGAGGTGAATTTCCCAGCCGGGGCCGCAAAACGGAATGTGGAGCGTGCAAAGCCCAGTCCCATGACTTCTTCGGCTGCATTACCGACTTGAGCATCAAGGAAGAGGTCTCGACCGGTGAGCCCGGCGTCGAGTGTTCCCTTGGCTACATAGATAGCAATATCACGTGGCCGCAAGTAGAAAAACTCGACACTATTTTCAGGGTCTACGAGCACTAGCTCTTTGGAATCACGACGTTGCCGGTAACCAGCTTCACTGAGCGTTTCACGAGCTGCATCGGACAAGGAGCCCTTGTTGGGCACAGCAATGCGCAACATTTTGCGTTTGATTCTCCTAGTTAGAGGTATTTGTAGACATCTTCCAGTGAGATACCTTTGGCAAGCATCATGACTTGGAGGTGATACAGCAGTTGGGAGATCTCCTCGGCGGCTTCATCGTTGGTTTCGTAACGTGCTGCCATCCAGACTTCTGCTGCTTCTTCGACAACTTTCTTGCCGATCGCATGGACCCCGGCATCCAGTTGTTCTACGGTCCCAGAGCCTTCTGGGCGGGTGTGTGCTTTTTCAGCTAATTCGGCAAAGAGTTCTTCGAAGGTTTTCACAGTACTAGCGTAGTTGTTCAAGACCGGGTTCGGGTACAACGATCCACTTCATGACACGATTTTTTGCTTAGCGATGTGAATCCGTGACTGAGTCTTGCAGTGTGGGGTCGAGCATGAGTGTTTCAACGGCGGGTTTTTCTTTGGCCCGGGCGCGTGCCCACACGAAGAATCCAATAAGCGTGAAGGCTCCATAAAACACATACATAAATGCTGATGCGTAATAGCCGGCCGAAAATAAGAGCGGTACTCCAACGATATCGACGACGACCCAGATCAGCCAGAACTCTACCCACCCCTTGGCCATGCCGTAGGTTGCCAACAGCGAACCAACAAAGGTCCAGGCATCTGCCCAGACGGGTTCAAACGAGCCCAGAATTCGGAACAGCGGAGTCAAGACCAGTGTTCCCCCAACTAGCACCACAATTAATCCGGTGCGCACCGGCCAGGATGCCCAAGTCGGTACGATGGCGGTTGCCTCACCGCTTGAGTATCGCTGCGTTTGAGATTTTCGCCACTGCACCCAGCCATAAACGGACACGACGATGAACATAATTTGTCGACCAGCCTGTCCCAACAAGCTTGGGACATCGGCTCCGCCGAATACGCTACCCAAAAATACTGTCAGCAAGGTGAGATTGCCGATAATACCGACCGGCCACGCCCAAACTTTTCGCTGCATGCCGCCAAGAGCTGAGGCCAAGCCAAAAATATTGCCGAAAACTTCTCGCATCAGCAGCCCGCCGCCGGCGATCGGTATGGTCCAATTGAACAGGTCAATAAGCCACTGCATGCTAACGAGTCCCCTTTAGCGTTGTGAGTTACGTGCAAGTGCTCGCAAGTCGTCGATGGCTTTATTCGGGTCATCGGCGGAGTATACGGCCGAACCAGCAACAAATACATCCGCTCCGGCATCTGCGGCTCGTTCAATAGTATCCGGCGCCACTCCCCCGTCAACTTGCAGTGCGATAGGTACCCCAGAATCTTCAATAGCTTGTCGTGCACGCCGAATTTTTGGCAACACAACATCCAAGAAAGACTGCCCGCCGAAACCTGGTTCAACCGTCATCAACAACACCATGTCGAGTTCCGTCAACATATCCATATAGGGCTCAATCGGCGTTGCGGGCTTCAGCGCCATAGACGCTTTGGATCCTCGAGCCCGCAATTCTCGGGCAAGCCGGATCGGGGCTCCGGATGCTTCTACGTGAAAGGTGACCGATTCAGCGCCTAAGTCTGCGTAATCAGGCGCCCACCGATCTGCGTCTTCGATCATGAGATGAATGTCTAGTGGTTTGTGTGTGGCGGAACGGATCGCTTTGACAACCGGTAGCCCCATGGTCAGGTTCGGCACAAAGTGATTGTCCATGACATCGACGTGGATGGCGTCGGAGTTGCCGATCCGGCCAATTTCATCGGCGAGGTGAGCGAAATCTGCAGACAGAATGGAGGGGTTAATTTGCATCAGAATCGTGTTCCTTCGATACGTAGGCGGCGTAACGTTTAGTGGGTCAGTAAAGCAAAAAACATGGCATCGGTTTTATGTAGATCCGGCCAAAGCTGCGTCATATTCGATTCCGTTTCGCCAGATGACACCGAGTCACGAACTAATGCAGACTCGCCGTTATTTTCCAGTGCGGCGTGTTGCATCGCTGAGGCCGAGTCAAGTAAACGGACGTTGGGGTTACGTTTGATCACGTCGGTGACCTGCAGTGCAGTTTCAGCGATGTGCGGTGAGCACGTGACATACGCGAGCAAACCACCTGGCTTCAACATCTTTACTGCGGCATCCAAGAGTTGGGCTTGCAGTTTAGTCAGCGTGGCAAGATCTTGTGGCGTGCGGCGCCAACGTGACTCTGGTCGACGCCGAAGAGCACCCAGACCCGTGCATGGGGCATCGAGCAAGATACGGTCAAAACGGTGTGAGTTGGCAGGGTCGTCGCCCATCTGCACTCCGTCTGCAACCGATGTCGTCCACGCGACTTCATCGACAACACGAAGAGCCTGCTGCACAAGTTGAGTTCGGTGATCCGAAACATCATTGGCCAGCAGCGTAGCACCCTGAGACGCTGCTAATGATGCCAATACAGCGGCTTTGCCTCCCGGCCCCGCGGACATGTCGAGCCAAGTTTCAGCAGGCTGTACCGGGCGTGCCTCGACCAAAGCCCTGGCAGTCAGCTGGGAACCGATATCCTGTACGCGGACTGTCCCCTCGACAACACCGGGAATCCGACCGGCATCTCCACCAGTAAACACCGCTGCCTCGGGGGCCAAGGTTGAGGCAGTCGCACCGTACGCTAAAACGGGTTCAAGCTCCCCGATACCGGGCAGCGCAATGAGGTTGAGTTCAGGTGCGATATTATTTGCGGCCAGTACCCGCGGGAAGTCTTCAGGGTTGCGTCCGTGATAGGCCATCGATTGTTTGATTGCCCGCAGTATCCAAGTTGGATGTGCGTGCCGGACTGACAGATCCTTGTCGGTGTCTCCAGGAGCCAGCGTATCGAACCATTGTTCTAAATTCTGCTGGCTGACCTTGCGTAAGACCGCATTGACAAGTCCCGACGGTCCTGCGCCAATCTGGGACCGTACCAGCGCAACGGTAGTGTCCAGCGCGGCATGGGCGGGCACGCGCATGTTGAGCAGTTGGTGGGTACCAAGACGAAGCGCATCCAAAACCGGCTTGTCTAGCTTGACAATGGGACGGTCAACGCACTCCGCCAAGATCGCATCGTAGGTTCCTGTGTTGCGGAGGGTGCCATAGGTCAATTCTGTAGCAAAAGCCGCGTCTTGGCGGTCAAGATTATTTTTCCGGATGCGGGTCGGCAGAACGAGGTTGGCATATGCGTCCTCGTTGGTTACCGCTTGCAAAATTTGAAAAGCTGTTAGCCGTGCAGGATCCGCACTTCTGGCACGTTGCGCTGGCGCTTTGTCTGAGAACTGGCGTTTTCGTCCTTGCGTGCCGCGATTACGTTGGCGGCCCTTGGTGTTGCGCCGGTTGTGTGAAGTATTATCTGCCAAATTTCTTATCCTTTGTCCACATCAAACTCTGTGGGGTGCGTTGCAGAGGTGTGGAGTCCAATGGATGGATCAACTCCGTGGGCCCAGTCGCTTGCCGCCATCATTTTCTTGCCTGACGGCTGCACTTTGGTCAGCTCAACAGCCCCATCATGGCACATCAACAGTACACGGTCAGCCTCGATAATGAACTCTCCCGGTGCTTTGCCTTGCTCTGGAATATCAGTCACCGGTGCTGCCCCGCCAATTTTGAAACGCTGAGTTTTGGTGCTGTCACCTGCAAGGGTCGCCCACGCTCCCGGTGCTGGCGAGGCACCGTTGATAAGCCCCAGCACTACTCCGGCTGGCTGGTGCGCATCGATCTGTACGTCACGACTTGTGATTTTAGGTGCCCAACTCACTTCTCCCTGTTGCGGCGTAGCTATTGCCGACCCAGCAGCGATATCAGACAGTGTGTCCGACAGTAATGCCCCGCCCGAGACTGCAAGATCTGCCAGTACCTCTCCAGCTGTTTCCTCTGGTCTAAGAGTTCGCGTCATCGTGGCGAATACAGGGCCGGTGTCAAGTCCTGTTTCCAGTCGAAACACAGCAGCACCTGTGCTCGATTCTTGATTCATGATGGCCCATTGCACTGGAGCTGCACCGCGATATGCCGGAAGCAGAGAGAAATGTAGATTGACCCACCCCTTGGGCAGCATATTAAGGACCGCTTGAGGCAAGAGTCCTCCATACGCCACTACCGCGCCGAGGTCAGGTTGCAGTTCCTGGATATCTTCGATCGCTGCTTGACCCTCAGCACCAGAGAAACTGTCCGATTTAATGACCGGTAGCTCTAGGTCTGTGGCGCGTTGTGCAACAGGCGACGGAGTCAATACGCGCTTGCGTCCTATTTTCGCATCAGTGCGAGTCAGCACACCGACGACATTATGGCCTGCCTGAATCAGCGCATCAAGTGACGCAACGGCTGGCTGGGGTGTTCCAGCAAAAAGAATTCTCATAGTTATCCTCTTCCGGTGTCAGGCATAAAAGCGGAGCCTGCTCCGAAGGTTGAGCTCGTATCGACTGCACGCTCGGCATTAATTCGTCGTGTGGTTGCCGCAAATTCGGCAGACGCCATCGCTCGACGAGCTTGCCGGAATTGTTCGTCCGCTAAGCGATCCACAAAGAGATAGCCATCTAGATGGTCCACCTCGTGCTGAAGCATACGAGCGAAAAGTCCCTCACCCTCGTATTCAACGTCCTTGCCGTTAACATCAACCCCGGTGACCTTGGCGTATTGCGCACGAGAAGGGGTGAAATATAACTCGGGTACTGAAAGACAACCTTCTGTGGTGTCTTGAACAGCATCACCCCACGTTTCAATAACCGGGTTGATCACATGGCCCCGGCGTTCATCCAAATGAAAAACAAATATTGCTTGCCCAATGCCCACCTGAGGACCTGCCAAACCTACACCTGAGACGGCGTCCATGGTCTGATGCATAGAATCAATGAGCCGTTGGAGTCCTGTCGAACCAAAGCGGGCTTTTGCAATCTGGGACGTTTTGCTGCGCAGCACAGGATCCGGCAACGTCCGAATAGTTAAAACACTCACCAGGGTAAGACTACCCAAAGACACATCGGTTCACAGTCGGTGTGTGACCAGCGACAGAAAAGAATTATTGCGCAATACTCACCGGTGGACCAATCGGCTGTAACGGGCTTGCAGCTGAGTCCACGGCTTGCTGATATTCCCAGACTTGGCGTAACGCCCAGAACTTCTGCCAGTGCTGCGGCAACGATTGTGGGTTGGCCTGATACGCTGCGACTTCAGTCTCCCCTAGAGCAACCCCCAGCAGCATGACATTTTGCCCATAAGCCCACTCTTCCCACGTGCCTGCTTCGGAATCGACCAGAGATTCCTCCGCTTTGTACCCAGCGGCTAACTGCATGACGACGTTAGGACTGAGACTTTTAACACGCCCAGAGCGATCCGTTCCACGGGTTTTGTAATCGATGAGGCACACACGGCCACCAATCTCTGCCACCAAATCAAGGGTCCCCGCATATCCGACTGTGTGATTCCACACGGTAATTTCGGCGGCAAGAGGTTTGACCTGGAAGTTGTCCCACCATTCATCAAAGCGATCCGCGAATCGGGACTCGTTATGTTCTGCAAGAATGTCTCGAGTCTCAGCCAGACTGTGCGGTTTGCCAAGCGCTCGCAGAGCAACCTGCTCGGCATAGTTGTGTACGCGATCTCCTCGAGCGGCTGCGTCATCACGATACCGTACAGCCGCATCATTGGATTGACGGGCAAGCGTCTTGAGTTTGGTGGGTGATCCAACCGCTTCAGTTAACCGGTTGTCCGTAATCAATTGCGTTGTTGCCATGTGGCATGCCCATCCGCTGAGATCCATATGTTGCTGACCAATCACGGTGGTGATCGATGGGACTTCAGGCAAACCAGACAGGGATCTGGAATACATTCTGCCGGCGTTTGTTTGATGTGCAAGCTGTGGTTGAGTCATGGCTCCATTATCGGTCATGGCGTGGACAGCCTAAGGGTTTCTGTCGTGAATAAAACACGCTGGAGAGTCTGATTTGCGCTTTTGAATTTTGATTGGGTATAGTTTCAATCTGTTGGACGCACGGTGAACAACGAATACGGCAGTTCACAAACGTTTCGCGGATGTAGCTCAGCTGGCTAGAGCACCACCTTGCCAAGGTGGGGGTCGCGGGTTCGAATCCCGTCATCCGCTCGCAACACCCTCAGGGTGGGGTGGCCGAGTGGTGAGGCAGCGGCCTGCAAAGCCGCGTACGCGGGTTCGATTCCCGTCCCCACCTCGATCGGATTTCCAAGGTAGCAGCAAAGCTGGTACCGTAGGAATCTGCAAGACTTGAGTTCCAGGTACTGGAGCCCAAGCGCGATTGGCGCAGTTGGTTAGCGCGCTTCCCCGACACGGAAGAGGTCACTGGTTCGAGTCCAGTATCGCGCACGGAATTACGCAGGTAATTCGCGCGGATGTAGCTCAGCTGGCTAGAGCACCACCTTGCCAAGGTGGGGGTCGCGGGTTCGAATCCCGTCATCCGCTCTCCGGTTGCTCAGAGGTCTCGATATGTATTATCGAGACCTCTTTCGCCGTTAACCACAGAAGCGGTGCGTCCCTAGCATCGCAATCTCATACCGGGAACGCGTGCTCAACCCTAGAGCGCCTTTTCGCCCACTTGGCCTTCACGAGCCAGCGCCGTCATACGTGACACTGTGCGGAAGTACTTCTTCATGTACCCGCCTGCCATCATGTCTTCAGTAAACAGCTGCTCAAATGGCACACCGGATGCAATCACCGGAACATCTTTGTCGTAGAGTCGGTCAGCTAAGACGACAAACCGTAAAGCCATCGCTTGTTCCGTAATAGTTGTGACATTACTCAACACCAGAACATCGATGCCTCGTACCAATTCGCGATACCGCGAGGGGTGAACCCGTGACAGGTTCTGCGTCAGTGCAGACCATTGGTCAACGGCCAATACTTGCTCTTGCGGAAAGTTTGCCTTTGCCGTTTCTAATTCGGTACCTACCCTGACTGGTTCGGGAGCCGGTTCAAGTCCACGGTGGCGATAGTCTTCGCCGTCTATACGAATCGTTTCAAATTGGTCTGCCAGTACTTGAATCTCTCGCTTAAAGTCTTGAGCGGCAAAACGTCCCTCCCCCAAGGAGCCGGGCAGTGTATTTGACGTAGCTGCTAACTTGACGCCTGCATCAGAGAGTTCACGCATCAAACGGGACATTAAAACTGTGTCACCAGGATCATCCAACTCGAATTCGTCAATACAGACCAGGGAGTATTCCTTCAGGACTTCCACGGTAGTGGTAAAGGTCAAAGCACCCACAAGGTTTGTGTATTCCACGAACGTCCCAAAGGCTTTCTTTCCGGGTGCTGCGTGCCACAGAGATGCTAGAAGGTGGGTTTTACCGACGCCGAAGCCACCATCGAGGTACACACCGTTGGGTTGTCTCGATTTACTTTTGCCTGCTTTACGAGAAAAAAGCGACAGGAGACCTCCGGATGATTTGCGTACCCCGATCGTTGCTGCGAAGTCACGCAGCCGCTCGACGGCACCAACTTGTGATGGGTGCGCTGGGTCTGGGATGTACGTGTCAAAGGATACTTCGCCAAAACGATATGAGGGATGGAATCCTGCCAGGAGTTCTTCGGGAGAAACCTTAGGGTTTCGTTCCGATAGAGCTACAATCTGAGTCACGTTATATCCAATCTCTTTTGCCACTTGGCGCAGTCCATACTCACCTGTAAAGGGGTGGTCAACCATTACATACTAGAGCGCATGCATATAGCCAGAGCACTGTTACTTTGTCAATGAGCCCAACAAGTAGTTGTGTGACGCTACTCGTCGCAAATAACACACATCCTTGTATGCTTAATAGTCGAAGACCCCACATCTTGACGGTCAATCACGATTGAAAGGGAATCCCTAGATGAGTACACAAGTACCCTTGGAAACCTCGGACTACGCTCACCCAGAAAAACTCGTCTCAACCGAGTGGGTCCAAGAACATAAAGACAATTCGAATGTTGTTGTTCTCGAGTCCAATGAAGATACCCTGTTGTATGCA
>DHCMJ07802__coassemble_1225_pt1 | contig 16554 bp, 12 predicted proteins | sample DHCMJ07802__metabat2_low_PE_015 | metagenome-assembled genome bin DHCMJ07802 | reverse complement strand
GTCCAAATACCAAGAGTCCTTCAGCTTGCTTGAGATTCCCAACGCCGTCTTCTATAGCCGAGGAGTCATAGTTGGATTTCAGCTGGTTCATCGTAGCAATGGCCTGGCGTTGTTGCGTGATCAGGGGATCAAATGCTGCTCTGACACCTTGGAGTGCTTCTGAGGCGTTTTGTTCTAGGTCACGAAGTTTCTCAAAGTCGTGTTCGTGTTCCTGCAACGATGCCATGACCTTGGCTGAACGATCCAGGATTTCTTGCAACCATGCCCGCTGTTCTGCTTCGGTGTCCGGGATATGGTCATCGAGGCGATACTGCAGCTGAAAGGACTGCCGCATATGCTCTTTGGCGTCAGCGAGGTCCTGCTGGAACACTTCAACTGATGCATCGCCGTAGGATGCCTGGGCGAAACCGATTTCTTGTTCTGCGGTCGTAATGGCGTCATCGGCATGGATGAGCGCAGACCCTGCTTGCGTCCGTAAGTCTTCGATCGAAGTATTGTCTCGAGCATCCTGGGTGTTGGTGGAGTGTTGTTGTTCAGGGTTCTTTCGTTTGTGTGAGCGGCGATACCAGAGGACTATGACGACGATTGCGATCGCCACGAAGACCAGGACGCCCAGCGCCAACAGGATCCCAATGAGACCCAGAGACGAGGCCTCGGACGCTTCTTCGTCTGCATCCTCATCGAGCTCACCGATCGCCGCGGTTGCCAATCCTTCGATGGCTCCCTCACCAGCGCCGAACCAGTCACTTTCAGATAGCGCAGGCAGGATGAAGTCACGATCAATCGCGGACTGATATTGCCGCAACGGCCCGTCGGCGTGTGTCACAAAATTATAGAGCCGGTCTTCGGTGGCGATCGCCAGAACATTGTCATTGGTGCCGAGCTGCTTCTGCTCGGCGACTTCTGCAACCCACTCTTCAGGCTCTGATGGATTCTCGAAGCTAGAGACGAACAGCAAAAACAGCGTGGTCCCATGATCCGCTTGCAGTTCACGCACCTGTTGCGACAGTTGATCCTGTTCACCCGGGGACAGCACATCGGAATCATCCACCACAAAAGTACCCGGGTCAATGGTGACGGGTTCTGCTGCTTGGGCAGGCGTGCTCAAGCCAAATAGGAACAAGGATGACGCGAGGAGCGCTATCCCAAGTTTTTTGAAGATCATGGACCCACCTTTTGCTTGGATCGGTAGCTGCTGACAAGTTTAGGTTGATTTTTTCGTACCGTGCTAGTTCTTCCGATGGGCGAAGTATAGAGGCAACGCGATGAGGAAGAACCCACCGATCAAATTCCCTAACAGCACAGGAATCTGATTCCATAGCCACCAGTCGTCGATGCTCACCGGTGCACCCAACATCATGCCCGCGGGCAATAAGAACAGATTCACAACGCTGTGTTCCAGACCCAGGGCGAAGAACGCGGCGATCGGTGGCCAGATTGCCATGATTTTTCCTGCGGTCGAGGAGCTGGTCATTCCCAGCACTACCCCGAGTGCGACCAACCAGTTACACAGGATCCCGCTGAGCAGTGCCAAGCCGGCACCTGCCAGATATCCCAGCTCTTGATATTCCAGTGTTTTGGTGATCGTCATATCGATGATGCCCTGTGCGACATTATCGGGGTCAGTCGTCCACCAGCGGCTCAGCAGTGCCGCAAACATGGTCGCGGCGAACACTCCGCCAAGCAGGTGCCCGAGCAAAACCCAGCCGAAGTTTCGCAACAGGCCTTTCATATTGGCTTGTCGATGGACAACGGCCAGCGGCACCAGAGCGAAGTTGCCGGTCAAGAGTTCGACGTTCAACAGCACCACGATCACCAGTCCCATCGGGAACAACAGTGCCCCAATGAGGTCGATGCCGGTTTCCTGGGCGGCGGTGATGGCCAGGACGGTGGCGCCGGCTAAGAGCATGACCGAGAAGGCAGCACGTAGCACTAGCTGCCCGGAACTGTGTTGTGTTTTGGTTTCTCCTGCATCCAGCATGGAATCGACCACAGTGGGTGGGGCAACGTATGACAAGGTGCTCCTAACGGGGCTTGCTTGGTTCTCCCAATGACAACATCAGTCTATTGGCCCAGTTGAAGAATGCGGCACCATTGATGACGTCGATAATATCGGTCATGCCTGCTCGACCGTCCAACCCAGGGCAGGAGCGACCTTGGTGCCCAGCAATTCGATCGATCGCATCGTGATCGCATGGCCCGGATCCAGCGAATGCACCTGGAAGCTGACCTCGGTCGAAGCGGCAGCGGCCTGGTCACCTGCCAATTGTTCGGCGACCTCATCGGCGGTGCCGAAATAAGTGCCCGTATAGCGCAGTAGCTCGCCGTCGCTCAGATCGGCGGCGCTTATCGGTTCGCCATTGGAGCGTAGGTTGCGTTCGGCCAGGTGCGCGACTCGGGTTCGCAGGTGTTGCAGAGCAGCCGTGCGGTCTTCTTCATCAATAACGACGGCGGTACGCGAAGCCAGTATGCGGGGTGCGACGCCGTCGGCAAGCTGGGCACGGTAGGCCTCGATGAGCGGCAGCTGCAGGTCGCCGACCAGCTCGCCGACCTCAGAACCCGGTTGGATACGAGAGAGCATCAGTCCGTCGCCGGCCTTACCAGCACGAGTAGCGCCATTGGTCGAAAACGTAGCCTGCCACATGCGCTCGTTCAACGACTCGGCCAGCGGTTGGACGACAAGGCCGGCGTTGCCCAGCGGTTCACCAGCCAGGGCGGCACGCAGCACCGGCAATTTTTCGTTGAACAGTTCCCGGGCATTGGTATTCGTGTAGCCGAGCGCATCGAGGTTCTCGGCACTTGCGCCCGGCGCAATCCCAAATTCGAGGCGACCACCCGACAACACATCAACGACCGCGGCATCCTCGGCGGTCCGCACTGCATTCTCGTGCGGCAGCGTCACCACCGCGGTGCCCAGGCGTATCCGTTCGGTGGCCTGAGCGGCAGCACCCAGAAATGGCCACGGCGAGGGTAATCCGCCCTCATCGGCATTGAAATGGTGCTGGGCGATCCACGCGGTGGAAAACCCGGCCCGTTCAGCTTGCTGAATCTGTTGTAGCGCCCAGCCATAACGCTGTGCGGCGGTGCCCTCTTCTAAGAGCCGGGTGAAAAATCCTATGCGTGGCACGGTTATCGTCCTTTACGTGTCGAATCCAGGTGGCTCCAATCATTGCCGACTCGCCAAAATTGAGCAAAGCAATGTTACCTTGAGTTGCACCAGCAAACATGCGTGACAGATCCCAGGACTAAGGTAAGCCGTTGCCCTATCACTTACACCGGAGGATCCATGAAGCTGATATCCATCCTGCGCGCAACCGGCGCAGCGGCAGCACTGGCTGTAACACTCACCGCGTGCGGCGGGTCAGATGACGAGGCCGGCTGGCCGGATGAAAATCTCGAGATGCTCATCGGATTCGGTGCCGGCGGTACCCCCGATCTGTTGGGCCGCGGTGTCGGAGATCAGCTGCAATCCGAACACGGCGTCAGCGTGACCGCCACCAACCGCACCGGTGGCGCCAGCACGATCGCCATGAACGAGGCCCTCAGTGCCCAGGCCGATGGCACCACCCTGGGCCTGGCCACCTCCAACGGTCTGCTGTGGCAGCCCCTGGTTGAGCAGGGCCTGGAATACAGCCAGACCGAGGGCTACGAGGCACTGGTCAAAGTCGCTGAATCCGCGTTTTCCGTCATGGTTGCCTCCGACAGCGATTTCGCGACCATGGACGACTTCATTGCAGCCGCCGACTCAGGAGAAGAACTCTCAGTCGCCGTCACCGGTGAAGGCGCCCAAACCGACCTGACCGTTCAGTTGCTCAATGAGCAAAACGACTGGAATCTGCGCAGCGTGCCCTACACCGACGGCGCGGGCGAAGGCATTCTGGCAGTTATGCGCGGCGAAGTCGACGCGCAGATCTCCACGACCGCCGGTGTCCAGGGGCAAATCAACGCCGGCGACGTCGAAATTCTCAGCATTTTGGCCGAGGAGACCGAACCGGAGAACCCGGACGCCCCCACCATTGATGAATTCGGTTTGGACGTCCCCATGGGCACCAGCTTCTATGTGGTCAGCCCCGATGGTCTCGACGAACAACTGCGGGACGAAATGGTCACCGCGCTCGAAGAGCTCGTCGCCTCCGATGAATGGGCGGACACGCTGGAAAGCGTCGGATTGTCGGATTCGGGGCTCAATCACGCCGATACCCAAGACGAAATCGACTCCCTGATCGACGAATACGAAGTCCTGGAACCCTAAACTGTTGCTATGACTACACCCGATGACGCCGCACCGTTCGACCTAGCCGCAGTCGAGCAGCCACCGGAACAACGCTCGGCCACCCTGGCTTGGCGGATCGCCGGCGTCATCGGACTTCTCGTCGCTGCGGTCACCGCGTGGATTGCCTGGAATAACTATCCGCTGGGCACGCTGGACCGTCCCGGATCGGCATTCTTTCCGCTACTGGTTGCCGCACTGATGGCCGTGGCTTCCGTCATCGCGCTGGTCGAAGCCCGCGGCGCCACCTTCGGGTATGAACCCATCGCGTGGCGCCGATTCGGCATCGCAGCAGGTGTCATCCTTGTAGGAGCCGGCCTGCTGCCCATCTTTGGATTCGTGCCCGTCGCCCTGGTTGGAACCACCGGCCTGGCGATATTGATCGAAGGGAAGTTCCACTGGAAAATCCCGGTGACCATGACCCTTGTGACCTTCGGTATCTGGTTTGTCTTTGAACACCTGTTGGGAATTGCGCTGCCATGAACCCCTGGGACGGATTACTCTACGGCCTCAGTGTCGCCTTCACCGTTGAGCACCTAATCGCTGCGCTGGTGGGGGCACTCTTGGGCACCGTCATGGGCTTAGTCCCCGGCATCGGGCCGGTTTCCGGTGCTGCCATTCTGCTGCCATTGACCTATGTGTTTGACCCGCTTACCGGCATGATCGTCATCGCCGGTATGTTCTACGGCATCATGTACGGCGGATCAACGACGTCGGTCCTGCTCAATATTCCCGGTGACGCACCCTCGGTGGTGTCCGCCTTCGAAGGGTATCCGCTGGCGCAATCAGGACGCGCCGGCCCCGCACTCGGAATCACCGCCATTGCCTCATTCATTGGCGGAACCGGCAGTGTGATCGTGCTCAGTATGGTTGCTGCCCCCGTTGCCCAAGTCGCCATCGTATTTGGGTCAGCCGAATACTTCGCACTGACACTGGGTGGACTCCTGGTGTTAGCCCGCATCATGGGTGGCTCACTGACCGCAGGTCTGCTGCCGCTGGCCTTCGGTCTGCTGCTCGGTGTGCTTGGTGAAGACGCCATCAGCGGCGACGCCCGGTTCACCTTCGGCGTGCGCGAAGCCTACCAAGGCGTCAGCATCGTCGCACTGGCCGTGGGACTCTTCGGGCTCACCGAAATCCTGCGCATTATCATCCAAAAAAGTTCGACGCCGTACGTCGGCTCCCTGGGATGGCGCCAACTGATCCCCACCAAATCCGATATGCGAAACTCCGCGGGCAGCTGGTTTCGAGGCAGTGGCATCGGTTTCGGCCTCGGATTGCTACCCGGGCCCAGCATTTCACTGGCCACCCTGCTGAGCTATCGCACCGAATCGATGGTTGGCCGCGACCGCCACAGATTCGGCAAAGGCGCCGTCTCCGGGCTGGCTGGTCCCGAAGCCGCCAATAACGCGGCCGCGACATCGTCGATGATTCCCCTACTGGCACTCGGCCTGCCGTTCTCAGCAACACTGGCCGTCATGCTGGTGGCCATGCAAGTACACGGTATTCAACCCGGCCCACAACTTGTCACGACCAACCCCGACCTGTTCTGGGGACTCATCGCCTCACTGCTGATCGGTAACGTGATGCTGTTGATCCTCAACGTGAACCCCATTCGCGTCTGGGTCGCCGTGCTCCGAGTGCCCAACTGGGCGCTGCTGCCATCCGTCGTCGCCCTGTGCTGGGCCGGCGTCTACACCTTCCGACTGAGCTGGTTCGACCTCGCCGTCGCAGCTACACTAGCGGTCATCGGATTCTTTATGGTGCGCTACAATTTCCAACTCGTGCCCGTACTACTGGGCGCCCTGATCGGCCCGCTCGTTGAACGCCATTTTCGCCAGGGCCTCACCGCCGCCAACGGCGACCTGACCTATTTCATAACCCAGCCGATCGCGGCAGGCATCTGGATCGCCGTGCTCCTGGTGATCGTTGCACTGCCACTGGTGCGTTGGTTCTTAGGCCGACGCCGCAAAACTTCCTTGGTGACAACGGCCAACGAACAGCACCCGTCTGTTTAGTCAGTCGCCAACCCCTCAACGGGAGACATTTTGGCGGCACGCCGTGACGGTGCCACCGATGCAATCAGCCCAGCGATTACCGCTACGGCAATCACACCGGCGACTTCCAACCATGGCCATGTGATACTCACACCAGAAGCCAGCTGCGAAAAGATCGCAACCGAACCAGCCCAGCCGTACAACATGCCCAACGCACTGCCCAGTATGGCGCCGACCGCACTGATTAGTATGGCCTCCCACATCAACATGCTCCGCAAGCCACGTTTTGTCAGACCCAAAGCACGCATCAATGCATTCTCACGAGTACGTTCCAACGAGGATAATGCCAGAGTATTTGCAACACCAACAAATGCAATGAGTACCGAAATGCCCAATAAACCAATGACAGTCAGCATCACTGCATCAATCGCCTGCTGATACATCGATCGCATAACTAACGGCGAACTCACATCCTGAGCCGATAGTTGTGTATCAGCAACCATGCTGGTGACCAGCTCGTTCAAATCAGCCTGCGAGATATCTTTATCCACAACTGACAACCACACAACTGCTTCTCCTGCGATATCCATCGACAACTGTTGTCGCGTCGTGTCAGAAACAATCGGTGTAACGGACGGTAAATCAGACCGGACCGCATCCAGTTCGACCTCACCATCAGCGGTGGTCACCGCCAACGTCTCCGATTCGTAATGCTCAGGAACCAACACCGTACCCGGCTCTTGCAGGGCTTGGGCATCGTCGTCACTGACACTGTCCGAGATGCTCGCCAACCGCTGCGGATCGGCCGTCATCACCTGTTGCGACCACGACTCATCAATGGACCCCACCGGATACAGGGCTTCAGCACCGGCGACACCAGTGGTATCAGCTAGTTTCTGCGTTGTAGAAGCGACCTGTGCGGTGTCCGTTGGATCGATCTGGGTCAGCTGCGCGTAGACATCAACCGGATATTTCGTGGCCAACATTTCATCCGTACTGTCTTGTGCAGTCCGACCCCCGGTCAGGATCATCGCGACTAACGTAGTCCCGACAATTAACGCGGTCGCAGTCGCTGCAGTGCGAGAACGATTCCGCACCGAATTCAGCTGCGCCATTTTGCCTGGAATCCCGGTCCAACGCGTCAGCCAGCCCATTGCGTAGACGGCGCCGGGAACAAACAACACTCCCAGAGTCAACACACCGATAAACGAGATAGCGCCGGCTACGATCGCCAAACCAACCAAACCAGCAGTAGCGAAGTACACGAGCGCGGCACCACCCGCCAGGAGCAACAGCGCCCCCAGTACCAGCCGGAACTTGCCGGCTTTGGAACCCATGGTCGCAGCTGGCACCGGACGCATTGCCTCGAGGGGCGAGACCCGCATCGCCTGGGAGGCAGGCAGCCAAGATGCCACCACGGTGATCGCCACCCCGGCAACCAACACCCACAGAATCGAGGGGTCCATGCCAAAGGCTGCACCGGGCATCCAGCGCTGTGCCAATGCCAACAGCCCGAAGATCAACCCGATGGCCAAGGCAATACCGGTGATGGAACCGATCAGCCCGATCAGGGTCGACTCAGCCAGCACACCTTTGCGGATCTGACCACGGGTTGCACCCAGGACGCGTTGCAGCGCATACTGCCGAGTTCGTTGCGCCACCAACACCGAGAACGTGTTATTAATGACGAGCATCATCACCAATAACGCAATCGCCGAGAACCCGCCGAGCACCACGGTGATCGCATCAAAACCCATCATGTCGACCAGCTGCTCGGAGATTTGCACATCCGGGGTATTCACGGTGGCAGGTACACCTGCGGCGTCGAGCGCCTGTTGGATGTCGGTGATAGCCTGCTGGAGATCACCGTCGACACGTAACAACGCCATGTTGTAGGTGGGCGAGTCGCCAGCGAGCTCGCCCAGTGTCGTCGCAGTGGTGTAAATCGTCATCGCCCCAACCACCGTAGGGTCCATGGACTGGTCCATGAGGCCAGACACTACGAACTCCTGTTCCGTGTCATCGGCCAGCGTGCGCAGCGTCACCGTGTCACCGACAGCGAGATCATGGCGCTGGGCAGCTTCGGTATCCACCGTGATTTCGTCGTTGGCGGTCGGTAATTGTCCCTGAGTCAGCGGTTTGGCCAGCAAGGCTGCGTCGTTTGGACGGTTGGTAGCGTAAACAAAGTCGGAATCTGGATCAAAGGTGCCCTGTTGGTCAGAACCTTCCGGCAGCACCATGGCGGTCGCGGTATTCATCAGCGGATAGACTTCTTCGACGCCGTCTAGGTCGGTGAGACTGCCGGGTTCATCGACGGTACCGGTCAAATCGTAGAACGCCGAGTCGGGGTCGGGTGGCGTTTCGACGGCAATCAAAAGATCAGCGTTGGCGTAGGTGGCACCCAACATCTGTTTGGTCGATTCCTTCGCCGATGAGGTGACCAATAAGGAACCGGCCAGAAACATGGTCCCCAGTACGATCGCCAGTAACACGGCAACATACCGCCGCGGGTGTAATTTCAATTCACTCGTTGCAAGTTTCCACATGACTATTCACCCAGTTCCGCAAGTGCGTTCAGCACGGAATCCGCGCTAGGATCTTCGAGCTGCCCGACGACGGCGCCGTCTTTGAGCAGTACGACGCGATCTGCGTAACAGGCCGCGTGTGGATCGTGGGTGACCATAATGATTGTCTGTCCCATTTCCCGGGCGCTGGTGGCCAACAGTTCCAGCACCTCGGCACCGGTATTGGAATCTAAGGCGCCGGTCGGTTCATCGGCGAAGACCACGGCCGGGCGGGTCAACAGGGCTCGAGCGACCGCGACGCGTTGTTGTTGCCCACCCGAGAGCTGGTGAGGTTTGTGGCTGAGACGATCGGTCAGCCCCAGCGTTGCAACGATCTGGTTGAACCAATCCTGGTCCACCTTCGCTCCGGCCAGATCCAAGGGCAATACGATGTTGTCTTCAGCGTTGAGTGTGGGTACCAGATTGAAGGCCTGGAAGATGAATCCGATGTGGCTGCGGCGCAACTTGGTGAGATCGTTATCGCTCATACCGGTAATCACGGTTGAGTTGACGGCGACTTGTCCGGCGTCGACCGTATCGAGCCCAGCCAAACAGTGCATGAGCGTGGACTTCCCGGAGCCGGAAGGCCCCATGATCGCGGTGAACTCGCCGGGTCGAAACGCCACCGACACCGTATCCAGGGCGGCCACTTTGGTGTCGTTACTACCGAAGGTTTTAGTAATGTTTTGTGCTGCAACGGCAGCCGGTTCTGTGGTTAACATGTACTCAGTCTGCGCGGATTTGCCGTTGAGTAAATCACCAGCCGGAACGATCTTGCCGCCACAGCCTCATCCAAAAGGATGAGGCTGTGCTAGTGCTCTACGGTGATGTTTAAACAGAACTGATGTCGTCGCGATCGACATGACCTTTTTTGATCGTGATCTGCCAAGCCGCCTCACCGGTGTCGTGGAAATCGGTGACTTCGTGACCATCCTCGACGGCCCACTGCGGGATGGTTTCCGTGCCCTGGGTGCAGTCAAAATCGATGACCAAGTGCTGGCCAGGTTCCAAATCTGCCATCACATCTTTGGCCTCGATGAGCGGGAATGGGCACACCGCACCAAGAGAATCTAACGCGAAATATCCATCACCCAGGTGGCGGGCCTTGTCGTCAGCTTTGGAATGCAAGTTGATGAATCCAGTTGCCATCTGCATCCCGGGTATCGCAGTATTGGCCGGAGAGTCGGGCAAAGCGGCGCTGATTGCGGCGGCAGTGGTCTGCGGAGCAGTTTGTGGGGTCTTCGTAGGTGTTGCGGTTGCCGGTTTCAACCAGTACTTGGCACCGACGCCAATCCCCACGGCAATGAACAACAGTGCGATCCATCCCTGGAAACTGAATAAGCTGGTTTGAACCATGCCGTTACCTACGGTGCAGCCACCAGCAAGTGTCGCGCCGATGCCCATGAGTAGCCCACCGGCTACTGAGCGCACCGTTGTTGTGGCGTCTGGGATACGAACGCGGAACTCACCGGTCGATTTTGCTGCGATGAACGCACCAACGAGTAAACCTAGGACGAGTAATACACCCCAGTCAATAAAGCCGTCGTCGCCGGTCACCGTGTATTGGAGCGTGTTGGCGGTCGGAGTGGTAATCCCAAGGCCACTATTTCTGCCGGTTGCGGCCGAAAGCGGCCAAGCAACGACACCGATCAGCCCCACAAGCGCTCCGGCGGTGTATAAGTGCAGCGGACGTTTCCAGACGGGCTGATTGGTCAGTCGTGCCGCTGCGGGCCGTTTGGTATCCCGGGCGCGGAAACGTCGTACCGAAATGAACGTGATGACTGAGATGGCGACGACGAACCACCACGGTGAAACGCCCAACGCCTTCGGGATGGTCGTCAAACCGGTGTCCCAGCTTTTCATCCAGGTATCTAATCCACGCAGTGCGCCGTATTTCATGGCCGCAGCTGACAGGGCATACATAGCCAAAGCAATCCACGAGCCGACCAAGTCCTCAGCAGACCGATACCAGGTTCCCGAGGCACAACCACCCGCGAGGATAATCCCGAGCCCAAACAAAAAACCACCAACAATAACCGCAGCCGGAGCGAAGGTGGTGTGATCAGGGGCAATCACTCCGGTTGAGGTCAGGGCAGCTAGACCGATCGCGTGAACCGCGATAACTACCAGCAGCGCAACAAATCCGCGCCACGATCGTTGCAGAAAAATATCCCGAATCATGCCCGTGACACAGAACCGGCCACGTTGCATAACAACGCCGAGGATGGCACCGACCAGTAAACCTGTAAGGATCATGCGTGGGTCCGCCTTTTCGGAAGCAAGAAGTAGAAAAACGCACCTCACACCATAGGACGCGAGAAAAAATGGCTTCGGTAACGACTACCAAAAAGTTCACAGGGCGTCGCAAAAAGTAAAAAACCTTGACGCGCGCTCTCTACTCTGGTTCGGGTTGGTGCAGGCGTAGGATGGTGTGGCGACCAGTGTGAAGGTGAGGTTTTTGTGTCCGTGGTGTTGGCCGCTGTGCCGATCGTTGTTGTGATCGGACTGCTTTTAACGCGTCTGCCCGCCTGGATACCGCCGGTTGCCGGAGTGCTTGCGGCCGTTATTGTCGGACTGTGGGCGCTGGATGCTCACCTGACCGAAGTCACCGCTGTCGTTGGTGGTTCCATGGCCACCATGTTGCAGGTGTTAGCAATCATTGCCGGCGGCGTCACCTTGGCCAGGGTCATGGATTACACCGGCGCACAGAAACAGCTGGCCGACTGGTTGGCTGCCGGTGGAGCATCGCTGGGTTCGGCACTGTTGATGGCCAACGGTGTGGTGCCGTTTATGGAATCGGTTACCGGTTTCGGCGTTTCACTGATCATCGGTTTGCCGCTCACGCTGGCGTTTGGCTTCACCGCCTACCAGTCGGCACTCATCGTGTTGATGGGCATTGTGATTGGCCCGTGGGGATCCATGGGTCCTGGAACCCTGTTGGGCGCCGAACTGGCCGGTGAGACGCTCACGGATCTTGGGGTCGCCACCGCCGTCGTCAATATCCCGGCCGTTGTGATTTCCGGTGTGGTGACGGCGTTCATTGCCGCTAAAGCGGCCAAAGTTCGTAGAGTATGGCGGCTCGGTTATCTCGGCGTTGGCGCAATTTCAGGGCTGACGCTGGCGTTGTTGGTTTTGGGGACCAACCTCATACTGGGTACTCCGGTGGCCGGTGCTGTCGCTTCCGCGGTCATGAGTTTCGGCTGGTTGGTGGTGGTGCGCAAGGGCAAACTTCGTCCCGGACCGGGCGGTTCGATTGTGCCGTACGCCGTGCTAGTCGGTGGCACAATCGCCGGACAGTTGTTGTCCTCGATCATTTCGACGGCATGGTTGGCAGAAGTTGTTGCTAGTCCGGCGCTTTACGCTTTTGGCGGGGTGGGCGTGGCCATCGCGCAGTACCGTCAACCCGTGGATGGGTTAGCCAGCAATGCTTTCCGTTTGTGGCTCAACACCGGGGTTCCAACCGCACTGTACATTTTATTCGGGGTCGTCATGCAGGGCGGTCATATTGCCGAAACTTTGGCGCAATCACTTTCCGCACTTGGCGATGGCTATATTTTCTTGATGCCGGTCATCGGGGCGCTGGGTGGCTATATGACGGCATCGGGTACCGGAACCAATGCGATGTTTGGGCCAACCCAGGTTGCCGTCGGCGGGCAGTTAGACATCCATCCGCAGTGGTCCATGGCCATGAATAATGCCGCTGGGTGTTGGGGCACGATTGCATCACCGGCCCGGATAGAATTGTCGTATCAACTGTCCCGCGGAGCATCGATGACAGACGGCGGCCGGCCGGTCACCCGCGCCCGACTTCTGGCCGTGACCGTTCCGGTGTTAGCCTTTTCGGCTCTTGTCTGGGGAGTTATCGCGTACTTCTTGTTGCCGGGTCTCGCGCCGGTCTAAAGCGAGCAGTAGAGGTACGATATAGGGCACTCACACTGCATTTCCTTGGAGAGGACACTCAAGCGTCATGTCACAGCACGTACCCCAGCCGCCCCCACCTCCTCCCGCGGCGCCGATGTTTCTCAAGAACATTCCGGCCCAAGCCTGGGCGAGGACGTTGTTGATCCCGCTAATATTTTTCGGTGGGGCCTTCCTCATGGCTGCCTTTGTCGCGGCTTTGGGACTGGGCGCCATGAGCGCAGCAGCAGGCTTTGGCGCAACGATGCCGCAGCTGATGGATGGCGGCCCCTCATGGATCGTGGTGACCATTCAGCTACTGGGCATGGGGTTTTTATCGCCGCTTTCCCTCGGCATCGATATTGCAGAGTTCGGCATGTTCTCCGGTGGCGGCTCAGCGTTTTTCGTTCCGTGGTTGGTGCCGGCAGGAGGAATTGTCGCTGTGGCAGTCACACAGCGTTTCCTCGGCGGCAATATCCGCGCCCAACAAACCGGCATCCGTTGGATGCTCGCCGGTATTTCCGGGCTACTTTTTGCCACGGTCATCACCGTTTTAGCTGCCACCGTGCGATTTCGTTATGACGCCGGCAGCGAGTTCATTGACGGCCGGTTTTGGGCGCATTCCGCCTCGTTGCCCGGATTCGTGGTGGCCGGGGTACTGGTCGGATGTATCACCTACCTGTTGTTGCTGCCCCGTCGTGGTCTCGTGGTACAACGCATTCTCAGCGTTATCGCAACGGTATTTGAACATGTCCTTATCTTGGCGGGCGGCGCCGCACTGGCTATCGTGATCGCAGCCTTTGTACAAAGCGAAACCGAAGTGGGCCAGATGATACTGGCTGGGTTCCTCACCGTTGGCTTCTTTGCCTTTTCGATGCTGCACTTTGTGCCAACGGTTATGTCGGGTAGTCAAGAGTTCGTCGATGGCGCCGAATCCTTGTCGATTTTCACGCTGCCCCCCGCTGTCTGGATTATTGGCCTCATCGTGATGGTGGCGGTACTGTTCATCACCGCGTGCCGTTGGAGCCTGCGGACCCGGTTCTTGGCACATGCACCGTGGGCCTGGATCGCGCTACCGGCAACGTATCTCGTGGTGGGTATCCTCCTGACCTCAGCTAATGGCGTGTACTTGTCGATGTATATGGCCGGTGAAACGGTTCAAATGGCCATCAGTTCTGCGGCATGGGGTTTCTTAGTGTGGCTTGCGATCGGCGGTGTAGTCCAAGTGTTGGCCAGCTACCTGATGCCGAGGTTGTTGCAACATCTTCCAGCCGGTCTCGTCCGTGCCTTGAGTGTTGGTCTGGGACAACAAGTAGGTTCCGCCCACCAACCGCCTATGGACCGCACAATGCAGCTGCCTGGCGCAGTTGGTGTTGATCCCGAAAGGCAGCCGCGCGGGATGACACGCAAATCCAAGATCCTACTGTGGACCGGCGCCGGGGTTGTCGTGTTGGTTGTTGCCGGATGGATTGCTCATACCGTGCTAGCTCGTACCGTGTTTGGTCCAGAAGAGACCGCCGAAGCGTATCTTCAAGCTGTGGTGGATGGTCGCGCCGAAGACGCCTTGGAAATTATGGGGCCAAACGTCACCGACGAGTTGCGTGCTTTGGCCACCGATGAGGTTTATCAAGCCGCCGAAGACCGCCCTGATCGATTTGAGCTGGGGGACGTGAATTATGCTGGTTCGGCTGCCAACGACGTGACCGTAGACGCCACAATCTACCAATCAGGTAAGGCGTACCCACTTGAGCTCGGCCTGAGTGAATCAGGCACACAGGCCATGGTTTTCAACGATTGGGACCTCCAAACAGGCATGGTATCCGGCAGGGCCCTGTACGCGACCGGTCCGTCTCAGTTGACCGTCAATGAGGTAGAAATCGAGGTGGAACCTTCCGGTTTAGGAACAACTGAGGACTCGTCCAGCCCAGCGTATGAAGGTCAGAACATTGACGGTTGGCTAAAACAGCACGGTTTTGTGCTGCTGCCCGGAACCTATACTTTCGCGGCACCAGAAAGCAGCCAGTATTTGTCCCACGGACAAGACCTGGAACTCACGATCACCCCCGGTGAGCATTTGCAAACGCCCATTGAATTCAACCAGGGCTATACCGAGGCGTTTGAAACCGATGTGATCGCCAAGGTGGAGCAGCGGCTGGAATCTTGTCTGGCTGACGAAACAATTCGTATTGCTGATTGTGAGGCGGCCAGCTGGGAAGACACCGGATGGAACGCCATGACCAACATGGAACGCACATGGGCAACCACACCCGAGATTGAGCTGGTGCCCGTCGAGACCGACGCTTACGGTGACGGCGTGGACCTCACCGAATACTCGGGGCCGGTTGTAGCTCGCATCGTGGAAGGGGACATTACGGTCTCCTACGAGGTGCGCGATGACGAGGACCAAGACTGGCAAGAACGGGAACGCACGTATGCACCCTTTGGTGGCTGGGGCGACGAGATGGAGTTTCCTGTCACCCTGGACGGTGACGAAATCCAGATCGATTATTCGGCGCTGGATGAACCCAATCCGTCTTGGCTGAGCCAAGAATTCCGGGACTAGTTGCCTGCGGCGTCGTCCTTGAACGCGTTGACCACAAGATAGGCCACCGCAATGCCGACCAACACCACACCCACCACGAATGTTGGCACCGAAAACGTTCCGGTGAAAAAGTTGATCGCCAGTGACGAGCCCAGGACCAGCGCCCCGATGATCAACATCATGGTCATGCCCACCGTGGCCGGTTTTGCACGGCGGGGGTTTGCTAAGTCTTTGTCGTTCAATCCTCTGCGTGGTTCCATACGGCCATTATCGCCTGCCACTGTGCACTACACAATTTCAGTGACCTATACGATCCCAGTGCGATAGGCCAACACCACGGCCTGTACCCGGTCACGGGCGCCCAGTTTCGTCAGGACTTTGCCCACGTGGGTTTTGACAGTGGTGGCCGAAACAAACAGTTTCGCTGCAATCTCGGTGTTTGATAACCCTTCGGCCATGGCTTCCAACACCTCACGTTCACGAGCGGTCAGTGTGGCTAACGCGGCTAATTCGGCGTCGTATTCCGCCGACGGCGTCGAAGGTTTCGGGGTCACGAGGTGTTCCAACAGCCGTTTGGTTGTCGACGGCGCAATCACCGCGTCACCGTGAAACACCGACGTGATGGCACTCAGGAGCTGTTCCGGTGGCGCATCCTTGAGCAAGAAACCGCTGGCTCCTGCGTCGATGGCCTCCAGCGCATACTCGTCGAGATCGAACGTCGTCAGCACAATAATCTTGAGCCTTTGATGCCGTTCCAGCAGCGCCTTGGTTGCCACAATTCCATCCATAACCGGCATTCGAACATCCATGAGGACGACATCGGCGGCTCGGATATGCGCAGAATGTAGGGCTTGTTGTCCGTTGGCGGCCTCACCGGTAACTGTCAGATCGTCCCGAGAGTTGATGAGCATTGACAGTCCGGAACGGATGAGTTGCTGGTCGTCGACGATCGCGACTTTGATAGGTTGCATAGGTTCTATCCTCGCAGGCGCCCTAAACCGTTTGATACGGCAGGTGGGCGTGAACCCGAAATCCGCCAGCCGCCGTGGGCCCCGCAAAGAAGGTGCCGTCATACAGGGCGGTGCGTTCCCGCATGCCGATCAACCCCTGCCCACCGTGCTGGGTCCTGTCAGCGGGCTCGACCGCCTCATGTGTGCCAACGCCGTCGTCTGCAATAGTCACCGCAACTCCTGTATCGCGCCAGTGTAGGGTCACGGTAGCGCTTGCAGCTGTCCCGGCGTGCCGAGCGACATTGGTCAAGGCCTCCTGGGTGATGCGGTACAGCAC
>DHCMJ07802__coassemble_1224_pt1 | contig 16555 bp, 12 predicted proteins | sample DHCMJ07802__metabat2_low_PE_015 | metagenome-assembled genome bin DHCMJ07802 | reverse complement strand
CCCGGGACCTCCATCTTACCAAGATGGCGCTCTACCACTGAGCTATCGGGGCAACGAGATAAGACTTTACCAACAAATGATCGAAAGGCAAAATCGCTGTACCCGTTTATGGTCAACATCACTCACGCAGTAGATTAGTACTGTTGTTCTTGACGTTTCTTGGCTTTCGACCACCGTTGCTTCTTCTTTTGACCACGCTGTGGTGAGTCAAATCCTCCGTGCGAGCCTCGCGACGAGAAGGACGACTGTGGCGCACCGCGGTCCAAACGCAAGTTCAGTTTCCGGCCGGCCACCACAGCATTCTTGAGTGCACTTTCCTGTTTGCCCGACAGCTTCTCTGGCAGTTCAACCAATGAGAATGTCGGACGGATTGAAATATCACCGATTTCAGAGATGTCCAAGTTCCCTTCGTTGGCGATTGCGCCTACGATGTTTCCTGGCTTGACACGGTCCTTGTGGCCAACAGCAATCCAGTAGGTTGCATGGCCTTCTTTGGTAGCGCTTTTTGGACGCCTAGTACGCTCAGCACCCTGCTCCTTACGACGACCCCGCAAATTGAGTGGTGGAAGATCTGGCTCTTTGGCCTCCAGCGGACGACCATCTTGCGCCATCAGGGCCAGCGCTGCCGCGATATCTACGGCTGCCACATCATGTTCGTCAATGTAGTTGGCGACCAAGTCCCGGTAGACAGTCAGTTCTTTATCTTCGGCGTGGGCCGCGATGGTCTGGGTGATGCTCTGCGAGAAGGCGGCCCGACGCGAAGCATTCACTTCGTCCAGGGTCGGTAGCTGCATCTCTTCAACGGGCTGCTTGGTTGCTTTTTCAATAGAACGCAGCAGGTACCGCTCACGTGGTGTCATCAGCAAAATGGCATCGCCTTGACGGCCGGCACGCCCGGTGCGACCGATGCGGTGTACGTAGGACGATGTGTCATGCGGAATGTCATAGTTGACGACGTGGCTGATGCGTTCCACATCGAGTCCACGGGCAGCAACGTCTGTTGCAACCAGGATGTCGATGCGTCCGTGGCGAAGATCTTCGACCGTCTTTTCACGGATGTGCTGAGGGATATCACCGGAAATGGCCGCCGCTGCAAAACCGCGCGCTACCAGTTTCGTGGTGAGTTCTTCTGTCATATTCCGTGTACGCACGAACGCGATAATGCCGTCGGTGTCTTCTGTCTCCAGCAGACGAGTCATGGCTTCGAGTTTCCACGGCTGCGCAACCTGCAGATAACGCTGACGAATGTTCTGTGCTGGCTTCGACTGGCCATCCACGTGCACCTGGACCGGGTCTTTGAGGTAGTCACCGGTGATGCGTTGGATAGCCTTTGGCATGGTCGCCGAGAACAACGCTGTTTGCTTATTCTCTGGAGCCGAGGACAAGATGCGGTCCACATCTTCGGCGAAGCCCATGCGCAGCATTTCGTCGGCTTCATCGAGGACCAAATATTTGAGGTCGCTCAGGTCAAGAGAACCGCGCTCCAGGTGGTCGATAACGCGGCCCGGCGTTCCAACCACTATGGCGGCACCGCGGCGGAGACCAGCAAGCTGTGGACCATACGATGATCCACCATAGACCGGTAGTACAGATACCGATGGCACGTTAGCTGCATAGGAGTTGAAGGCTTCGGCGACCTGCAAAGCAAGTTCACGGGTTGGGGCAAGCACAAGCACCTGTGGTGATGCATACTTCTGGTCTGCTTCGGCCAGTTTCGAAAGAACAGGCAATGCAAAAGCTGCAGTTTTACCGGTCCCTGTTTGGGCCAGGCCCACCACGTCGCGGCCTTCGAGCAACAGTGGGATGGTGCGGGCTTGAATCGGTGAAGGGGTTTCATAGCCGAGTGCTTCAATTGCTGCATTGACTGGATCAGCAAGATCCAGCGAGGCAAAAGAGGTTTCGGTTTCGGGCAGCGAAGATTTATCGGTCAAAAAGACTTCCTAAGGTTTCGTAAGGTGTTTGAAGGATCCGGATGTATTCCTTGCAATCACGCTACGCACACTCAACAGTCCCAGTGACTGGAGTAGAAGTTAAAGGAAGAAGCCGGATCTGGCTGAACTCTTCTAGTCTAGGCCAAATCCGGCTAATCGTATAATCGGTGTGAGCTTAGAGGCTCTTCAACGCTTGATCGAGGTCGCCGATGAGATCATCTGCATCTTCGATACCCACCGACAATCGAATCAAGTTTTCTGGCACTGCTAATTCGGTGCCAGCTACCGAGGCATGGGTCATCGCGGTCGGATAGTTCAGCAGCGATTCAACGCCACCGAGTGACTCAGCAAGTCGAAAAACATGGGTTGACTCGGCCACTTTGCGAGTTGCCTCGACTCCTGCCTTGAACTGCACCGAGACCATACCGCCGAAACCCGACATTTGTTTCTTGGCAATCTCATGACCCGGGTGGTTCTCTAACCCCGGGTAGTGCACGGCTTCGACACCCGGGTGTTCGCTCAGCCAGTGAGCAATGGCTGTGGCGTTGGACACGTGACGGTCCATACGGACACCCAAGGTCTTCAAACCACGAGTGACCAAGTAGGAGTCTAGGGGCGAGTTTGAGGCACCAGCAGCAAACTGTTGGAAGTTGACAGCCTGGGCTAGTTCTTCGTTCTCGGTGACCACCGCACCGCCGATGGTGTCGGAGTGACCGCCCATGTACTTGGTGGTGGAATGGACGACAACGTCTGCACCCAACTGCAATGGCAACTGCAGGTATGGCGTCGCAAAAGTGTTATCGACAACGAGCAACGCGTCGAATTCCTGCGCTAATTCGGTCAGCGCGGCGATATCGGCAATATGCATCATGGGGTTGGTTGGCGTTTCAACCCACAGCATGCGAGCTTTGCCTGCAGCTAGCGCTTCACGCACCTGATCCAGGTTGGACATATCCACGACTTGGTGCTCCAGGTTCCAAGGACGCAACACTTTGTCCAGGAGCCGGTAGGTTCCGCCATACACGTCGTTACCAACAATCACGCGGTCACCGGGTTCGCAGGCTGCCATCAGCAAGGCGGTCTCTGCGGCCAAACCGGAAGAGAATGTGTAGGCAAAACCGGTTTCGGCGTTGCCGGTTTCTAGGGCTGCGATCTGGTGTTGCAAGGCATCACGGGTGGGGTTCGTCCCGCGTCCATAGTCGTAGCCCTTGCGCAATTTGCCGATGGCTTCGGGAGCATAAGTCGACGAAAGGTGAATTGGTGGGACCACTGCACCATAGACCGGGTCGAGGTCTTGTCCCACATGGATAGCGCGAGTGTTGAACCCTGAGTTGTGCTTATCAATAAACGTCATGGAAGTCTCCTGGACTGGTTTAGTTGTCGATCAGATGCATCAAAAGGTCATGAGCCGAGACGATGCCGGCGATATTTCCGTGACGGGTCACCAGTGCGGCCGGTGCGTCTTCCAACACAATTTTTACTTGGGCAACCGGGGTCTTAACGCCCACCATGGGCAGCGCGGCTAGCTGAACGTCGGACAGCAAGGTATCGGAAGAAATGGCACCGGTGGCCAGCTGCTGCATCAAGTCAGCTACGGTGACGGCACCACGAACTTCACCAATGCGGTATTGCTCTTGGACTGCCCCGACAACTGGAAGCGCATCAATGCCGTAGCGGTTCATCGTTGAGATCGCGTCTTTCACGGGCGAATCCAGCAGCGCAACTACGACTTGTGGTAGCGAGCCAGGTAACCAGGCTGATTTATTCTCCACGAGTTCGCCGACCGGACCTGCCAGACCTGCAATATCTGCCGGTGCCGTTGAGGTTTCTACCGCTTCGGGGTCTGTGCCATCCAGGTAGGCGGTGCCGATACGTTGTGGCGCAACGGGAGCGGGGGCATCGATGTCAAAACCGTGGGTCTGCATCCAGGTTTCAGAGAAAATCTTGCCCAAGTAGCCACGTCCGGAGTCAGGCAGGATAACCACCATGAGGTCATCCTGTGTCAAGTGCTCAGCTTCTTTCAGCGCAGCAGCAATGGCCATCCCCGACGAACCACCGGCAAGGATGCCCTCTTCTGCTGCTAAACGGCGAGCGTAGTGGAACGCTTCGGCATCGGTCACAGCATGGATCGAATCGGGCACTTCTGGATCATAGTTGCCAGGCCACATGTCCTCCCCAACACCTTCAACAAAGTAGGGACGGCCTTTGCCTCCGGAATATACGGAGCCCGAAGGGTCTGCAACAACGACTTTGACGGGACCCGATGCACGGTCGGCCGATGCTTCATGGAGGTAGCGGCCGGTTCCGGTCATCGTGCCACCGGTACCTGCACCGATCACCACGTGGGTTAACTTACCGGCGGTATCTTCCCAGATCTCTGGGCCGGTGGACTCATAGTGGGATTCTGGCGCCGCAGAGTTGAAGAACTGATTGGGCTGGTAAGCACCGTCAATACTTTCTTCAAGCTGGTTGGTGATGCCGTAGTACGAATTAGGAGAGTCTGGAGCCACAGAGCTTTCCGAGACCACGACGTCGGCGCCGTACGCTTTGAGCACATCGCGTTTTTCTTGGGCGACCTTATCCGGGGTGATGAACACCGAACGATAGCCCTTCTGCTGCGCGACCATGGCAAGACCAACCCCGGTGTTACCGGAGGTTGGCTCAACGACAGTACCACCCGCGCTCAATTTGCCTTCAGCTTCGGCTCGCTCGATCATCTTTAATGCAATACGGTCTTTGATGGACCCGCCTGGGTTCATAAATTCACACTTGACCAGGATGGTAGGTTTCACTTCAGTTCCAATGGAATTGAGTTTGACCAACGGGGTATTGCCGATCAAATCCAGGATCGTGTCTGCGTACTTGGGCGTGACTGACGTAGGCTGTTTTTCGCTCATATGGTCCACGCTACCCTCTGTAGCAATGTTGAGGTGTTCGGGAGGTTATAAATCGCCATGAAGTTTACTCAGCCACCAGATTATTCTGGCGTGCTGCTACCTTCTGTCCCCGTGGATGTCGCTGCCAATGCCGCACCGCTGGTTCGTGGGGCAGGTGATCCGACGGCGGCTACCGGCAATGGTCTGACATGGTTATCATTTCGCCCACTTGAAACCGGGCCGGTCACCGTGGCGATTGCCCACCCGAAATCAACGGTGGCACCAGACGAAATTCACTACCATATCTGGGCGAATGGCGATGTTGTCGCGATAGAAACCATGATCGAACGGATGCCGCGGATATTGGGGATTGATGAAGCCGCGCTGGCAGGTTGGGCTGCTTTTGATGAGCTGTTAGCCGACACCGCGCATCTACTCCCCCACCAGGTGGTTGAAGCCAGAAGAAAAAACCCTGGCATGCGGTTGATGTCGACCGGCCAACTGGTCGATGAACTTTACACGGTGGTTTTGGAACAAAAAGTCACGCAGCGTCAGGCACGAGCGACGTGGCGGTGGTTCGCAGATACCTTTGGCGAGGCCTCCCCCGCTGGTGAACCGGCGCCAAAGATCGCTCCTGGCCCAGAGACAATCCTGCAAATTCAGTCGTGGCAGTGGCACACCGGTTGGGTCCAACCCTTTTTGGCACGGACATTGAAAACCGTGGCATCTCGAGCCACCGCGCTGGATCGGTTAGCAAAGAAACCGCTCCACGACATCTCTACGGGCCTGTTGTCATTACCAGGCATTGGCCCGTGGACGATCGCCGAAACACTACAGCGGACCCACGGGGCCGCTGATCTAGTGTCGGTCGGTGATTTTCACCTGGCCCACCACATCGGCGAAGCACTGACCGGTCAACGCACAAACGACGCTGGAATGCTCGAACTGCTTGCACCCTGGCGTGGTCATCGTCAACGTCTCGTCAGGCTTATCTATGCCTCGGGGATCCGCTTTTCGCGTTTCGGACCGCGGTTAGCGGCTACCGATTTTCGGGATCGTTAGTTGGGCTGCTGCTCAGCTTGTTGGCGAGCTTCTTCAACCTGCTTGTGTACGTCTTCCATATCCAACCCACGAACCTGCTCGATCAGCTGAGCCAGCTGCTGAGCATTAATCGCACCCGGCTGTGAAAAGACGAGAACGTTTTCCCGGAAAGCCATCAGGGTTGGAATCGAGGAAATACCAGCCGCTGCCGCCAGCTGTTGCTGGTCTTCGGTGTCAATCTTGCCGAAAACAATATCTTCGTGCTGCTGGGAGACCTCATCGTAGACCGGTGCAAACATTTTGCATGGTCCACACCAGTCGGCCCACCAGTCAACGAGCACGATGTCGTTGCCTTCAATGGTCTCTTGGAAAGTTTCTTGCGTTAGATCAGTCGTTGCCATTTATCCAGCCTAATCTGGGGCCCAGAATCTGTATAGTAGTTTGCTCCCCGTGACCCCGGTGTGACGGCGGACGGCTGAATTTTCGCAGGTACCGAAATAGGTCCAGATATGACAACGTAAAACAAGCTGGCAGCATGCGTCGTCGTAGAGTTATCGCTATGCCAAAATTCTCATCCTCACACTTGAAGATACTGGTCACTGCTGTAATCAGCGGCCTCGCGCTCGCAGGTTGTAGCAACACAGACTCTGCCGGTAGTGAACCAGCTGGTGAGCCACAAGCCGGTGGCACACTGACCTATGCATCCGGTGATGCCGAACCGGATTGCCTTGACCCACACTATGGTGGCAACTATCCGCAGGGTCTCATCGCGACGCAGTACCTAGAAACGTTGTTCACGAAAGATGATGACGGTCAAACGATCCCATGGTTGGCTGAAACCTCAGAAATCTCCGACGACGGACTGACGCACACGATCAGCGTCACCGACGGCATTACGTTTCACGATGGCACACCACTGACCTCCGAAGCCATTAAAGCCAATATCGAGCATCTGCAGGATCCAGAAACCGCGTCCTCAACGGGCTTCCTTGCCGTAGAAAAAGTCGAGGAAGTCGAAATTGTTGACGAGCTGACCGCCGAACTCCAACTGTCCGCACCAGATAATGCACTAGAAGAATCGTTATCCATGCACTGGACCGCAATCCAATCTCCCGAAGCACTGGAACGTGATGTCCAGGAGAATTGTGCCGATCCGGTTGGTACCGGCCCATTCATGGTTGATTCCTGGGAGCGGGAACAACAAATCAACTTGGTGCGTAACGACGACTACCTGCTACCGGTGGACTCCGACCGTGAAAGCGATCAAGCCTACCTCGAGGGCATCACCTGGCGGATGATCCCAGAAGCTGCCACCCGGTATGCCGCACTACAGTCGGGCGAAGTCGACGTCATCGACAATGCCCAGCCGGATACTATCCAGTCTGCCGAAGACGCCAACATCGGGCATCTGGATGCCCCTCGTCCCGGTGCAGCAAACCGACTCGAGCTGAATTCTTCCAAGGCACCCTTCGATGACGTGCGAGTTCGCGAAGCCTTCATACGATCCGTCGACGTTGACGGCGGGATCGAGGCTCTGTACTTCGACACCGCGCCGCGATCACATTCGCTGCTGTCCTCGGTTGAGCCACTGGGATATTCCGATGACTCGTTATTCACCCAAGATGTTGAGCAAGCCAATGAACTGCTCGACGAAGCCGGTTGGACCCAACGTGATGACGACGACGTTCGGATGAAAGACGGCGAACGCCTAGAAATCGTCATACCGGTATCCACCAATCAATCGGTACCTGCAGAACAGTCGCTATTTGAACAGTTCCAAGCCCAGGCTTCTGAAGTCGGCTTTGACATGCAGATCAATCTCTTGGATCTGTCGAGCTGGTACGCCGAATTGAGCGAACACAACTACGATTTGGTCTCTGCACCGTACACCAAAGTCGGTCCATCGGTATTGCGGATCTTGTACCATTCAGATTCCATCGAACCGGCTCCTTCCGGCTACTTTGCCAATAACGCCCAGGTTGATATTCCACAGTTGGACCAAACGCTGGTCGAAGCCGAAGAGACCACCGATGAAGATGAGCGGGCCGGACTCTACGAACAGGCACAGCAAACCGTCCTCGAGGACTATTACGTCTTGCCGCTGTACGATCAACAAAACCATTTCTTGTACTCCGAAGACGTCCAAAATATGGGTGATACGTCAGCCATTGCGGCACCGCAGTACTACAACGTATGGCTTGATCAATAACCCATGCGCATCGCAAGTTGGTTGGCACGCCGGGTCGGTGCCGCAGCATTTCTGCTGTGGGTCGTGGCCACCGTCATTTTTATCGCCATCCGGATGATTCCTGGCGATCCTGCAGAAGCCATTATGGGAGGACCCGGCTCCCAGGCTTCAGCCGAGGCGCTGGATACTGCGCGCGAGCAGTATCATCTCAATGAACCGATTCTGGTGCAGTATGCGTTGTACCTGGGGCAGTTGGTCACCGGTGATCTGGGAACCTCCTACGCTCAGCAACGGCCGGTTGTCCAGATCATGGCGGAAATGCTGCCGGCTACCTTGCAGCTCACGCTGATTTCGTTGGTCATAGCCTGGCTCATCGCATTGGTGATGGCCGCTGTAGCCGCACGCTCGAATCGGCTCGGCCAAGCTATGGGCACCGTAATAGAGGTCGTAGCCGCGGCGGTCCCCCACTTCTGGTTGGGTGCCATGCTCATTATTATTTTTTCCACGTGGCTGGGATGGTTACCCGCTGTGGATACCGGAACCGTCCAAGGGATCATTTTGCCGGCGCTGACTCTGGCTGTCCCGCTCTCCGGCTTCCTGGCACAACTGATGCGTGACAGTTTAGTCACCGCCATGAACTCTCCCTTTGCTCTGGCAGCACGAGCCCGCGGAGCCTCCGAAGGCCAAGTATTTTTTCGTCACGGCTTCCGACATGCTGCACTGCCCGCACTCAATCTCACCGGTTGGGCTGTGGCAACCTCCATTTCCGGGGCCGTCGTCGTCGAAGAGGTTTTTGCCAGGCCCGGACTGGGACGTTCGCTCTTAGGCGCAGTCCTGGCCCGGGATATGCCGATGGTCACCGGCATAGCACTGTTTTCAGCGTTAATTTATATGCTCGTCATGTTGCTCGTGGAAGCTCTTGAAGCCCTGATCAACCCCGCAGCTGCTCGGGGTGATGACGCATGAGTCGCACCGTAAAATTCTTCGCCACGCTCTTCGTCGGCATCATTGTCGTAGCCGCCCTCTTGCCGTCGCTGCTAGCCCCCGGGGATCCACTGGCGGTCGATCCCTCCGAAGCATTCCAGGCACCGTCATTGCAGTATCCTTTTGGTACCGATGAATCCGGGCGCGATGTCTACACCCGGGTAATACATGGGACCGCTGATTCGTTGACCATCGGGCTCGCCGCGACGGCTCTTGGCATGGGGATTGCCATCCTGCTGGGAGTTATCACCGCGTTTGGGCCGCGATGGATCGACTCGACCATTCTGCGGCTACTGGAAGTGTTATACGCGATCCCTGCACTGCTGATGGCCTTATTGATCATCGCGTTTACCGGGCCCGGGACCACCCCGGCTATCATCGCCGTTGGGCTTTCCACTGCACCGGGTTACTCACGGCTCATCCGAACCCACCTACGAACTCTGGTGAATTCCGAAATGTTCGACGCCGCCACCGTACTCGGCCATTCAAGGTGGCACAAAGTCCGCAACCACCTCATACCCAACACGCTGTCCACCCTGCTGGCGCTGATCACACTGGGTATCGGTCAAGCAGTCATTTGGGCATCGGCGTTATCCTTCCTCGGACTAGGGACTCCCCCGCCCGCACCAGAATGGGGCGCTATGTTAGCCAACGGGCGTACCTACCTACATTTCGCCTGGTGGCTCACGGTGTTCCCGGGTGCAGCCATCGTTACCATTGCCGCAGGGGCAACCCTGTTGGGCAGAACCGCAACCCGGAGCCGGATATGAATACTGCCGCCGTGGAAATCCAAAACCTTTCGGTGACTTTCACCGGGCCCAATAAAATGCGCGTCGAGGCGGTCAAAGATATTTCGCTCACGCTGACCCGGGGCAAAGCCCTAGGCATCGTCGGAGAATCCGGGTCAGGAAAGTCTGTCACTGCGCGCAGTCTACTGGGCCTCACCGGCGGGCAAGTCACCGCAGATACCCTCAAAATTTTGGGGACCGATGCCACCGGACTCACGGAAAAGCAATGGCGCGCAATCCGTGGCACCAAAGTCGCAATGATCCTGCAGGATGCACTGAACAGTCTGGACCCGTTGCGACCGATCCACCGCGAAATTGCTGATGCACTCCCCGGATCACGCAAGCAACGCAAGCGTGCCGCCATTAACGCTCTACACGCCGTGGCGATGCCTGAACCAGCACTGCGGGCTAACCAGTCAAGCCCCCAACTATCCGGCGGGATGCGGCAGCGCGCCCTCATAGCACAAGCCATGATTAACAATCCGGCTGTCGTGATTGCCGATGAAGCCACCACAGCCTTGGATACGCGCTTGACGCGCATGGTGCTTGACCAACTTGCCGAACTCAAGGACCGGGACATTGCGTTGGCGATGATCTCACACGACCTCGCACAAATTGCGCAGGTGGCCGATGACATCATCGTGATGCGTCGCGGAGAAATTGTGGAGTCGGGACCAACCAAACAATTGCTATCCGACCCACAGCACGACTACACAAAACAGTTACTTGCTGCGATCCCCCGCGGCGTTGCACGCTATGCCCCGCTGAGTCAGGTGACAACCCCCGAAGATACAACGGCAAGTTTTGAAAACTTCACCACCCCGCCCGATAGGCAAAACTCGTCGAATACTTCGGCTATTGAAGTTCACGGGTTATCGAAGACTTTTGGCGACCACACCGCGGTATCCGATGTTTCGTTTTCCGTGCCGCAGGGCTCCACACTGGGACTGGTTGGCGAATCTGGCTCGGGAAAGACCACGACGGCAAGAATGATCCTTGGGCTTGAACGTCCCGATACAGGAAGCGTTCGCCTCTTTGGTCAGCACTTCGCTCCCGCAAAGGAATCTGATCGACGCGATCTGCGTGATCGACTCGGAGCAATTTACCAGGACCCCCTGGCATCATTTGATCCGCGCCATACGACGTCGCAAATACTCACGAATGCGCTATCGCAGGGCACAACGTCGCGCGCCCGGCAGTATCACAAGCCTGCACTGGAATTACTCGATCTCGTTGAGCTGGACAGCAGTCTGCTGTCCAGGAGTCCGAGAGAACTTTCCGGTGGACAACGACAACGCCTGGCGATCGCCCGTGCTTTAGCGCCCAAACCAGATATCTTAGTGTTGGACGAGCCCGTCTCCGCTCTCGATGTATCCGTTCAAGCCACGGTCTTGGATTTACTTGACCGGCTTCAGCTTGAAACCGGAACCAGTTACCTATTCATCACCCACGATCTAGCGGTAGTCGAACACATGTCAGACCAGATTGCTGTGATGACCCAGGGCGAGCTTGTAGAAACTGGAACGGCCCAGCAGATTATCCATGAGCCGTCCCACCCCTACACCCAGCAATTAATTGCCGCTGTCCCAGACTGGAACATCAGACCTTAGCCGACAACCCTGCACGGCTGTGATGCAGAAGTGGCGAAGGTCACGACCGCAACAACACCAATTCTGCCCACGTTCAGCCGGTGTTCACCTCTTAGGGACGCTTAGATCACTCAGCGCACCTACGGTTGACACTCGTGCGTTTAAACAACTGTTTTCGACTTCTTCGGTCCTGGCCTGCTGTGTTCCAGCAAGCGGATACGCCCCACTCAGGGGGCACATTGTGAATATCTCCCTACCTGAACCGGTAGGTCTTGAGTTAACCGATATACGCCGTGAATTCGGCGACAACACTGGACTACACTCAACCTCGGTCAACATTGCACCTGGTGAATTCGTATCCCTGCTGGGGCCCTCTGGTTGTGGTAAGTCCACCATGCTTCGATGCATCGCCGGTCTGGAGACTCCAGATGAAGGCATCGTGCGTTTTGGAAACCACGAGGTGTTCAACTCTTACCAGCGAATCAACAAACCCCCGAACCGGCGCAACCTTTCGATGGTGTTCCAGGACTTGGCGTTGTGGCCGCATATGACAGTGGCAGCGAATGTAGAGTTCCCGCTGACCACTGGTAAGCAAAAACGCTCCTCTGCCGAACGTGCCCAACGAGTTGTTGAAGCGCTGCAAAAGGTAGGCATATCTGACAAGGCCGATAGCAAACCCAGCGAACTTTCTGGCGGTCAGCAACAACGCGTAGCCATTGCTAGAGCTATCGTCTCCAACCCTGAAGTGCTCCTTATGGACGAGCCCTTATCCGCGCTTGACGCCGCACTGCGCGTACAGATCCGCTCAGAGTTAACGGCATTAGCACGGGAATTAGCCCTGACCGTTGTGTATGTAACACACGACCAAGCTGAAGCACTTGCCATGTCCGACAGGGTGATCGTCATGGAATCCGGTCACATCCGCCAGTTCGCTAGCCCGATGGAAATTTATGAGAATCCTGCTGACACGTTTGTCGAAAATTTTGTCGGAACGGTCAATACACTTCCCGACGGTAGGTCAGTACGCCCGGAAGATGTAGAACTCGACCCGCACGCCATGTTGCAGGGAACGGTCACCGACAGGCAATACATCGGTGGGGCCTTTGAAATCTACTGCGATATCGAAGGTGCTCCGCGCCCCTGGCTGGTACGCACACGGCAACCGCTTGAGCTGGGGGAAACCATAGGTTTACGTGTCAATGCATCAACAACATCTACTCAAAAGAGGATCAACCATGTTTCGTAAAAAACGTATCACCATGTCCGCCAGCATGCTGATAGGCGCTTTAGCGCTAGTCTCCTGCGGCTCCGTAGCCTCCTCGTCAGAAGACCAGAACGCAACTGATGGTACACAGACGACTGAATCTTGGGAAGCACCAGATGGCCTCAGTGGAGAAATCTCCTACTATTCGGCCAACCCTCAAGGCCTCACCGATGATCTGGTCGCGGCGTTTGAGGAAAAAACCGACGTCAAAGTGAACGTTTACGCAGATACCACTGGCAAAATCACTGCAAGGCTTAAGGCTGAAGAAGCTAACCCACAGGCAGATCTTGTATATATGGCATCCTGGGATGCTGCTACCGAACAGTCCTCCGCCGGAACTCTGGCTCCATATACTCCTGAAGGCTCTGATCAGGTCCACGAGGGGTGGGCCACTGAAGAGTTCGTTGGACGAGATGGCTCAGCATTAGCCCTAGTGGTAAATACGAACGCTACCGATGCCACACCCTCGGATTGGGCTGATCTCACGGATCCGGAATATAAAGATCAAGTAATAATGCCAGATCCACGTGAATCTGGAACAGCCGCTGATTTGATCACCGCGATGGTCGCGCATCAGGGCAAACAAGAAACTTGGAAGCTATTCGACGGTCTCTTCGAAAATGGCATGGTGGTACAAGGTGCCAATGGGCCAGCATTAGATACCGTCACAGCAGGCTCCAAGGCCGTTGTTTTTGGCGGTGTAGATTACTCCGCCTACTCAGCCCGAGACGAAGGTGAAGCCCTTGAAGTTATCATCCCTGACTCAGGCACGACTGTGACGCCGCGTCCCTTGATGATCATGGAATCATCCGATAATGCCCAGGCCGCTGAAGCGTTTGCGGATTTCATGTTTTCTGCTGAAGGCCAGGAAGTCTCTGCACAACGAAATATGATCCCCGGACGTGAAGACGTCGCGACACAGGCTGGACCACAGTTTGAAGAAATTGATCAACTGGCCACGGATTGGGACGAGATCGTTGAAAGTTCCGAAGGCGTCACCGACGAATTCGTTGAACGGTATCTCGACTAATTGTGAATTCATGTGGTAGGCGCCGCCGTTGAGATGGTGGCGCCTACCTACTTGTAAAGGAATACCCTTGACACTGTCCCAAGTCCGCAGCTTTGCACCTGCCTGGCGTACCTACGGTGTGTTACTTATCCTCTTGGTACTCGTGGCAGCGCCCCTAGGCGCAGTCCTGCTCACGGCCATCTTTGGATATCGCAACGAACCTGCGGCGTTAGCCACGCTGATTGAGCCAGGGATGGTACAGGTTGTCGGCAATACAGTCTGGCTATCCATCTTGGTAGTTGTTTTCGCAACACTGCTGGCAACTCCGCTTGCCGTGTTGATGAGCTGGACCTCCTTGCGGCGTCACGCATGGATCGATGTCGCCGTCATGGTGCCCTTCATGACACCGCCTTTTGCTGCTTCCATGGCGTGGATGGATTTTACACGCCTGGGCGGTGTAGCGAGTATGTTTTTTGGTGAAACTGTTGGCCAACTTGCCCATAACTTTATTTATTCTGTCTGGGGCATGGCGCTCATCATGGCGTGCGAGCAGTTTACGTTCCTCTATCTCATTCTCCGAACCGCGTTGAGTGCACTTCCCGCCTCGAGTCTCGAAATGGCATCAGTGGTCGGAGCATCACGTTGGCATCGTATGCGCCGCATCATCGGTCCCATGCTTGCAGGCCCGTATTCTCTGGGAGTGTTGATCGTTTTTATCCGGTCAGCAGGCGAGTTTGGCACGCCTGTCACTCTCGGAAATGCCATTGGTTTTGAAGTGCTCGTATCTTCCATCCATCAAGATGTCACCGTTTCACCGTTGAGCTTCTCTCAAGCAGCCGCGACGTCGAGCGTGCTTTTTACCTTGGGCGTCCTGATTTGGGGACTTCAACAGTGGGTTGCCCGAAAGGACCTCACGTCGGGCGGTCGCGTATCGCGGCTCTACACGATCGCTCTCCAAACCAAAGCGAAATTTTGTGCATGGAGTGTTGTCGCTGGCATTTTCACGGTGTCGGTGCTCATTCCGTATTTTTCGATTGTCCTTGGCTCAATGACAATATTGCGTTCTGAACCACCAGGTTTAGACAATCTCACATTCGAGTATTTCGGCATTGTGCTCAATAAGAGTTCCGCTCAAGAGGCACTCACCAACTCAGCGATCCTAGGGTTTGCAGGCGCGACTCTGGCTGTGCTGTTAGGACTTGCCGTCACTTTAATAACACTGAGAAATCGTAGGACGAGTGCACGAGCAACAGACTTCTTCGCTGTAGCACCGGATACCGTTCCAGGAATTGTCATGGCCGTCGGATTCATCCTGCTCTGGAATGCACCGTGGTTACCAGTCACCCCGTATGGCACCGGTTGGGTGCTTATACTGGGATACGCCTGCCTGTTCTTGCCAATGGTCACACAGAATATCAAGACCTCAGCCAGTGCGGTCTCGCCTACAATCCTGGAAGCGGCATCGGTAGCAGGAGCCAGCACATGGCACACCTTTCGTCGCGTCCAGCTGCCACTGATGATGCCTGGCATCATAGCCGGCTGGCTGTTGGCGCTGCTAATTGGTTTTCGTGAGCTGGTCATGTCCTCGCTGATTCGGCCGGCCGACATGCAATTATTGTCGCCATGGATTATGAATGTCTTTGATCAAGGTCAACGTGCAGAGGCTATGGCTATGACCCTGATCGGTGTCCTCTCTTCGACGCTCATCTTGGTTCTGGTGACCTACTGGCAACGGCGTCGAGCATAATCGCCTTCCTGGAGAACACATCGCGGCATTTCGTCCAGGCCTGATAAGACCACCGAGCCCCGAGCAGGACGTTCTGCTCGGGGCTCGGTTATTACACGATGTATGTGGCGTTAGGCAGGACTCGTGCCGCTGCGTGGTCGATAGTTATGCATCGATAATGTTGTGGCCTGGCCCGTATGGGAACTTGGTAATGTTCTCGACGCTATCTTCGCCAACCACCAGGATGTCGTGTTCACGGTAGCCGCCAGCCCCGGGTTCACCATCCATGACGGTAACCATTGGTTCCATGGAGACGACCATGCCTGGTTCAAGAACGGTATCGATATCTTCGCGCAGTTCCAGACCTGCTTCACGACCGTAGTAGTGCGAGAGGACACCGAAGGAGTGGCCGTATCCGAAGGTACGGTTTGGCAGTAGCCCATGACCGATAAAAATGTCATTGAGTTCGTGTGCGATGTCCTTGCAGACCGCACCTGGTTTGATCAGTTCGATGCCCGCTTCGTGAACTTCAACATTGGCGTTCCAGATCTCCAAGGTTCGCGCATCTGGCTCACCGAGGGTCATGGTGCGCTCCAGTGCGGTGTAGTAACCAGAGGTCATCGGGAAACAGTTCATGGACAACAGATCGCCACGTTGCAGTTTACGGGTGGTGGCCCAGTTGTGTGCGCCGTCGGTGTTAATGCCCGATTGGAACCATACCCAGGTGTCACGGACTTCCTGATCGGGGAAGGTCTTGGCAATCTCATGGACCATGGCTTCCTGGCCGATGAGCGCCACTTCGTATTCGGTGATGCCTTCACGAATAGCGGCGTGGATGGCTTCGCCACCGATGTCACCGATACGGGCACCCTGTTTGATGACTTCGATTTCTTCTTGGGACTTGATCATGCGTTGACGCATGGCTGCCTGAGAAACGTCAACGAGTTCCGCATCGGAGAAGGTGTCTGCGAGTGCTTTGCGCTGCATGGTAGTCACGGTGTCGTCTTCAACACCGATGCGTTTGGCTCTGATGCCCTGGCGGTTCAGTGCTTCTTGGAGACCGTGGTAGAAGTTGTCGCGGCGCCAATCGGTGTAGACGATATTGTCGCCGTAGCTGGTGCGCCATGGCATACCGGCGTCAATATTGGCGGTTACGGAA
>DHCMJ07802__coassemble_1111_pt1 | contig 18990 bp, 18 predicted proteins | sample DHCMJ07802__metabat2_low_PE_015 | metagenome-assembled genome bin DHCMJ07802 | reverse complement strand
GCGGTGGCACGCGCCACCGCCGATACGGTGCGTATCCTTTCAAATTCGGATACGCCAGCGCTGAGCAATCTCGTCAGGAAGCACCCCGTGACCAATGGATATGTCCAGTCCATACTTGATACAGGGCGTCGTGCAGGACCCATTGGAGGGTTTGCACGCGGTGTATTTCTAGGCATTTTTGATCCTGCCAACCCTGGACAGTTACTTGCAGCCTGCTGGGCGGGAGCAAATATCGTGCCGGTAACTAGCAACCCCGACCACGGCGCGTATTTCGGGCAAGCTCTCGTCGCACTGAACGAACATTTCGGGTCGATCTTCGGGCCACAGGCGGCTGTCAGTGGCTTGTGGGACGCACTGCAACACGGTCGACAAGCGGCTCGGGAAATACGGCAGAATCAGCCTTTTATGACCATCACAGAACACTCCTCGGTGCTCGCCAATCCAAATGTCCGGACTGCAACCGAAGCTGACTATGACCTTGTGCTGCCTGCCTCAGTTGCTATGTTTACCGAGGAGCTCGGCTACTCGCCTCTAGCCGATGGCTCAAACGGGTACCGATTGCGTGTGCGACAGCTCATCGCCAAAGGCCACACCATGATCGAAGCAGATCAAGAAACGGTCAGATTTAAAGCCGACTTCGGGATCGTTACTTCTGAAATGATTCAAATCCAAGGTGTCTGGATACGTCCCGATGCACGAGGACAAGGACGCGCAGCACCAGCCATGGCGTCGGTAGTGAATCGTGCCCTAAAACTTGTCCCCATCGTGTCACTGTACGTCAACGATTACAACACCGCAGCGATTCGTACTTATGAACACGTCGGTTTTGCTACCGTTGACCGCTTCGCTACCGTATTGTTTTAATCACCGTGAGAGGAAAAGTAGCCATGCGTAATCAAGTGGCTCTGCTCGCCGCTGGCGCTCTGGTACTATCAGGCTGCGCTGAGCCGCGTGAACACTCTTCGGTCGATGTGACTCCGCCGCCAGAGGTCGAAGTGCCAGCTCAGACGCTCTATCACGAGGCCATAACCACGGCCATGAACGACGACGCCATCATTTCCACGGGAGTTCCTGCAGTAGAAACACTGCAGTCTGCAGATGCAAGTCTTGCCCAGTATGCACCCGATCCCGAGGAATGCGCGGGCACCGTAGACCAGCAGTATTACACTACCAATGACGTTGTAGTGGGGTTTAGCTCTCAGACTGGCGAGAACACACATGCAGCGCAGACAGTCGTTGCTGCAGCATTCGAAACCGCAGAAGATGCAAAAAATTACTTTAACGCGCGCACCAAAGCCTGGACGGATTGCGATTCCGTTGATCTTACGATCGATGAAACCAACGTTTTGACCCTGGAATATACGGCAACAGGCTTGTCTGAATCTGAGCAACTCACGGTTCCAGAGTCATTAGCCGCAGCAGATCAAGATTTTGTTTTGCGCTCCTCCGGTGAGCTATCCGGTAACCTGGAAGGGTCAGATGCCGCTGTCCCGGATCCGGGTGCGCTGCCCGACTACGTGATTTCCCCCGAGGATGTTCCAGAACCTGAAGCCGAAAATATTGCCGTCACATCTTCGACGGTCATCGTCCGATTCGATAGTCAGGTGTTTTGGATCCTCGTAGAACCGGGTAGCGATGTTGAACGCGCAGCCCAGACGCTGGCTGAGATTACGCAGGTGGTGCAGGAAGAATCATGAAACGTAACTTGGCTTTGTTAGCTGCTGGGGCTGTGGTGTTAACAGCCTGTACCGATCAGCCCTTGCCATCGGAACCAACGGTAAGCGCTCCCAGCTCTCCTGAAGTAACCGAAACGGCAATGACACCTGAGCGGCTCACAGACCACATCGCTGAAGTCTTAGAACACCCTGACCCCGCAGATATTTCGACCGGCGATGCAGCTTTGGAGACTTTGACCGGAATTCTATTTCCGGAACAAACCGGGCGCGCATCGGATTGCTTATCAGTGGTGGAAGCTACGCCAGAAATTGCCGGATTCGGTCAGGTGACCACGCCAAATGATGACGATGATGAAGATGAATCGCAGTCCCTGGGAGCCTTTGAATTCTCATCCTTGGATGAAGCGGAGGTTTTCACTACTGAACTGCAAGATGTCATTGACGAGTGCTCCGTGCTAAACGCTGAAGTGGAGCCCCTGAATCACCACACCGATGATGTTTTTGAAATACAGATTGAACGCGACGAGGAAATCGCGTCATCAATGGTGATCTCGCGAGACACCAGCACGGTTCTCGTGGCTTCATCCACCCCACCTGCAGATGTTGCCCTATCGTTGACACTGACCGATCAGCTGCAAGAAATGCTGCGGTAGAATACTTCGAGATACCCAAAAAATTTTTACGAATGGAGTTTCGAGTGCCCTTGCGCATGTCAACCTTATTCCTTCGCACACTGCGCGATGATCCCGCCGATGCTGAGGTCGCCAGCCATAAGTTGTTAGTCCGTGCTGGTTATATTCGCCGCGCGGCACCGGGCGGTTATACCTGGCTGCCACTTGGACTCCGGGTGAAAAATAAGGTCGAGAATATCGTTCGTGAAGAAATGGACGCTATCGGTGGTCAAGAAGTACATTTCCCGGCGCTCCTGCCAAAGGAACCGTATGAAGCCACTGGTCGTTGGGACGATTACGGTGACGGCATTTTCCGGTTGCAAGATCGTTCCGGAGCAGATTTCCTCCTGGCTCCAACCCACGAAGAGCTATTCACTCTCCTGGTCAAAGATCACTACTCGTCCTATAAAGATTTGCCAGCCTACCTGTACCAGATTCAGACGAAATATCGGGATGAGGCCCGACCAAGGGCCGGTTTGCTGCGCGTCCGTGAATTCGTCATGAAGGATTCCTATTCTTTCACAGTTGATCAGGAGGGATTGAACGAGGCCTACGATAAGCACCGTCAGGCGTATGTGCGTATATTTGAACGCTTGGGACTTGAAGTTGTGGCAGTTCAGGCTATGGCCGGCGCAATGGGCGGCTCGCGTTCTGAAGAGTTCTTACATCCATCCGCTGCCGGTGAGGATACCTTCGTGGAATCTCCGGGCGGTTACCGAGCTAATGTTGAGGCTGTTGACACGGTGGTGCCAGAAGCTATTGATTTCTCTGACGCTCCTGATGCTGAAGTAAAAGACACCCCCGTTTCAACGACTATTGCTGCACTGGTAGATGTTGCTAATGAACTCGCTCCAAAAGATGACGGAACGTGGGAAGCTGCTGAGACGTTAAAGTGTGTGGTCTTGACCGCCGTTTTGGACGGCGGTGAGCGTCAAGTGTTTGTTATTGCAGTGCCCGGCGACCGAGACGTCGACATAAAGCGGTTAGAGGCCTTTATTCCCGATGTGCTCGGCGTTGCGGGGGAACCCGAAGTCGAGCCAGCCACCGCTGATGATATTGCGAAACACGCCAATCTGGTGCCCGGATATATTGGCCCCACGTTGGTGCAAGAGGGTAAACCTGTTCAAATGTTGGGCATGAAGTCTCAGACCGGAATCCCGTTCTTTGTCGATCCCAGAATTGTAAGCGGTTCGAGTTGGGTCACTGGCGCGAACCAAGACCAAAAACATGTTTTCGGTTTGGTCGCCGAACGCGATTTCACTTGGGATGCCGTTATAGAAGCAACGGCTGTTCGAGATGGTGATCCAGCACCAGATGGTTCTGGGCCACTTGCAACTCGTCGCGGTATGGAAATGGGACATATTTTCCAACTCGGACGCAAATACGCGGAAGCGCTGGATCTCAAGGTGCTGGATGAACACGGCAAACAAGTCGTGGTCACCATGGGGTCCTATGGAATCGGCATATCCCGAGCGGTAGCAGCGCTGGCTGAAGCCCATCACGACGAGAAAGGCCTGATTTGGCCGATGAATGTCGCACCAGCTCACGTGCATATTGTTGCCACTGGCAAGGACGACGAGATTTTCGAAACTGCTGAAGAGTTCGCGTCCAAACTGGAAGCCGCCGGAGTAGAGGTACTTTATGATGATCGTCGAAAAGCACAGGCTGGCGTGAAATTTTCAGATGCAGAACTCATCGGTGTCCCACTGCATTTAATTGTGGGAAGAGGCCTTGCCAAAGGAACCCTGGAGCTCAAAGATCGCCTTGCGAATACTCGTGAAGACATTGCGCTGGATGATGCATTTGATCATGTGGTGAACCTTGTGCGGAGTCACCAGAAGAATTAACGATACGAAATCCGATGCTACGAGAAAACGGCCGCCAGAGTGGTCGTTTTTCGTGCTCAGAACATAGATCTGAAATTCCTTGCTGAGGACTACTGCACGAGTGAAAAAGGGGATCGACCGGGGGAGGCCGAGGCTTCCCAGCGCACCACCTGCCAGAGTCCAGCCAATGCGATGGCTTGCTGCTCTGAGGTTTCTGCGAGTATATACAGTTGCGACCATTGTTCAATAAGCTCTTCTGAATGAAGTAGCATCTCACGAATGCTGATGGCATCGGCAGATCGTATTTCGGCATCCAATGAATAGGCCACAGGGACCAGGGGCATACATTCTTCAGGGAAAACCTGTGTGAGCGCAGCAGCGCCAGTATGAGCTTGCGTCTGCTGAACCCGCCAGGATTCGACATCGAGTGAGCGAGCTCCGGCAAGGGTCGACAGATAATCGACGCCCGCCATGTGAACAACCGCATCATCTAAAGCTGTAGAAAAGTGTGTTCCGCAACCGAGTGGTTCAACTTGAGCTGTAGCTTCGGGAATAGAACTAATGTTTGGTGGCGTTGTATTAGAAGCTGCCGAAATACGCAGGGCTCGAACGAGATGATTTGTATGTTGCGACGTAGTGAGCTGACTGTCAGCTGGTGTAACGCCACTAGAACTCCGGGTATAACTGGAGCCAATCCAGATACCAAGTCCCACCACAGCGGCAGTTACCAGCATTGCCACCAGTCTACGAAACATTCGTGGACGAGACTTCTCTGTCGGCGGGGTTGAATTTAGCTCCATCACATCACAGTATTGTGTCACAGTTCTCTACAACAACACCAAGACGTCCCCGAGATTGGTACAACTGAATTACCAACACTGCAAGGAGTGCATCAACGCATTATGGCCAACCGTCGTAGTTTCCCAATCAACTCATCTGAATCTCAACCTGCAGTATCGGAACTGGATTCTTTGGAGCGATCTGAGTTACAAGCCCTGATTGGTGGCATTGTTGAAGGTCACGGGCTCTGGTGCGAAGAAGTTATCGTTGGGGGAGCCCCCGGCGATCGAGTGCTCTCCGTATTTGTAGACCGCATTGCTGATGTCGACGGTGTTATCCTCGATACGATCGCCAACGTTACCCACGAAATATCGGCGGCCCTTGATGCACAAGGGGACGACCTTCCGGAAATTGGAACCGACACTTACACACTCGAAGTCTCGACACCGGGCATTGACCGGCCGCTTGTCCGTCAGCACCACTGGGAAAAGAATCTTGGACGTGTGGTGAATGTCGTAATTGACGGCGACGAACCTGTCGATGCCAAGGTTCACAATGTTGACGGTAACGGCGTTGATTTGGTGAGGATCATTCCCGGTGCGAAGAAGGGTATGCCGGTGAAGTATTCTGATCCACAATACTATCGGTACGAGCAGCTTTCTAACGCGATCGTACAAGTTCAGCTAAAATAGCCAGGATACCCCGACGGTATTCAAAGAATAATTGAACGTATAACAGAATCACAAGTGAATGAACCCACGGAGGAACCTGGTGGATATCGATATTTCCTTGCTTCGAATGCTCGAGACGGAACATGAGGTTCCGCTGGCGCAGCTTATTCCAACGATTGAGCAAGCGCTCTTGTTGGCATACCACAAATCTCCAGGCGCGATTCAGCAGTCACGTGCTGAGCTTGATACGAAAACAGGCAAAGTCACCATCTGGGCAACAGAATACGGCGAGGACGACGAACCTATTGGGGAATTCGACGACACTCCGTCGGGCTTTGGCCGAGTCGCAGCTTCAACCGCACGACAAGTTATTGTTCAGCGTCTAAGAGACGCCGAAGATGATCAAGTTCTGGGTGAGTTTAAAGACAAGCAGGACCAACTGGTATCCGGCGTGATTCAGCAGGGCACAAACCCACACATGATCCAAGTCGACCTGGGCAGCGTAGAAGCTGTTTTGCCACCTGCTGAACAGGTCCCGGGAGAAAATTACTCGCACGGTACTCGGCTGCGCTCTTATGTGGTGTCGGTAGGGCGCGGTAACAAAGGACCATCAGTCACCCTGTCGCGTTCCCACCCTGGCCTTGTCCGGAAGCTCTTTGAATTCGAAGTCCCCGAGATTGCTAACGGCACAGTGGAGATCTCCGCGATCGCCCGTGAAGCGGGACATCGTACCAAGATCGCCGTGAGTGCAAATGAGCCTGGCATCAATGCCAAGGGAGCTTGCATTGGTGAAATGGGTGCTCGTGTGCGGGCGGTCATGACTGAACTCAATGACGAAAAAATCGACATTGTCGACCACTCTGAAGATCCAGTGAAATTTATAACGGCTGCACTGTCGCCATCAAAAGTGGTCAAAGTCTATGCCGTCGATGAAGCCACGAGATCAGCATCCGTTGTTGTTCCCGATTATCAGCTATCGCTAGCGATAGGAAAAGAAGGTCAGAACGCTCGTTTGGCCGCTAAACTGACTGGTTGGCGTATCGACATCATGGGAGAGTCAGCCTATGACCACCAAGTTGCGGCACAAGCATCCGCTGACGACTAAGTGCTTTGGCATCAATGAGCCGAATTGAGTTAGACTAGTATAGGTCGACGTGCGTTTGATAGGTCTGGAGGGCTATGGCCAACCATAAACCGATCCGATTGTGTATCGGATGTCGAACGCGCGAAATGACTACAAACTTAGTACGTATTGCGTATGACAGGACCATTGATTCCCGATCATTGGTGCTCGACGAACGTAGCGTATTACCGGGGCGGGGTGCATGGGTGCATCGCGGACCGGGGTGTTTATCCACGGCGCTACAGAAGCGCGCTTTTCACCGAGCTTTTCGTACTCAAGTCGATACCGAAGAGCTTGAAGCAACACTGTTTTCGTGCCGTGAAGAAGATACCAACACACCGAATAATGATGAAAGCGGGTCAGAGAACTGATGGATACCCGGTGAGCACACGATGAGTGCCCAACGATGAATATCAAAGTCAGCTCACGACGCATGAGCCAGCTGTTAGGCGGTCTTGTGCGTATGACGACAGAGCATACATTCGACCGGCCAGAATCGCGGTTGCGTACTAAATAGTGCAAGCCACGATTCAGCCAGAACAGGAGAATCGTGGCGAAATTGCGCGTCCACGAAGTTGCCAAGCAACTAGGGATTCCTTCCCGCGAGGCATTGAGCAAACTTGAAGAAATTGGCGAGTTTGTCTCTTCAGCGTCCTCAACTATTGAACCGCCGGTGGTGAAACGCCTGCGTGCCGAATTTGAAAATGCGGCACCTGCGGAGAAACCAAAACCGGCTGCCAAGCCGCAGGCGGCGAAGCCTGCCGCTCCAAAACCAAAACCGGCAAAGCCTGCGGCCCCGAAAACGGAGCAATCTGAAGAGGCCAAGGCGACCGCGCCGAAGCCTCAACCACAAGCCAGTGCGGCCGAGTCCAAGGCCCCAAAACCAGCTGCGAAACCTGCGGCTCCAAAACCAGAGGCAAAGCCTGCGGCCCCCAAGCCTGCAGCACCCAAGCCTGCAGCACCCAAGCCTGCCGCAAAACCGGCTGCACCAAAGCCAGGGCCCAAGCCCGCTCCAAAACCAGGGCAAGCACGCCCTGGCAACAACCCTTTCCAGACAAAGCAAGATACGACGGCACCACGGCCTGGCCCACGCGGTGGGGCACCTCGTCCGGGAAACAACCCGTTCGCTCCACAGCAGGGAATGCGGCAAGAACGCGGTGGAGGCCCACGTCCAGCAGGACGTGGAGCGCCAAAACCTGGCCCAAGTAAGGGTCCGGCAAAAGCAGGACCAAAGCCAGGTCAAAAATCAGGTGCCAAACCGCAGCAACCACGTGAGTCTGGTCCACGTCCAACACCGGCAATGATGCCCGACCAAATTCAAAAACCAGCACCAGCAGACGCAGGACGTGGTGGTCCTCGTCGCGGTGGTGGCGGTCCACGTCGCGGCCCCGGTCGCGGTTCACCTCAGGGTGCATTCGGTCGTGGCCCACAGACCGGTCGTCGTCGCCGTTCCAAGAAGCGTCAGCGTCAAGACGATCAGCACCAACAGGCACCGGTCATCGGTGGTGTGAAGGTCCCCAAGGGCGACGGCAGTACCGTTATTCGCCTTCGCCGCGGCTCCTCAATTGCCGATCTCGCAGATAAAATTAAGGCAGATCCGGCAGCACTGGTAACGGTGCTATTCCACCTCGGTGAAATGGCTACCACAAACCAGTCATTAGACGAGGACACCTTTGAGGTACTGGGCGCTGAAATCGGCTATCAGGTCGAAATTGTCTCTCCAGAAGACGAAGACCGTGAAATCCTCGACGACTTTGACATCGATCTCGATGATGAAGACGCAGCGGAAGACATGATGGCTCGCCCAGCCGTGGTGACTGTGATGGGTCACGTTGACCACGGTAAGACTCGTACGTTGGACGCTATTCGTAAAGCGCGAGTTCGTGAGTCTGAGGCCGGTGGCATTACTCAGCACATTGGTGCATATCAGGTCAACGTTGAACATGAAGGCAAAGACCGTTCGGTGACAATTATTGATACCCCGGGTCACGAAGCGTTTACTGCTATGCGTGCCCGCGGTGCCAAAGTTACTGATATCGCCGTGCTCGTAGTAGCAGCGGACGACGGTGTTATGCCGCAAACAATTGAAGCACTCAACCACGCTAAAGCGGCTGAAGTGCCCATCGTAGTTGCCATTAACAAGGTTGATAAGGAAGGCGCGAACCCGGATCGTATCCGCGGTGAACTCTCTGAGTACGGTCTTGTCCCTGAAGAATACGGTGGCGACACCATGTTCGTGGAAATATCTGCTCTGAAGAACCAGAATATTGATGGCCTACTTGAATCAGTCCTGTTGACCGCAGACGCGGCCCTTGAACTCAACGCAAACCCAGATCGTGACGCACGCGGTGTGGCGATTGAGGCAAACCTTGATCGTGGCCGGGGGCCGGTTGCGACCGTGCTTGTGCAAACCGGTACGCTCCGAGTAGGAGACACGGTAGTGGTCGGAGACGCACACGGTCGTGTCCGTGCGATGTTTGACGAATATGGTGAAAACGTTAGCGAGGCACTTCCGTCACGTCCGGTACAGGTCCTTGGCCTCTCCAGCGTGCCTCGTGCAGGCGACGTCTTCCTGGTAACCAACGACGAACGCACCGCCCGGCAGATTGCTGAGCGCCGCGAGACAGTCAAACGCAACGCCACACTGGCCCGTCGACGTAAACGCATCACCCTGGAAGAGTTTGACCAAGCAGTTGCCGAAGGCAAGCTGGATACGCTCAACCTCATTATTAAAGGTGACGCATCCGGTCCGGTTGAAGCACTTGAAGATTCGCTTATGCAAGTCGATGTTGGGGGCGAAGACGAAGTTCAACTCCGTGTTATTCACCGCGGTGTCGGTGCTATCACACAGAACGACGTCAACCTGGCAACCGTTGACAACGCAATCATCATCGGATTCAACGTTCGCCCAGCAGAACGAGTCAACGAAATCGCGGATGAAGAAGGCGTCGATATGCGCTTCTACAATGTCATCTACGACGTCATTGACGACATCGAATTGGCGCTCAAAGGCATGCTCAAGCCAATCTACGAAGAAGTGGTCCTCGGCCGCGCCGAAGTTCGCGAGATCTTCCGCTCATCGAAGGCCGGTACGATCGCAGGTTCGATGGTTTCATCGGGCATCATGCGCCGGAACACACAGGCGCGGTTGCTCCGTGACGGTAAGGTGGTCGGCGATAACGTGACGATTACGTCGCTGCGCCGTTTCACTGACGATGTCACCGAAGTCCGTGAGGGCTTCGAATGCGGTATCGGACTTGGTAAGAGCAATGACATCCGCGAAGGCGACATCATCGAAAACTATGAGATGCAAGAGAAGCCACGCGACTAACTTGCACGCCCGCGGCGCCCATAACGGGCACCGCGGGCCCACACCACAGGAGATCTACAATGGCAGATCACACACGTGCCGCAAGGTTGGCACAGCGCATCAAAGTTATTCTTGCCGAGGCTTTACAGAAAACGGTCAAGGATGACCGCATTGACAACGTTACCCTCACAGAGGCACGTGTCACCAACGACCTGCAGCAAGCCACCGTCTACTACACCGTTCTCGGTGACGAAGATACGGTAGCGTCTGCTCACCAAGCCATGGAAGAAAACCGTGGCTTGTTACGTCGAGAAATGGGCAGAGGCCTCAATATTCGGTTAGTTCCAACCCTGGAACTCATCCGGGATACAGTGCCCGAAAGTGCAGCACAGCTCGAAGAAGTATTGCGCGAAGCCAAAGCACGGGACGCAGAAATCGCAGCTCAGCGCGATTCCGCAACCTATGCAGGTGACGAAGACCCATATAAGGAATAACACATGACTGGACTGGTTTCGGGACTGATACTGGTAGATAAGCCTGCGGGTTGGACCTCCCACGATGTGGTGTCCCGTACCCGCAAAATTGCCGGTACTCGAAAAGTCGGTCATGCAGGCACGTTGGACCCGATGGCTACAGGAATGCTGGTCATCGGGTTTAACAAGGCCACCCGTTTGCTCACCTACATTGTAGAGACCACTAAAACATATCGAGCAACAATCCGTCTCGGTCAGAACACCACCACAGACGACGCAGACGGCGAGGTCATCCAAACACGTTTAGCCAACGCCGTTACAGTTGAACACATCGACAGCGCCATCAACGATCTCACCGGCACCATTCAACAGGTGCCCTCTGCAGTCTCAGCCATCAAAATTGATGGTAAACGCGCTTACCAGCGCGTACGCGAAGGTGAATCCGTTGATATTCCAGCTCGTGAAGTCACTATTCACCGTTTTGATATCGAAGCGATTCATCGAGCTCCAGACGGTAAGACCATAGACATCGATGTTGAGGTGGTCTGCACTCCCGGGACATACATTCGAGCCTTGGCCAGAGATTTAGGCGAAGCGCTACAAACCGGCGGTTACTTGACCTTTTTACGACGGACAGCAGTCGGACCTTATCACGTAAATGACGCTGTCACGCTTGAGGAACTCGGGCAAGAATTCCGCTACACCGATATTTCAACGGCAACCGCAAAACTGTTTTCAACACGTACAGTCACGCAAGCTGAAGCAACAGACCTGGTGCACGGGCGTCGTATCGCTGCTTCAGAATCCACCGGACTCAGCGCAGCGCATTTGGCCAATGGGAGAGTCATCGCATTGATTACTGATGCAGAACGGGCTAACAAGACTGAAGCAAAACCAGAAATCGTATTCGCCACTATGGCAGATATCACTGGAGCAACTGCATGATCCTCGACGGCTGGTTCTTGACCGGCGCGACTGTCGGCGCTCTCTCAGGGGTCATCTGCATCATCGCTACGATCTTTCGGAATTACCCGGCAGACTCATCAATCCTCTCATTAGCGGCAGTTGAACTATATCTCGCGGTATACGCTGTCTACGCCTTGCTTTCGCCTATCCCCATAAACGGCCCTGGCTGGGAGTTTTGGGGATACGTTTTTACCGCCATGATTTTGCCCCCAATAGCGTTCTTCTGGGGGATTACCGATAAAACTCGTTGGTCCAATCTGGTCATGGCCGCTGTTGGCCCTACCGTATTGGTCATGATCCACAGATTACAGGTGATTTGGCATGGCTGAAACCACAGACCGTACCACCGGAGCCGGGCGTATCATCGTCATGGTGTACGCCATACTCGCGCTGGCGGCATCGTGGCGTTCCGGATTCCAACTGCTATCAAAATTTGACGACGCACCAGTTGCGTTTATCCTGTCCGGCGTCTCAGGTCTGGTGTACATCGTTGCAACCATTGCTTTGGCGACTCGTGGTCGAAGAGCGTGGCAGGTAGCGCACTTAGCCGTCTGGTTTGAACTGATTGGAGTGATCGTCGTTGGCGCTTGGTCGCTCCTTACACCAGAAATGTTTCCCGAGCCGACAGTATGGTCTACCTTCGGGATTGGGTACGGCTTCATCCCGCTGGTCCTACCCATGATCGGCTTGTATTGGTTGTATAAACACCAACCCAAACCGCTAACCTAGAGTCAACCGCTCGCTAAGCAAAGGAAGACACCAAGTGCAATATTGGGCAGGCACCGCCGCAATTAGCCAGCCATCACCGCCGTCTGTGGTGACGCTAGGTAATTTCGACGGCGTACATCGGGGGCACCGAGCCGTGCTCAAACTCGTAGATGACACCGCCAAACAGCACGACCTACAATCGGTCGCTGTCACCTTCGACCCACACCCCCGGCTTGTGCACTTACCAGAAGAGCCCCTTGTACCAATCGTCTCATTGCCCCAGAAAATCCGGTTGCTGGAATCCTGCAACGTAGATGCCACACTGGTGATCCACTACACACTGGACTTTGCCACCCAAACAGCCGAAGACTTCGTAGATAATATCCTGGTCGACGCCCTCAACGCACAGATTGTTGTAGTCGGAACAGATACCCGCTTTGGCGCCGGTAATACCGGAGACATCAACACCCTGCGAAAACTTGGCAAAGTGCATAATTTCGACGTCGTTCAAGTTGATGATGTCGGAGAAACAGAGCGCTGGTCATCAACCTGGGTTCGGGACACCCTCGAAGCAGGCAAAGTTGCCCAGGCCAGTCGTATTCTCGGACGATATCACACCGTTGAAGGTGAAATTGTTCACGGTCATGCCCGAGGTCGCGAACTTGGCTTTCCCACCGCGAATTTTGCTTCAGACTCCCAGGGTATGATTCCAGCAGACGGAGTCTATGCTGGTTGGTTCACGGACCAACATGGAAATCAACTACCCGCCGCTATTTCGGTCGGCAGTAATCCAACTTTCAACGACGTCGTACGGACTGTTGAAGCCCATATCTTTGATCGTCCAGACGGAGAAACGCTGGAAGATTTTAATTTATACGGTCAACACTGTGCAGTCGAATTCGTTGCACGTATACGGGGTATGAAAGCCTTCACAGGGATTGATGATCTCGTCGAGCAGATGGATAACGATGTTCGTCAAGCCGGCGATATTCTATCCGGCAAAGCCCCCGAGATTGACGCGCCACAACCGCGGAGCTAAGCATCCTTGTCTACCCGTCCCACTGTCGCCCCCAAACTCACTCTGGCGTTTGATACTGCTCAAGCTGATCTCTATCACGGAGTGCGCCCCGGTTATCAGCCCGAAATACTCGATTTTCTGACGCATCAGCACCCAGGTCTTGCTGTCGATCTCGGCGCTGGGACGGGACTGTTTTCTGCACAACTGGTTGCCGCCGGATGGGATGTTGTGGCGGTTGACCCTGCGGCGAATATGCTGTCGGTCCTAGCGCAAGAATATCCGGAAGTTGACATCGTAGTCTCGCGAGTCGAGACACTCGACACCGCACAATGGCAAGCACAACTCGTCGTCGCAGCCCAGGCCTGGCACTGGATTGATACTGTAGAGGGCTGCCTGAAAGTCGCGGAATTACTTGCGGATGACGGCGTATTCGGCATCGTGCATCATCAAATCGATACATCTGAGGCGTGGGTTTTGCGACTCTGCAAAATCATGCACTCAGGCGACATCCACCCTGCGGGGAGCCCACCCGAAGTGACCTCTTGTTTTACTCAGCCGAAAGGCAAGTGGTGGTACTGGGAACAACCCCTGTCCGTTGAACAAATTCATCAGCTCATGATGTCCCGGGCATTCTATCTTCGGACCCACGACAAGCAGCGACAACGTATGCATGAAAACCTCAATTGGTATCTGCTGGAGCATCTGGGGTTTGAAAAAAGCGCCACGATCCGCATCCCATACGTCACTTCCGCGTGGCGTATGCAACGAGCTAAGTTGGGCGCTTCAGCGTGAAGGTGGTAATGTAAAGCGTTGGTGTCCGCTGTGGTCCGCGGTGGCGGCGCCGGCCGAACCTTCGGTCTCAGACTGATCGCGGTACAACTCTCAAGGAGTTTTTCATGTCGATTTCCCGTGAAGTAAAACAGCAGATTATTGAAGAATACGCCACCCATGAAGGTGACACAGGCTCACCAGAAGTGCAGGTCGCTGTACTATCTCGTCGTATTTCGAATCTGACTGCACACCTCAAGGATCACCCACACGACCACCACACCCGTCGCGGCCTGATGGCCCTGGTTGGTCGCCGTCGTCGTATGTTGCAGTACCTCTACTCCGAAAATATTGAACGTTATCGTTCATTGATCGAACGTTTGGGTCTACGCAAATAAGGTGAAAGACACATTGGGGCGGCGCTCCGGGAAATTTACCGGACGCCGCCTTGAAGTTTAACTAGACTAGTAGCGGTGCCACATGGCACCGAGAAATTTTTGCATCAAGCCTGTTCCGAGTCCCGGTCCTCGACAGTGGCCTCCGGAGCACACGTTGCGGAGGCTTCGATCGAAGACCGACCTGCAGGTTTGGTGCAAATTGTATGAAAGGAGACCTGTGGAAGGTCCAGAAATTCAATTTGCAGAAGCCGTGATTGATAACGGCAAGTACGGTACCCGTACCGTACGTTTCGAAACCGGTCGACTGGCCAAACAGGCAGCCGGCGCAACCTTGGTGACGATCGATGAAGAAACATCGATGCTATCGACCACCACCTTTGGCAAAAACCCACGTGAAGGCTTCGACTTCTTTCCGTTGACCGTCGATGTTGAAGAGCGACAGTATGCGGCCGGTAAAATTCCGGGATCATTCTTCCGTCGTGAAGCTCGTCCACCAACGGACGCGATCCTGACGGCACGTCTGATCGACCGACCATTGCGTCCTGCCTTCGCTGACGGCATCCGCAATGAAGTGCAGGTCGTTGTCACCGTGACCTCGATTGCGCCAGACGAGGTGTATGACACCGTAGCAATCAACGCAGCCTCAATGTCTACCACGCTTTCTGGCATGGACTTTGCCGGCCCTATCGGTGCCGTTCGTATTGCTTTGATTGCTGACGAGAATGGCGAAACGCAGTGGGTTGCGTTCCCGAAATACTCTCAGCTTCAAAGTGCGGTGTTCAACATGGCAGTCGCCGGTCGAATGTCGGATGATGGCGACATCGCAGTCATGATGGTAGAAGCTGAAGCACCTGAAGGCGCTTGGGAAATGATCAACGGTAAGGGCGTTTCGGCTCCAACCGAAGAAATCGTTGCCGAAGGCCTTGAAGCCGCAAAGCCATTCATCAAGGTCCTGTGTGACTCACAGTCGGACCTTGCCGATCGTGCGGCAAAAGCACCGGTTGAGATCCCACGGTTCGTGGCTTTCGAGCAGGATGCTTTCGACGCCGTCAAGGACTACGCGGAAACACGTTTGGCTGAGATCTTTTCGATTGCTGACAAACAGGAGCGCGAAGCAGCTTCGGATGAGTACCACAGGGAAGTGGTTGATGCCCTTGCCGGTGAAGGCAAGCCATACGAGGACCGTCAAGATGAGATAGTCAAGGCATACGGTGCGGTTACTCGCCATATTGTGCGCCAGCGCGTTTTGACTGAACAAGTGCGAATCGATGGGCGTGGTCTCACCGATATTCGTCAGTTGACTGCCGAAGTAGAAGTTCTGCCGCGCGTTCATGGTTCAGCAATTTTCGAACGTGGCGAGACACAGATCATGGGTGTCACCACTCTGAACATGCTCAAAATGGAGCAGCAGCTGGACTCGCTGAGCCCAGAAACTTCGAAACGCTACATGCACCACTACAACTTCCCGCCGTACTCGGTAGGAGAGACCGGCCGTGTCGGATCACCAAAACGTCGCGAAATCGGCCACGGTGCTCTTGCCGAGCGAGCTCTCCTGCCGGTTCTGCCCTCTCGTGAGGAATTCCCTTATGCGATTCGTCAGGTATCTGAAGCGCTAGCCTCCAACGGTTCCACCTCGATGGGTTCGGTCTGCGCGTCTACATTGTCCCTGTTCAACTCCGGTGTTCCGCTACGTGCATCTGTTGCCGGGATCGCTATGGGCCTTGTCTCAGACACCGTGGACAACGAAACACGTTATGCTGCGTTGACTGACATCTTAGGTGCCGAGGATGCCATGGGCGACATGGACTTCAAAGTCGCCGGTACCAAGGAATTTATTACTGCTATTCAGCTGGATACTAAACTTGATGGCATCCCAGCCGATGTTTTGGCAGCTGCGTTGACTCAGGCACGTGAAGCACGTTTGCACATCCTGTCGGTCATGGATTCAGTCATCGATGAAGCTGACGACATGAGCCCAACCGCTCCACGTATCCTCTCGGTCAAGATCCCAGTCGACAAAATTGGTGAGGTTATTGGGCCGAAGGGCAAAATGATAAACCAGATCCAAGAAGACACCGGTGCAGATATCAGCATTGAAGATGACGGCACCGTACTGATTGGATCGGCTGAAGGTAAAGCAGCTGAAGAAGCCCGCGACACCATTAACGCTATCGCAAACCCACAGGTCCCAGAAGCAGGTGAACGCTACCTGGGCACCGTAGTCAAGACAACCAGCTTCGGTGCCTTCATTTCTCTGACTCCGGGTAAGGACGGTCTGCTACACATCTCTGAACTGCGTAAACTCAACGACGGCAAGCGCGTCGATGAAGTTGATGACATCGTTGCAGTTGGTAGCAAACTACAGGTAGAAATTTCTAAGGTTGATGACCGTGGCAAGCTCTCGCTGGTACCCGTTATCGACGAAGAAGGTGAAGAAGGCTAAAGCCTTCTGACAGTACAAAACGCCGGACCGAACAGAGCATTTGGTCCGGCGTTTTGCCGTTCGAAACAAGTCCGATCGCTGCAGTGAACGCAGCACCGACAACATTGACTAAGCTAGGCCATATGTCCTCTGAAAAAGAATCTGCACAAGACCCCATCAAAGTAGCCTTGGTCGGCGCGACCGGCAAAATGGGACAGTATGCCATAGATGCCGTTAACGCAGCTAACGATATGGAACTGGTAGCCAAACTCTCCTCGAAGAACTCACTAGATGAGATCAGCGTAGCTGGCGCAACCCATGTTCTCGACCTGACAGTGCCTGACGTTTCATCCCAGGTCGTGGAATTCGCAATCAAAAACGGGCTGCACACCGTCATTGGTACGTCCGGTTGGAACGAAGACAAGCGGACAGCCCTGGCGGAGCAGCTCGAAGAAGACCCCGACCTTGGTGTATTGATCGCACCAAATTTCTCTATCGGGTCTGTTTTAGCCAGTAGGTTTGCCGCTCAAGCCGCCCCGTATTTTGACTCGGTTGAAGTGCTTGAAATGCACCATCCACATAAAATCGATGCACCATCAGGCACCGCCGTTCGAACCGCCGAAATGATTGCTGACGCCCGCAAACAAGCAGGGGTCGGACCGTCGCCAGATGCAACGGAACACGACCCAGACCATGCCCGTGGCGCGAATGTTGCAGGGATCAATGTGCATGCCGTACGACTAGCAGGTCTAGAAGCACACCAGGAAGTGCTTATGGGCACACCCGGCCAACAATTAGTACTACGACATGATGCTTTTGACCGGTCGTCGTACATGCCAGGTGTCCTGCTTGGCTTGCGAACCGTCGCCTCTCGACCGGGCCTGTCATACGGCCTTGACGCCTATCTTGACCTGGACTAATTCTTATGAAAAGTAAAATAGCCGTTGCCCTACTCACCGCGTTGACATTGCTCTTTGCTTTTCTGGCGCTATGGTCAGCTTTGGCGTTCATTATTGCGGATAACTGGATAGCTAAAGTCCTGGGTTTTGCGGTCGTCGCGATCGTGATCTTTGGTATCTGGGCGCTTATACGTGAGATCCGCTTTGGAGCGAATACAGAGAAACTAGCCAGTATCCTCGAACGGGAAGGTAAATTGCCCGAGGATAATTTGCCACGTATACGCGGCCGTATCGACCGTGAAGCAGCCGACAAGGAATTCGAAGTGTACCGACTAGAAACTGAAGCCGATCCAGCTAATTGGCGCAGCTGGTACCGACTCGGTCTTGCTTACGATGCTGCAGGGGATCGAAAACGTGCCCGGACAGCCTTACGAGACGCGATCAACATGTATCACGGCTCCTAACGCTTCGTCGCCGATCCCACGGCAGAGACCTTCCGGAGCAAGGACTCTAAAGGGCCACGTATCCCGACGAGATACACAACGACTCCTATGGTTATTACTATTATCCAGTGCACGATTAGCATGATCCACGCATCCACAAAGAGAGGATCGCCAACGTGTAAGGCTTGGCTCCAATCCGTTGGCCATAAGCCGGTCACGATCACGTGGACGACATAAGCTGTCAAAGCAACCATCCCAGTGGCGCTCAACGGGAAGAGAAGCTTGCGCACCAGTCCGACCTGGGTCATGAGTAAGAAAATGCCAATCACTGCCATCGCAGCACCAGCTGTTGAATAGATATCCAGGGGAGCCCCGGAGTGGGGGACCGCTAGACCGTACCATTGGGGAGCCCCCATAGCTAAGTCAGTATTAATACTCGCACCTGTGGCACTCATAGCCGGAAGCTGTCCTGTCGGAACTCCCGTTGCATGGGCAATACGAGTTGTGAAGGCGGGATTGAGGAGCAACCATGCAGCGATTCCGCGGCACGCAAGATAGCTGATGGTTCCCAGGCCCAATAGGCCAACTCCAGTTGACCACTTGTACATCTTGGTGCGACCGATAGCCATCCCCAGCAGTACGTATCCGAAGAATGATATCACCGGATAATAACCCGTGAACAAGATGTCCCAGAGCAATAGCCCGGGCTGCTGGAACACGTCCCAGAGCGTCGGAGATGTCCATAACCGCCAGTTTTCAGCATATGCGGTGGATCCGCCAGCTTGAAGCTGCATGAAGCGGGTCATCACCCCGTGCAATATTGGTGCCAAGACCACCC
>DHCMJ07802__coassemble_1091_pt1 | contig 19934 bp, 17 predicted proteins | sample DHCMJ07802__metabat2_low_PE_015 | metagenome-assembled genome bin DHCMJ07802 | reverse complement strand
AAATATTCGGGGATACAGCGATGGCGCCTGGCCCGCGAGCCGTGCAGCAATTAGGTTGGTCATAGATGGTAGTCAACCATAATCGTGAGCCGCACTCGCGACTATTCACGTGTCTTGTCACATGCTTGGGGGCTTGGAATGCAGTATGGATTACTCGAAGATACCCCGCCAGAGACCTGGGTTCCGGATGTGCTGCCCGGTTTTTCTCGACGAACCCTGCCATTAGGTGAAGACTCCGAGGGGCCCGTATCTGCCACCCTGGTCCGCTACGATACTTCCCAAGGCACGCCGGTCTTATATATACATGGGTGGTCGGATTATTTTTATAACACCGAGCTCGCCGAAGCTGCAGCGAAACATGGTTATGCCTTCTATGCCTTGGACTTGCGCAAATATGGTCGATCGCTGCGTCCAAGGCAGTCACCGGGATATATCGATGATCTCGCTCAGTATGATGACGAAATTGGCGCAGCTCTTGCGCTCATCAAGTTGGCCCATCCCGGGACTCTCCCGGCGATCATCGCGCATTCCACAGGTGGACTTATCGCTGCGCTGTGGGCAGAGCACCACCCTGGACAAATTAGCGGGCTTGTACTGAATGCACCCTGGTTAGCGTTACAGGGCAATGCCTGGTTGCGCGGGTTTGCGAGCACAGTTGCGGATCCTATCTGGAGGTCCGCTCCCGAACGAAAGTTGTTGCTTCCAAAGTTTGACTTCTTTTACCGTTCAATTTCGGCCAATGAGCATGGTGAGTGGATCTTACATCCTTTGTGGCGACCCAGATATTCGTTTGATATCCAAGGCGGTTGGCTCGCCGCAATCTTGGCGGGCCATGCTCGCGTTCGCAGAGGGTTGGACATTGATGTCCCAGTATTGGTGCTTACCTCCACAAAGTCGCATTTCGCTACGAAATACTCCACCAAAATGCAGCATGCCGACTCAGTGTTGGACGTTGAGGCAACAGTGCACAGGGCGGTACAACTTGGGAATCGGGTGATGATCCATAAGATTCCAGATGCTCTCCATGATGTGTATGCGTCCCCAAAACCGATCAGGAATGAGTCTTTTGATATTACTTTTGCGTGGTTGAATTACTTCAACGACTCGTAGTCGAGTGATCAATTGCCCCGCCGTATCGGCGGTCACGCGATGCGTAAATTTCGACAGCGTCCCACAGGGTCTTGCGATTGACATCAGGCCACAGGACATCCAAGAAGACCAGTTCTGCATACGCAGATTGCCAGAGTAAGAAATTCGATAAGCGCTGTTCTCCTGAGGTACGTAAGAATAGGTCCACGTCGGGCACATCAGGTTGTCGCAAGTGCTGTGCAATAGTTTTTTCACTGATAGATTTAGGCTTCAGTTTGCCGTCTGCGACCTGCTGAGCAATGTCCTGTACTGCGTCTGAGATTTCCGCGCGACCACCATAATTTACACACATGACCAAGTTGGTTCGGTCATTACCTTGGGTCTGATCTTCAGCGGTCTGCAATTCTCTAATCACTGATTTCCAGAGGCGTGGCGTGCGACCATTCCAACGCACCCTCACACCCCACGCGTTGAGGGTGTCGCGTTGACGACGCAATACGTCCCGTGAAAAGCCCATCAGAAATGCCACCTCATCGGGTGAGCGCTTCCAGTTCTCGGTGGAAAATGCATAGACGGACACGTATTTGATACCCATCTCGACGGCACCGGCCATGACATCGAGCAGAGCTTGTTCACCGGCACGGTGGCCTTCCGTCCGTGGGAGACCACGTTGATTTGCCCAACGACCATTGCCATCCATCACAATGCCCACGTGTTGTGGAATGAATTTTGGGTCGATGTGTGGCATGACGAAACCATCCGGATGTGGGGCCGGATTCTCGTATGGCATATGTGTGACTCCTGTGGTGATTAGCCCTGGTCCATCACGGAAAGTGACTGCAGATTCTTTTCTAAATGGTACTGCAAATATTCTGCTACGAAACTGGTTGCCTGCCGAGTATCGCCCACCTGTGCCTGTTCAACCTTTGGCCAGTCCCCCGCGAGTAGAGCTGCTAAGAGCGACACCACGCCATCGGGTACGTAGGTGGTTTGCGGTGGTGCACAGTCGTCACAAACCACCCCACCCGTGGGTACCGAAAGCCAATTATGTGTTCCTTCAACACCGCACCGACTGCATTCGCTAAATCGTGGTGCCCAGCCAGCCACCGTCAAGGCACGCAACAGATACGAGGTTAGGAGCATCATTGGAGCGGCTGCACGGCGAGCAAGTGCAGCAATAGCACCGTGCAGCAATCGGTACTGGGTGGCACCATCTACTGCATCGTCATCACGGGTCAATTGTTCTGCTGTTTCGACCATGGCCGATGCAGCACCGAACGTATCATAATCGTTGGTGAGCATCATGCCGTAAGCATGAATCGTTTCAGTTTGAGCAATGACATCCATGCCACGCCGAGGCACCAGCTGTAATCGGGTGTGCATGAATGGTTCCAGTGTCGAACCAAACTTTGATGTCGTCCGGCGAACGCCTTTAGCTACCGCACGAATCTGACCGTGGTCAGCGGTCAGTACAACAATAATGCGGTCCGCTTCGGCCAACTTATAGGTACGCAGAATAATCCCATGGGTCCGGTAACTTTGAGCAATATAGGTTCCGGATCCACGGGATTTCTTACGCGGTGTCTTATTCAGCGGCTTCTTCAGCCTCTTCATCACGCAGGTACCGATTGACAGCGGAGGTAACTGCCTGCAGCGATGCAGTGGAAGTATTGTAATCGAGTCCAATACCCCATAGGATACGTTCGCCGATCGCGGCCTCAACGTACGCTGCAGCCATAGCCTCGCCACCTTCGGTGAGTGCGTGTTCAGCATAATCCAGGACACGAACATCGATGCCGGCATCGTTGTACATGGCCACCAGTGCGGAAATCGGACCATTGCCGGTAGCCGATCGCGTTACGATTTCACCGTCGCGGTCCATCTGGACTTCCATGGAAAATTCACCCTGCTCGGTGGTCGATGATGTCGACGATACGAGGTGATAGTGGCCCCAACCATCTTCAGGATTTTCGGTGGGCAAATACTCATCGGAAAATACTTTCCACAGCATCGCTGAGGTGATCTCTCCCCCGTGAGTATCGGTGTAGTCTTTCACGACTGTCGAGAACTCGACCTGGGCACGGCGCGGCAAATCAATTTTGTGATCAGTCTTCAGCATGTAGGCGACTCCACCTTTGCCGGACTGGGAATTCACTCGGATGACCGCTTCATAGCTCCGTCCGATGTCTTCGGGGTCGACTGGCAGATATGGAACGCCCCAGTCTAGCTCCTCGGTGGTGATACCGGCCTCGGTAGCACGGTCACGCATATCGTTGAACCCTTTATTGATAGCATCCTGGTGCGACCCGGAGAAAGCAGTAAAAACGAGCTCACCTGACCATGGTGAACGTTCGTGCACCTGCATCTGCGTAGCATATTCATAGACTTCTTGGATTTTGTCCATATCGGAGAAGTCAATTTCTGGATCAATACCTTGCGTATAGAGGTTCATACCCAGGGTGATCAGATCGACGTTACCGGTACGCTCACCGTTGCCGAACAGGCATCCTTCGATTCGGTCAGCCCCGGCCATGTATCCCAGTTCTGCTGCGGCGACACCGCTTCCTCTATCATTGTGCGGGTGCAACGACAGAATAATCGAATCCCGATTTTCCAGATTACGGTGCATCCATTCAATCTGGTCGGCATATCGGTTTGGTGTCGACATCTCGACTGTAGCCGGCAGATTGAGGATCATTTGTTGATCCGTTGAGGCTTCTAACACGTCCGAAACCCGGTTAGAAATTTCTGCGGCGAATTCCAGTTCAGTTCCGGTAAAGGACTCTGGTGAGTACTGGTAGACGATTTCAGTGTCGGTGAGTTGTTCCTCATACTTTCGACACAGCATCGCCCCGCGGGTAGCGATATCAATAATCCCGGATTTTTCTTCCCGGAATACGACACGACGTTGCAAAACCGAAGTGGAGTTGTAGAGGTGCACGATGGCGCGTGGGGCACCTTCCAGTGCTTGATAGGTGCGCTCAATGAGGTGCTCACGAGACTGAGTTAATACTTGGATGTGTACGTCATCGGGGATGTGGTGGCCTTCAATCAGCTGCCGCACGAAATCATAATCAGTCTGTGATGCTGCTGGGAAGCCAACTTCAATTTCCTTGTACCCCATATTTACCAAGAGCTGGAACATGCGCAATTTGCGCGCAGAGTCCATTGGATTAACCAGTGCTTGGTTCCCATCGCGGAGGTCTACCGCGCACCAACGTGGCGCTTGGGTAATAACGTTATCGGGCCAGGTACGATCCGGCAAATGTACTTCGATTTGCTGCTCGAACGGCACATATTTGCTGAAGTTCATACCGGATGGTTGCTGAAATTTGCGCAAAGTTTTTCCTCAATCTTTGACTGCCTGGTCCTGTTGATGAGTGTAGTGGACCAATAGTGACATACCGGTGTTTTAGTACTCATATCTCACCGGTGGCAGACCGTGTCTCTGGCTCCGTAACGGGGTCCGGTCCTACCAGGTGGCAATTCACAGCATGTGCTTGAGAATGCTAGGCCCCGCTACGGCACGGTAGGAGTAGTAAGCCTAGGAGGGCACCAAGAAATGCACGGTTGTCACCGTGACGTGGGGTGCCCTGAATGCGATGCATGCGCCTAGCCTAACATCGTGGGGTTAGAAACCCAACCGATTCATGTGTTTTGGATTACGCTGCCATTCTTTGGCGACTTTGACTACGAGATCGAGGTGTACCTGAGTGCCCAATACGCGTCGAATACTTTTTCGTGACCGCTGGCCGATGGTGCGCAGCTGGGCCCCGCCCTTACCGATAATGATGCCTTTTTGGCTATCACGTTCAACATAAATCGCAGCATAAACATCGGTAACTGCGGCTTCGCCAGGGTCAACGTCACGTTCAGTCATTTCATTAACGACTACGGCTAATGAATGGGGCAGCTCGTCGAAGACATCTTCTAATGCTGCTTCACGGATAAGTTCTGCGACCATAACGTCGTCAGGTTCGTCCGTAATCTCGCCGTCGGGGTACAAGGGTGGCGATTGTGGGAGATATTTAGTGAGCACCTTCACAACCGTGTCAACTTGCACATCTCCCGTCACCGAGACGGGCACAATTTCTGCGAATCCCTCGCCGCCATCTGGTGTGAGCATCTCCTCACCAAGTTGCTGAACTGCAATGAGTTGATCGGCCAGCACTCCCCTGGTCACGGTGTCTACTTTCGTCACGAGTGCAATGACAGGAATTTTGTGCAGTTTTGCGAGCTGTTCGGTGATAAACCGATCACCTGGCCCGATTTTTTCATTGGCTGGAATGCACATGGCCACGGCGTCCATCCCCGATAATGTTTCCGCAACCAGGTCATTCAGCCGCTCCCCTAGCAGCGTGCGGGGACGGTGAAGACCAGGCGTATCTACCAGTATCAGCTGATGCTCTTGGGTTGAAACGATCCCGCGTATTACACGCCGTGTGGTCTGTGGTTTCGAAGACGTGATAGCTACTTTCGTGCCGACTATCGCATTGGTCAGCGTCGATTTACCGGCATTTGGCCTGCCTACAAGACTGACAAACCCAGACCGAAAGTGATCTGGATATTCGGTTTGGATCATGACTTGGGCTCCTGGAAGCTAGTTTGGGGTGTGACGCGTATGGTGTCCACGCGGTTGCGTCGTCCGGTGAGCGTTTCAACGGTCAGTGTGAGGTTCTCGACATCGGTCACCGATCCTTTGATAGGAATCTTACCCATACTTTTGGCGAGTAAACCGCCAACTGTATCTACATCCTCGTCTTCATCGTCATCCAAGAACAAGCCGAAAGCTTCCGAGAAGTCGGAAACCGACATAGATGCTTTTACAAGGTATTCACCATCGGGTTGCGGAATAACATCGGCAATCTCCGCGTCATCGTATTCATCGGAGATGTCGCCGACCAATTCTTCGATCAGATCTTCAAGCGTCACAAAGCCTGCGGTGCCGCCATACTCGTCGACAACCACTGCAGCATGGATGGCTTCGCTTTGGAGTTCTTGCAACAAGTCCCATACAGTCTTGGACTCTGGAACGACGCGTATCTCCCGAGCAATCAAGTTGACCGCATCATTAGAACTCAGCTTATGCATATGCATCGCCCGGATAATGTCCTTGAGAAAGATGATGCCTAAAACGTCGTCTGGGCTGTCTCCAATTAACGGTATTCGCGAGTAGCCTGAGCGAATGAACACATCGGTGGCCGCAGCCAGCGTCGTACCGGAATCCAACCAGACGACATCGGTACGTGGCACCATAATGGCACGAACCAACGTATCGTCCATGTCAAAAACCGATTGGATCATGTCGGCTTCGTTATCCTCGAGAACGTCGGCAGCAGATGCCCGGGAGACGTATGCGCGAAAGTGTCGTTCTTCGAGATCGTCGTCGTCATTTTCATCGTCTTGCTCGTTGTCCGGTTCGGCGATAAATAACCCCGGCAGCGGGCCCAACAGCGCTGCAAGCGGACGCACTAACCAGGCGGTTAGGCGTGCGGATATTTCGTAGTGCTTCGCGCCGATACGGCGAGGGCTACGAGCCGATATGACGAGGGTGAGAACAGCCATGACCGCGATGCCTCCTGCAGCGGCAAGCCAAACGTTATTCACAAAATGGTCAATAAACACCGTAATGAGGACTGCGCTGGAAGCCAGGAAGACCGTATTCCAAAACCGGGTTGCCAATTGGTGTTCGGCCAACCGGTCCATGATGTGTCCCACGGGGTTGGATGGATGTTGTACAACGATAGCTTCAGCATCCCGAAATGACAGGTAGTCCAAGGCTGTTTCGGCCAACGTCAGAATCCAGGTGAGACTGAGAGCAATAAGAAATAATAGTATTAGGACAATGGGGGCAACCATCTTGACTACTTCCCAGTGTCGGTCAGGCGAGGAGGCGTGTAACCAAGGAACTGTTCAAGGAGTTGATCTTGTGTTGCGAACATACTTTGCTTTTCGCCTTCATCGTGGTGATCGAAGCCCAATAAATGCAGTAGTCCGTGGGTCACAAGCAAAGCAATTTCATCAGCGACCGTATGCCCGCCTTGTGTAGCGTGCTTGGCGGCAACAGCGGGGCTGATCACGATATCCCCCAACAGCCCCTCGGCAGGAGCCTCGTAAGTGCCGGGTCTGAGTTCGTCCATCGGAAAACTCATCACATCCGTTGGGCCCTCGAGCCCCATCCATTCCTTGTGTAAGAAGCTCATTGCGTCGTTATCAACGAAAACAACTGCAACTTCAGATTCAGGGTGAATATGCAAGGTTTGAAACAGGTGCTTGCCGAGGCTCACTACGCGCTCAATATCGATGTCATCAGCAGTTTCATTCAGTACTTCGATTGCCACATTGACCTTATCGGTTTCGGTTTCGCCCGGCCCGCTGCGGACGGGTGGGTTCTGGTTGGTGTCGGTCGTATGCATCCACGATTTTCGAGACTAGGTTGTGGCGCACCACATCGGATGATCGAAGTTTGACGATGGCGATATCGTCGATCCCTTCGAGATATTCGATGGCTTGTGCCAGACCAGAGTCTGTACCACGGGGCAGGTCCACCTGCGATGCATCGCCGGTGATAACCATGTGGGAGTTGAAACCGAGTCGGGTGAGGAACATCTTCATCTGTTCTGCCGAGGTGTTCTGTGCTTCATCAAGAATAATGAACGCATCGTTGAGTGTGCGACCGCGCATATAGGCCAACGGCGCTACTTCAATGGTTCCGACTTCTATGAGATGCGGAATGGTCTCGGGTTCAATCATTTCGTGCAGCGCATCATATAGTGGTCGTAAATACGGATCGATTTTTTCACTCAGGGACCCGGGTAGGTATCCCAACGATTCACCTGCTTCGACCGCAGGTCGGGTCAGGATGATGCGGTTTACCTCACGCGCCTGGAGCGCCTGAATGGCCTTGGCCATGGCCAAATAGGTTTTGCCAGTTCCAGCCGGGCCGACCCCGAAAACGACCGTATTGTGATTAATTGCATTAACGTAGACCTTCTGGTTTTCCGTCTTGGGACGAATCTTTTTTCCCTGCGACGCAACAATCAGCTCTGCGGGACCACTGGCCAAATTATTGTCCTGAAACGCGCGTACGCCCGAGATGCTCGCCTCGATTATTTCTGGACCAATTGTTGTCCCCGCCCGGGCAACTGCTCGGAGGTCGTTGATGATCTCCACTGTCTCAGACACATCGTCAGGGTGGCCTTCTAGTTCCAGATGTTGATCACGTACTAACAGTTTCAGACCTGGATAGACACCCTCGACAACGCGCAGCAGCAAGTCCGAGGGACCGAAGGTTTGTACCATATCGCTCTGCGAGTTAAAGGTGATGGCTTGCCGACTCAGGCGGTTAGCGTCGCTGCGTTCTGTCAGGTTAACTCCATTACTACGTTATTTGCTTGGTACTTAGTCTAGTGCTTTGTCTTCTAACAGGTCCATGGTTCTCCACTCATTCCACTGCCACCCTACCTTCGGCGGATTACCAACGGTTGCAGAGCTGATTCACCAGGGCTACAGCGACCGGTCCTGCGGTGGAAGCCCGCATCACGTGGGAACCAATTTTGACGGCGGAACCACCGGCGGCGAGCACGGCATTGAGCTCTTCTGGTGAAACTCCACCCTCGGGACCTACCACAAGGTGAAGGGTTTTAACACCTGGCAACGAGTCCACGACGTCACCTAGATTTGCCTCTCCATCCTCGTGGAGCACAATTACGTAGTTGCCGTTCTGTGGCGAATGTAGCGTAGCGATTTCTTCAGCGATGATGGGTTCTGCCAGCGTTGGGATAAAGGCCCGACGGGCTTGCTGTGCGGAGGCTTTAAGTTTAGCTTCCCACTTCGCCAGAGTCTTCTGGGCTCGTTCGGGTCGTAAGCGTACGATGGAGCGCCGCGCCTGCCACGGTGTAACGCTGTCAATGCCGACTTCGGTTGCCATCTCCGCCGCTAATAAATCACGCTCGCCTTTGGCAAGAGCTTGCACGAGATTCACTTGTTTTTCGTGCCGGGGTGCCACCGCGACCGCTTGGATTCGTATCGTGGCATGCAGAGGGTTAGCATCTTCCATCACCCCCTGGGCCAAAGTGCCCAGCCCATCGGATATCAAAACTTTATCTCCAGCTCCCAGACGTTGGGAACGAACGGCATGACCAGAAGTCGCAGTATCCAAGCTAACCAGTTGCTGGACGGTCGCACCGGTTAGCTCGGAAGTATAGAAGAGCGATGCAGTCACGATTCATCATGCGAGAACATGTTATCGAATCCGGTTTTTAGACGTGAGAAGAATCCGCGAGATTCAATCTCGCCGTTGGCTACGTCTTCTGCGCGAAGTTCGGCAAGCTGAACCATGAGTTCACGTTGTTCGTCGTTCAACTTCGTTGGTGTGGTGACGTTCAGCTTGATCTTCATATCGCCACGGCCACTACCTTGAAGACGGTGTGCTCCCAACCCCTTCATGGTGACTACATGCCCAGATTGCGTACCGGGTTCTACAGTAAAGGTCTCTTCACCGTCTAAGGTCTCAACTTTAATAACGGTACCCAGCGCGGCGGCAGTCATGGGGACCGCCATGGTGGCATGTAGATTGTCACCTTCACGTGTGAAGACATCGTGATCACGAACTCTGATCTCTAAATACAAGTCGCCATTTGGTCCACCGGCAACACCAGCCTCGCCCCTGCCGGCAAGTTGGATACGAGTGCCGTCACGTACACCCGCTGGAACTTTCACAGTGAACGAGACCCGCTCACGAACACGGCCTTGTCCAGAACATTTGCCACACGGATCGGTGATGACATCACCAAAACCGCGACACGTTGGGCAAGCCTCAGTGGTCATCATGCGACCCAGAATGGAGTCGACCGGACGGGAGATCTGTCCTGCTCCACGACAGGTTGTACACGTCTCCGGATGTGTTCCCGGTTCCATCGCAGCCCCGTCACAGCGGTCACAGCGGACAGCTGTCTCAACCTCGATTGTTTGCTCGGTGCCGAATACGGCATCCTCGAGATCAATGTGTGTGGCGATGAGCGCGTCCTGTCCACGTCGGGCGCGAGACATTGGGCCGCCTGCGCCACCGCCGCCGAAGAAGGTCTCGAAGATATCAGAGAACCCACCAAAACCGCCGCCGGCTCCGCCGAATCCGGCACGGCGCCCATCCTCATGACCGGTCGTGTCGTAATTACGGCGCTTCTCGCCGTCCGAAAGAACCTCGTACGCATGTGTGACGGTTTTGAACTCTTCGGCCGCTTCCTCGGAAGGGTTGTGATCCGGGTGCAGTTCACGAGCCTTTTTGCGATAGGCCTTTTTGACCTCTTGTGCTGTGGCGTCACGTTCAACACCCAGGATCTGATAGTAATCTTGTGCCACTTGTTGGTCGTATTCCTTTCAGTTCAAGCATCCGGCGCCTGAAACCGTGTTGTGGTCAGAGTCTATTATCTTGGCTAAAGCTAGCTCGTCAAAATCCTTGAAAGATAACGAGCGATGGCACGTACAGCAGACATGGTCGATGGATAGTCCATACGAGTGGGGCCGACAACGCCAATTTTCGCAGCAGCCCCTGGCCCATAACCTGCGGCAATTACTGACGCATCCCCCAGTGAACCGAAGTTCTCATCACCAATGCGTATGGACAGACCATGCGCGTCTTGTTCCATTTCGGTGAGCATTTTCAGCAGCACTACCTGTTCTTCCAAGGCTTCTAATATCGGGCCAATCGAATGACTAAAGTCCTGTGGAGAGCGTGCAAGATTTGCCGTCCCGGCCAACAAGATACGGTCTTGGTGGCCGGCATCGGCCAAGAGTTGCAACGCATTACTTAACGAGGCTGCCAGGGCTTGATGTTCTTGTGGAATAGCCGATTGCATCTCGGCAAATGCTTGGGGCAGATTGTAAGGACTCACGTTATCCAAGGACTGCATGAAAAGTTGCGCAAGGACATCAAGCGATGGCTGCTCAACCGGCTCATGCATATACACGACCCGTTGGTCTACACGTCCGGTCGACAGAATCAGGACCACGAGCAAACGATGCTCAGATAATACGACAAATTCGACTCGGCGTATAACCGAAGAGTCGAGCTGTGGATACTGGATCACGGCAACTTGACGCGTCAGCTGCGACAACACCTGAACAGTGGCCCCCATGATGTCGTCCATGTCGTTGGAGTTATCCAACAAGGTTTGCACAGCCCGGCGCTCTGCGTTGGACAACGGCCGGACTTCTGAAATCCTATCGACGAAATATCGATAGCCCTTATCTGTGGGGATGCGACCAGAGGATGTGTGCGGCGCAGCGATGAGCCCATCCTCTTCGAGGTCTGACATATCATTGCGCACGGTGGCTGACGAGACGCCGAGATCATGACGCTCGACAAGCGCTTTTGAACCCACAGGTTCTCGCGAAGCAACATAATCCTCGACGATGGCTTGCAATACCTTCATCCGACGTGGTTGATCAGTCATCTACCCTCCCCACAAAAAGTTAGCACTGTCCCTAGCTTAGTGCTAATCGTAGCTGGTCGGGCTTTATTGATACAGAATTGGCAGTGGGTTCTTCGCTCACGACTGATCGTCCTTTGGTAGCCTCTGATGAGATCGCACCAGAAAGGCACAAGAGACGATGAATTGGGATCAGTGGGGACCGGGCAACATCACGGGACGACAGCAACGCATGAAGCCAAAGCAAGTTCCTGCCACACGGGGCCTGGTCGTTGAAGACGCGACTTCAGGTTTTACGGGCGCCATTTCCCGCATCGAGAAATCCGGCGGCATCCACCTGGTAGTCCTCGAAGGACGTAGAGGTGCTACGCGTTCGTTCCCGCTTGGATTGGGCTTTATGGTTGACGGAGAACCTATCGAGTTGTTGGCGCCGCAACGCCAACAACAGCCTCTTCAACAGCGTACTGCTTCTGGTTCCCGTTCGGTCGGCACCCCACGGGCACAGGTCGCAAAGGCTTCCCGAATCTGGGTGGAAGGTGTACACGATGCCGAGCTTGTCGAAAAGATCTGGGGAGATGATCTAAGAGTCGAGGGCATCGTGGTCGAACCCCTGCACGGCATTGACGACCTTTCTAAAGCAATCACAGCATTCAAACCACAAAAAAATAGGCGCCTTGCCGTTTTATTAGATCACCTGGTGTCTGATTCGAAAGAAGAGCGCATTGCTGCTGAGGCTATGAAGGCGCCAGGCGCCCAAGACAATGTCCTCATCGTTGGTCACCCATACGTGGATATTTGGCAAGCAATTAAGCCCGCTGTTCTCGGCATCAAAGCTTGGCCGCAGATCCCTCGTTCTGAGGACTGGAAAACTGGAATGTTAGCGCGGCTCGGTCTTCCGAATCAGACAACCAAAGACATCGGCCTGGGGTGGAAGAAGCTGCTTGCACAAGTCAACAATTTCTCGGACCTGGAGTCAGCACTGTTAGGACGAGTCGAGCACATGATTGACTTCGTGACTGTACACGATTAGCAGAATTTCGCCCGAATCACGCCGTCCTACCGCATCTAGAGGCAGAACGGGTCTAGACTATTAACGTATTGTCTGTATCAGCACGACTTCATGTGGCTGAATCGTCTGTAAAGGGAGCATAACGTGGCACAAACCCCTGGCGCCTCGGGACAAGGCAGCGAAACCATCTCGCGCAGGCCGCTGACGCCATCGGAGGACCGGCAATGGGCCACTGTCGCCCATTTCGGCGCGTTTTTGGGCTTCGTCCCCTCATTGGTCGTGTTTGTCGTATTTCGGTCACGCGGGCCGTTTTCGGAACAGGAATCGAAAGAAGCACTGAACTTCACTTTGCCCCTGACCGTCGTCGCGGTAGCCATGAATATTCTGGCCTTTTTACCGCTTATGGGCGCGATCTTCGGTGTTGTAGCAGTCCTGCTATGGGTGTTTATGACCATATCTGGTGTCATTGCAGGCATCGAGGTCAATAAGGGGCGACCGTACCGGTACCCATTCAACTTGCGAATTATCCGCTAACACTGCTGCTTTAGAAGCCGGCAAGCCGCCGCGTGATGGCGTCGTCTAAGAGACGACCTTTGAGCGTTGGCACAATCTTGCCAAGGTCTAGAGCTGTTGGCTCAATCAATCCCTGGTCGACTAAAACATTGGCTTCGCGTTGTGCCTGTGCCGCGGCTTCCTTGCTTTGGGCAGCTAGCTCCTCAATATCCAGACCCTCTGCGAGGCGTACTCCCAGCATGATCTTTTCGAGCAATCGTGCAACACTGTCGGGTACCTCATGACCAATGGCTGGCGATACATTATCCAACACCCGGGACGCATACGCCGCCGGATGTTTAGCGTTCCACCAGCGTAAACCTGCCATATGAGAGTGGGCCCCCGGCCCGATCCCCCACCAGTCCTGATCACGCCAGTAGGCAAGATTGTGTTGTGACTGATGTATTCCATCATTGTGCAGATCATAGGCCCAATTTGAGATTTCATACCAGCGATAGCCGGCCGCAGCGAGGCGCTTCTCCGTTAGAAGGTACTTGTCTGCTTGATCGTCTGGGTCGGTGTTTGGATAGACACCCCGTCGAATCTGCGCAGCAAGTTTTGTGCCTTCTTCAACGATTAGTCCATAAGCCGAAACGTGATCCGGTTGCAACGCTAAGACGGAATCTAGCGAGCGATCCCAATCCGCTAACGACTCGCCCGGCGTCCCAAAAATGAGGTCCAACGACATTTCGAGCCCGGCACTGCGGATCCACTCAGCCGCTAACGCTACATTGTCTGGGTTATGGGTCCGTTCTAAGACTTGTAGAACATGGCTGACCGAGGACTGCATCCCCATCGATACACGGTTAAACCCGCCATCGGCAAGCCCCTGCACAGCGTCTGGACTCAGTGAATCTGGATTAGCTTCTGTCGTAACTTCTGCAGCACCATCGATGCCAAACAACTGCTCGGCACGGTGCAGAATGCGAGTCAGATCAGATGCTTGTAATAGTGTCGGAGTCCCCCCGCCGAAAAATACGGAATGCAACGGTTTCGGCTGCACACCTGACTGCTCCATGACGTCAGCCGCGAATTCGAGTTCTTTAATAGCCGTATCAGCATAGCTATTATGAGATGCGCCAGGACCAAGATCCGGGGAGATATAAGTGTTAAAGTCGCAGTACCCGCAGCGGCTGCTGCAAAATGGCACATGAACATACAGCGAAAATGTCCGTTCGCTGCCATTTACCGCAGCCGCAACAAAATCGGGGAGCAAGCCGGTGCCGGAAAACGATTCAGTGTTAGTCAAGATCGATTAGGTATCCGTATCGGTTGAAAGCGCTGCAATAAAGGCTTCTTGTGGGACTTCAACAGTACCCACCATCTTCATCCGCTTTTTGCCTTCCTTCTGCTTTTCAAGCAACTTACGCTTACGAGAAATGTCGCCACCGTAGCACTTCGAAAGCACGTCTTTACGAATTGCACGAATATTCTCTCGAGCGATAATCCGAGAACCAATAGCAGCCTGGATCGGAACCTCAAATTGCTGACGTGGAATAAGTTCCTTCAGCTTCGAGGTCATCTTCACGCCATAACTGTATGCATGATCACGGTGAGTGATCGCAGAAAATGCGTCAACCGGGTCTCCCTGGAGCAGGATGTCAACTTTTACTAGGTCAGCAATCTGTGAGCCGTCGCGCTGCCAGTTCAATGATGCATAGCCTTTAGTACGAGACTTCAAGAGATCAAAGTAATCGAACACGATCTCTGCCAGGGGGATCCAGTATCGAATTTCGACACGCTCTTCCGATAAATAGTCCATACCGCTGAGTTGGCCGCGTTTCCCCTGCGACAATTCCATCACCGAACCGATAAATTCGGATGGCACGATCACAGTGGCCATTGCCATGGGTTCATCTACTTCAGCGATTTTTCCTTCCGGAAATTCTGAAGGATTCGTGACACGAACGACGGTGCCATCTTCGGTGGTGACGTTATAAATAACATTAGGCGCAGTGGAAATCAGATCAAGATTATATTCCCGCTCAAGCCGTTCCCGGACGATTTCTAGGTGCAATAGGCCTAAGAACCCCACGCGGAAACCGAAGCCCAGGGCGACGGAGGTTTCGGGCTCATAGGATAGAGCCGCATCATTGAGCTGTAATTTCTCCAGCGCTTCACGCAGTGCCGGATAGTCGGAACCGTCAATTGGGTACAGCCCTGAGAAAACCATTGGTTGAGGTTCTCGATACCCCCCGATTGGTTCTTCCGCGGGATGCTTCTTGGAAGTGACGGTATCGCCGACCTTGGATTCAGCAACATCTTTGACCCCGGTAATCAGATACCCAACTTCACCTACGCCGAGTCCCTGGCTAGGAATAGCATCCGGGGAATAGATGCCACACTCCTGCAGCTCATATGACGATCCGGTGGCCATCATCTGAATACCCTGGCGTGGTTCAAGTTTGCCGTCAACCATACGAACATACGTAATAACACCGCGATACGTATCGTAAATTGAGTCAAAAATCATAGCGCGGGCTGGCGCTTCTGCATCACCTGATGGTGCTGGAACATCTCGCACGACCCGATCCAACAGCGCTTCAACGCCCTCCCCGGTCTTACCAGACACCTTGAGAACGTCATCGGGGTCAATGCCGATCAGATTCGAAATTTCCAGCGCGTAGCGTTCTGGTTCGGCTGCCGGAAGATCGATTTTATTCAAGACTGGAATAATCTCCAGATCGTGCTCCATGGCCATATACAGGTTCGCTAATGTCTGCGCTTCGATGCCCTGTGCTGCATCTACCAGGAGGATGGCCCCCTCACAGGCTGCCAATGAGCGTGAGACTTCGTAGGCGAAGTCGACGTGGCCGGGGGTGTCGATCATGTTCAAGACATAGTCGTCGTCATCGACTTGCCATGGCATGCGCACCGCTTGGGATTTGATGGTGATCCCACGTTCCCGCTCAATATCCATGTTGTCCAGAAATTGGTTTTGCATTTCACGCGGTGTTACAACCTTGGTGTTCTGTAGCATCCGGTCAGCAAGCGTCGACTTGCCGTGATCGATATGCGCGACAATACAAAAGTTCCGAATCACAGATGAGTGAGTAGAACCTGGCTGAGGCGGATTGGACGCCACTGGCGACACGTGCACCATCCTTAGATATCTTCATTGCTTGTAAGATCATGAAAGCTCTGGCATTACAGCAGCTTCTATCGTTGCTCTATTCTTTCATGTTTCAGAACACGGGGCGACTACATATCGCGCCAATACGCGAGATTTCAGACTTCTCCACCGAACAACATTCAAACTGGCCGCAGGATTCGCTGATTGATCCAGGATTTGATAGACTGGGCGGCTGTGTGTCCGCGCAGGTCGACGGGCACTCTTGACCAGGCTTACCTAGGTACCCCCACACCGCTCAGTCGCTTGGACAAGAATACCCCTCACCGACCCATAATTTTTAGAATGATAGGACCATACATTGGCTAATCTAAAATCTTCCAAGAAGCGCGCCATCACGAATGAGAAACGTCGTGAACGCAATACTGCAATTAAGTCTGAAGTTAAGACTGTGCTGCGCAAAGTAAATAAGGCTGTTGACGCTGGCGACAAAGAAGCCGCTGTCAAGGCTCTGTCGATTGCTGATCGTAAGCTCGACAAAGCCGTCAGCAAGGGTGCTATTCACCGTAATCAGGCTGCCAACCGCAAATCCGGAATTGCAGCGCGCGTAAACGCCATGGAAGCCTAAGTTCTGACAGAACTGCGTTACCTCTTTGGGGCCACTACGATTGACGTAGGGGCCCCAAATTTTTTAAAGCAGATCTAGCGGCGTCCGGCCATAGTTGCTACCTTCGTCACCATCCGCTCAACAGCAAAGGCAGCATCGCGCGCCTGCCCCTTTGCCTCGGCATCTGCTCGTGCAATGAGCTCAATGGCACCGGCAATATTTACGGGTGTCCAGTATCGGGCAGTAGACATGACGCGTTGCGCCTGCCAAGGCGCCATCCCCAATGCCGAGGCGAGTTGCCCCTGTGACATTTTGGCGTCCACAACTCGTGCGACTTGCCTAGCTTTCATAGCAAATGATGCAGTAATGGCCACGGGTTGGACCCCGGTTGCTAACGCATGTCGCAATAAGGCCGTAGCCGGCGCCAGTTGCCCATCCAGCGCGCTATCAGCTACTTTGAACGCCGTGGCTTGGACCCGGCCCCCATAGTATCTCTCAACGATGTCCTCGGTGATCGTTCCCTGAGTATCCGAAATGAGCTGCTGGGCAGCAGCGGCCAGTTCACCAAGATGCTGTCCGATTGCATCTGCCAGTGCTCTTAGAGCATCAGCATCAATTCTGCGACGAGCCTCGCGGAATTCTGCTTGCAGGAACTCGATCCTGTCGCGGTCGGATTTGATGGGTTTGGCCTCAATATGTTGACCGGATTTCTTGAGTGCATCTACGAGCCGTTTTCCGCGGTTACCGCCACCATGCAGACCCAAAAAAGTCACATCCGGGTTCTCGTGTTGAAGGTATTCCAGGCCGTCTACGACAAACGCGTCGGTCATTTTGTGCATGTCGTCAAAGACCAAGAGTTTCTTCTCGCCAAAAAGTGAGGGACTGGCTACGACCTGTAATTCACCAGGTTGATACTCTGCTGCAGACAGATGATGAATCTCGGTGTCGGGTTCGGCGTGTTTGAGCTGGGTTTTGACTGATTCGGTCACCCTGGTGTGGATATAGTCTTCACCGCCTTGGACCAAGATCAATGGTGATACGGTTACATCGCGCCAGGATGTTCCAGCGTTTTTCGAGCGACGAGGGGAAGCCATAGGATCAAGTCTATCGGTCCCATGCCATCTGGGTTTGGTTCTGTTCAAACGTCACTGAAAATGTGTCATCCAAGTCTGTGCGACGAATTTCTGCGTTGGGTCCCAAGGCAGCCAAGATATCATCGTGGGGATGACCGTAAGTATTGTCTTGCCCAACACCAATCAGTGCCACCTCTGGGGTCGTATGGTGTATCAGTTCTGTACCGCCATTTTGGGCGCCATGGTGAGAAAGTTTTAAAATATCGATATCTTCGGGCACCAAGTCCTCGTCTATAAGACGAGCTGCTGCGTCTTGTTCCAGATCTCCAGTAAACAGCGCTTTGACGACTCCCCCGTATCGATAGATTTCTAGCAGTAGAACCAGAGACGCGTTATTCTCATCAGCTGACTGTGAGTCAGCTGCCAGCACCGTCCAGCGCACCTGTACTGGATGCTCCCCTTGGCCAGCTGCCTGGTCAATGACTTGGACAACCGGTTGTGTGATCTGTTGGGCCTGCTCAGTCAAGCCCGCCTCAGTAGCGTCATAGGTAGGGTCAGTGCCCGTGGAGTACACCACTTGAGCCGGGTGTGTCCTTGCTCTGACACCTGCGACGCCACCTACGTGATCTGCGTGTAAATGGGTAACAGCAAGAACATCCACGGATTCGATATTTGCTGCCTCGAGGCACCGCTGTGCCAGTGCTTCGTCTGGTCCAGTGTCGATCACCATTGCCGAGGTAGCACCGGTTCGAATCAGAAACATATCACCTTGGCCCACATCACATCCAACAATGTCCCAGTCGTCATCGATTCTGCCACTTGGAGCAGGCCAAAACACTGCAACATGTGCCACGATGGCAATCACAAGGATCATCGACTGAGCGACGCGAGTGACACCTCGGTGTTGGCGGTACAGAGCATAGCCCGCACGTTGCCATGCGGGGGCACGATTATCGAGTTTCACCGGCGGTTTAGGGCGACGTTGAGAACGCAAGAGTCGAACCATGAAGATTGCGCAGGCTAACCAATGCAAAATGACCAAGACAACCCCGGTTGTACCGTCGGGCCAGGGCAATTTCGCTCCCGGGAGGTCTGTCATCGTCGTTGCGACCCATCCGATGCCGGAAGCTGGGAACGCCACCAGGTATAAAATCATTTGAGAGACTTCTGGTGCAACGATTGAGATGCCAGCTGCAAGTGTGCCGGGGACTGTGATCAGCGGCAACAGCGGTGTGGCGAGCAGGTTGGCCAACAAAGAGTAGGCGCTGACATAATCCACAAATGACAGCAAGATAGGCTGGCACGCAAGTTGCGCTGTCGTTGATATTGCTAACGATGAGCTAAGCATGGATGCCCAGAAGTCCGGTAATGCCTTGTTGAAGAAGCCAAATAACCATCTTTCAAGTGGTTGTGCGCCCAATACAATGCCGGCGGTAGCCGCGACAGAGAGTTGAAATCCGACATCATGTACCAATTCAGGTGAAATTGTCAGGATAATCATGGTGGAAAGGGCAAGAATCGGAAGCGCTTGCGAACCCCGCCCGAAAAATAAGGCCCAGGCGCCAATAGCACCCATAGTTGCAGCTCGGATAATTGATGGTTGCATACCCACAATCTGGACAAATAGCAGGAGAGTGCAAAAGAATGCGGCGATAACGATTGGTCTGGGTAAGCGCAAACTGCGAAACAGGAGTGTTGCTGCGGCGGCAATCAGTGATGTGTGGGCACCTGAGACAGCAGAGAGATGACTTAGTCCCGAGACTTTCATGGCTTCATCTAGAGATTCGGACTGTTGTGATCGGTCCCCTAAGATAAGTCCGGGTAAGAGTTCTGGTGCATAGGCAAATGTTTTACCCGCCTGTTTCCGTAAAGTTGTTCGCATTTGATCTCGCCCGGTCGCGCTCTGGACGGTGTCAGGTTCCAAGCAAGTTCCTGGAGTCACTGCCGCCATTGAGTTCACAAAAACGCTGGATTCGTTATCCGAGACCTGCCCCATAAAACACACGTGATCTTCTGCACTGAGGTCAGCCCAAGTCGCATCGCCGGAAACCACTATCTTGGCAGGATGATCGATAGCATCGAGGTCTTTCCCAAAGTGCTCAAC
>DHCMJ07802__coassemble_1079_pt1 | contig 20320 bp, 20 predicted proteins | sample DHCMJ07802__metabat2_low_PE_015 | metagenome-assembled genome bin DHCMJ07802 | reverse complement strand
TGGAGCACGACGATGCGAACCGCGCGCTTATGGGGGCCAACATGCAGCGTCAGGCTGTTCCTCTTGTGGAAGCTGAAGCACCGCTTGTTGGTACCGGTATGGAAAAGCCAATCGCTATTGACGCCGGAGATTCGACCATTGCGTTAAAACCAGGTGTCGTCACCGAAGTGGCCGCTGACCTCGTGTCCGTTATGGAAGACGAAGGCACCACGCGCCATTACCCGCTCTACAAATTCCAGCGCTCCAACCAGGGCAACGCCTACAACCAGGTTGTTCGGGTTTCCGAAGGTGATCGTGTCGAATACGGTGCGGTATTGGCTGACGGTCCATCCACGGACAACGGTGAACTGGCACTTGGTAAGAACGTTCTCGTGGCATTCATGCCTTGGGAAGGTTTGAACTTCGAAGACGCCATCATTGTATCCCAGCGCATGGTGTCCGACGATGTGCTCACCTCGATTCACATTGAAGAGTACGAAGTCGATGCACGCGACACCAAACTCGGCGCTGAAGAAGTCACTCGTGACATTCCAAACGTCTCTGATGAAGTCTTGTCGCAGCTCGATGAACGCGGCATCATTCACATCGGTGCTGAAGTTGAAGCCGGAGACATTTTGGTCGGCCGTGTCACCCCGAAGGGTGAAACCGAACTGACACCAGAAGAGCGCTTGCTGCGTGCTATCTTCGGCGAAAAGTCGAAGGAAGTCCGTGATACTTCGTTGAAGGTGCCACACGGTGAATCCGGAACCGTTATCGGTGTACGTATTTTTGATCGGGACGAAGACGATGATCTGCCAGCTGGCGTAAACCAGTTGGTACGCGTCTATGTTGCACAGAAACGTAAGATCACCGACGGTGACAAAATGGCTGGACGTCACGGGAACAAGGGCGTTATCGCCAAGATCCTCCCCGTTGAAGACATGCCATTTATGGAAGACGGCACTCCCGTTGACATGATTCTGAACCCGTTGGGTGTACCAGGACGTATGAACCTGGGCCAGGTCATGGAACTACACCTCGGCTGGGCCGCCGCCAACGGTTGGAAGATCGAGGGCGAACCAGACTTCCTCAAGAAGCTACCGAACCTGCCACGCGAAACCGGACCGGTCAATGTGGCCACCCCGGTCTTCGACGGGGCAGAAGCCGAAGAAGTCACAGGTCTCCTTGATCACGTCCACCCAACACGCGACGGCGTCCGTCTGGTTGGAAGTAACGGTAAGGCACGACTGCATGACGGTCGCTCTGGCGAACCATTCCCAGAAGAGATCTCCATCGGCTACATGTACATGCTGAAGCTGCACCACTTGGTCGACGACAAGATTCACGCACGTTCGACCGGACCATACTCGATGATTACCCAGCAGCCACTGGGTGGTAAAGCACAGTTTGGTGGTCAGCGCTTTGGTGAGATGGAAGTTTGGGCGCTGGAAGCATACGGTGCCGCATACACTCTGCAGGAACTGCTCACGCACAAATCTGACGACGTTCATGGCCGTGTAAAGGTCTATGAAGCAATCGTCAAGGGTGAGAACGTTCCGGAGCCGGGTGTTCCAGAATCATTCAAGGTATTGATCAAAGAAATGCAGTCGCTCTGCCTGAACGTGGAAGTCCTTTCCGCCGACGGCCGCAATATAGAAATGCGTGACTCGGATGAAGATTCATTCCGTGCTGCTGAAGAACTTGGCATCGATCTCTCCCGTGCTGAACCCAGCTCGGTAGAAGAAGTCTAAGTTCACAACACTCAATAGTCTTTATCCACTTAAGAACCAGGAGTTCATCGGACTATGTCCACAGAAAACTCATTCGGCCTCATGCGCATCGGCCTGGCCACCGCCGACCAAATCCGCGAGTGGTCCTACGGTGAGGTCAAAAAACCTGAAACCATTAACTATCGAACACTGAAGCCTGAAAAAGACGGCCTGTTTTGTGAACGCATCTTCGGTCCAACCCGTGACTGGGAGTGCTACTGCGGTAAATACAAGCGTGTCCGGTATAAGGGCATCATTTGTGAACGCTGTGGTGTAGAAGTTACCCGTTCCAAAGTTCGTCGTGACCGCATGGGCCACATCGAACTCGCAGCACCGGTTACACACATCTGGTACTTCAAAGGTGTTCCTTCACGCCTGGGCTATCTGCTGGATCTGGCACCGAAAGATCTCGAAAAGATCATCTACTTCGCTGCCTACATGATCACCAGTGTTGATGAAGAAGCTCGTCACAATGATCTCCCGAACCTGCAGGCGGAGCACGACCAAGAAGTCAACTTCTTGAAAAAGCAGCTCGACTCCGATATCGCCGCAATCTCGCGGGAGCTCGAAGAGGAACTTGCTGAACTCGAAAAGTCGGGTGCCAAAGCCGCAGAACGAGAAAAAGCCAAGTCTCTGGCCGAAAAAACCATGGGACAGGTCCGCAAACGCTCTGAAGCGGAAATCGACCAGATGGAAGAAGTCTGGGAGCGCTTCAAGAATCTCAAAGTTGGCGACCTCGAAGGCGAAGAGCATATCTTCCGTGCGATGCGCGATAAGTACAGTGAGTACTTCGAAGGCTCCATGGGTGCTGAATCGATCCAGCGTCGTCTGCAAACCTTTGATCTGCAAGGTGAAGCAGAAAAACTTCATGAGATCATTCAGACCGGAAAAGGTCAGCGCAAGACCCGTGCACTGAAGCGTCTGAAAGTGGTCAACGCATTTTTGACCACTGACAACTCGCCAGAAGGCATGGTCCTGGACGCTGTTCCGATCATTCCGCCAGAGCTTCGCCCAATGGTGCAGCTGGACGGTGGTCGCTTCGCGACCTCGGATCTCAACGACCTCTACCGTCGTGTGATCAACCGCAACTCACGCCTGAAGCGTCTGCTTGAACTCGGTGCACCCGAGATCATCGTGAACAACGAAAAGCGTATGCTGCAGGAATCTGTTGACTCCCTGTTTGATAACGGTAGACGCGGCCGGGCAGTGACCGGACCGGGTAACCGCCCGCTGAAGTCACTATCAGACATGCTCAAGGGTAAACAGGGACGTTTCCGTCAGAACTTGCTTGGTAAACGTGTTGATTACTCCGGTCGTTCGGTTATCGTCGTTGGTCCACAGCTGCAGCTGCACGAAGCCGGTCTGCCAAAGCAGATGGCACTTGAGCTGTTCAAACCGTTCGTGATGAAGCGCCTGGTTGATCTCAACCACGCACAAAATATCAAGTCCGCCAAGCGTATGGTGGAACGTACCCGTCCACAGGTCTGGGATGTGCTGGAAGAAGTCATTACCGAACACCCGGTACTGCTCAACCGTGCCCCAACCCTGCACCGCCTCGGTATTCAAGCATTTGAACCACAACTGGTTGAGGGTAAAGCTATCCAGCTGCACCCACTGGTCTGTGCTGCATTCAACGCTGACTTCGATGGTGACCAGATGGCTGTGCACCTGCCACTGAGCCCAGAAGCTCAGGCAGAAGCCCGTGTGTTGATGCTGTCGTCCAACAACATTTTGAAACCATCCGATGGTCGTGCTGTTGCCGTGCCGTCACAGGATATGGTCATCGGCCTCAACCACCTGACCGACGTGCGTGATGACGTCGAAGGTGTAGGTAATACCTACTCATCACTGGGCGAAGCCATCATGGCCATGGATGCAGGCAAGGTCCACCTGAATGCCACGATCACCATCGGTGTCGACGGATTTGTTCCGTCAGATGCACAGTCAGCGCCAGAAGGCTGGGAATCCGGACAGCGCGCAAACCTCGAGACCACTCTTGGCCGCGTCCTGTTCAACCAGCTCCTGCCAGCTGACTACCCCTGGGTAGAAATGGTTGCGACCAAAGGCACCCTTGGAGACTTGGTCAACGACCTCGCCGAACGGTACCCGCTGGCTGAAACCGCAAACGCCTTGGATAACCTCAAGGACGCCGGTTTCTACTGGGGCACGCGCTCCGGTGTAACCGTTGCCATCTCCGATATCACCTCGAACTTCGATAAAGCTTCGATCATGGAATCCTACGAGGACCAGGCCACCAAGGTGCAGGTCCAGTACGAAACCGGTCTGATCGCAGATGAAGAACGTCGTGCCGAACTGATCGACATTTGGAACAACGCCACCGACGAAGTTGCACAAGCCATGCAGGACGGTATGGGCAAACAGAATGCCATCAACCGTATGGTCACCTCCGGTGCCCGCGGTAACTGGCTGCAGGTTCGTCAGATTGCCGGGATCCGTGGTCTGGTTGCTAACCCGAAAGGTGAGATTATCCCGCGCCCGATCAAGTCTTCCTACCGCGAAGGCCTATCGGTGCTGGAATACTTCTCCGCTACCCACGGTGCACGTAAAGGCCTCGCCGATACCGCGTTGAAAACAGCGAACTCGGGTTACCTGACACGACGACTCGTTGACGTCTCACAAGATGTCATCGTGCGTGAAGAAAGCTGTGGCACTCGTCGCGGCCTGAACGTGACCATTGCTGAACCAAACGCCGATGGCGAATTGGTCTTGGTCGATGACGTCGAGACATCCTCCTACTCACGTGTGCTGGCTACCGATGTAAAAGATGCAGCCGGAACCGTTGTTGCAGAAGCGGGAGAGGACGTTGGTAGCACCAAGCTCAACGAGCTATTAGAAGCTGGCATCACCGAAATCCGTGTGCGTTCGGTCCTGACCTGTGAATCAAGCGTCGGAACCTGTGCGAAATGCTACGGCCGTTCGATGGCCACCGGCAAGGTAGTAGACATCGGTGAAGCCGTTGGTATTATCGCCGCCCAGTCCATTGGTGAACCAGGTACCCAGCTGACTATGCGTACCTTCCACACCGGTGGTGTTGCATCGGCTGACGATATTACGCAGGGTCTGCCACGTATTCAGGAACTCTTCGAAGCACGTACACCAAAGGGTGTTGCTCCAATCTCGGAGGTCGCCGGTCGCGTAAATATCGAAGAAGAGGACAAGCAAGTACGCCTTGTGCTGACTCCCGATGACGGTTCTGAAGAGATGGCCTACCCGGTTCTTCGTCGCTCCCGCCTTCTTGTAGAAGACGGACAGCACGTAGAGGTTGGTACCCAGCTTGTTGCAGGGGCCATCGATCCGAAACAGGTGCTCCGTGTTCTTGGTCCACGTGCCGCCCAGAAATTCCTGGTCGACGAGGTCCAAGAGGTATACCAGTCACAGGGTGTGGGCATTCACGACAAGCACGTGGAAGTTATCGTTCGTCAGATGCTACGTCGAATCACCATTATTGATTCCGGTGAAACCGACCTGTTGCCTGGTGAATTGACGGACCGTACACGGTTCGTGGCTTCCAACCGCGCTGCCGTCGCCGAAGGCAAACGACCAGCCAGCGGTCGTGACGAGCTCATGGGTATTACCAAGGCCTCCTTGGCAACCGACTCATGGCTATCAGCCGCATCCTTCCAGGAAACCACCCGCGTCCTGACACAGGCCGCAATGGAAGGTAAAGCTGACCCACTGCTCGGTCTGAAGGAAAACGTCATCATCGGTAAGCTCATCCCAGCCGGTACCGGCCTGGATCGGTACACTAATGTTGCCGTGGAGCCAACCGACGATGCTAAAGCGAATATGTTCACCGGTGCTGCAGCATTCCCGGACTTCGATTACCCGGGCATGGATACTGAAATCGGTGGAGACTTCCACGCTATTCCGTTGGAGGACTATGGTATGGGTGGAGAATTCCGCTAAGTCCCTAGGCCCACCGAACCGGCTCTAAAAGATAAAGGAACCAGTGCGATAATTCGCACTGGTTCCTTTGTTTTAACGAAATGCCAGGTTAGCCACGTTTCATAGCCCGCCGCCTGATCAGTTGTCCCATGACCAGACTGTAGAGACCGGCAAACCACGTAATTGCGATACCGATCCAATGTGGTGGATTCATGGCCACGATTGCGATCAGACCAATGATCAGCAAGAGGAAGCACAATGCATTGAGCATGATGAACAGCGCCGTAGAAGGAGAAGTCGTTGATTTCGTATCGTGTTGTGCCATCACTTGTATACCTTCATGTGTAGCTAGCTAACAAAATGTCTTCATAACCACAGTAGTCGGCGTGAAGGCAGGCGGCGAATGCGATCGCTGATCAAGAAGCACGAAGGCCACCGCATGAGAAGCAAGTTCCATTCGGTGGCCATGTGACTGTGACTTCAATATTGACCTAGCCTCGTCGTTCCAAATATATGTTGAACGCCCTGGCAAGTAGCTTGTTGATGGGATAATCCCATTCACCCATGGTCTGCACAACGTCGGCCCCCATGGTGGTTTTAAACCTGGTCAGACCCGCTAACTCGTGTTCCTTATTGAGTGTGGCCGATACCCCGCCCAGATCGTACCACGCTGCACCTGCTTCAAGACTGAGCTTGATTTGTTCTAGCTGCAAGGCCCGGGGCGCATAGCGTTTTGACTCAGCTCGAGTGGAGGCACCATAGACATACCAACCGGTGTCCTGTTGCTGCACGTAGATAGCCGACGCTAGGAGCTGGTCTTCATAATGTGCGAACAGCACCTTGCACTGCGAGGTTTTCGAATCATTGAGCGCTTGCAACATTGATGCAAAATAGCTTTGGGGACGACCAGTAAAGTTGTCGCGTTCAGCAGTCTCTTCGTAGAGCGCTTGCCAGTCAGCAACGTCGTTGAGTCCGCCCGACGTGATAGTGAGTTCGGAGCGGGTGGACTTTCGTGTCTGCCGACGAGACGTGCTGTCCATCCGCATGAGTACGTCCTCGACCGCCTGCTGGAACTCAGGTGACTCACGATCAGCACGCTGCTCCGACGTGAGCTGGGGCAGTGGAATGCGAGCTTGGAACTGGGCTTGGCCGACCTCAAAATCTTCCGAGAGTTCTGGTTTCTGCCAACCATTCCGGACCAAGGTGTCTTCCATAGTCCACGCCGATGTATTGGATTCCACCGGTTTCAGCTCGGGGATCATGCCATGCTCGCCACGGGATAACGCCTTGCGAACATCGTCGGCGTCCCACCGCCGCAACACAAATGGAAGACCCATACGAATCATAAAGGCCCCCTGGCTGCGCGCATATGGCACTAACGCTTCAAGTAGCGTGTCAAGATCGTGCAGGTCAGGGTCAAACACCGGTCCGTCGGCAATATACGCTAATGAACGTCCACGCAAACCCGGCACAGGAATGGGACGATACAGCACCAAAGAGGCCGCCACGAGCTCATCGTCGTCGAACCAACCAAGAGACTGGCTTCGCCAAGCCGGCTTTGTCTGTGGCCAGACCGGGTTCTGCAAAAACGACGCCCCAGCCTGTTTGGCGATGAAGTCGTGATGCTGTTCAACGGAAATCTCTTGGATACGCAGAGTCTTAGGATGTGTCACCCTTCCAGCGTACCCCAGTGAGTCATTTGCAGACGGTGGTCGCGAACAGCAGGTCGAGTGACAGTTGCTACACTCGACGTCTATGAGCAACCAGATTCCAACGTCCCAAACGTTTGTTCCAGTGATTACCGGCGGAGACCTCGGGGCGTATAGCCTTGCCCGTGAATTTCACGAAGCATACGGCGTGCAGTCAGCTATTGTTCCCACAGCAGATAATCTCGTTGTCGGTGGCAGTAAAATCACCCAGCTATTCCCTGCAGGCCCGATGTTTGATCCTGCGCGTGTCGTCCGGCATCTGGGAGATGTTGCAAATATGTTGCAACAACACGGCCCGCGCCCCCTCATCCTAATGGCCGGCTATGATCATCTGGTGCGAATCATGGTTGAACACGACACCCAGCTGCGCGATATGGGTTACGTCTTCCCCAAGCTAGCCGTTGAACAACTTGACCAGGCTTCGCAGAAAGAACGCTTCTATGCCCTGTGTGAAAAACTGGGCATCCGATACCCCCGTACAGCAATCTATGACTGTGCACGTCATGACCAACCAATTGATGAGTTTGTCCATGGAATCGCAGCACCTGACTGGCACTACCCGTTGATCCTTAAAGCAGGAGACGGTGGTCAATGGGCTAATACACGCTTCGAAGGCCGTCGAAAAGTGCATTACCTGGAAACACCCGATGAACTCGCCGACGTATTACATAAAGCCGTAGAGGCTGACTATCAGGGAACCCTGATTATCCAACAGTTTGTCCCGGGCCCTGATTCGAACCTAAGAATCCTAACGCACTTTCGCGATCGGCACGGCAACAACGCCCTGACTGGCTTGGCGCAGGTCATCGTCGAAGACCATGCTCCAGGGTTGGAAGGAAACTCACGCGCTGTCATCGCAGCAGCTGAGCCAAAGGTGCAAGACCAGGGTGCCAAGTTACTGGACGCTTTGGACTGGCATGGCTTCGGCATGTTCGATATCAAAATTCATCAACATAGCGGGGAACCATACTTTTTGGAGATGAACCCACGTTTGGGACGGCACCACTATTACTTAACGGTCGCGGGCGCCAACCCCGCACCGTATTTGGTCCGCGAATTGGTGGAGCGCGCACAGCATCCGCCTGCGAAGATAACCGACGGACCAGCAGCTTCGGTGACTATTCCCATGAAGTTGGCGTATCAGTATGCTTCTGAAGAACAGGCCACACAACTCCGTGCAGCAAAACAAGCTCACCGTGTAGGTCGGCCCCTGCGCTATGGCCAGGATCGCAATATCAAACGCGACTTATATCAACGACTCCGGCTTGCGAAGGCCGCACGGGAAATCGACCATGTCCCAGGCACTATGAATTCCTAGTAATTACGTCATCCCACGCTACAGTTGAATTTTCCACTCGTGCATGAACCTGTTACACTGAGAACGATTGTTTCAAAGTGGCAGTAGGACTCTGTCCGGGTTGCGGGGATCTTGCGCAACAAATGCCACCTTTTTGCACGTCCAAAGGTAGACCCTTCAGGGCGTCGAAAAAAGACCAAGCTTTCTTTCGAATCGTTGCGGCTCTGCGCCGTCTCGGTCCGTTCGAATGAAGATGAGAATATACGGAGAGTATTTTGCCAACAATTCAGCAGCTGGTCCGTAAGGGCCGCACACCAAAGGCAAAGCGTATTGGTGCCCCAGCGCTCAATTCGCGCCCAATGCGCCGTGGTGTGTGCACTCGCGTGTACACCACGACCCCTAAGAAACCGAACTCTGCGCTGCGTAAAGTCGCACGTGTCCGCCTGGCCGGTGGTATCGAAGTTACCGCCTACATCCCAGGTGAGGGTCACAACCTTCAGGAGCACTCCATTGTGCTCGTTCGCGGCGGTGGCGTGAAAGACCTTCCAGGTGTCCGCTACAAGATTGTTCGCGGTGCTCTGGATACCCAGGGTGTTAAAGACCGTCGTCAAGCTCGTAGCCGTTATGGCGCTAAGAAGGAGAAGAAGTAATCCATGCCACGTAAAGGACCTGCGCCCAAGCGCCCACTGGTAGTTGACCCGGTTTATGGTTCATCCCTGGTCACCCAGTTGATTAATAAAGTTTTGGTCGATGGTAAGAAATCGACTGCCGAACGTATCGTTTACGGTGCCTTGAACGGCACTCGTGACAAAGGCGGCGACGATCCAGTAGCAACCCTGAAAAAGGCCCTGGACAACGTGCGCCCTGCACTTGAAGTCCGTTCACGTCGTGTTGGTGGCGCCACCTACCAGGTGCCTGTTGAAGTAAAACCTGGACGTGCTACTGCTTTGGCACTGCGCTGGTTGGTTACCTTTTCGAACGCACGCCGCGAAAAGTCAATGACTGAGCGCCTGACAAATGAAATTCTAGATGCTTCCAACGGATTGGGTGCAGCTGTAAAACGTCGCGAAGACGTACACAAGATGGCTGAAGCTAACAAGGCGTTTGCCCACTACCGCTGGTAAAACAAACACCAACTCAGTACTCATTCCGAGCCGTTGCCTCATCCAGGAGTCTGTGGCTCTAGGAAATTAGGCAACAACAAAGGGAGACCCTGTGGCACAACAAGAAGTGCTTACCGACCTCAACAAAGTTCGTAATATCGGCATCATGGCTCACATCGACGCCGGTAAAACTACTACAACCGAGCGGATCCTGTTCTATACCGGTGTGAACCACAAACTGGGTGAAACCCACGATGGCGCGTCCACAACCGACTGGATGGCACAGGAAAAAGAGCGCGGTATCACCATTACCTCAGCAGCTGTTACCAGCTTCTGGGAAGGCAACCAGATTAACGTCATCGATACTCCGGGTCACGTTGACTTCACTGTTGAAGTTGAACGTTCCTTGCGTGTTCTCGACGGTGCCGTTGCTGTATTCGACGCTAAAGAAGGCGTTGAACCACAGTCGGAAACCGTCTGGCGTCAGGCAGATAAATACGGTGTACCTCGTATTTGTTTCGTCAACAAGATGGACAAACTCGGTGCGGACTTTTACCACACCGTAGACACCATCAAGTCCCGTCTGGGTGCCAAGCCACTGGTTATGCAGTTGCCAATCGGCGCTGAAAACGACTTCATCGGTGTAGTCGATTTGCTCACCATGAAAGCTTTCGTATGGCCAGCAGATGCCAAGGGTGATACCAAGCTCGGTGCCAGCTACGAAATTGAAGAGATTCCTGCTGAGCTGCAGGAACGCGCTGAACAGTACCGTAACGAACTCATCGAGTCTGCAGCGGAGTCATCGGAAGAACTGATGATGAAGTACCTCGACGATGGTGACCTCTCCAATGAAGACATCAAGGCCGGTATTCGCGCTCTGACCGTTGCTGACGAAGCGTACCCAGTGTTCTGTGGTTCTGCTTTCAAGAACCGTGGTGTGCAGCCGATCATCGACGCTGTTGTTGATTACCTGCCATCTCCGTTGGACGTCGAGTCTGTCAAGGGTATGGCTGTCAATGACTCCGAACAGGAACTGATCCGTAAGCCAAGTACACAGGAACCATTTTCTGCCTTGGCTTTCAAGATTGCAGCACACCCGTTCTTCGGTACCTTGACTTACGTTCGTGTCTATTCGGGCAAGATCAAGGCCGGCGACCAAATCCTGAATGCGACCAAGCAGAAACAGGAACGTGTCTCAAAGATTTTCCAGATGCACTCGAACAAGGAAAATCCCGTTGACGAGGCACAGGCAGGTCACATTTACGCGGTTGTTGGCGTCAAGGACGTCACTACCGGTGACAGCCTCTCGGCAAAAGACGCACCGATCGTTCTAGAATCCATGGAATTCCCGGAGCCAGTGATTTCGGTTGCAATCGAACCGAACTCAAAGGGTGACCAGGAGAAACTGTCGACCGCTATCCAGCGTTTGTCGGCAGAAGATCCAACCTTCACCGTCAGCCAGGACGAAGAGACCGGTCAGACTGTTATTGGCGGTATGGGTGAACTACACCTGGACGTGCTCGTTGACCGCATGAAGCGTGAGTTCAAGGTTGAGGCTACCGTAGGTAACCCACAGGTTTCTTACCGTGAAACCATCCGCCGCAAGGTTGAATCAGTCGATTACACCCACAAGAAGCAGACCGGTGGGTCCGGCCAGTTCGCTAAGGTTATTGTGACCTTTGAACCGCTCGATACTGAAGACGGCGAAATCTATGAGTTCCAGAACTCGGTCACTGGTGGACGTATTCCTCGCGAGTACATCCCATCCGTTGACCAGGGCATCCAGGAAGCCATGCAGTTTGGTGTGCTTGCCGGATACCCAATGGTTGGCGTCAAAGCCACCCTGCTTGATGGTGCTTACCACGATGTTGACTCGTCAGAAATGGCGTTCAAGCTTGCAGGTTCGCAGGTCTTCAAGGAAGGCATCAAACGTGCAAAACCGGTTCTGCTTGAACCAGTTATGTCTGTTGAAGTGCGTACCCCTGAAGAGTACATGGGTGACGTCATCGGTGACCTGAACTCCCGCCGCGGTACCATCGAGTCCATGGAAGACGCTGCGGGCGTCAAAGTTATCAAGTCCAAGGTTCCGCTGTCTGAAATGTTTGGTTACATTGGTGACCTGCGCTCCCGTACACAGGGACGTGCGGTTTACACCATGACCTTCGATTCATACGGCGAAGTTCCTGGATCTGTCTCGGAAGAAATTATTCAGAAATACTCCGGCGCATAACTTAGAATAGTTTGCCGGCTAGATTTTGGGTGGTGGGTCTGTTTAGACCCGCCACCTGCCAAACACCATGTATCCCCGAACATGAGGTTTGGTCTAGGACAAGGGTCCGGTCCGCACCTGCGGCCAAGATTGTTTTGCAATCTACGGACCGGTCCTACCCACCGGGGAAATTCAGTAAACACAACATCTGACGTAGACTGGACCAAAGTCAGACCGCCACAAGCGGCTGCATGTCCTTCTCCAGTCGAACAGTTCTAGGAGGAATCTGTGTCGAAGGCAAAGTTCGAGCGGACAAAGCCGCACATTAATATCGGTACCATTGGTCACGTTGACCACGGTAAAACCACCCTGACCGCTGCGATCTCCAAGGTACTTGCCGATAAGTATCCAGAGTTCAACGAACAGCGCGACTACTCCGATATCGACGGTGCGCCAGAAGAGCGCCAGCGCGGTATTACTATTAACGTCTCCCACGTTGAGTACGAAACCGAAAAGCGTCACTACGCACACGTAGACGCCCCAGGTCACGCTGACTACATCAAGAACATGATCACCGGTGCTGCTCAGATGGACGGCGCAATTCTTGTTGTTGCTGCTACTGACGGTCCAATGGCTCAGACTCGTGAGCACGTTCTGTTGGCAAAGCAGGTTGGCGTGCCAGCACTGCTTGTCGCACTGAACAAGTCCGACATGGTCGAAGACGAAGACCTGCTGGAATTGGTCGAAATGGAAGTACGCGAACTGCTATCTTCCCAGGAATTTGACGGTGACGACGCACCAGTCGTACGTGTTTCCGCGCTGAAGGCCATCGAAGGCGACGAAAAATGGGTCAAGTCAGTTGAAGAACTCATGGAAGCAGTCGACGACTTCATTCCAGAGCCAGTTCGTGACCGTGACAAGCCATTCTTGATGCCAATTGAAGACGTGTTCACCATTACCGGTCGCGGTACTGTTGTGACCGGTCGTGCAGAGCGCGGTACCCTCGCCATCAACTCCGAAGTTGAAATCGTTGGTATCAAGGACTCACAGAAGACTACCGTCACCGGTATCGAAATGTTCCACAAACAGCTTGACGAAGCATGGGCAGGCGAAAACTGTGGTCTGCTGTTGCGCGGTCTGCGTCGTGAAGATGTTGAACGTGGCCAGGTTGTTGTCAAACCAGGTTCGATCACGCCACACACTGACTTCGAAGCTAACGTCTACATCTTGTCGAAAGACGAGGGTGGCCGTCACAACCCGTTCTACTCGAACTACCGTCCACAGTTCTACTTCCGTACCACTGACGTCACCGGTGTTATCACCCTGCCAGAAGGTACCGAAATGGTCATGCCAGGTGACACCACCGAAATGACCGTTGAACTGATCCAGCCCATCGCCATGGAAGATGGTCTTGGATTTGCCGTTCGCGAAGGTGGACGCACAGTTGGTTCAGGTCGTGTAACCAAGGTCATCAAATAAGTTTGGTGCACTCCTGATGAACTAGCCATAAGCTAGAGTCAAATAAAACCCCCGCCATGTGCGGGGGTTTTGTTTTGTTCAAAACTTCCTATATTGGAAATCGCCAGAAAAACAACGTTAGCGCCCAGGGGACAGTGCTGCAGGATGCGAACAATCCGGCGTCTTGCTAGGCTGGGGGACCGATCCAAAGAGGCGAACGTGTGTTCAACCACGTTCTTCCATTGGATTCGCAATACAGACAATTTTCTGTCATAATGGACAGGTTGCTCAAAACAGCTGTGCCTGGAATGCCAACATTAGGTGGCTCCAGGACAAAACCTATTGAGCAGACGTCAACTTTCCCCGGACAAAGCAACAGTAACGTCCGGCGAGCAAAAAACTTGATGGTCTCATACGGCCGAGGAACCCGGTAGACGGATTCGACCATATGAGCGAAAACAAAAACATGCGCCAGCAACAGCTGTGAGCATGTACACAGGGACAGGTACTCAACTAGTACGGAAATGAGGCAGACGCCATGGCGGGACAGAAAATCCGCATCCGGCTGAAGTCATACGATCACGAAGTGATCGACACTTCAGCGCGGAAGATCGTTGATACGGTCACACGCGCAGGCGCACAGGTAGTAGGCCCGGTTCCTCTACCTACTGAGAAGAATGTGTTCGCCGTGATCCGTTCTCCGCACAAATACAAGGACAGCCGTGAGCACTTTGAAATGCGTACTCACAAGCGCCTTATCGACATCGTAGACCCGACTCCGAAGGCTGTTGACTCGCTTATGCGCCTCGACCTGCCAGCGGACGTCAACATTGAAATCAAACTCTAAACTAGGGAGGTGCTGAGAGAACTATGACCATATCCCCAAAGATCAAGGGACTCATGGGCACGAAGCTCGGCATGACCCAGGTATGGGACGAGAACAACAACCTCATTCCCGTGACTGTGGTTCAGGCTGAGCCGAACGTAGTGACCCAACTTCGTAACGATGAAGTAGATGGCTACTCTGCCATTCAAATTGCCTACGGTGCAATTGACCCACGAAAAGTTTCCAAACCATTGGTCGGACACTTCGACAAAGCCGGTGTCACACCGCGTCGTCACGTCGTCGAGATCCGTACCTCCGACGTAGTCGACTACGCGCTTGGCCAGGATCTGACAGTCGAGCAGTTCGAAGCAGGACAGCTCATTGATGTCACCGCCAACTCCAAGGGTAAAGGCTTCGCAGGGGCCATGAAGCGCCACAACTTCGGCGGCGCAGGCGCATCCCACGGTCAGAAGAAGAACCACCGTAAACCGGGTTCTGTTGGTGGCGCTGCCACTCCAGGCCGTGTTTTCAAAGGGAAGAAACTTCCAGGCCGCATGGGCAATGTCAAAACAACCACCCAGAACCTCACTCTGCACGGCATCGATGCAGAGAACAACTTGCTGCTCATCAAAGGTGCAGTACCTGGTCCACGCGGCCGTGTTGTGTTGGTTCGCGATGCAGTGAAGGGAGCGTAACTCCATGGCTGTCAAAAAAGTATCGGTGGATCTACCAGCAGAGCTCTTTGACGTCGAATCGAACGTCGCTTTGATGCACCAGGTTGTCAACGCACAGCTTGCTGCTTCACGCCAAGGCACTCACTCGACCAAAACTCGTTCTGAGGTTTCTGGTGGTGGGCGTAAACCGTTTCGTCAAAAAGGCACCGGTCGCGCACGTCAAGGTTCTATTCGTGAACCACAGATGACTGGTGGCGGTATTGCACACGGTCCACAACCGCGCGATTACTCGCAGCGTACACCTAAGAAAATGAAGTCCGCAGCTTTGCGCGGAGCACTGTCTGACCGTGCTCGCAACGGTCGTATCCACGTTATCGAGTCACTCGTAGCACAGGACACCCCGTCGACAAAAGCTGCAAAGACTGCACTGGCTGAAGTCCAGAACGAACGTCGCAACTTCTTGCTTGTCATCGAGCGTTCCGACGATGTCGCCGCGCTGTCAACCCGTAACCTGCAGCATGTTCACACCCTGTATGCTGATCAGCTCAACACCTATGACGTGTTGAAAGCTGACGACGTGGTCTTTACCAAGCCTGCATACGACGCCTTCGTGGCCGCTGCAAGCGCGAAGTAAAAGGAGACCACATGAGCACCAACATTGATAAGAATCCGCGCGACGTGATCATTGCTCCCGTCGTAAGCGAAAAAAGTTACTCGGATATGGACGAAGGACGTTACACGTTCGTCGTTGATCCGCGTTCCAACAAGTCTGAAATCAAGCTGGCTATCGAAAAGATTTTCGACGTCAAAGTGGCTTCAGTCAACACCATGAACCGCGAGGGTAAGCGTCAGCGCACCCGTTTCGGATACGGCCAACGCAACTCAATCAAGCGTGCAGTCGTCACTCTGAAGGAAGGTTCCATCGACATCTTCGGAGGTCCGGCTCTCTAAGGGCCGGAGACCACTTAATCGAGGAATATAACTATGGCAATTCGTAAACATAAGCCGGTTACACCGGGCCAGCGTGGCTCGTCAGTATCCGACTTTCAACAAATAACTCGAAATGCGCCGGAAAAGTCGTTGCTCCGTCCACTCTCAAAGAGCGGCGGTCGCAACAACCTCGGACGCATCACATCACGTCACCGTGGTGGCGGACACAAGCGTCAATACCGCTTGGTTGATTTCCGTCGTCACGACAAAGATGGCATTCAGGCCAAGGTCGCTGAAATCGAATACGACCCGAACCGTACTGCCAACATTGCACTGTTGCACTATGTCGATGGAGCTAAGCGCTACATCCTGGCACCTGCTCGTTTGAAGCAAGGTGACATGGTGGAGTCTGGCCCAAACGCCGACATCAAACCAGGCAACAACCTGCCACTACGCAATATGCCACTGGGTACAGTGATCCACGCTGTGGAGCTGCGTCCAGGTGGGGGTGCGAAAATGGCACGTTCAGCTGGAGCTTCAATCCAACTCGTTGCCCGTGAAGGCAAGTACGCACAGCTACGTCTGCCATCCGGTGAAATCCGCAACGTTGATATCCGCTGCCGTGCCACCGTTGGTGAAGTCGGCAACGCCGAACAAATCAATATTTCCTGGGGTAAAGCTGGACGCATGCGCTGGAAAGGCGTACGTCCGCAGACCCGCGGTGCCGCTATGAACCCTGTGGATCACCCACACGGTGGTGGTGAAGGTCGTACATCAGGTGGACGTCACCCGTCCAACCCGAACGGCAAGAAGGAAGGCCGTACACGCCGTCCTAAGAAGGCCAGCGACCAGTACATCGTGCGTCGTCGTCCGAAAAGCAAGAAGAATCGATAGGAGCTGATCTTTCATGCCACGCAGCCTGAAGAAGGGCCCCTACGTAGATCAGCACTTGTACCTGAAGGTTCTTGCTGAGAACGAAAAGGGCTCCAAAAACGTTATCCGCACTTGGTCTCGTCGCTCGATGATCATTCCGGACATGCTGGGTCACACCATCGCTGTCCACGATGGTCGCAAGCACGTGCCGGTATTCATCACTGAATCCATGGTCGGACATAAACTGGGAGAATTCGCGCAAACGCGTACCTTCCGCGGCCACTCCAAGGACGACCAGAGAGGCCGCCGCTAAAAGCGGTTGGCTGATCGTAAGAGAGGATTAAGCAATGGAAGCCAAGGCAATTGCACGCTATTTGCGTGTTACGCCAATGAAGGCCCGGCGCGTCGTCGACCTTGTTCGTGGTAAGCAAGCGAATGAAGCCCTGGCCATCCTGAAGTTCGCCCAACAGGGCGCTTCAGAACCCGTCTACAAGGTACTCGCATCCGCGGTATCCAACGCACGGGACAAAGCAGACCGTGAAGGACTGGCCTTCAACGAAGAAGAACTGATTGTCAGTGAAGCCTTCGTTGACGAGGGACCAACCATGAAGCGCTTTCAACCACGCGCTCAAGGACGTGCCTTCCAAATCAACAAACGCACCAGCCACGTAACCGTGGTCGTTGCAATCGATGAAGATCAGAAAGGTGGGACCAACTAAATGGGTCAGAAGATTCACCCACACGGATTCCGCCTCGGCATTACCAAAGATCACGTTTCCCGTTGGTTCGCTGACTCCAGCGTTGCTGGCCAGCGTTACAAGGACTTCGTCAAAGAAGATGTGCATATCCGCAGCGTGCTGCAGGATGGCATGGAACGTGCCGGTATTTCCAAAGTTGAGATCGAACGTACCCGCGATCGTGTCCGCGTAGACGTACACACTGCTCGCCCTGGTATCGTCATCGGTCGCCGTGGTGCGGAAGCTGATCGCATTCGCCGTGAACTCGAAAAACTCACGGGAAAGCAGATACAGCTCAACATCCTAGAAGTTAAGAAACCAGAACTCGATGCACAGCTGGTAGCACAAGGTGTTGCCGAACAGCTCACCGCACGTGTGGCATTCCGCCGTGCAATGCGTCGTTCCATCCAGTCAGCAATGCGCGGTGGCGCAGAGGGTATCCGTATTCAGGTATCTGGCCGACTGGGCGGTGCCGATATGGGCCGTACCGAGTTCTACCGTGAAGGTCGTGTACCCCTGCACACCTTGCGTGCCAACATCGACTTCGGTCGCTTCGAAGCGAAAACCACATTCGGACGCATTGGCGTCAAAGTATGGGTTTATAAGGGCGACCTGACCGATAAGGAACTGGCAGCTCAAGAAGCAGCTCAGCCATCTGGTCGTGGTGGTCGCGGTGGTGGCCGTGGTGGTCCACGCCGTCGTCGCGGTGGCGCCCAGCAGGGTGCACGCTCAGGCGCTCAAGGAGGCAACGCCTAATGCTTATCCCACGTCGAGTAAAATACCGTAAACAGCACCGTCCAGGTCGTAAAGGTATGGCCAAAGGCGGCACCGAAGTTGCATTTGGTGAATGGGGACTGCAGGCAACCGGTCGCGCATATGTCACGAACCGTCAGATCGAGGCTGCTCGTATCGCGATGACTCGTTACATTAAACGTGGCGGCCACGTCTGGATCAATATTTTCCCAGATCGTCCATTGACAAAGAAACCAGCCGAAGTTCGTATGGGTTCGGGTAAAGGCTCGCCAGAATTCTGGGTAGCCAATATCAAACCTGGCCGTGTTATGTTCGAACTTTCCGGTGTAAGTGATGAAGTTGCACGCGAAGCCCTTCGCCTGGCTGCACACAAGCTGCCACTGAAGGCTCGCATTGTACGCCGAGAGGGTGGTGAATAAACATGGCACTGGGTACACCTGAACTATCCACAGATGCTTTGGACGGTTTCGATAACGCACGTCTGCGCGAAGAGCTCGACAAAGCAAAAGCCGAGTTATTCAACCTGCGCTTCCAAGCGGCAACCGGTCAGATCGAAAACACCGGTCGCATCAAAGTCGTCAAGCGCGATATTGCACGTATTATGACCGTGCTGCGCGAACGCGAACTTGGTATCCGCGAAGAGATCGAAGCCAGCGAAGAAGATATCAAAGACAAAAAGAAAAGCCGCAAGTAGGCTGAGGAGGAAACACAGTGACTGAGTCTGTTGACACCGCAGCCGCGCCAGATCGTAACTACCGCAAAACTTTGCGTGGAGTAGTCGTTTCCGACAAGATGGATAAAACCATCGTCGTCGAAATCGAATACTTCAAACAGCACGCTCTGTACGGCAAAATTATGCGTCGGACCAAGCGAGTCAAAGCACACGATGAAGAAAACACCGCCGGCATCGGCGACAGTGTTCGTCTTGCTGAGACCCGTCCGCTGTCGAAGTCCAAGAACTGGCGTCTGACGGAAATCGTCGAACGCGCCAAGTAAGCGACACGCTCACGTAAATACGTACACTTCATCCGCACCAAGTACTTGGTGCGGATGAAGTGTTTAAGATGGCATGCGGATGCCATCTCAGGAATGGGCCCAGTCGGATGCGATTTTTCAAAACTGTGACTATTAGGGTAAGCTGTTGTAGCTGTGCCCTTTTCATAGCTCGGCCATCCACTGAGCATCTGACGATAAGTAAGCACCGCATCTTGCACAAACGTGCCTCGGCCCCGGCTCAAAAGCACTGTGTGGCGACTTGCCTCTGAGCGTGAGTCACCCACATATGTCTCACCTAGTCGGGGGTAAGCACAGCAAGACTATTTCCATGACCGTTCCGCAAGGCTCGGCCCAACCGAGGGACGAGAACCAGCGAGACAAGCAGGAGTAAGCAAGTGATTCAACAAGAATCGCGGCTCAAGGTTGCCGATAACACCGGTGCGAAGGAAATTCTCACCATCCGTGTCCTCGGTGGCTCTGGACGCCGCTATGCATCAATCGGCGACGTCATCGTCGCTACCGTAAAAGACGCCATTCCAGGCGGTGCCGTCAAAAAGGGCGACGTCGTCAAGGCAGTTGTCGTGCGTGCTAAAAAATCAGTGCGCCGTCCAGATGGCTCCTACATCAAATTCGACGAAAACGCAGCCGTCATCCTCCGTCAGGATAACGAACCCCGCGGAACTCGTATCTTCGGCCCTGTCGCCCGTGAGCTACGTGACAAGCAGTTCATGCGTATCGTTTCGCTGGCACCGGAGGTGATTTAACCATGGCTAAGATCAAAAAAGATGATCTCGTACAGGTTATTTCAGGTAAAGATCGCGGCAAACAGGGCAAGGTCCTGCGCGTATTGCCTAAAGAAGAGCGTGTACTGGTAGAAGGCGTCAATCGTGTTACCAAGCACGTCCGCGCTGGCCAGGGGCCAGATGGCTCGACTGAAGGTGGGCTGGTAGTTGAAGAAGCTACTATGCACATCTCCAACGTCGCTGTCGTAGACCCTGAAACCGAAAAACCTACTCGCGTTGGTTACCGTTTTGAAGATGTCGAAGAAGATGGCGAAACCAAGACCGTAAAGGTCCGCTTCGCCAAGGCCTCTGGAAAGGA
>DHCMJ07802__coassemble_1046_pt1 | contig 21491 bp, 19 predicted proteins | sample DHCMJ07802__metabat2_low_PE_015 | metagenome-assembled genome bin DHCMJ07802 | reverse complement strand
ACGCAGAATACGGACACTGGGAATTGCAAAGATCACTGCTCTACAGGGGCGGGACTCGACGCTTTTGGCTGCGGCGCAAGGCCATAAAGGTCGAGTCCACCCTGGTTGTGGTGTGACTATTCGCTGATTGGGCCGAGGCCAAAAGTTGCGAATGTCGTGTGAGCTGATTCATCATCCGATGGATGGTACAGCCCAGCCATGACGTCACGGTAGAGCCGTGCAATTTCTTCGGTGCGGTGGAAACCTGCTCCCCCAGCGGCCTCGAAGGCATAGTCAACTTGCGCTTTGGCAACACGGATGGCTGAAATTTTGTTGGCTACGAGGCGTGTAGACCATTCATCGCCGTAGTCCGTAAGCTGAGTGATCGCTTCGGCTAGCCCTGTTATCTGCTGGTCCTGAGTCATTTGACGCAAAATTGCTTCGCCGTGTTTATAGCGCAGAATAGGGTCTTGTGACAGCGCTGCGTCATGAACCTTTGATTTCCGGCGGTGCAGTTTCTCTGCCGCAATTTCTACTGCACGGTCCCCGATCCCCGCATAGACGGCCGCAGTAAAGGTTAAGAATGCGGCAAAGATACCAAATGTAAGTAAATCTTGATTGGGACCGGTAGGAATGCGTCGAATGATCCTATCGGAGGGTACCACTGCGCCGTTGAGATGTGTGACAAACGAGTGCGTTGCTCGCATGCCGAGCATGTCCCAGTTGGAACCATCAGACTCGGTATTGCCTTCTGAACGATCGAGTATCGCATATATCAATTCTGTGCCGTCTGCGGTCTTACCGAATGTGCCCAAGCGAGTCCACATGGGCGATAACGTAGTAAAAATCTTGGTCCCGGTAAATTTGAACGATCCGTCACCAAGTTCCTCTGCGAGAGTTTCCGAATCGAACAGCACAGCGTCATTGCCTGCTTCGGAGATGCCGAATGCATAGGTCTCTCCGGCGCCAGCTTCCTGAAGTATAAAGTCAAGGTCATGATTGTTATTGGCTTGGAAGATACTGGCTACGCCGGACCAAATGAGATGCATATTCACGGCTAAAGCGGTTGCTGGAGCGTAGGCGGCAAGCTTTTTCTGGGCATCAACAACGGCTGAAAAATTCCACCCTAATCCCCCGTCTTGCTTCGAAGAAAGTGCAGCGAAGTATCCTGTTTGACGAAGCACCTCAAGATCGTGATACGGAAACTCATTCCGTTCGTCGTAACCGGCAGCACGTTCACGAATTCCAGTCAGAATTTCATCAGTGAGAACCGAATCGATCTGTTGTTGATATTGCGAAGAAGGTAAGGCCATCTATGTCCTTTCAGGAAACATTCTTTGCTGGTTCTAGAATGCGTAGCAGGGCACGCACCCCAAAATCCAGTGAGTTGATCGGCATACGTTCGTCGATGCCATGGAAGAGTTTTGGAAATTCCAAATCTGGTGGAAGTTGAAGTGGAATAAAGCCATACCCAGCGATGCCCAACTGAGCCAGCGCGTTATTGTCCGTGCCACCAGACATCATAAACGGGAGTACCACTGCGGCTGGATCTTCTTTTGCTATGGCGTCAATCATGGCTTCAACCAGAGCTCCAGAATAAGGCGCTTCAATGGCCTGCCTTCCGTGTTCGTACGTCACCTCTACGTCGTCGCCTGCCAGTTGGCGAATCGTTTCCAGCAGGTGCTCGTCCTGGCCGGGCAACGGTCTGGCATCAAGCGTCGCTTCTGCCTTGCCAGGAATCACGTTGTGTTTATAACCAGAGGTGAGACCGGTTGGGTTCGCTGAGTTACTTAGTGTGGACCCAACAAAGGTTACCGCTGATCCGATAGCTTCCAATTGGGTGCTGGGGTCACGCTCATTGAAGACAACCCCCATGAGTTCGGCGACTTCTTCCATTAACTGACGGGTCGTGTCGGTGTAGTGCACGGGCCATTGGTAGTGGCCAATGGCCGAGATGGCATCCGCCATCTTGGTCACCGCGTTGTCCTCGTGTCGGGCCGAACCATGGCCTGGTGCCCCAGTCGCTGTGAGGTTAAGCCAGGCAATACCTTTTTCCGCCGTTTGGAGAAAGTATGCTCGTTTACCGGCAACGGTGGCCGTGAACCCACCAACTTCGGAAATAGCTTCAGTAGCTCCGGCAAAAAGGTCGGGCCGGTTAGCAACAAGCCAAGCGGAACCGTAGACGCCTCCCGCTTCCTCGTCTCCAAAGAACGCCAAGATAATGTCACGTCTTGGTTGTTGACCCGTGGCGTATAAGTGTTCCAAGGCGGTCAGCATGATTGCATCCATGCCCTTCATATCTGCTGCGCCGCGACCATAAATGACGTCGTCAATAACCTCTGCACCGAATGGATCTACGGACCATTCAGCGGCATCCGCGGGGACCACGTCGATATGGCCGTGCAAAATCAAGGCGGGCGCCGAAGGATCCCAACCTTTCATACGTCCAACAACTGAAGCTCGACCAGGCTCCGACTCCACTATTTCGGGATTCATACCCATAGCGTCCATCACAGTGGCACAGTACGATGCAGCGTCTCGCTCGCCGCGTGAATCGTTGCCACCGTAATTTGTGGTGTCTATTTGAATTAGATCGCGAGTGATTTTCGCCACTCGATCTCGGAAGGTGCCTGGCGCAATTGCGCGATCATCAGTGTGTTCAGCCATAATTGCACTCTATCGAACACAACAACGACCGGCTATGGTGCAACCACCAAATAATTTGTGTTAGAGTTATCGCTGTTGCCTTCTCCAGTACCTGGAGGAATCACCACCAGCGCGGGTGGCGGAATTGGTAGACGCGCAGCGTTGAGGTCGCTGTGAGCTTTATCGCTCGTGGGGGTTCAAGTCCCCCTCCGCGCACGTTGTACGATTGAGAATCGGGACATGGGAAGCATACCGTGTTCCGATTTTTTTCGCTTAACATCGAAGGTAGTCCTATTCGGTACCAGGTGAGGATTTCTTGGGTACACAACTTACGATTGTCATGATTTCCATGCACACCTCTCCGCTAGCACAGCCCGGACAGGGTGACGCAGGAGGTTTGAATGTTTATATCAGAAACCTCACGGAAGCATTGATTCATGCTGGCTATCAGGTCCTGAGTTTTACTCGAAAAACAGCGGTAACGGACCAGGCTGTCGAACTCGATCAGGCCACAGGTTCAAAAGTGATCCCGCTCAGTGTCGGTCGCTTATCATTACCCAAAGAAGCTTTGGACCAGTTGACAGCGCAATTTGCTGACGATCTTGTCAGAGCCGTAAAGCAGTATGCGAACCACTCTGTGGTGTTGCATTCGCATTACTGGCTTTCTGGGTTGGTGGCGCATCAGGCTGCATCGCAGCTGCATGCCCCCGTCGTGCACACGATGCACACTTTGGGAGCTACAAAGAATAGCTCGTCTCCTGGGACCGAGCCGGCATATCGGGTCGAACGTGAAGTCTTTATCAGTGCACAATCCGATGTAGTCACTGCAAACACCATGGTGGAAAAGCAGGAATTGGTGCAACATACGGGGGTCAACCCGCAACGTGTGGAAATCGTCCATCCTGGTGTAGACCACGAAGTTTTTCAGCCCTGCGGTGTATCAGTGTGGCCTGGACGGATGACGGATCATGTCCCGAAAATTCTTTTCGCTGGTCGTCAGCAACGATATAAAGGGCCACACGTTCTGTTACAAGCTCTTGCGATTCTGCGAGACCGTGGCTTCCATACCTTGCCGGTGGTGCACTTTACCGGGGCAGTTTCTGGCTCTTCGGAATACGACTTGCAAGCCAAAGCGCATTTGCTTGGGGTTGCACAGTGGTGTTCTTTCTCACCTCCTGTAGCTCCGGAAACACTGGCGAGTTATATGCGAGCAGCTGATGTCGTAGCAATGCCCTCGATAACAGAGTCATTCGGTCTTGTTGCCGTTGAAGCACAAGCCTGTGGTACCCCTGTGTTGGCCCACAAAGTAGGTGGCTTGAAGATTGCCGTAGCGGATGGCCTCAGCGGACAACTAGTAGATTCTCTTGATGCAACTGCGTGGGGGGATGCACTGGAATCTCTAGTGGAGCATCCTCGTCGGTGGCGGGACTATGGTACTGCGGCGCTGAAGCACTCGGCACAGTTCTCCTGGGCTGCCACGGCGAATCGGATGGCAGAAATTTATACATCATCTCTTACCACCTCGACGTTAATATAACGTCGTTGGCCGGCTCCCGCAGGGAGACGGAAGCCGGCCAACTAGGTTCTGCAGGGTAAATCGAGTTAGTAGAGTCGAATCTCTGCAGCAAAGTGGAGCTTGTCTTTACGAGCGTCCCAGCCTGTGACGAACTGCCGGTCATCGGCCTGGTGATAGTTCACCGCGACCTTGGCCGGCAAACGCATCGGCGAAGCAAATTCGATAGCCCAGGTATACGGTGCGGGGGTCTCGCGTCCTGCTAGCATCCGTCCTGCAGCGTACATACCGTGCGCAATCGCTCCGGGCATACCCAGAGCCTTTGCGGTGATATTGGATAGGTGAATCGGATTTCGATCGCCTGAGACTGCGCCGTAGCGTCGACCGATATCTTTGGGTAGGTCCCACAGACCCGTCATTGGTGGCGGTTGAAACTGTTGCCGAGCAGGCCGTTCGAGCTGTTGTGCACCCGGCAGCTGCACAGACCGCGATAGATACAGTGCCATGGACTGCCACAGTAATTTGGCGGTTGTCGGATCAAAAATCTGCACCCAGATTTCTACCGACGTGCCTGCGTGATGGGGAGCCAGATTTTGAGCCCAAGTTGCAATGCGCAGAGGTTGACCGATGGGGATATCCGACATATGCCAAACCTTGTGCTGCAAATGGACCATGCCCAAAAGTGGCAGTGGAAAGTCCCGTTCAGCCATCATTGCCGTGGAAAGGCTAAAAGCCGTGATATGCGCGGTCAAGGATGGTGCAGAGTTGTGGCCAACGGTCCCGGAGGCACCGAACAGGGAGTTGTAGTCATCTACCAGCTCACGGGATATTTGAGCCGTGGTTTGCCAGTACGTGCCCGGTAAGCTCATCGCAATGGGGTTTCTAGGACGAATCACGCTGGCTGCAACTTTGCCATACGAGGATGTTAGCGAAGGGGTCTGCTGCACGGAGACAAGCTGCAGGGATTCTGGTTTGGGGGCCGAGTCAATAATATTGGGTGTCGTCATTATTGCCCCACCATCGATTGACCGCATACTCTCAAGGTTGTGCCGTTAATTCCAGCTGATGCATCGGTATGGAAGAAGGCGATGGCCTCTGCCACGTCCACTGGACGACCACCTTGTTGCAGAGTATTCATGCGACGTGCGACTTCTCGAGTCGCTGTTGGCATGGCATCTGTCATCGCTGTTTCGATAAACCCTGGTGCTACCGCGTTGATTGATCCACCGGTTTTTGCCAGAATTTCTGCATATGCCTGTGTCATCCCCATGATGCCAGCTTTCGCAGCAGCATAATTGGTTTGGCCCCGGTTGCCGGCGATCCCCGAAGTGGACGATAGCGATGTGATCCGGAAGTCATCGGCTAAGACCCCATCGCCTCGTGCCTGGAGCAGCTGTTCATTGATTCGCAGCGGCGCAGTGATGTTAACGGCGATCAGGGAATCCCAACGACTGTCGTCCATGTTGGCCAAGAGCTTGTCTCGGGTTATCCCTGCGTTATGTACGATGCCGTCGAGTCGCCCAAAGCGTTCCCCTGCTTTTTGAAGTAGCATGTTTCCGGCGTCTGCGGCGGTAATGTCCATCTGAATGGTGATTCCACCGACTTTGTTCATAACGTCGGTTAGGGCGTCACCTGCCGACGGCATATCGACACCGATAACGGTCGCGCCGTCGCGGGCTAAGACTTCACTGATAGCTGCACCGATTCCTCGAGCAGCTCCGGTGACCACAATGACTTTGTCGGTCAGCGGTTCGTCCCAGTTGCTTGGTAATTGACCGGCTGAAGAAGATACCGTCAGAAATTGTCCTGCGACATAAGCGGAACGTCCAGACAGGAAAAAATGGAGCGCTGCTTTGGCTGAAGGTGCGCTCATTTGGACATCGTCACCCAGCACGATTCCGTTCGCCGTCGCACCGCGGCGCATTTCTTTGGCTAGAGAACGGGTAAAACCTTCCACGCCCCGTCGTGCAGCGAGTGCTGTTGCATCGTTGGCATCTGATTTAGCATTCGGATCACGGAAGATAGTCACGATTCGACCATTGGAAGCTAGTTGGCGAAGAGCCGATCCAAGTTGCAGGACTGTGTCAGATAACTCTTTGGGATGTTGTACATCGTCGAGTGTTACCACAATGGCGCTGAACTTCTGCTTGAGTCCGACGTCTCGACGGACGTCGCAGTGCTCTTGCCATAGTTGTTTCGCTACGGTATCTGCCTGCGCGGAGCTTCCAAGAACGAGCACCGGGCCGGTGACCAAAGGGTCACCTGGGGTATGGCGACGTAGTGGTACCGGTTGCGGTAAACCAGCAGTTTTAGCAATTTTTTTACCGAGAGGCCGGTTGACGAACCGAGTATAGCCGTCTGTTTGTGACATAGAGTATTGTCCTTTCAAAATCCCAGTTCGGCGTTTAGCGGCCGCGAAGTAACGCGACAGCGCCTTGACCGCCCGCAGCACAGACAGAAATAAGTCCCAGTGAACCGGGACCTTTTTCATGTAGCATCTTCGACAAACTAGCGACGATACGCGGCCCAGTCGCAGCAAAGGGATGACCAGCTGCTAAAGAAGAGCCTTTAACGTTCAATTTTGTCGGATCGATCTGCCCCAGGGCGTGGTTACGACCAATGACATTCTTGTTGTAGTCTTCATCGGCCAGCGCTTTTATCGTGGCGGCGACAGTGCCTGCGAAGGCTTCGTGAATTTCAAAGAAGTCTATGTCATCTAGTCCAAGACCGTGGCGATCAAGAACACGAGGAATCGCGTAGGTAGGAGCCATCAGCAGGCCGTCTTGTCCGTTGACGAAATCGACGGCGGCGACTTCGAAGTCGATGAACTCAGCAAGAATGGGGAGGTTGTTTTTCTGTGCCCACTCTTCAGAGGACAACAGTGCCGCAGCAGCGCCATCGGTCATAGGTGTCGAGTTGCCTGCTGTCATAGTTGCTTCGTCACCGAGGTGTTTTCCAAATGCGATTCGCAGCTTGCCAAGGGACTCGAGGTCGGAACCTGGGCGCATGTTGTTATCGCGGTCGAGCCCACGGAACGGCGTCATCAAATCATTGAAGAATCCTTCTTCATAGGCCGCCGCCATATTATTGTGCGAGTTCATCGCAATTTCATCTTGTTCTTGTCGGGAGACACCCCACTCGTGGGTGGTTAATGCTTGGTGCTCCCCCATGGAAAGACCGGTGCGGACTTCTCCGGCTTGTGGTGCAAGCGGGGCGAAGTGCTTCGGGCGAAGTTTCATCGCGACTTTAATCTTGTCCTGCGTAGTCCGAGCGCGGTTCAACTGCATGAAGAGTTCACGGGCTTCACTATTGAACGCAAGCGGAGCATCGGAAATGGTATCGACGCCGCCGCCGATACCTGAATCTATCTGCCCAAGTCGAATTTTATTTGCCACCCCACCTACAGTTTCTATGCCGGTGGCACATGCAGTCTGAACATCGTGCGCTGGTGTGTGGGCTGACAATGAGGTGCCTAGGACTGATTCTCGCGTCAGGTTAAAATCTGCAGAATGTTTCATAACGGCGCCGGCAACAACTTCACCCAACTGTTCACCTTGCAGACCGAAGCGAGCGATCAATCCCTCCAACGTTGAGGTGAGCATGTCCTGATTAGAAGCACCAGCGTAGGCGCCGTGTGCCCGAGCAAAAGGAATACGGTTACCGCCGAGCACTACTGCCGGACGGAGGGGGCCACCGGCAATTGCCGCGTTCGATGTAGAAGTCATTCAAAATCTCTTTCGCATTGATTTCGTCGTGAATGTGTTTACCAACACTTACTTTACCTGATACTCTCGGTATCGTGAAGATCTCTGAAACTCCCACTCCAGACGGGCGTAATACGCGTTGGGCAGACCACCGTCGTCAGCGGCGCAGTGAGCTTATTCGTGCAGCCCGCGCTGCCGTCCACATTATTGGTCCCTACGTTTCGATGGAGGAAATCGCCAGCCATGCCGGGACCTCAAAATCCGTGTTCTACCGGTACTTTGAGGATAAACGGGGATTGCAACACGCTGTTGCTCAAGCCTCAATAGACTTTATGGAAGCCGAGCTAAAAAAAGCGGGAAAATCTGCTACCAGCGCGCAGGATGGGCTTTTTACAATGGTGCTGTCATATCTGCGTCTCGCCGATTCATCCCCTAATGTCTACAACTTTTCGATCGCTATACCAACCGGCATGGCGATCATTACCGAAAATTTGGCACGATTTTTACAACGCAGCGTGGAGAACGTTCTCCCTGAATATAAACAAGACAGTGACTACAAGAACTTGGCATACTACTGGGCCACCGCAGCCGTTGGATTTGTACGCGCTGCAGGAGAATCATGGATCGCTGATCCCAAACAACGCCAACAACTCAGTGCCGAAGTACTCGCCCGTAGCCTCTCCGACTGGTTACTCACAGGGATCGATACTTCTGGCACTACGACTAAACCACATCAGGAGCACTAATGTCGTCCGAGCATAAAAATCTACGAGTAAACAAAGACGAACTTCAACAGCACCTCCTTGGTCCTTGGGCAGAAGACCGGCGCCATCTGCGTAAGGTAATGGAAGAGCCCCTTTTCCATTACCAATTCAACCTCACTAAGGAGGACCAACGTGAGTTGACCCTGCAACAGATCCAGGAACTAGCTGATCGAAAGCTCATTGGCAAAGCGTATCCCAAAGCTTTTGGTGGCAAGGAAGATCCCGGTGGCAATGTCGCAGGATTCGCTGAAATGTTCCATGCTAACCCGTCCATGCAGATTAAGGGCGGCGTTCAGTGGGGCCTTTTCGGTTCCGCTATTTTAACACTGGGTAATGACGAACAGCATCAGCGGTGGCTGCCGGGTGTCTTGAATCTTGAACTGCCTGGTGTATATGCAATGACAGAAATTGGTCACGGGTCCGACGTTGGAAACGTCGATACAACCGCTACCTTTATCCCTGAAGACAATGAGTTCGAAATTCACACGCCGTTTCGGGCTGCTTGGAAAGAGTTCCTTGGCAACGCGGCCAAAGATGGTAAAGCAGCAGTGGTATTTGCGCAGCTAATCACGAAGAACGTCAATTACGGTGTGCACGCTTTCTTCGTGCCATTGCGCGATGCTGATGGAAACTTTTTACCTGGTGTCGGTGGCGAGGACGACGGCTTCAAGGGTGGTCTCAATGGTATTGATAATGGCCGTCTGCACTTTACAAATGTGCGGATTCCAAGAACGAACCTGCTGAATAAATTAGGTGACGTCGATGAGAATGGCGATTACAGCACGTCGATCCCGTCCTCCGGGCGCAGGTTTTTCACTATGTTGGGTGCACTGGTCCAAGGCCGTGTCTCTCTTGCTACGACTGCTGCAAATGCTTCAGCCCTGGCACTTACCGGTGCCATCACCTACGGAAACCAACGACGTCAGTTCAACGCAGCGTCGGATATCGAAGAGCAGGTCTTGCTGGACTACGGGCTGCATCAACGACGTTTGATTGACCGCTTGGCTCGGACATATGCCGACATTTTTACCTCTAACGACCTGTTGTTGAAATTTCATGAGGTGTTCTCGGGCCAAGATGACTCCGACGACAACCGACAAGAACTTGAAACACTGGCCGCAGGAATTAAAGCCGTCACGACGTGGAATGCTCTGGACACCTTTCAAGAATCTAGAGAAGCAACCGGTGGGGCAGGTTATATCGCATCCAAGAACCGCTTCGGTGCCCTACGCGATGATCTAGATATTTACACCACCTTCGAAGGTGACAATAACGTACTGTTGCAACTGGTAGGCCGACGTCTCCTAGGTGATTTTTCAAAGGAATTAGCGAATCCTTCGTTCAAGGTCCTCAGCCGTTATGTTGTCGAGCGTGCAGAGCAGACGCTCTACGAACGCTCCGGACTACGTCGTGTAGTACAACAGGTAAGTGATATTGGCTCAGACCGCCGGTCTGCAACGTGGTTGAAGGACACAGAGGTACAGCGCAGCCTCTTTACAGATCGTGTGCGTACTCAGATTGCTGAAGTTGCAGAGGCACTGCGTCCTGTCGCTAAGAAATCTCAAGCAGAACAGGCCAGAGTCTTCAACGAAAATCAATTCGAACTCATTAAAGCGTCGAAATCCCATGCCCAGCTTCTGCAGTGGGAATCGTTTACGAATGCGCTCGACGAGGTCAAAGATGCTGAGACTTTGAAGATTATGACGTGGATGCGTGATTTGTTCGCCCTTTCCACGATTGAAGAAGACCTAGGCTGGTTTATTGAATACGGACGAATCTCGCAGCAACGCGCGCGGACACTACGTGAGTACACAAACCGTCTAGCTGCTCGACTACGGCCACATGCTCAAGACCTCGTTGATGCATTTGGCTATAACCAAAACCACCTGCGTATGGATATTACCTCAGGAATCGAGCGCGAGCGACAAGATGAGGCCATGGAATATTATCGTCGCCTTCGTGCCTCTGGTGATGCTCCGATTCCTGAAAAAGTGTACCGAGCACGTCAAAACTAAGCAGCTAGATACCCAACCACACGTCACTGTGTCGCCGTTGTCTAAATAAACGGCGACACAGTGCGTTAACATCCTGCAGCGATACCGAATAAAAATGTCTCGTTATATGACCGAGCTATTCCAAGACGAGTGATTGAATGAGAGCCATGTCGAATACTGCACTGTTAGATGATGCTCGCCTGACACGGGAGGAAGCTCGAAATCGTTCTGAACTCATTGAGATAGCAAGTTATCATCTTGAGCTTGATCTGCGTGATGCAATGGACCTTGAGCAAGCCACTTTTCCGGTCACCACTACCCTGCACTTCACGTCGACCATAGTGGGCGCGGAAACGTTTCTAAATTATCTGGGCGATACGGTGGAATCCATAGTTCTAAATGGTGAAGAACTTGATGCAGACCTGGTGGCGGGCTCAGCCAGGATCCTGTTGCCGGATCTAGGAGCGGAAAATACCGTAGTGATTCGCTCGCAAAGTTTCTTTTCACGTTCGGGTGAAGGCTTGCATCGTTTTGTGGACCCCGTCGACGGGCAAGTGTATTTGTATTCCCAGTTTGAACCTGCAGATGCACGCAGAGTGTATCCCAATATGGAGCAACCTGATCTCAAAGCCGCTTTTCACGTGACCATGATTGGCCCGGATACCTGGACGATTGCCTCGAATGGCGTCGAAACTGATCGTGAGCAGTTGGCTGAAGGCATCGTGAGGGTAGGTTTTGCGCCAACTAAACCCACCTCGACTTATCTAACGACGTTTTTAGCAGGGCCTTATGCGGAGTTTGTAGATGTCTGGAACGGTCATGAGCAAACCGGAGCCGAATCGATCGATTTGCGGATCTTTACCAGGCAATCCCTGGTTGACCATGTTGACGCCGCAGCGCTCTTTGAGCAGACTCAACGAGGGTTGACGTGGTTTCATGAACAGTTCCAAGTTGCATATCCATGGGGTAAATATGACCAGGCGTTTGTACCCGAATACAACCTCGGGGCAATGGAAAATCCGGGTCTCGTGACGTTTAACGAAGCCTATATTTTTACTTCCCGAGCGACCATATCGCAGTATACCGGCAGGGCAACGACCATTATGCACGAAATGTGCCACATGTGGTTCGGTAACCTCGTCACCATGAAGTGGTGGGATGATTTGTGGTTAAAAGAATCATTCGCGGACTTTTTTGGCTCGAAAGCCGTAGCTGATGCAACTGAGCTGCCAGGTGCGTGTCAATCATTTGCTCATCAACGTAAAGCGTGGGCCTATCTCCAGGACTCCTACCCCACGACCCATCCAATTGTTGCGGATATTGTCGACCTTGAGGCCGCGCGTCAGAACTTCGATGGCATTACCTATGCAAAGGGAGCTGCTGTTATTAAGCAGTTGTTCCACTATGTAGGTGAGTGTGCATTTCTCCAGGCATGTCGCACTTACTTCGAACGTTTTGCCTTTGGAAGTGCCGAACTAGTGGATTTCCTAAAAATCCTTGAAGAAGTTTCAAACAAAGATATGCGTGAGTGGTCGTCCGCCTGGTTGGAGACTTCTGGCCCGACAACACTGCGCCCAATCCTTGAACCGCCCGGCAGGGTCACAGTACGGCAAGAATCAACTGATCCTGTAACCGGCAAAACAGTGCTCCGACCGCACCACCTCTTCGTATCTGTCTTTACTCTCGACGATGACGAACAACTGGTCAGTACCGATGAATCCGAAGTGGTCCTACCAGGCGGTGAATCATCAGTGGTTATAGAAAATCTCATGCTTCCAACGGATCGACCCCGTGTGATACTGGTTAATCACCACGACCAAACCTACGCCCAAGTGACTTTTGACCAGGCTTCGTTAGAGGCTGTTACGGCCTATCCAATCGTTGATCCTAACTCCACTGCGATCGCAACTGTCTGGTCGACGCTCTGGACCATGGTCCGAAATGCAACACTACCTGCCGCAACTTTTGTACGAGCTGCAGCCAAACTTAGTAACTCTATCGATGACGTGTCGATGCATGCCAAAGTGCTGCAACAAGCCGTCACAGCGATACAAGAGTTCGCACCCGAAGGTCAGCGTAAGCGACTGACCAAGATTCTCAGCACTGCTCTGCTGGACAGTCTTATTCAGCTGGATGCTGGCTCGGATCGGCAGCGATCGGTTGCACGGGCCTTAGCCGTCTTGAGTCACGACACAGACGCGTTGGCGGCTGAGATAACATTCTTGCTTGCCGGTGACGAAACGTCCGAGCTCTCGCCCGGTTTGCAAATTGATGACGAAATGAAATGGTTATTACTAATCAGTATGGCGTCTCTAGAACGGATAGATATTACCCGTCTGGATGATGAGCTTGCTGCCGCGCCCACTGCTACAAATGAATTGAATTATCGTACCGCTGTAGCGGCACTGCCCGATCAAGCGCGTCGCACGGCTCTATGGATGCAGATTTATAATGGCGTGGATACCGAAGGAACGCCACTGAGTAATGCCCAGATCACAGCGACTGCCCAAGGCTTGTCAACATCACAACCGAGGTTTCTTGCACAACATTTGCAAACACTCTTGGAGGGACTCATGTTTATCTGGAATTCTCGGTCCAATAATCTGGCAACCAGAACAATCAATGGCCTATTTCCTTTGAACCACAAGCCGATCAAAGGCGGTCCAGTGGTCCAAGAGAATCATCCTGTGGTCGTCAACGTCGATGCTTGGTTAGGTCAATATCCAGATGCACCAGCAGCGTTGCAGCGTATAGTACGTGAACGTCGTGCGGATGTAGTCAACAGATTGGTAGCTCAGGCCACGAAGTTTTAGGGAACGCGGTGGATCCATTCATTTGTCATAAATTTTTTCTCCGCTAGAGCTTCTGCTCTCGTGAGCTCATCGGCGGTGATTTCCCGAGTTTTCGCGGAATAGCGTTCAGCAAAGGTATCGATCATGACATCCCAGATATCTGACCGTGACATTCCGGTCTGTCGACGTAACGGATCCACGCGTGCTTGCGCTGAGGTAATCCCCTTGTCGGAGATCTTTTCACGCCCAATACGTAGGACATCTGTCATCTTTTGCGCGTCAATGTCGTAGGACATAGTCACGTGATGCAGCATCGAACCTGCTGCTAAACGTTTCTGCGCTGCCCCACCGATCTTTCCTTCGGGAGTCGCTATATCATTGAGTGGCTCATAGAAGGCTTTCACCTGCATTCGAGCTAAAGCATCCATCACCCATGCGTCCAAGAAAGGATATGAATCAGTAAAGCTCATCCCGTCGACGATGGAGGTCGGAGTATAGAGCGAATATGTGACTGCATTGTCTGCTTCCATAAACATTGCGCCACCGCCAGATACTCGACGAACGACTTTAATATTGTGTTTTGCTACAGCATCTGGATCGACTTCATTACTGTAACTTTGGAACGACCCGATGACCACGGAAGGATCAGAGTCAGGCCAGCGCCATAAACGCATCGCCGGTCGAGTTCTTCCAGCTGCAACGTCTTCGGTCAGAATCTGATCAAGCGCGACTTGAGTAAAGATTGGTATTTCCGTTGGCAGAATGATTTCCCAATCATGGTCCTGCCATCTGGTAGCGAACCCGGTTGCGCGACGAACAGCAGTGGCTACCGCATGCGCATCGAAGCCAAACATTACCACGGTGTCATCAAGAGCTGAATTGACTGCGTCAGCGATGACTTTATGACTTGCATCGTAGTTCAAACCGACTAGCGCAGCGTTGATTTCTGCAAGTGCTTCATCAGGTTCCAGAAAAAAGTCACCGTTGATATTGGCTCTGGAAATAATCCCCTCGGCTACATCGAGATCAGCGATCACCAACTTGCCACCAGGTACTTTAAACTCGCCGTGAAACTGTTCGCCATCAAACGCTTGTGTCGCAGTCATAGATCCAGTTTACTTGCAGCACCTGCAGTGGCGTGAAATATGTGTCTCGACGTAAGGTTCGGTAGTGAATATGACATTGTGGAACCAGTCACGTCCTACACCCACAAATCACGCCTTCAGGCTACCCTGTTGAGTATGGGGAATTCACAGCAGGTTGTTGCAACTGGTTGGCATAAGGCAGGCATTCTAGGTGGTTGGATTGCGACCTTTCTTCTCGCAGCGTGGATTCTCATACCACGACTTGTGATTGGCACCGAAGTTCCCATTGCAATGGCGATGACTGTTTTTTTGCCGATCGTTGTTGTTGCTATCGGAACCTCGGCACTTGGGATACCGACATCGCGCGGGCAGAGTCCGAGTAAGAGAACCGTTGTTTGGCTGTGGTTTTCTTTTCTCAATGCATTTATCGTTGGCCTTTTCTTCCCAGATGACACGATTTTTTCTGCGAGCTCACATGAACAAGCCACTGCCCTGGTAGCGGTGCTGTTTGGCTCAGCCTGGGAAGGTGCGGGATCCGCGATAGCAAATCCGGCGGCGATCATCATGATTATTTCCGGCATCATTGCAGCTGTCTTTGCATCGCTCGACTCGCGTGAGGGTGGTCCCATACGAACCGACGATGAAGACCATTTTCAAGGACACGGTTATTTCGGAATTTTGGGTGAGGACGAATATTATCAGCGGGAACAGTAATTTCCTAGGCCCCGAGACCAGGCCACTTCGCAAGATCCGTCAAGCCGCCTTGGCCATCGGTCCACACGCTGGTGCCCACACCGTGTCGCCATACGGGCAGCAACGTCAATCGGTGTACCACTTCTCATCCTGTATTTCATAGGAAGAATGGATCTATCGATCTACGCGTCTTTTGGTGCCTTATCATCGCTTTACGGTCGATTTCACTATTATGGTGACCGAGTCCGTATGCAACTCGGCGCCGGTCTAATTTTTCTCAGTGTCATGCTGCTTGGCACGCTGTTGGCCATCTTGAATACTGACACCAGTGTGAGGATCATGACACTTGCTCTTGTTGCAACGCTGGTGACGGGCATCGTTGGTGGCTATAAGTGGCATCCCGGCGGTGCAACGTTTGCTGTGTTTGCAGCTGGTGCAGTAGCGACTATGCCAGGTGAATGGATTAACCTGGCACAAATTTTCGTGGTGACAAGCGCTGCAGCGCTATTCAGTGTCATACTTACCGCGACATTAGGACTGTTGCGCACCGGAAGCTGGGCTAGAGTTTTTCGACCTTACGACCCGCCGTATTTCAGGCTGACTGGTCTGTGGCCGTCACAGTGGGTGTAGGGGCGCTCTTAGCTGGTTTGATAGGGCAAACATTTGACGACGACCATTGGTATTGGGCGATGGTTGCCGCAAGTGTTGTGTTGGCTGGAGCTGCGACTACGTCTCGAGTGACTCGCAGTATTCAACGTTTTATCGGAACCACGTGGGCGTTTTGATGGCTGGAGCCCTTCTGGGGCTTGAGCTACCAACTCTGGCTGTCATCGGTGTGGTCATCGTTTTACAGGCTGTTGCCGAGTTGCTCATAGGTCGGAACTACGGTGTAGGAATGTTGGCCGTCACGCCCTTGGCACTCTTGATGGTTAGTCTATCGAATCCTATTGAACCGCAAATTTTAGTGGCTGACCGGGTATTTGAGACTTTTATCGGTTCTTTTGTTGGGACTGGTGTCGCACTGGTATCGGCAAAACTCCGCACAGATGAAATGCGGAAGTAGCCTGAAACGAAGCAGACTTAACACAAACGGCGTCACACCGATTGTGCGACGCCGTTGTAAAACTGAGTTAAAAAACCGTAGCGGTTACTTTTTGCCACCAAAGCCTTTGAAGCGAGCGTTGAAACGCTCGACGCGACCAGCGGTATCCAAAATGCGCTGCTTACCGGTGTAGAACGGGTGGGAAGCCGCTGAGATTTCAACGTCGATGACCGGGTAGGTGTTGCCGTCATCCCACTCAGCGGTGCGCTCGGAAGTTGCGGTAGTACGAGTCAGGACGCGTTCGCCCGACGCTAGGTCATTAAAGATTACGTAGTTGTAATCAGGGTGAATATCTTTTTGCATGTCTAGTTCCTTCGTTGGTGCCACTGGATTTTGCCAGCCGCACGAAGACAGAGTTAATAAATTCGGTCGGCAGACCAAGGGACCATATTACAGGTTTAAAACGGAACTAGCATCTTTTTGGCAGTAGCGTGTTCATGCTAGCTGGCGCAGCTGGTCCTGCATCAGATGTTAGCTGGTCATCATCAAGCGTAGGATCATCACCGCTAGGCCAACTAAGCCAACAATAACAATGACACCGCGTAAAATATTTGGTCTAATTCTACGGCCGATTTTCGCGCCAACCGATCCGCCTACTAAAGACGAGACACCAATCAGCAACACGGCTGTCCAGTCAATTCTGTCGAATGCAAAGATGAGGTATCCACCGGCTGCAATAAGGTTGACGGCTAGCGAGAGCCAGGTCTTGATCGCGTTTGCATGAACCAGGGTTCCGGACGTTAAAAAGACTCCGAGAATGCCCATCAATAGGACACCTTGAGCCGCGACAAAATAGCCCCCATAGATACCGGTAAGAAAGACCAGGATAAAAAGGGTCGGCGTAACCCGTCCGGTCGGCAGTGGTGCAATGTCAGTGCTGACGGGTTCATCCCCGTCTGCTGCACGGCGTCGTCGGACCCAAGCGTTTAAACGAGGTTGAAAGACAACAAAAAGAATCGCGAAAACGATCAGCACGGGCGCAACATAGTCAAACACTGAGGGTGGTAACGACATGAGCAAACTCGCGCCAATGAGGCCGCCAGCAAGAGAGCCCCACGTCATCGTTTTTGCAATGCTACCGGCTTCGCGAAGTTCCCGTCGATAGCCCCAGGTGCCAGAAAAACCAGCAGCGACTAGGCCCATTGCGTTGGACATTTGCGCAGTTACAGGTGGGAAGCCAACAGCGACCAGGACGGGAAAAGTCACTAGTGTACCGGAGCCAACAACGGAGTTGATGGTGCCAGCCCAGAACCCGGCTAACAGCACCAGCAGTATCTGCCACCATTCCAAGACCAAGAAGAGTTCCATGGGTCTCCTTGGAGAATCTAGGTGCGAGCAAACGCCGTGAAACGACCGTCGGTATTGCGAGAGACATGTAAGGGTAGTCGGAACGCCTCGGACAGTGTCTCTTCGGTCAAAGCTGTTTCTATCGGGCCGGCTGAGACTACTTGACCTTCACGTAGCAACAGCGCGTGCGTGAAATTCGGCGGCACTTCTTCAACGTGGTGGGTTACCAGGATCTGTGTAGGTGCTAGTGGATCTGAGCGAGTTGTGAAAGGGAACGCACGAGCGTTTCTCGACCCGCCAGATCGAGACCTGCGCCCGGTTCATCCAAGATGAGGAGTTCAGGGTCTGTCATCATGGCTCGGGCGATGAGCGCGCGTTTGCGCTCGCCTTCAGACAAAGTACGGAAATGCCGGTCGGCGTACTTGGCAATCCCCCACCTGGACAAGAGGTGTTCGGCCCGCTGCAAGTCTTCCGGCTCATACACTTCTCGCCAACGACCGGTCACACCATAGGCAGCAGTGACGACCAAGTTCCGGACGGTTTCACCGCCGGGGACCTGCTCGGCCAATAGGGTTGATGACAGTCCGATAGAGGGGCGTAGGTCGAAAACATCGACTGCGCCTAGCACCTCACCTAAGATCGAAACATTGCCCGTGGTCGGGTGCGAGCGTGCAGCGGCTATATTGATCATCGTGGATTTGCCGGCGCCGTTTGGGCCCATAATGATCCACCGTTGACCTTCTTCGACTAGCAAGGAAATGTCATCCAACAGCACATTATTGCCCCGACGATATGTCACGTGGGACATGTGCACGACAGAGCCGTCTATAGGTATAAATTCATGTGGCGCTGTGATGGGACGTTGTGCGGTTGTTGCAGAGTAGGTCAGATCGGATGAGCTCATATGAACCAGACTAGGCTAGATACAACAGGATTTGGTGAAAGGAACCGGTATGCCGACAAATACTGCCAATATGAAAATTGGTGACCGCGTGGTGGTTTATAACAACGTGGGCTACCCCCGTTTAGACGGGGTCCCTACGTATGCAGAAGCTCTCAATGGAGTGGGTTTTACCGGTCATCGTTGGATTTCAGCAGCCGATCGGCTGAAAGATCTGCCTCAGGATTGGTATCCGGCAATTATGCAGGAAAAACAAGTCGAAGTGTTGCGCCAGCAGGCCCCGCTTGTTGTGTTTGATGTTGACTCGACTCTCATCCATGAGGAAGTTATTGAGTTGCTCGCCGCACATGCCGGCAAGGAACGTGAGGTTGCTGAAGTCACTGAACGGGCCATGCGAGGAGAGATCGACTTCGCTGAGTCTTTGCACTACCGTGTGGCCGCGTTAGAGGGCTTACCAGTGGGGGTCCTTGACGAAGTCGCGGCAGCCGCAACAATTCACGAGGGGGCCTACGAACTTGTCCAAGCTGTTCATCGTATCGGCGGCTACGTATATGCAGTTTCTGGTGGTTTTACGCACGCGCTGGAACCGTTGGCAACCCAGCTCGCATTAGACGGTTTTGCAGCAAATACATTGGAAATTGCGGATAGCAAACTCACAGGGAAAGTAACCGGCCAGGTTATCGATCGTGCAGCAAAGGCTTCGATGCTACGTCGTTGGGCTGCCGACCACGAGGTCCCGTTAGAAGCGACCGTTGCTGTTGGTGATGGAGCGAACGACCTCGATATGCTTGAACTCGCTGGTTATGGCGTGGGATTTTGTCCGAAACCTATCGTTCGAGAACATGCAGATCTTATCGTCGAGGTCCCCACACACGACGTGTTACGTGCTGTGTTGGGGCTCTGATGGTTGTTCCTCCACTAGATAGACTGACATGTTCATCGCAGCCCTGCCAGCGCTAAGCATATAGGGCACGGCACCAGACGAATTGCCTGGCGCCGTGCTCTACAGTATCGGGATTATTTACTTTCGAGCTGCTCGAAATAGTCCTTGGCTCCGCCAACATATTCGGTATGTCCAACCGTTAGATCGTCCCGACCAACCAATGCAGCAATTTCTTCTGCAAACTCTTCTACGGTATAGAGCCTTCCGGCGGCTTGTCGGCGAGACTCGATTGCATCCGGGTTGAGACGGTTTAGCAATGTGGCGGTGATGGTTCCCTCGATCATGTCTGCGGTGACCACCACGAACCCAATACCCTTTTCTTTCAGCATTGGAATGTTCTCCCGTAGTGCGACTTCACCAGCACGTTTTGATTTTGCTACGGGTTCGTATTCGGGCATGGTCGGCACTTCGTCAATGAAGTGTGCTTGGTGGCTAGTAACAAATACGATCTGTGAGCCTGGTTCCATGACTTCAGCTGCAGCTTTTAACATGGATACTTGGGCATCGCGGTTTAGTCGCATGGCGTAGTCCGACCCGAGGTCGGATTCCATACCACCAGAAGCATTAAGAATTAACACATTTACGCTGCCAAAGCTATTAGTGGCACCGTCGATTATGGACTTGCGTCCTTCATCAGTGGTGATGTCTGCACCAACTGCGACGGCCCTGCCGCCCGCTTCTTCGATCTGTTTGACAACTTTATTTGCGCGGGGCGCTTTTTGGCGATAGTTGATAACGACGCCGGCGCCGCGTTGTGCCAAGAGTTGTGCGGTTGCGGCACCAACGCCACGTGATGAGCCGGTTACGATGATGCCGGTGTTTGCTAAGTCTTGAGTTTGTGTCATATCTCTTTAGTGTCCCATTCCTAGACCGCCGTCGACGGGGATGACTGCGCCCGAAATATAGCTTGCTTCGTCAGAGGCCAACCAGCGAACTACGTTGGCGACTTCTCCTGGCTCCGCGAAACGACCAGCTGGTATCGCTTTCTTGTACTGCTTTTGCAGGTCTTCGTTGAGCTCTTTCGTCATTTCTGTATCAATGTAGCCCGGTGCCACGACATTGGCTGTGATGTTGCGAGAGGCTAACTCACGGGTCAACGAACGTGCCATACCGACAAGGCCAGCTTTTGAAGCAGCATAGTTAATCTGGCCCGGCGAACCGTAGAGTCCCACAACTGAAGAAATGAAGATGACGCGACCCTTCTTGAGCCGGATCATGCCGCGGGTAGCGCGTTTGAGTGCACGGAATGAACCGGTCAGGTTTGTATTCACCACGTCCTCAAAGTCTTCTTCTGACATGCGCACAAGGAGCTGGTCCTCATTTATGCCTGCATTATTCACGAGGATTTCGACGGAACCATGTGCCTTTTCAACTTCGGTGAAGGCTTGGTCTACTGAATCCATATCGGTCACATCTGCTTTGACGGTCAGCACACCGTCGGGCCCTTGCCCAGAACGCGATGTAATTGCCACTTGGTCCCCGTTTGCTTGAAACGCTCGGGCGATGGCTAAGCCGATCCCTCGGTTCCCACCGGTTACCAATACACTTCGGCCTTGCACCACAATTACTCCTCAAGATTGATAAAGACGTTTTGCCTCTACTCTAAGTGGGAAAGTGAGAGAATAGATGCTGCAACCCCAAACATAACGAAAATATTCTCTGCCCTAAACCGACACGGTGCGAAAGGAGGCTGTTTTGGAAAAGCTATCAAACAACTCCCATGCGCATTTCCGACGAAATTCAGCACGACGTCAGTCCCAAAAAGACGACGATCAGGTCTATCTCATAACCGGGGCTTCGGAGTCCGTCGTGGCTGATGCCAAACGTAAAAACCGTACCTACGCCATCACTATAGGTGTGCGTATTGCGTCATTATTCATTGTGTTAGCAACGGATGGGTGGGTGCAGATTGCGGTCTTCGTGACCGGTATGTTGGCACCTTGGATCGGGGTACAGATTGCAAATAATATCCGCCAAGTTGACGGACGATCGATAGAAGCAGTCCCGCCGCAACGCGAAGCCTTGGAAGTCGCGAAGAAGCAGACGGATGATGGTCATGACACCGTGATCGTTGGTGATTTCGTGGTC